>Ga0302320_10003037_pt1 | contig 39130 bp, 34 predicted proteins | sample Bog_T0_3_FD_202130 | JGI IMG/M metagenome (GOLD analysis project Ga0302320, IMG submission 202130) | Peat permafrost microbial communities from Stordalen Mire near Abisko, Sweden - Bog_T0_3 | ecosystem: Environmental > Terrestrial > Soil > Wetlands > Peat | place: Sweden: Abisko, Stordalen Mire... | reverse complement strand
AGCGAAAATCAGCACATGCCCCTCGCCGACCTTGCTGTCGACCAGCAGCGGCAGGCCGTTCGCCAGACGCGCCGCCACACGCACGTCCGGGGATTCGGGCGGCGTCTGCAGCGTCACATATTGAAAGATCTCTACCGAATCCCAGTTCTGCGTGCGCCCGAACGAGGGGTAAGAGGTATCGATCTGCGCCACGGTCTGCACCGGTTCGTTATCGGTGGCGATGGTGTGGATGGCGTTGACCGGGATGCCTGCCACCGCGACCTTGCGGCCCGGCGTGGCGTTGCGGCCCAGCGAGACCAGCATGGAGCCGCCCGCCTGCACATACTTGTCGAGCTCCTCTTCGAGTCTCGCCGGCAGCGGCCCGGCATCCGACAGAATCACGAAGGCATACTTCGCCACATTGGCGTTGGCCGCCTGGATGGGCGTCATGGAGTCCAGCGTGAACGCCGCGTCGGTCGCCGATTCGAGCGCGGTCCGAAGATATAACGGGCTGCCGGTCTGCGATTCGTTATCTCCATGCACCAGCAATGCAGGCTTGGGATCCGCCCGCTCCACCGAAAACAACCAGTGATCGTCCTGGGGAAATTCGTCCGCCGAATCGATGCGCACTTCGCATTTGGTCAGCCCGTAGGGGGCGTCGAGCGTCAGAAACTCCACCGTGGCGCGGCTGTTGGCCGGGACTTTCACCTGCTTGGTCTCGACCGGTTTGCCGTTTGCAACCAGGGTAACTTTGCGCGTCGCGTCTTCGGTATTGAAACCGGCGATCGTCGCCACCGTGCGCACTTTCTTCGTGTCGAAAACACGGCGCGGCGCGTCCACATTCTCCACTGTCCAGTTGGGCACCGGTTTATCGGCCATGGGATGCAGCACCAGCTTCGTGCCATCGTCGAGCCGAACGTCCGAAAAGCTGGCGGGCCAGGAGGATTTCTGCAGATCGGTAAAGACGTCGGCTTCGATGTCCGCCTTGAGACTCTCCCTGGTCGAGCGGAGGACGCGCGAAAGCTCCGCATAAGAACTGGCATCGTCGCCCGGCTCGATAGCCGCCAGGGCTCCCTGCAGCGCCTGTTTATCCGACGTAAAATCGGTCAGCAGCCTGGCGGGACCGCCGAAGGTAATGATCTGCCCGCGATCGCCCTCATGCATTTTGGCGATCTCCGCGCGCGCGGCATCCTTCGCCCGAGTGAACCGATTGCCCTGCCGCATGCTGAACGAATTGTCGATGGCGAATACCAGATTGCGGGCGCTGCTGGCATTTTTGATGGTGCTCGAGTGGACATACGGCCGCGCAAACGCCAGCACCAGTAATGCGATGAAGGCGCAGCGCAACGCGAACAGCAAAAGATACTTGAGCCGCCGATGCTTGATGGAGCTCTGTGTGCGCTTTTCAAAGAACATCAGCGAGGCGAAAGGGATCGGCGTCTGCCGGTACTGGCGCAGCAGGTGGACGTAAATGGGCAGTCCGATGGCCGCCGCGCCGGCCAGAAACCAGGGGGTCAGGAAGCCCATCTACCTTCTCCTCTGGCGCAGCGCAAGGTAATTGCGCAGCCCCTGATCGAGCGGCTTCGAGGTATCCATAAACACATATTCCAGACCGGCCGCGGCCGCTTTGTCGGCAAGCGTGGCGATATGGCTGTCGATCTTCGCACGGTATTCGTTGCGCGCGTATTCCGGCGATACTTCCATGGCTGTATCTTCTTCGACGTCGAGAAGCAGTACAGGGTCTCGAAATTTCGGCGCCACTTCGTTGGGGTCGAGCATGTGGAACATCACGACCTCATTGCCGTGATAGCGCAGTGGTTCGATAACCTTTACGATCTGCTCGGGATCGGCGTAGAAGTCCGACATCACCACCACAATGCCGCGGCGGCGCAGAAATTCCTGAAAGTGAATAAAGGGCTTGGCGAAGTCGGTGCGGGAGCCGCCCTCGGCCTGTTCGATGGCATGCAGGAGGCGCATTAATTGGCCCTGGCGGGTGGATGGCGCCACATAATTTCGCACATCCTCGTCGAACACGATCAGGCCGGTGGCATCGCGCTGTTGCGATGACAGATAGGCGAGCGAGGCCGCCAAATAGCGCGCATAGTCGAGCTTGGTGATCTTCCCCGACGTGTACTTCATGGATGCGCTGGCATCGAGGAGGAGCAGTAACTGCGAATTCGTCTCGCCCTTGAAGCGCTTGAGATAAATCCGTTCGGTGCGGGCGAAAACGTTCCAATCGACGTGGCGAAGATCGTCGCCTTCTACGTAGCTGCGATACTCGGCGAACTCCTGGCTGAACCCAAAGGTGGGCGAGCGATGCAGTCCCGCGACGAAGCCATCGACGACGGTCTTAGCGACAAGATCGAGCGACGAGATAGAAGCCAAAACCGAAGGATCAAGAAATCGCTGCAGCATTAGTCTTCTCCGGAAACCGCTCCCTCACGGTCGCGGCTCGGAAGGGACAGTCGAGCCGCGACCGTGAGGGAGCGGTGTTCCTGAGTCATTAGTCCCTCGGGGCTGGTTTGATCTGCAACACCTGGCGCAGAATATCGTCCTGGGTCAAGCGATCCGATTCCGCATGGAAATTCAGCAGAATACGATGGCGCAGGATCGGAATAAATAACTCCCGCACATCGTCGAAGCTCACGTGATACCGGCCTTTCATCAGCGCCCGGGCCTTGGCCGCCAATACAAGGAATTGCGCCGCGCGCACGCTGCCGCCATAGTTCACATACTTCTTCACGACGTCCGGCGCCGAAGGATCCTTCACGCGCGTGGAGCGCACCAGTTCAATGGCATACTTCGCCACCGTCTCCCCGATCGGCGTCATGCGGACTAACTGCTGGAAGCTCAGCAATTCTTCCGCAGTGGTGATCGGATCCGCCTTGGCCACATGCGTCGTAGTCGTGAGATCCACCACCTGCAACTCCTGCTCGGCAGTCAGATAATCGAGCAAAATATTGAACAGAAACCGGTCCAGCTGAGCTTCGGGCAGCGGATACGTGCCCTCCAGTTCGATGGGGTTCTGCGTGGCCAGCACAAAGAACGGCGCCGGCAGCAAGTAGTGATGGCCGCGCACCGTGCACGCACGCTCCTGCATGGCTTCGAGCAGCGCCGATTGCGTCTTCGGCGGTGTACGGTTGATTTCGTCGGCGAGCAGCACGTTGGCGAAGATTGGCCCCTGTACGAACGTCCAGGTGCGGTGCCCCGTCGTCGGATCCTCTTCGATGATGTCGGTGCCGGTGATATCGGTCGGCATCAGATCGGGCGTGAACTGAATGCGCTTAAACAACAGGCCCAGCACCTCCGCCATGGTGCGGACCAGCAGCGTCTTGGCCGTGCCGGGCAGGCCCGTAATCAGGCAATGGCCGCCCACGAACAGGCCGATACGCACCTGCTCGATCACCTCGTGCTGGCCGACGATCACACGGCCGATCTGGTGGACGATCTCGGAATCGACTTCACGGAAGCGGGCGATCCGAGACTTCAGAACCTCCGGCTCGACTTGAGGAGTGACGATGGTTGACATGAGTTTTTATTTTAATTGCCTTCGCCGCTCACTTCGAGCAGCAGCTTCTGCGCGGGCCGGTATTCCGGCGCCGCTTCGAGTGCGGTAAGGACTTCCTCTCTGGCCTTGTCTTTCCGGCCCTCGGCCTGATAGGCCTTAGCAAGATTGTAATGGCTGCCCGCTACGTCAATGGGATGCAGCGCGACGAGAACCGCATATTCCCGTACCGCGGCCGGGGCGTCTTTGGTCTTCATGTAGAGCGCGCCGAGCTTCTCGTGCAGGTCCGTATCCAGCGGATTCACGAAGTTCAGGCGCTCCAGCGAAGCCTCCGCTTCTTTGGGCTTGCCGGCTTCATCGAGCAGCTTCGCGTATTGTTTGATGGCGTCGGCATCGCGCCCACTGGCCTTCGAATACCTGGCGTATTCGTCCATGGCGCAGGCTTTGTCTTCCTTCGCGAGGCAAGCCTTGGCGACCGCAACATAAGCGTTGCCGGCTTCCACATAATCGGGATAAAGAGCCTCGAGAGCGCGGCCTTTGGAGATGATCTCGTTATTGTCGCTGCCTGGTGCACGCGACAGCTTGTTCAATTCGCCCAGGCCGGTGGTCCACTCCTTGAAGTTCGTCACCGTCTTGCCGACTTCTTTGTCGATCTCGGCCTGGAAGTCCTTATCGAATGCCTCGGGCTCCATCTTCAACTGGTCCCGGATCACATCCACGGTCGGGCGGTTTTTCGCGAACTCGTGCGCCATATCGAGGAGTTTCGATTCACCCCAGCGGCTTGCAATGTAATCGCACATCTTGCCGGCTTCGTAGTAAGAAACGATCACCTGCGTGGGAAAAGTGGGATGGACGAAGCCGCGGTCGATCTCCGCCACGGGAAGTAGTTTCTTGTCCCGTATGGCCGAGATGATCTCAGGCGTGACGCGGTCGCCCCAATCGGGCGTAGTAGCCGATTCTTCATGAACGGCCAGTCCTTCGGTAAACCAGCGGGGTACACGGTAGTTCGTGAGCGTCAGGATGTACGCGTGGCTCATTTCATGCCAGAGCGTTTCCCCCCAGTGGAACTGGCCTGGCGGACGCCCGGAGGGGCTGTCCATGGCAATTACGTCGTCGAAGGTGACGCCCAGAATCCCTCCGACGCCGGGCAGACCCAGGGTGCGCACGGCGAAGTCCTCATGGTTCGGATAGACCTCAACCTGTAACGGCCTCGGCAGCTTGAATTGGTACTTCTTTTCGTAGACCGACATCGCCCACTGCATCACATGTTCGAAATACGGGCGCAGCGCGTCGGCTTCCTTCTTGTTGAGCTTCAGGATCGTGGTGGACGTGGTGAACGTTTCGAAGTCTTTGTAGGTATCAAGCAGCTTCAGCGAATTCCGTGTGGCGGCGTCGCTGGTGTGGTCGTTGTTGTAGGCGAGTTCCAGTTCCTTGTAGGCTTCGTCGGGACGCCCCAGCCGCATCAGCGTCACACCCAGCTGCGAATGCGCGGTCCACAATTCCGGATCGGCGGCCACCGCTTTGCTGTAGTAAACCAGTGCGTCTTCATAGCGCCGGTTGATGACCAGCAGGCTGGCGATGGTTTCGTAACCCTTCGCGCGGTTATTGATCTTGGCCAGCCAGGGAGACTCCTTGTCCTCCAGCAGGTCCAGGGTGGCATGGATGGCGATGGCGTCGAGCGCCGTCGGGTCGATCGCCAGCGCGGCATCAGCTTCGGTAGCGGCCTTCTTGCGATCGTCGTCTTCGAGCGCCATGCGGGCCTTGAGTTCGTACGCCTGGTAGAACTTGGGATTGATCTCCAGCGCCTTATCGGCGGCGGCAATGGCCTCGGGGTTAAAATCCTCGGCATAAACGCGGGCCAGTCCGTAGTAAGCTTGCGCGTTCTTCGGATCGAGTTCGAGAGCTTCCTTGAACAGCTTGGCAGCTTCGTCGGGATAATAACGCTCGAAAAAGAATTGACCGAAGCGCACCCGGTACTCGGCGTTTTTTGGATTCGCCTTAAGCGCCGCATCGAAGGCAGTGGTGGCGCTGACGTAATCGTGAGCGCGCCATAAGGCTTCAGCCTGCTGAATGGTCTGCGCACCCAGCGGAATACCGATCAGGAGGGACAGGAACGCGAGGCGCGGTTTCACTTCTCAATCGCCTCCTGCGTCTTAGCCAACTCCAGCAGCAAAGCGGAAATCTGCTTCTTATAATCCTCCGGGGCGAGAAGATCTTTCTGATACTTCAAAGCGTCGATCTGATTCTCGATCTGTTCCTTCTTAGCGACTAAATCGCGCTTGGCCGGATCCGTCACCGTGGTAGCCGCGTCGCCATAGCGCACCAGAGGAAATGCCGACGCATGCTGGGTATCTTCGAGCTGTGGGTGCTCCGTAGCCAGGCGCTTCTGTTCCGTATAGAACGCCGCGGTCTTGGTCTGTGCATAGTGAAACGCTTCGAGCGCAGTCACCACGCCGCTCTTATCCACGTCCGCGGCCGGATCGCGCAACGCTTCTACCCAATAGCGGGCGAAGACCGTAGCGTTCTTCTCCGTGCCCGATTTGGTAGCCGTGATCACCGTACGATTCTCGCGTTTCAGCGCCGCCGTCGCCCCGCCGCTGGCGCTGGTCATATCGACCACCAGTTGACGTGTCGCCGGTATCTTATTTAGCAACCCCGCCAGTTCGGTGCCGGAAATATCCGGACCCGGCAGATTGAACTTGTACTCGGTGCCGTCGAAAGTTCCATGCCCGATCATCATCAGCACCAGAACATCCTGCGGCTTGGCCTGCGCGGCGATGCGATTCAGCGACGCCGTCAGCCTGGCTTTGGTGGCATCGGCGCCCTTCAGCGTTTCGACCACGCGGTCGCCACCGCCCGCTCCGCGCAAAAGCTTGTCGGTATCGGCAGCCAGCATGGAGAAGCGCTGCTCATAATCGGGCTCGCCGCCCAGCCCCGCCACGGTCACAAAAAAAGTTGTAGCAAACGACGGGCTTGCCAACGCAAGCATCAGGAGTGCTTTCTTCATACCACGCCCCACTTTCTTCGCAACAGCCACTCACCGCCCCGAATCGCAATCACCAGCAGGAACAAAATCGGCATATCCCAGATATCCAGATTGTCATGCGCGGTGATGCCGGCTTCGGAAACCGCGATCTCGTCCGGCAAGCGCTTCGCTTTAGAAGGCGTATAGTAATTGCCATCGGTATCGCTCGAAAGCGTCTGGAGAAGATCTTTATTCTGCGCCGCGCCGAAGTTCTCCGCCACGCCGTCTTCGCGCCGGAAGGTCAGCGAATCCCTCCCTATCTCCGTTTTATCCTGACGCGCCACCACCTCCGCCACATAGGCGCCCGTCTTATCGGCGCTGTAATCTGCCGCGTAGGTGCCGGGCTCGAGCGGATCGGGTTTCATCTCCACCACACTCACCTGCGCATCGGGACGCGTGATGGTGGCCTCGACAGACGCGCCCGCCACAGGCTGATACGTCTTATCCCTGACCACCGCGCGCAGCGGAAGATCGGTATCGTCCGACAGCACCTGATGCGGCGTCGACGCCACCACCTGCCCCGGTGTCTCGGTCACCAGCCAGTGCAGCAGCTGCTTCCAGAACGTGAAGTCGGTGATGTCGCTATGGTCCTGCAGCATCTTCCAGCGCCACGTGCCTTCAGTGGCGAGGACAGCGGTGCGGCCGTGCCCAAAGTTTTCGATGGCCAGCAGCGGAGTGGGCCGGTGGTTCGGTTCCGCCACGTCCATCAGCACCACGGCGCCCGGTTTCTTTTCACCCAGCACCGCATAGTTAGCCACCTGCGGCATCTTTTTCCAGCGCGCAATATTGGCGTCGCGGCCTTCCACAATCCGCGTAATCACGCTTTCGCGCCCCGCTTCCGTCAGGCTGGCGTCGGCGAAATTGCGCACGAAGGTCTTCTCGCCCAACAGACGCAGGGGAAGCATTTCGGCCAGCGGAGTCGCCCCATAGCCGCCGTCGCTCAACGAATATCGGCCCGCCGTGAACAACACGCCGCCGCCGCGCCGGTCGGCAAAATCGCGAATCATCTGCTGCTGCGCGGGCGTGAAATAGCTCGCCTCCACGCTGCCGAACATCAGCCCATCGAAGGCGAACAGATCTTCGGCTTTTGTCGGAAATCCCTCCGCCAGTTCATGCGGATTGGCCACCCCGCTGGTCGATTGCGTATACGTCTTGTTCTGCGTGGTGCGCAGTATCGATACCAGCTCGACGCTCTTGTCGTCCGTGTCCATGATCGCCCGCCGGATGAACTTGAAATCCCATCGCGGCTCGCCCTCGAGATACAGGATGCGCATCTTCTTATCGGTCACGTTGACCAGACGCACCATCGCGTTGTTCTGCGTATTTTCTTCGCCCGGCATGGGGTCGATGCCGATCTGAAAAGTGTGCGACCCGGCTGCGCCCGCATCGAACAGCACCGAATCGCTCTGCTCCACATCCGGCTTCAGCGTAATCTCCTGCTGGGCCAGGGGATGCCCGTTCTCGCGCACCATCAGCCGAACCTTGTCGCCGGCGTAGCCATGCTGCCGGAAAGCCACCCGCGCAATCAGCCGCGACCCTGGCAGCGCCCGCGCCGGCACCGCCACGTCTTCCACCTCAATATCTTTCGAGAAGTGGTCGGGACCGAATCCAATGGTATGCACCGGCACGCGCAACTGCTTCAACTGCGCGATCGTTTCGCGATCCACGCCGCCGGTGTTATCGCCGCCATCGGTGAGCAGGACAATCGCCCCCAGCGGCATGGTCCCGGCTTCGGCGGCGATATGCTTCAGGCTGTCCCCGATGCGTGTGGCGTTGTCGTCGGCCTGCAGATTGCGCGCCTGATCGATGCGCACGGCGTCTTTGCCGAATTCGTACAGGCGCACTTGGAACTTCTTGTTCAACGCGGGAAGGAGATCGTTATTCAGCAGATCTTCAGCCGTCTGCAGACGCTGCTTACCATCGTCCGCGATCCCCATGCTGCGCGAATGATCGATCAAAACGGCTACGACGTTCTGCTGCGGCCGCAACCGGGCCACGCTGATCGCCGGATGCCACAGCATAAACAGTACGATGGCGATCAGCGCCGTCTGCGCCAGCCAGATCAGCGTCGAGCGCAGCGTGGAAAGCACCACTTGCCGCTGCCGCATGTGCCAGTAAAGGCCGCCCGCCGCGAGGATCAGCAGCACAAACATCAGCCACAGCGGCCACGGCGAGAGCAGCACCAGCTTGCCTTTGGCAAACACCGCTTGCGGATATTTGAACAACAGCTCAAACATACTTGATTCTACTGACGACGCAAACGCAGAGCCTGGGTCGGATCATCTATCATTATGAAGCTGGCCCGCAACATATTGTGACGTAAACTTTTGCATGGCGGGTTCAGAAAGAACTAAAGAAGGAACCTCGGAAATCGCGTCACAGCGCATGGTCCCTCGTCTGCCGATCAGCATATCACGCGATTTTTGGACGTCCCGCGCACGCCCGATTCTGCTGGCGCTCGCACTCTTCGCTCTCAACGCCTGGATCTGCCGCGAACTCTTCGCGATCGAATTTATCCACAATCTGGATTCGAACGAAGGCGTTTTCGTCTCCATCAGCCGCTTCTTCCGCGACTACGGCTTTACGCAAACCTGGTACCCGTGGTTCAACGCGGGCATGCCCATCGCCAACGCCTACCAGCCGCTGCTGCCCATGCTGGCGGCCTTCACCAGCAAGCTGACGGGCTGGTCCATCGAGCACGCCTTTCATTTCGTGCTGGCCATGGCGTATTGCTGCGGGCCTGTGTTCCTATTCTGGTTCGCGTGGGACTGGTCCAAATCGGTCGTGCTCAGTTTGACGGCGGCACTCGCGTTTTCCCTCTGGTCGCCGGCGGAATTGCTGATTCCCATCCTGCGCATTAACACCGCTGGCCACTGGGGCGCGCTGCGGCTTTTCAATCTGATTCATTACGCGGAAGATCCCCATAATGTGGCTCTCACGCTGCTGCCGGTGGGGTTGCTATTCCTCCGGCGCGCCATGGCCCACCGAACGCCGCTGAATCTCGCCGGCGCCATCGTTTCTTCCGCTGCCGTGGTGCTTACCAACGCTTTCGGCGCCGCCGACCTCGCGATTGGCGGTCTCTGCATTGCCCTGGCGCTTCGCCGCGGCTTCTGGACCCTGCTGCTGGCCGGCCTTGCCGCTTATCTCTGGATCTCCCCCTGGGTTCCGCCCTCCCTCATCCACCTGATCCTGCAGGATCAATGGGGAGCCCGCGGCTTCCTTCACACCACGCTGCGCTCTTACCTGGCGGTCGCCGCCGTCGCTGTGGTTTTCCTGGCGCTGTGGGCGCTGGCGCGCCGTTTCCGTTCGCCGATCGATTGCTTCGCGGTCCTGTTCGCCTTCTGGATGTGCCTGATCCCGTTAGGCTTTTTCTTTCTGGATCTGACGATTGTGCCCCAGGGGAGCCGCTATCAGCTGGAACTCGAGATGGCCGTCTGCCTGGCAATCGGCTGCGTGTGCGCCCGCCTTCCATGGCGGTCCGTAGTGGTCGGTGTTCTCCTTTTCGCCGGGATTCGCCAGGCCGTAATCCTCCGCCACTATGCCCGCGGCCTGATCCAGCCCATCGACATCGCCCAAACCATCGAATACAAAACCATCCAGTGGCTGAATCGCAACCTGCCCGGCCAGCGCGCCCTGGTCTCGGGCGATACCGAATGGCTCTACAACGTCTTCTCCGACAATCCGCAGCTGAGCGCCGGCCATGAGCCCACCGCGCCCAACTTTATCCAGCTGGTGGCCGTCTTCACCATCTACACCGGCACCAACGCCGGGGATCGCGATGCAGAGTATTCCATATTCTGGCTGAAGGCTTTCGGCAATCAGGCGGTCAGCGTTCCCGGGGAAAAAAGCCGCGAGTTCTACCATCCGATCGCCCATCCGCATAAATTCGACGGCGTGCTGCCGGTGCTTTGGCATGACGAGGACGACACCATCTTCGCCGTTCCGCAACGTTCGCGTTCGCTGGCCCACGTGGTCCCGAAGGACGCCATCGCCACACGGGTTCCCATCCACGGTCTGGATATCGATCCCGTCCGCGGTTACGTCAAGGCGCTCGATGACGAGAGCCTGCCGCTGGCTGATCTGACGTGGAAAAGCCCATCGCAAGGAGTCATCCGCGCGACCATGAAACCCGGCCAGGTAATCTCGGTGCAAGTCAATTACGTCGCCGGCTGGAAAGCCAAAGTTAAAGGCCGGGATGTGCCGGTCGCCAAAGACGCCATCGGCCTGATGGTGCTCTCTCCGAATTGTGACGGCCCCTGCGAAGTGGATCTCGAGTTCGGCCTGACCCAGGAAGCCCTGATCTGCCGCATCCTCTCCATCCTGGTCAGCTTCGCCCTGGTGGGGCAGGTTGTTAACCTGGTTGTTAACCTGCGGCGGGTTGGTAAGCCGCCATCCGAACCCGGTACTTCCGCAACAATTCATACAAAACCACTCCACCCGCGGTAGCCACATTCAGCGAATGCTTCAAACCCAGCATGGGAATCCGCACATGGGTATCCGCCATAGCGGACACTGCGGGCGTAAGCCCATCCGTCTCATGCCCAAACACCACGCAAACCGGAAAACGAGGCTGCCAATCGAACAAATCCACCGCATGGACGCTGGTCTCAATGGCGGCAATCTCACAACCCGAGCCGCGCAACGCATCGAGAGTGGATCGAGCGTCCCGGATATACTCCCAGGGCACCGTCTCCTCCGCCCCCAAGGCCGTCTTCGTGATCATCCCCTGCGGGGGGTACCCGGTAATTCCCGCAAGATATAACTTAGCGATCCCCGCCGCATCCGCCGTCCGAAAAAACGCCCCCACGTTATAGAGGCTTCGCACGTTCTCAAGCAAAACCGAAACGGGCAACGGCCGAATGTCATCGTATGAAGCAGCCGCGCTGGTGGCGCGGAAGGGTAGCCGGTCCATGGCTGATATAAAGACGCTGATATGGATAGAATGATACAAGGGTAGAGGGCGCCATGCTTTCGATAGTCGTTCCGATACATAACGAAGAACATTCCATCCTTCCTCTATATGACCGGCTCACCGCCGTGCTGGTACCCATCCGGCAGCCCTACGAGATTCTCTTCGTCGACGACGCTTCCACCGACCGCAGCTACGAACTGCTCGCCAACCTGGTGCAGACCGATCAGCGCCTGAAAGTGATCCGGCTGCGCCGTAACTTCGGCCAGACCGCCGCGCTCTCCGCCGGTTTTCACGAAGCGCACGGCAAGATCATCATCGCCATGGACGGCGACCTGCAGCACGCTCCCGAAGACATTCCGGCGCTTCTGCGCAAGATCGACGAGGGCTACGACATTGCCAGTGGCTGGCGCAAAGAGCGCGTCGATAACCCCATTACGCGAAAAATTCCCTCCCGCATCGCTAACTGGCTGATGTCGAAAGCCTCGGGCGTGGAACTGCGCGATTTCGGCACTACGTTCAAAGCTTATCGGGCCGAGGTTTTGAAGGACGTGCATCTCTACGGAGAGCTGCACCGCTTCATCCCGGCGTTGGCCAGCTTCTACGGCGCCAAAGTGGCCGAGGTGCCGATCCAGAATACGCCGCGAGCTTCGGGCGAATCCCACTACGGGCTGGGCCGGACTTTTCGAGTACTTTTCGACATCCTGACCATCCGCTTTCTGCTCAAATATTTCACCCGGCCGATGCATTTTTTCGGCGCCATTGGCCTGGCCGGGACGGGCCTCGGCTCGTTATTGTTGGGTTATTGTCTGGTGGTCAAGGTGTTCACGCAGATCGACATCATTCAGGAACATGGTCCGCTGATGCTCGCCGGAGCGCTGCTGCTGCTCGCCGGCCTGATGATGTTCAGCACCGGCCTGATCGGCGAACTGCTGATTCGCACTTACTTCGAATCGCAGGACCGGCGTATCTACGCGGTGCGCGATATCCTGACCCAGAAACGCCGCGAAAAAGTCGACGAACGCCGCTAAACCGACGCCGTCAGCACGGTGGCCAACTCCTCGTGGGTAAGCGGGAGTGGATTGCCCTTCATACTGCCGGAACGCGCAGCCTTTTCGATCAATTCGTCGAAATGCCGGGCTTCAATGCCGTATTGCCGCAGGGCAGGGATGTCGAACTTCTCAACCAGTTCACTCACACGATCGACCCCATCCTCTGGCGTAGCCCCGGCCTGCCCGGTCAAAATGGCGGCGATTTCGGCATAACGAACCAAGCCGGCGCTCTCCGGAGCCCGCGCCTGTAATGCCTGAATATTGGCGTGCATTCCATGCGGCAGAATGGCCGCGCAAACGGCTCCATGCGGCGCATCGAACATGCCGCCCACGGGAGCCGCGAAACCATGCACCACACCCAGTCCCGCATTGGCCAGCGCCAACCCGCCGAGCAGGCTCGCATACGACATCCCGGCCCGCGCCTCGGCGTCGCGGCCGTTCGCATAAGCACGCGCGAGACTACCCGCCACGACACGCAAGCCATCGCGGCACAACGCGTCGGTGAACGGATTGGCGCGGCAGGAAACATATGGTTCGATCAGTTGTGTAAGCGCGTCCATCCCGGTATACGCCGTGATCGTCGGCGGAAGCGCCAGTGTAAGATCGGGATCGACAATAGCCACGCGGGGCAGCATCCACGGACTGCGCAGGCTCGCCTTAACGCCATGCTCGGGCGAGCCCAGCACCGCGTTCCGCGTCACCTCCGAGCCAGTGCCGGCGGTGGTGGGGATGGCGATAAAGGGGAGGGGAAGAACGTCGAGCGGCTTGCCCTTGCCGATGATTTCGAGATATTCCAGAACGTCCGATGGATTAGAGCCCAACGCCGCGATAGCCTTGCCGGCATCGATCGCGCTGCCGCCGCCGATGGCGATCACCATGTCAGAAGAACTCTCGCGCAACACATGGGCGCCTTCCGGCACCAGAGCAACTGTGGGCTCGCCGCTCACGCCAAAGATCGTGCATTGGAAACCCCGCTGCTCGAGGCTCGCAATCACGCCTGCGTGGCGGATCCTGTCTTTTCCCGTGACTACCAGGACGCGCCGGCCTAAGGCGCCTGCAATCTCAGGCAGTTCTGCGACGGTACCCGGGCCAAACACAATTCGTCCCGCGGCGGCAAATTCAAAACGCATTTCCTCATGATCGTACGAAGACCGCGCGTTGGTATACACCCGTGAAGGCCGATTACCAATCGGCCGCAGGTTGACAACCTGCCCCACAAAGATCTACTTGCGTGGTTCCTTACCTGGCAGTGCGGCGGGGTTCTCCTGGACACGCTCGCGGAATTTGCCGCGCAGCCCCGACCCGAGCGCCACGGCAGATTCCCCATAGCGATCGCGCAAACGGTCGGCAGCTTCGAGAGCCTGACGCCATCTGTCGGAGCGTCCGCCATCCATCAGGTCAAGTTGTCCGTCCGCGTGTTCGAACCCCGACGTATGAATTCCGATCAACCGGATGGCCCGGCCGCGTTCCCAATTGGCATGCAGCAGACGGCGCGACTGCTCGATCAGATCGATATCGAGTTGGGTCGGCCTGGTCAAGGTATGGGCGCGGGTAATGGTTGAAAAATCCGAATAGCGCAGCTTCAGCTGCAGAGTGCGCGCATGCAATCCGTGTTCGCGCAGACGGCGGGCCACCTTCTCGGCCAGGTGCGCCAGCGTAGCCTCCAGGCGTTCGGCATCGAGCGTATCCTGGTCGAAGGTATGTTCGTGGCTGATGGATTTGGGGTCGCCGCGCTCGCCGATCTCGGCATCGAACCAGCCACCCGCGTCCAGACCCTGGGCCTTGCCGGCAAGCGCCAGTCCCCATTTGCCGAAGCGCGATTCGAGATCTTTGTCGCCCAGCGCCGCCAGATCGCCGATGCGCCGGATGCCGATCGAATGGAGATTCTTCTCCATCACCTTGCCGACGCCGGGGATGCGCCGGACTTCGAGCGGCGCGAGGAAACGCGCTTCCCGATCCGGAAGGACATGAAGAATACCGTTGCGCTTGGCCTGATCGGACGCGATCTTGGCAACGAGGCGCGAGGTGGCAATGCCGATCGAGCAATTGAGGTCGGTCGCGTTTTTGACGGCCTCATGCAGTAGATGTGCCGCGCGCAGAGGAGGCCCGAGCAAGCGCTCGGTGCCAGTCATATCGACGTACGCTTCGTCGATCGAGGCCATCTCGACGACGGGGGAGAATCGATTGAGGATTTCGAAAACGCGCCCGGAGTATTCGCGATAGCGCTCTGGGTGACCTTCGACGAAGATGGCCTGGGGGCAATGCTTGTAAGCCGTCCGCAGCGGCATGGCGGAGTGGACGCCGAATTTTCGAGCTTCGTAGGAGGCGGCCGAAACCACGCCGCGCTCATTGCTTTTGCCGCCGACGACTACAGGCTTGCCTTTGAGATTGGGGTCGTACAGCTCTTCCACCGACACGAAAAACGCGTCCATGTCGACGTGGAAAATCGTCCGCATTACTTCTCCGGGTCTGTGTAGACCAGCTTCAGGCCCTTGTCGGCGATGACGAAATAATGCGCGCCACACTTCTGTGCCGCTCCCGCATCGTTATCAGCTTCGCAAATGTTGGCGACCAGCAGTCGGCTGTCGAGTTTATATGACAGAGCTGGCTCTGCCGGAAAACTCCACGGAACCTGAAAATAGCTGTGCCCCGGCCCGTGATGAAAGGGTGGCGGAAATACGCGCCCGGTTTTCAAGTCGACAATCGCCGCCATCAGGCAGGGCGAGCCACAACCCCAGGTTACGACGACGTAGTGCCCTGCAAAGTTCGGCCCCGGCGCCGCGAGTTCCCTTCCGGTCGTGCCGTCTTTAGCGCCCCACCCCATGCTCACGCCCCGGCGGATGACGGTTCGATACCGCTGTTCTTCGGCAGTGGTCAGAACCGGTTGGGTGGGTTCGCCTCGAAACACTCCTGCGGCGGGAAAATCTTCAAACCGTGGGACATCGTGCGCGGCCTGCGCCCATGCACAAACCGCCAGCGCGAAGCCCAGCCCCATGACCTTCATGGCATTAGCATAGCCCGGTCCGGCGGCTGCGTCACGGCTTTTCGCAGACTAACACGCGGGGGATTCCGGCGAGGTCGGGAAAGACGTGAATGTTGTGCCAGCCGCAGGCCAAAGCGGTGACTTGGTCTGCCAGATCGAAGCCCAGTTCCAGCGCCAGCGTCCCGCCCGGCTTCAGGACGCGGCGCGCTTCCGGAATCAAGCGCTGGTAGACGTCGAGTCCCGAGGTTCCGGCGAATAGCGCCAGATGCGGCTCATGATCGAGCACTTCACGCTGGAGGGCGCTGGCCAGGGGAACGTAGGGCGGATTCGAAACGATGAGGTCGGCGGCGCTGTCGGCGAAGGGTTCGAGCAAGTCCGCCCTGATGAATTGCACAGGTGCGCTGAGCGTCACCGCGTTGTCTCGGGCGACGATCAGGGCCTCTGCAGAGAGGTCAGTTGCGATTGCAGGCGTGCCGGTTTCCATTGCCAGCGTAACTGCGATGGCGCCCGATCCGGTCCCGACGTCGATCGTCAGGCCATGAGCCCGCGCGAGCACCTTCTCAATCAGAAGCTCGGTTTCCGGGCGCGGGATCAGGACGTCCGGCGTGACGCGGAATTCGCGTCCATAGAATTCCTGCTTCTTCGTGATGTACTGGGTCGGCTTGCCTTTGATGCGCTCGTGCAGATAGCGGCCGTAGTGGATCCACTCGACTTCGCGTAGTTCCTGCTCAGGATGAGCGTAGAAGTAAGCGCGATCGCAGTGGATGGCGTGGGCGAGCAGTACTTCGGCCGTCAGGCGAGGGGCGCTTACGCTGTTATTTTCGAGAAGTTCGGTGCCTTGCGCAAGAGCCGTACGGATGTTCATCCGTCACGCGGCGGCGCCTTCTTTTTGCAGCTTTTCGGCCTGGTAATGCTGGGTGAGAGCATCGAAGATGGCGTCGAGCTTCCCAGCCATAATCAGATCGAGTTGATGCAGTGTGAGCCCGATGCGGTGGTCGGTGAGTCGGTTCTGCGGGAAGTTATAAGTGCGGATTTTCTCACTGCGATCGCCGGTCCCGACCATGCTCTTGCGCTCCGCGCCAATGGCCGCCTGCTGCTTTTCGAGCTCGATTTCGTAGAGCCGGGAACGCAGCACGCGCATTGCCTTGGCGCGATTTTTAATCTGCGATTTTTCATCCTGACAGGAGACGATCACTCCAGTGGGCAGGTGCGTGATGCGAACCGCCGAATACGTGGTGTTAACCGACTGTCCACCCGGCCCCGAGGAGCAAAACGTGTCGATGCGGATGTCTTTTTCTTCCACCTTGATTTCGACTTCATCCGCTTCCGGCAGAACAGCCACGGTGACTGCCGAAGTGTGGACGCGCCCCTGCTGTTCCGTCTCCGGCACACGCTGCACGCGGTGGACGCCGCTCTCGTACTTGAGCCGGCTGTACACGCGATTGCCGCTGATCAGCGCGAGGACTTCCTTGAGGCCGCCCACGGAAGACTCGCTGGCGGAGGTGACTTCCACTTTCCAGCGCTGCGTTTCCGCGTAGCGTGTGTACATGCGGAAGATCTCGGCGGCGAAGAGGCTGGCTTCGTCGCCACCCGTGCCGGCGCGGATCTCGAGCACCACATCCTTTTCGTCGAGCGGATCTTTGGGCAGGAGCAGCACCTTGAGATCCTGCTCAATCTGCGTTAGCTCGGGCTCGAGGTGTTCGATCTCGAGGCGCGCCAACTCCTGCATGTCGGGGTCGGACTCGAGGAGCATGGCCCTGGCCTGCTCAAGCTGACCCGCGCCCTGCTTGTAGTCGCGATACTTAGTAACGATTTCAGAAAGATCGCTGTGCGCTTTCGAGACCTTGCGATATTGCTCGCCATCGCTGATAACGGCGTGGTCGGCCATCTGCGCGGTCAACTCTTCAAAATGCTTTTCGATCTGATCCAGCTTCTTCGAATATTGCATGGCGGAATCAGGCGATGACGAGCTCGCCGCCCTGTTGGTTTTCGAGCGCCATGGCGCCATCGAGAGCGCGGATCGCCACGGCGGCCTGCTCGTCGGATGGGGGTTGGGTGGTGATGCGCTGCGTCCACAATCCGGGTGCCGCGAGGGTGGCGAGGAAAGAGCCGCGACGCTTAGCTGCGAAACGGATCAGTTCATAGCTGAAGCCGGCGATGACGGGCAGCAGAACCACGCGAATGGCCATTTTCGCGGCGAAGGTATGGACCGGAATAAACATGTAAACCACCATCGAGATCAGCATGATGACGAACATGAAGCTGGTCCCGCAGCGGGGGTGGAAAGTCACGAATTTCTGAGCGTTTTCCACGTTCACCGGCTGGCCGGATTCGAAGTTGAAGACGACCTTATGCTCGGCGCCGTGATATTCGAAGACGCGTTTGATGTCTTTGGCGCGAGAGATTCCGTAGAGGAAGCCGACGAAGATTGCCAGGCGAATGATGCCGTCGACCAGGTTGAAGAGGATCTGGCCCTGGAAGTCGGTGGCGTTGATGGCGGGAAACCAGTTGCCCAGAAAGAAGGTGAGCTTGAGCGGGATCAGTTTGTAGAGCGCGAGGAAGAAGACCACCGAGAAGATTACCTGCGCGGTCATCATCCAGGAGGAAATTTCGGGCTTGGCTTCCTTCGATTCCTTCCCTTCTTCGAGCACGGCGTTGGCGGAAAAACGCAGCGCCTTCATGCCCAGCGACATCGCCTGGCCGAGAACGCCGAGGCCCCGTAGGACGGGCCATTTAAAGAACTTATGTTTATCGGAGACGCGCGAAACGGGCATCTCTTCGGTGACGATTTCGCCCGTTGGTTTGCGCACGGCGACGCAATAACTGTGCGGCGCGCGCATCATGACACCTTCCATGACGGCCTGTCCACCGACCAGCGTTTCCTCGCCGCTTTCGAGGATGGGGAGCATCTGTACGTGTAGAAAAAGGCGGAAGAAGCTGCGGAGTGACATTAAACCTCTGAAACTACATTATACGAACAATGGAACGAAGAATGGACAGGCGGTAGCGCCTGTCCCACTTTAACCGGCTTTTTTGCCTGCCCGGACCAGTTGCTCTATATTGATTAAACCTGTCGGGTAGTCTCCGGTGTAACAGGCGTAGCAATATTCGCTCTGGGGTGTGTCGGCGACGGAGCGGCGCAGGGCGTTCATCGAGAGGTAGGCCAGCGAATCGGCCTCAATGAAGCGGCGGATCTCTTCGATATTGCTGTTGGCGGCGATCAGCTCGCTCTTATTAGGCGTATCGACCCCATAGAAACAGGGCGAGACCGTGGGAGGACACGAGACGCGCATATGGACCTCGCGCGCGCCCGCCTGCTTGACCATGCGGACGATTTTGCGGCTTGTCGTCCCCCGCACAATGGAATCGTCGACGAGCACCACGCTCTTGCCCTCGAGCAGGCTGCGTATGGGGTTCAGCTTGAGCTTGACGCCGAAATCGCGGATGCTCTGGGAGGGCTCAATAAAGGTCCTGCCCACATAGTGATTGCGGATCAGCGCCTGGCGATACGGGAGACCGGATTCGGCCGAATAGCCGAGCGCGGCGGCGTTGCCCGAATCGGGAACCGGCACTACGATGTCGGCTACGGCGGGTGCTTCGCGGGCCAGCAGACAGCCCATCATCTCGCGGGAATCCTGCACCGGACGGCCGAACACGATGGAGTCGGGACGCGAGAAATAGACATGCTCGAAGACGCATTGGGAGCGGTGTTCTTCGGGGGCGTAGCGTTCGCGAGTGATGCCTTCGGGTCCTACGATGACCATCTCGCCTGGTTGGACATCATTTAGATAGACAGCGTTCAGAAGATCGAAGGCGCAGGTTTCGGAGGCGAAGACGTAAGACGGCGTGCCGCTGACTTCGAGTTGCCCCATGGCGAGGGGGCGGAAGCCGCGAGGGTCGCGGGCCACGATGATGCGATCCTGGGCGAGGAAGACGAGAGAGAAAGCTCCTTCGAGTTGCAGAAGAGCGTCGCGCAGGGCGTCCTGCAGGGTGCGTTCTCTCGAATGGGCTACGAGGTGGAGGATGACTTCGGTGTCGCTCGAGGCCTGGAAGATGGCGCCGCGGGATTCGAGATCGGCGCGCAGTTCCGTGGCGTTGGTGATGTTGCCGTTGTGCGCGACGGCGATGCGGCCTTTGCTGCAGTGGACGGAAAAGGGCTGGGCATTGCGGGCGACGGTGTCGCCGGCGGTGGAATAACGGGTATGCCCGATGGCGAGCGATCCGGGCAGACCTTTGAGGACATCGTTGGTGAAGATGTCCGCCACGTGACCCATGGCTTTAGTGGTGTGGATGACGGAGCCGTCGCTGGTGGAGATGCCGGCGCTCTCCTGGCCTCGATGCTGCAGGGCATAGAGGGACAGGTAGGCTAATTTCGAAGCTTCGGGGTGGCCGCAGATGGCGACAACGCCGCATTCTTCGTGGAACTTGTCCAGATTTTCAGGCTGCATTTTGGGTTTTCAGTAGCCGGGGGAGGGCGTCTTCAAACGAATGCTTCAGATCGGCAGTGGCGACGTCTATCAACATGTGATCTTCGTTTCCGATCTGTAACCGCTCCTTTATTGTAACCCCGATGATGGGGGATTCAATACCAAATTGCAACGCGATGGATTGAATTTGTTTCGGACTGGAAGTTGAAACCAAAATCCGGCTGGGGGATTCTCCGAAGAGGGAGAACGCGGCTATCGCCGCATGTCCCACCTTAACCTCGGCGCCTGTGGTGGAAGTAGCGGATTCGGCGAGGGCTACGGCCAGTCCTCCTTCGCTCAGGTCGTGGGCGGATTCGGCCAGTCCCTGGGCTACGATTTCACGCATCGCTTCATGCACCCTTTTTTCGTAGGCCATGTCGAGTTTGGGCGGCTGTCCCCACAAGTCTTTGATGATTACTTTGGCGTATTGGCTGCTTCCGAATTGGATGGGGTCGGTTTGGCCGAAACCTCCGAGGAGTACCAGGTGAGCTCCTTCTCTTTGAAAAGATACGGGGATCGGTTTCGCGGTCTTCATCAGGCCTATGATTCCCAGCACCGGCGTCGGGTAGATTCCTTCTCCCAGGGTCTCGTTGTAGAGGCTGACATTGCCTCCCGTGATGGGGGTCTCGAAGAAGGCGCAGGCTTCCGCAATGCCTTCGATAGCCTCGACCAGCTGGGCCATAATTTCGGGTCGCTCGGGATTGCCGAAGTTCAGATTGTTGGTGGCAGCTACGGGCAGCGCTCCGGTGGTTGAGAGGTTGCGGCAGCATTCCGCTACGGCCAGTTTCGCTCCTTCGCGGGGATCGAGGTAGCAGTAGCGGCCGTTGCCATCTAGCGACATGGCGATCGATTTATCCGTTCCTTTGACGCGCACCACAGCGGCGTCGGAGCCGGGTCCGGCGAGAGTGTTGGTGCGGACCATGAAGTCGTACTGTTCCCATATCCAACGCTTGGAACAGAGGTCGGGCGAGGCGACGAGAGTGAGGAGATCGGCGGTCAGGTCCCTCGATTGCGGAATCGCGGCGGGCGGATCGACGGGGGCTTTCCGGTAGGGCTTGACGTTGTGCGGGCGGTCGTATTTCGGGGCTTCGTCGGCGAGGGCGCGGTTGGGAATTTCGGCCATGGTTTGGCCGTGGTGGCGGATGCGCAGCTTGCCGTCTTCGGTGACTGTTCCGATGGTTACGGCGTCGAGTCCCCATTTGCGGAATACGTGGAAAACCTCGTCCTCGCGGCCCTTTTCGGCAACCAGCAACATGCGCTCCTGGGATTCGGAGAGGAGCATCTCATAGGCGGTCATGCCGGGTTCGCGCTGGGGGACGCGGTCGAGATCGATATCGATGCCGACGCCTCCGCGGCTGCCCATTTCGCAGGAGGAGGATGTTAAACCAGCCGCTCCCATGTCCTGGATGGCGACGATGGCGCCGGTCTTCATGGCCTCGATGCAGGCTTCGAGGAGGAGCTTTTCGAGGAAAGGATCGCCGACCTGGACGTTGGGGCGTTTTTGCTTCGATTCCTCGGTGAACTCAGCGCTGGCCATGGAGGCTCCGTGGATGCCGTCGCGCCCGGTTTTGGCTCCCACATAGATGACCGGGTTGCCGATGCCGGAGGCTTTGGCGTAGAAGATTTCGTTTGCTTTGCAGACTCCGAGGGCAAAGACGTTGACCAGCGGATTACCTGCGTAGCAGTCTTCAAAGACGCATTCTCCGCCTACGGTCGGGACTCCGAAACAGTTCCCGTAGTGCGCTATGCCCTGGACCACCCCGGCGAGGATGCGGCGAGAGAGCGCCTGATCGGCATTGCCGAAGCGGAGGGAATCCATTACGGCGATGGGGCGGGCGCCCATGGTGAAGATGTCGCGGAGGATGCCTCCGACCCCGGTGGCGGCTCCCTGGAAGGGCTCGATGTAGCTGGGGTGGTTGTGGGACTCGATTTTGAAGGCGACGACCCAGCCATCGCCGATGCCGATGATGCCGGCGTTTTCGCCCGGTCCCTGGACGACGTATTTGCCTTCGGTGGGGAGCTTCTTGAGGTGGATGCGCGAGCTCTTGTAGGAGCAGTGCTCGCTCCACATGACGCTGAAGACGCCGAGTTCGGTGTAGCTGGGTTCGCGGCCGAGGAGGGCGACGATTTTCGCGTATTCTCCGAAGGTCAGTTGGTGCTGAGTGATGAGTTCCTGAGTGATGGTCATCGCGCCGCCAGGACCGGGGTGGATGCGAGCAGGGACTCAAGAATTCCGAGGCCTCCGACAGAGCCCATGAGCGGGTCGCAAGCGCGTTCGGGATGGGGCATCATGCCCATGACATTGCGTTCGCGATTGAGGATGCCGGCGATGTCGCGGGCGGAGCCATTGGGATTTTCGAGATAGCGAAAGGCGACGCGATCCTCGGCTTCGAGTTCGTCCAGAGTGTGCTCGTCGGCGAAGTAGCGGCCTTCTCCGTGGGCGATGGGCACGCGCAGAATTTCGCCTTTGTGCAGTTTGGAGGTAAAGGGCGAGTGGGCGGTTTCGGTGCGCAGGGCGACCTCCTGGCAGTGGAACTTCAGATCGATATTGCGCAGCAGGGCGCCGGGGAGGAGGCCGGCTTCGACGAGGATTTGAAAGCCGTTGCAGATGCCGAGGACGAGTCCACCGACGGCGGCGAATTCTTTGACGGCGCGCATGACGGGGGAGAAGCGGGCGATGGCGCCGCAGCGGAGGTAATCGCCGTAGGAGAATCCGCCGGGGAGGATGACGGCTTCGGCGTCGCCCAAGGTGGGGGAATCGTGCCAGATGAATTCGGCGTTGCCGTGGAGATTCGAGTTGATGGCGTACCACGCGTCGTGGTCGCAGTTACTGCCAGGAAAAACGACGATTCCAACCTTCATTTGGGGGTTAGATTTCAGTTTAGCAATGGACGTTGGGGCGGCGGCGGGAAAATGGGCCTGGTTGGGGGCGGGAGGGATCTGGGGCGGGACTGATTGGGACCCTGAGTCCCAATTGCATTTGATTGTTTGCATGGGGTTAGGGGGAAAAATGGGTCTGCTTTTACAATAAACGCATTGGTGCGAGGGAAGGCCTGCGGGGTGGTTGACCGCGGTCGAGATCGGAGTGGGAGGTTGACGGGTCATTTCGGCCCAACGGTAGCACCGGGGCGGTGCGGATTTATCTTGCGCGGGGCTGGGATTCGCTGTAGGTTATTGAGGGGGTTGGGTGAAATATATTTGTGAGTTGGTGACTCACCCATTGCGTGTTATTCCAGTTTCGTCGCGCGCCCGAGACACGGCGATCCAGCAAACCAGCGCCCGGTGCCGCTGGTAGCGGGAGCGCCCGCGCGTTCGGCAATTTCCGCCAGGCAAACGCCGAACCTCGATTCGGGGAAACTTGCGGCGATCACGTTGGCGGGGATGTATCCCGACCCTCTTCTTCTGATGGATGATGCCGCTGGGCGGGCCGAGGCACACAGGAGGGGCGTGGGGTCGGCAGCGAGCTATTCCGGGGCCATGGAGGCCGCTGGAATCCGCCAGGCGCCCCGATGCTCCACACTGCGCGGCATTTGTCTCTGGCGTGCGTGGAAATCCTGGTTCAGCTCGACAAGAGTGAATTGCCGCGGGACTACGTCTGGTCGTGGGCAGAATTGCGAGTCACGCCTTCGAATCTGGAATGGAGCGATCTCAGTCACGTTTCGTCGTGTCAGGCGGCGGGGCAAGCGTGGGTTGACACTGCGGGACAACTGGCAATACAGGTGCCGTCGGTGGTGATTCCGGAGGAGTTCAACGTACTGCTAAATCCCCCGCACCAGGAGTATGCCGCGCTTGTCTGGAGTCAATAGCGCGCATTTCGGTTCGATCCTCGGCTTGTTGCGGCCGCGCCCCGGACACTTTCGGCTGAAGCACCCTCGAATCAGACTTCGCATGATAATCGTCGAGCGAGGAACCATGAGCCGAAGCAGTGGGATTCATGCTTGGAACCTCACGCAGGTACTCCTTGACGTCTTTGCCGGAAAGATCGCCACTGGGGATGCTGGAGGTGAGATAGCGCTTGAGGTAATCGTGATCGCGCAAGCGCTGGTCTCGGGTGGCATTTACAGGACTTGGGGGCTGGGATGAGATTCTCAAAGGCTGTGTGCGGCTGCCGGCCTTCGGCCGCGAGGTGTGGTCTCTGGATCTGCCAAACCTGATTCGGGCCAAACGTGCCGACGGCCGCCCCAAAGACCTGCTGGTCTTGCGGGAACTGGAGAGCCTTTTGGACGCGGCCGATTCCGGGCCTGCAGCGGAGTGAAGATCTAGTGATGGGCAGATCGGAAATCTGCCCCCTGCACTACCAGCCCACCGCGTATCCGGTGCGGCGAGGATCGGCGCCGGCGAACATGGTTCCTTTTTCCTGATCCACCACGATGGCCTGCATCCCTCCGACCGCCGCGGTAAAGTCCGCGGTAGGACTGATACGGTGTCCCCAGGACTCCAGCGTCTGAAGGGATGCCTTCGGAGCGCGATCCTCAATGAAGACGGTGATCCCGGAGCCGGGCTTATAGAAATTCGGTTTCGCTTCGAGTTCAAAACGCGGAGCCTCCACCGCCTGCTGCACCGGCATGTGGAAGTCGATCACATTGACCAGCATCTGAAGTTCGGTCTGCCCCTGGGTCTCCCCTCCGGGTGTCCCGAATACCATGGCGATCTTACCGTTCCTGAGCACCATGGACGGCGAATTGTTCAGCAGCGGGATCTGACCACCCCGCACGTAATTGACGTTGTCCGGATAGGGCGACGTGTTGCCGAGCCGGATGCCATTGTTCAGCAGCAGCCCGGTATTTCCGATGACCACGCCATTGCCGAATCCCGCACCCAGTGTAGGAGTGCACGATACGGCGTTGCCATATTGATCGACGATAGAGAAACTGGTGGTGTCGCCATGCGGATCGTAGTCGCCGGGGAATTCACGCCCTCCCGCGGGAAGCCGCAGCAGAGCAACGGGCGCACCCGATTTGAATTTCCGCGGATCGCCCCAGCCCGGAAAGACCATGGCCTTATTCGGTTCGATGAGTTTGCGCCGGCTGTCGGCATAGCTTTTTGAAAGCATTCCCTCGACCGGAATGTCGGTGAATTTCGGATCGGCGTCGTAGCGATAGACGTCCGCCTTGGTGACTTTGATGGCTTCGATCAGAACATGCAGTGCTTCGGGACTGCCGGGTTTGAGCTTGCCGAGATCGTATGGTTCAACCAGATTCAGGGCCATCTCGAGCTCGAAGCCGCCGCGTGAAGTGGCCGGACTGCTGTACACGTCGTAACCGTGATAGGTGGTGTGCAGCGGCTCCGCCCAAATGGGATGAAAGGCGGCGAGATCGGCGGCCGTCATCAGGCCGTGATTCTCTTTTATGAAGCGAATCATTTCCTGAGCGATGTCCCCTTTGTAGAAGCGATCGAAAGCCGCCTGAATGGCTTCCGTGCGGGACTTCTTCTGCTTCAGCGCCATCTGCTCGGCCTCGACGGCTTTGCGCAGCGTGGCGGCGAGATCCGGATTCTTGAACAGTTCCCCGGCCACGGGCGGCCGGCCGGTGGGCAGGAAGATCTTCGCCGTGGTGGGGAACTCGGCAAGTCTCTTACTGGCCCGATCGATGGCCGAGGCGAGGGTCGGATCCATCGGGTAACCGTGCTCGGCGTAATCGATCGCGGACGCGAATACCTCGGCGAGACTCATGGTTCCGAAGCGCTGGAGGGCGGTAACGTAGCCGCCAAAATTTCCGGGGACGATGCCGGAGTTGATGCCCCAGTTGAGAGTCTCGGGTGTCATGTCGGCGCCCTTGATCGCGGCGGGAGCGGCGCCCGCCATGGCCAGCGAGTAGACCTTCCCCGAACGCTTGTCGTAAATGGTCATGAAGCCATTGCCGCCGATGCCGTTAAACTGCGGCTCCATCATGTTGAGCGCGGCTCCCACGGCGACGGCGGCGTCGATGGCGTTGCCGCCCTTCATGAGAATTTGCAGACCGGCCATCGCGGCCAGAGGATGGCCCGCGGCGACGAGCCCGTGGACGCCTGGCACGGAAGGCCGGTAGGAAGCAGGCGGCTTGCCGAGGCCCACGCCTCCATCCGCCTCCTGCCCGGCCATGTTGGGCGCGGTCGCAAGCAAGGCGATGCACATTGCCGTGCATGCGATTTGAAATTGCTTTTTGAAGAAAGGCACGGATTACGCTCCCTGTTGATATTTGGATCCGCTCACGGAGGCAACTCGACAGGGAAATTCTTCGCGCCTATGCGGCAGATTGTCGCACGGATGTTCAATCGCCCGCAAGTCCACGAAGGAATTTGGGAGGAAGGCTGGGCAGGCCGATTACCAATCGGCCGCAGGTAACCAACCTGCCCCACCAGGCTAAGCCGACTGGAGCCTTTGGAGAATCTCGCTTGCTACCTGTTTGCCGCGCTCGCCGATTTCGCCTACCGGCCCTACACACGCCGGACACCCGGCCTCGCACGAGCAGCCCTGAATCAGCTCGGCTGTTTGAAGCAGTAACTTGTCACTTAGTCGATAGAGTGGCGCGCTAAGTCCCACTCCGCCCGAGTAACTATCGTACAGATACAGATTCGGCTCCCATGCAAGTAACTCGCCCGAGATATCCTCCGTTAGCGCGACGCCCAGATCGCGGGGATCGCACATCAGCAGTAACGAAGCTACAGTGCGGAAGGCATTGCCGAGACCGGTGAGCCCGTTTTGCCGCTCCGTCGGCGTGTACTGTTCGAAACCCGCCAGAAATGGGGGGCTGAAATGCAGCCAGAACGCCGTGGTGTGCATCTCTTGTTCGGGCATCGACAACTGCCCCGCGCCCACGTTCTCTCCCGTATAGAATTTGATCTTCTTGAATCCCACGATCTGCCGATTCACACGCACATCGCCATGCAGACGGTCCACAGTGTCCACCACCGGCGCCTTCTCGAACTCACGCAGCGTCTTGACCTGGGTGTAGTCGATGGCATCCGTGTAGTAATCGCAATCGACATGCTTCACATATGCTTTGCGTTCTTTGTAATCGAAGCGCTCCACATGGAACTGTTTCGCCTCATGCAGGTAGATCGCTTTCTCATGCAGGGTAGTCAAAGCCGTGGTGAAGGAAACCTCGCCGATGATTTTCGCTTCGCCGGTAATATCGACCACCACGAAGTTATCGCTCGACACAGACCGCAGGCTTACGGCATCGGCGGGATAACTATCCGAAGTCCAGTGCCAGGCCTCGCCGGAGCGATGCAACAAACCCGCTTCGGACAAGAAGGTACAAAGATCGGTGGTGTCGTGTGGGCCGAATGTCTCTCCCGTGCGCAGCGGCAATTCGAAGGCGGCGCATTTCAGATGGCTAAGCAGCACCTCGAGGTTATCCGGATTCACGTAAGCATGCTCGGGCGAACGGCCGAAGATGTATTCCGGATGCTCAACCACATACTGATCCACAGGCGCGCTCGAAGCCACCATGATGGCGAGCGACCCTGTGTTGCGGCGTCCCGCGCGCCCCGCACGCTGCCACGTGGAAGCGATGGTTCCGGGATAGCCCGCCATCACCACGGCATCGAGCGAGCCGACATCGATACCAAGCTCCAATGCGTTGGTCGCGACGACGGCACGGATCTCGCCCGAACGCAGCCGCTTCTCGATCTCGCGCCGCTCGCGTGGCAGATAACCGCCGCGATAGCCGCGTACGGACTCGGTAGGAATCCGTCCCTTATCGCAGGCGTCTTTCAGGTAAGTCACCAAAAGCTCGGTAGCGAGCCGGTTATTAGTGAATACGAGGGTCTGCTGGCCATGATCGAGTAACTCGAGAGCAATCCTGCGCGATTCATTGATGTAACTTCGGCGAATGCCTAACTGGCGATTCACCACCGGAGGGTTATAACATACAAATACCTTTTCGCCGGCCGGGGCGCCGTTGCGGTCGATCAGTTCGAACGGAGCTTCCACCAGGGTCTCGGCCAGTTCGCGCGGATTGGCGATGGTCGCCGAACATGCAATGAACTGCGGCTTCGAGCCGTAAAATTCGCACAGGCGGCGCAGACGGCGCATGATGTTACCGAGGTGGCTGCCATAGACGCCGCGGTAATAATGCAATTCATCGATGACGATGTAGCGCAGATTCTCAAACAGCTTCGCCCACTTAGTATGATGCGGCAGGATGCCGGTATGCAGCATGTCCGGATTAGTCAGAACAATGTTTGCCCTCTGCCGGATGGCGCGCCGCGCGTCCTGCGGAGTATCGCCATCGTAAGTGAAAGCGCAGAGGCCGGAGCCCATATCTTCAATCAGCCCGTGGAGTTCATCCAGCTGATCTTCGGACAGCGCCTTGGTGGGAAAAAGATACATGGCGCGCGCGCCCGGTTCGGCAGTAAGGCGGTCGATGACCGGAACGTTGTAGCACAAAGTCTTGCCGCTGGCGGTGGGCGTGACGATCACGACATTCGACCCGGCGGCAATGCGATCGCAAGCTTCGGCCTGATGGGTGTAGAGCTTTTCGATGTCGCGCGCGGCGAGCACCTGGCGCAGCTTTGGATTCACCGTGGCGGGGAAATCGGCATATTGCGCGGCGCGCGCGGGAGTGCGCTGGATGGCGCGAATAGGGCTGGCGTCGTCCAGCGCCATGCGCTCGAATTTCTGCACGATGGGCGCCAGTTCGCTCTTGCGCGGAGAGGCGCGGATTTCGGGGAAGGTAAGTGATAGAGACTCGGACATTCGCCTTTTCTTTGCCCCAGTTTACTACGAAACCTGACCGCGATCCGTTAAACTTGAAGACATGGCAATGACGTTCGAGGCCGTTTACGAGAACGGAGTGCTCGGGCCGCTTGAAAGCCTGGCGCTACCCAATCTGCAACACGTACTCGTAACCATCTCGAGCGCTCCTGCAAGCGCTGACGACGTGTCGGGTCATTTCGAACCGGAGGAATGGGAGGCCGCCAAGCATGACGACATCAGCCTCCAGGAAGCTCGGCGTGCGCTCTCGTCAATTCCGGGATCGCTGGCGGACGCCGTAATCGCGTCACGGGAAGAACGCTGATTGGCCGGCTACTTCCTCGACACCAGCGCACTGGCAAAGCTTTACCACGAGGAACTCGGCTCGGATTACGTCGAGAGCATCCTGAACCAGCCCGGATCGAAAGGCATCGTGTCTCGTCTGCCCTGGTCGAGATGGAATCCGTGTTTGCAACTAAGGTCCGAACCGGTGCGCTTGACGAGAACGGGCGCTCCCTGGCTTTGCGACGCCTCCAGGCAGACATCGCGCGGGGCCGGCTGATCGTAGGCCCGCCCATAGAGCCGAAACACTATCGCTCCGCGGCGAAATTGCTAAGGCTCCACGGTGTGTTGCGGGGACTGCGGACCTTCGACGCGCTGCAACTTGCCGTCGCGCTTGACATGCTTGAGACATTGTGATTTCTGTGATGGTCTCAGCCGACAAACGGCTTTGCGAAGTCGCGGAAGCTTGCGGATGTCCGGCGGTTGACCCGGCGAAACCCGCCTTGATCCAAAGTTGAATCGGCACTCCATTCCAGCCATGGACGCTCGCCGCTCAGCAACAATCCCTGCTACTATTATTCTTGACATGCGCCACATGGCACGTTGCAGTTCGGGATGATAAAGACGATCCGCCACAAGGGATTGAAACGGCTGTTTGAACAGGACGACCCGAGCGGCGTCAACGCGGAGCATGCCGGCAAACTGCGGAATATTCTGGCGACCCTTCACGCCGCCACAATCATCGCGCATATGGACTTGCCGGGGTTTAAGCTGCATCCGCTGAAAGGCGCATTGAAAGGCTTCTGGGCCGTAACCGTTCGGTCCAACTGGCGGGTGATTTTTCGTTTTGACGGAGACGTGGAGGACGTTGATTATGTCGATTACCACTGAAAGGAACAAACCCATGACCATGAAAAACCCGCCGCATCCCGGCATCGTCGTCTTGCAGGAATGTATTGAGCCGCTCGGCTTGACGATCACGGACGCCGCCGCCGCCCTTGGCGTCACGCGCAACACGCTTTCGGAACTTGTTAACGGGAAGCGCGGCATATCCCCCGAAATGGCCGTTAGGCTGTCCAGGGTTTTGGGCGGCACCGAAGAAGGCTGGCTTTTGCAACAGGCCCAGTATGACCTTGCGCAAGTGCGCCGCGACCGTATAAAGCTGAAACTGGCTTAAGAAGACGCCATCATGGGAATGTTCAGGCTGGCATTGATCTTATCGAATCGAGCCGCTATTGGGTTGCCCGAAAGTAATCTTTCTTCAGTTGCCTGACAAGGCGCTCGGCAACCTTCCGCTCCCCGCCGCGTTTGAATTTTCCGTAAATCAGCGAACGGTCCCCGGCTTCGCCCGCCCAGACCATCGACCTAGACCGCACGTCGATCAGACGCAGGTTTCCCTCGTTCTTGTCCTTCCCGCCCCAGATCACGTTATACCAGTGGTCGTCTTCCTTGAGTGACAGGCCAACCAGCACCAGGTCCGCATCCTTGTCGTCGAGCACGATATGCACGGGCAGATGTTCCTTGATGGCTTCAGCGGCGATAAAGCCGTCAAGCTTCCCTTCCATGGGCGAGATGTAGAGATGTCGGTCAGCGCCAAGTCTGGGAGCGCCGGACGGCGCGTCAGGAATCGTTATGGCAGGAGGAGCGGGGCCAGCAGAAATCGACGTCGGCGCTGGGTGCGGCAAAGCCGCAGTCGTTTCCGGCTGGCCTATCTTCACAGCTTCGAGCTGTTCAATGGTCGCGTAGTGTGCCAGTTTCGCCAATGTCTTCGTCGTGGTGAGGTTCCAGTGCAGCTCGACGCCGGGAGCCCAGAGCGCAGTGTTCGACACCTCAAATAGGCACTCATAGGACGATTCGAACGCACGCACACAAATCTTCGCGTGCTGAATCGCGGCGTCCGACTCGTTCTTTGCCGTCGCGATCAAGCGCCCGCCGTTGCCCTCGTGAGTCAGAGTCGTGTGTAAGGTGATCGGCCCGACTCCAAACGCCGACAGGCTGAATTGCCGATCCTCCGCGTGGATAAACACCGCGCTGAGCGCGACGACACCTGCGATCCTGAGCACCCTCGTGATGGCTCGATCCTCCATCAATCAAGTATCACACCATTTTTCGCCTTGCTTCCGCACTCCGAAGTGTTTTTCTCAGAGTGGGGCTTCGTCGGTTCACCACGTTCTCATATCTGGTGACTTGCCAAGTCGTTCCCCGGCCGCTCGCATCTCTGCCATAAATCTCTCAATCTGATCGCGTGTCATGATATGCGTGTGCGCGGAACGGCTTCCAACGCTGCGGCAGCGATCCCAGTGTGATCGCCTAGGCTCGGTGGTCACTGAGTATGCGCGGCGGGTTTGCCAAGCATACAAATCAGCTGCCTGAAGCGGAGGAACCTTCTTGTCGTCTCGGTAGGTAACGTTAATTACGCCCCTGAAAAATTCGCGGTTATAGAAGGTTTTCACCAAATTGTGCGACATCTTGTCGAACCGTTCACTACTATCAAATACGAACTCCATCGGTTCAGAATCGCCGTGAAAGCGCTCCAGTGTGACGCATGATCCGATAAGGATCTGAAACAGAAAATAGTAAGGGCTGTCCCATCTCTTCGGAACCCTTCCTCTCACCAGATCATCGTAATCGCTCTGGCGGAGACGGGCGCAAACTGGCCACTCGGCGCATCGCCGGATAACGTCAATCAGAATGTCGATTTTTGTATTCTTCGTTTGCTCGGTGAAGCCCGCAAACTGACCCTTGAGGCTCTCGGCCTCCGAAGCTTTAAAGTATCCGATGCGCGGATGAGTATTGAGGGCGTCGATCCATAAGGCGTCGAACGCGTCCCACTTGTCTACCGTACTCACGTAGCCCGCCAGGACAAAGCAACGCGAGTCGCCGCCGCTTCCGCTGTCGTCCACAAACGCCTTGAGCATACAATACTCCGGATTCCATTCCGGACAGATTGGCTGGACACAACCGATGCAGTAGTGCTTGGTTTCATCCGTTGCCGCACTGGGTCGGTGGTGAGACACGCGCCAACCGTCCAAAACAAATCTGGGCGATTTTGTCGCCCCTTTTATTTTTTCAGGGTAGCACGGGAAGGAACTGTTTGGTTAGCTTGGTAAATAATTGCCCTTCTTAGGACACTACCCGGCGTTCACCGATTTTTACCGTGCTTCGCCGATTACCGCGTGAGTCTCCACCGCTCCCGACCGTAAGATCGGAATCGAGGCATCGCATTGAAGATCTACTATCCCGGAGTATTGATGATCCCCATCCTTCTGCTTTTTTTCAGCTGCTTCGGTATCATTCAGGTCTATTGGCCGGTGACCCTGATCGCGACAGGATTAGAGGAACTGTATCTATGGTCGACTTCGAAAAGCGTGAAATAAAAAAGGACTGCTATGGCCCGCCCGGAGCCGGCATCACCATCGGCCTGTTGTTGGTTCTGGGGGGCACGCTGCTGTTCCTCGACAACCTCGACATCCTGCCGTTTGCGGCCGCAAGGGCTTTCTGGCCGGCCGCGCTGATCGTATACAGCGCCGCCTGCCTGCGCACGAAGAGCGTCGTGGTCATGGTCTGGGCCATCGCCGGCATTGTGGGCGGTGTGTTGCTGCTGCTGGGGAACTACCACATCCTGCGCATCTCGGGCGACATCCTGTGGCCGCTGGCGCTGATCGCGACCGGTATCGTGACGCTGATTTACCGGCTGCGCTGGCGCCAGTTCACCGAGCGTTTTGTGATTGGCCCCGGCACACGCACGCGCCCCGCGAACCTGAATAAGCTGCACGAGGTAGCCATCTTCAGCTCTGTGAAGCGCAAGATCGAGACACCGAAGTTCGAAGGCGGCGACCTTTCGAGCGTCTTCGGTTCTATCGAGATTGACCTGCGCTGGGCGCAGATCTCCGCACTCGACGGGCAGGCCGTGCTCGAAGCCAACGCCGCGTTCGGAGCCATCGAACTCCGCATCCCCGAGGCCTGGCGCGTGCAATTGCAGGGCAATGCCGTCTTTGGCGCTTATGAGGACAAGACCCTGCCTCCAAGGCCGGAGCCGGGCGTGGAAGCGCCCATTCTTGTGATTCGCGGCGGCACGGCGTTCGGCGCGGTTGAAATCCGCAACTGATGCATCCGGTTCTGCAGAATTGGCGAAGCTTGCTGGTATGGATGGCCGCGTGGATTCCGCTGGGAGCCATCCTGGTGCTGGTGGCGCACCTCTCGGGTCCGCTGACCATCGCCCAAAGCGCCGCCGTGTTAGCGCCTGCCATCCTGGTGTTGGCGTTGGTGTGTCTGGCGCCGTTTTATGTCTGCCGGTCGCTGCCCCTGCGCTCGGCTTCGGGCGCGAAGATTCTGCTCAATCACCTGGCGGCCGCCGTGATCCTGTCGGGTGGCGTGATGCTGGTGGGCCGCTTCACTGCGTCGCTTCTCGGCCTCGACCGCGGCTTCGCTCCCGCCGTGCCCATGCTGGCCGTGATCACATTGATGATCTACCTGCTGGCCGTCGCCCTGCACTACGCCGCACTCGAGCTCGAAGCCGCGCGCCGTGCCGAAATTCTCGTGCGCGAGGCGCAGTTGAAGGCCTTGAAGTCCCAGGTGAATCCGCACTTTCTGTTCAACAGTCTGAATTCCATCAGTGCGCTTACCGCGGTGAATCCGGAAGAGGCCCGGCAGATGTGCATCCGGCTGGCGGATTTTCTGCGCACCTCGCTGCGCTTGGGCGAGCGTGCGAGCGTGCCCTTCGCCGAGGAGATGGCGTTGACCCGGATGTATCTGGATGTGGAACAGGTCCGCTTCGGCTCGAAGCTGCGCGTGCAGCAGAATGTGGATGCAAATTGCGCCGACTGCGACGTGCCCGCGCTGCTGATTCAGCCGCTGGTCGAAAACGCCGTCAAGCACGGCATCGCCATGATGGCGGAAGGCGGCGAGATCGTCATGTCCGGACAGCGGGATGGGGAGTGGCTGCGTTTCGTCATCAGCAATCCGTTCGATCCCGAGGCACCGTCGGCGGGACGCAATGGACTTGGGCTGAGGAATATTCGCGAGCGCCTGGAATCGCGCTACGGCGGCGCCGCGCGTATGGAGATCAAGGTGGAGACTTGTTCGTATCGCGTGGCGCTGACGCTGCCCGTGAGGGTTCTCCGATGAAATTGCGCACCCTGATCGCGGACGACGAAGAGCTGGCGCGCCGCCTGCTGCGCGAATTCCTCAAGGGCGAAGAGGATATTGAAATCGTGGCAGAGTGCGGCAATGGTTTCGAAGCCGTCAAGGCGATCAACGAACTGAAGCCGGATCTGGTGTTTCTTGATGTGCAGATGCCCCGCCTCGATGGCTTCGAAGTGCTGGAACTGGTCGAGAGCGACGCGGCGGTGGTGTTTGTGACGGCCTTCGATCAATACGCCATGCGCGCTTTCGATGCGGCGGCGGTGGATTACCTGCTGAAGCCCTTCACCAGGGAGCGATTCGGTGCATCGCTCGATCGCGTGCGCACGCGGGTCGGAGATGTGCGGCCGATGACGTTTCCGCAAAACCTGAAGCAGGCGTCACGCGCGCCCGGCGAATATCTGGAGCGGCTGGTGGTCAAAGATGGGCCGCGCGTGCATGTGATTCCGGCGGGTCGCCTCGATTATGCCGAGGCGCAGGACGATTACGTGGCTTTGCACAGTGAAGGGAAAAGCTGGCTGAAGCAGCAGACCATTTCGAGTCTCGAAGCGGCGCTCGATCCGAGGCGATTCCTGCGCATGCACCGGTCGTATCTGGTAAACGTGGAGCGCATTGTGCGCATCGATTCGAATACGAAGGATACCTGGGCGGCGGTGCTGAATGACGGTTCGAAAATCCCCGTGAGTCGCAGCGGGTATTTGCGATTTCGGGAGATTGTCGGCGGCCAGTGAACGGCCTCTCGGGTGCGTCTTAATGTTGCTGCGGGGGCGGTTCGAGTTTAGTGATGCGTTCGTCGAGGCGCGCGGTTTCGAGATCGAGTGCGCGGAGAGCTTCCCGGTGGGTCCGCATGCGTTGCTCCATGGGACTGGCCCATTTGTGGAACTCGGTAAGAAGCGATGTTTCAACGCGCTCGAGGTCCTGGCGGGTGGCGAATCGCTCGAGGTCCTGGCGGGTGGCGAATCGCTCGAGGTCCTGGCGGGTGGCGAATCGCTCGAGGTCCTGATGGCCAGGGAGGCTCTCCAGTTTATGGGTGAGGCGCGCTTCCGATGCTCCGATCGCCGATGCGATCGCGGATGCGATCCAGTTTTTGTCGTCGTCGGTGAGGCTCATGTTTTTCCTTCGCTCGAAAGCGTTGCCGCGTCCTCTTCCATCTTACGCTGCCGGGTGACCCAATGCGAAGATGGCCGTATCGGCTTGTCGCCTGGCTGGCAACTCCGGGTGCGAAGCCCGATGTATGTTCAATGTAGATCCTTCAATATCGAAACGCAGGTCGCGAAGTGGGGCCTCGCGGTGCGGATTATTCCCCGCGAGGTTGTGAAAGAGGCAGGACTGGAGGAAGGCTACCGCCTGTCGCTCGCGATGCAAAGACGGCAGTATCGGGCTCCGCTCCCATCGCCGCAAATACTCTCTCGATCAGCTGGTGGCGGGAATTACCATGAAGAACCGCCATCGCGAGACAGATTGGGGCGCGGCGCAGGGCAAGGAAGCCCGCTAAGTGGCCGTTTTCGCACAGGACGCGGGCGACCGCATCTGGCTCACGTTCGACCGCAGGCCCGGCAATGAGCAAGCCGGGTGCCGTCCGACCCTGGTACTCAGTCTGCATTCGTATAACGGCAAGTCCGGATTGGTTCTGGTGTGCCCGGTAACCAATCAGATCAAGGGTTATCCTTATTGAAGTTGGCCTTCCGTCGAAGGGGGCTTCAAGGGTGGGCGCGAAACGCCGCCAAAATCGAGCCGGTTCCGGTGGCCGTGCTTGATGCCGCTGCTCGGTTTGTGATTCGAGCTACGGTTTTCGTTTCTCCACCAGCGCGCTAACCGCGGGCGGCAAGGCAAAACGATCCGCCGCGATTTCGGCATTGTAAGTCACCTTGTCGAAATGCATATCGATCGATTGCCCCATGGCCTTCTGGACCATGGAAAACGGCGTCTGAATCCCATCCACCAGGCGATAGTCCGAAAACCCGGCTTCGACCGGGATGTCGCCCATGGCGGTCGGCAGCGTTTGCGTCACCCGAACCAGCAATACCGTCTTTTGGTCGAAATAATAGATCTCGGGCTTAGCCTCTTTGTCTTTCGGCGTCAGTTCCACTTTCCACGCCGGTTTGCCATCCACATCCTCGACGCCCAGCGTCCGCGCGGACGTGTAATCGTCCCGCCAGGATCCGAGCGAGGTCAGTTTCGACGCTCGCACGGAGGCATCTTTCTCCTCGCCTTCCTTAATACGCGGACCCTGCAGGGCACTCATTTCCCAGGCGGTTTCGCCATCGAAACCCTCTTCCATTTTGCCCACGCCGGGAAGCTCGATCACGGTATAGGATTTCTCGCCCTGCTGATAAATCGCAACCGGACCGGTAATGGCGTGCCCGGCCATGTCCACGGTGCCGGTCATGATAACGTCCTTCGCCCTGGCATAGGCCGCGGCCCCGCCGCCGTGCGTCACAGCCTGTTCCATCAGGCTCGCGCCCGAGGGCAGATCGGCTGCAAATGCCAGCGAAGCAAAAAGAGACAGAGCCGCGAAAAGACGCATGGATGTTCCAATCTTAGCGCGAGAAAACTGGAGGGAAGCGGGCCGCCGCAAGAGAGGGTGTGAGGGGACTCAGTGCCTGCAGCGGTCCGCGTGCATCTGGATACCATTGATCACAGCCCCGCGATTAGTTCCCACCGATTGCAAGAATTTTTTGCGGCGTGAAACCGACATACTGGACTTCTTCTTCGAGCGGAATGCCCCAGCGTTTCCCCACTCTTTGCTTCAGTTCCGCGATTATGCCCAGCAGATCGTGCGCCGTGCCGGACCCCGCATTGTAGATCAGATTGGCATGGTAGTCGGCGACGTGGATGTCGCCCGCCTGCATGCCCTTGGCGCCCACTTGTTCCAGAAACCAGGCCGACGGCACTTTGCCCTCGATGATTACCTTCGATGGAATCTCGCGCACCACTTCGGGCGGCAAATCCGCCAGCAGAAAGTTCTTGAAAATACTGCCGGCGCACTTCATGGTGGGCGGATACTTCTGATTACGAATGTCGAGGATGCGGTCCGCCGTCTCGCGCAGCACCACCGGATCGCCCCGCTCCATCGCCAACTGCGCCGAAAAAATAATCCACTGCTTGCGTTCCTTGAACACGCTTTCGCGATAGCGGAATGCGCACTGGGCGTTGTCGACGATGCGAATGCCCTCGCCATCGAAAAAACGCACGCTCGAAATCCGTTCGGCGATGGAATGCCCATAGGCTCCGGCATTCCCATAAATCGCCGCGCCCGTGGAACCGGGGATGCCAGTCATCGTCTCGAGGCCCTTCAAGCCGCTGTCCACGGTGAAATCGACCAGCGCCTGCAGGGACGCCCCGCTTTCCACATACACCGAATTGCCGTCGGCGCGAATCTGCTCGTTGGCCAGCTTGAGAACCACGCCGCGGAATCCCTCGTCCGAGACAATCAAATTAGTGCCGCCGCCGATCACCACCGTTTCGAGGCCGCTCAGCCTGGCAATATGCAGCGCGTCGACGAACCGGTCGGGATCCCCGGTCTCGGCATAAAGATCCGCGGGGCCTCCGATGCCGAAGCGCGTACAGGCAGAGAGCGGGCAATCGCGTCGAACTGTGATCCCGGGAAGGGAGGCGAGGCTGTGGAACGTCTCATGCACGAGACTCATTGGTTTAATTATAGGAATGAAGAGCGCGTTCCCCGGATTTTCGCGCGAGGGTCTGACCTTCCTGCGCGATCTGAAGAAGAATAACGATCGCGAATGGTTCACGCCCCGCAAGGCCGTCTATGAGGAACAGTTGCGCCTGCCCATGATCGAACTGGTGCGCGCCATCCACGGCGAGATGCTGAATTTCGCGCCGCAGTACGTAGGCGAACCAGCCAAATGCGTCTTCCGCGTCTATCGCGACACCCGCTTCGCGAAGGACAAGACTCCTTATAAGACGCACGTCGCCGCATGGTTCCGGCGCAACGGCATCGAGAAGAATCGCGGCGCCGGCTACTACTTTTCCATTTCGCCCGAGGAAATTGAGATCGCGGGGGGAATCTACCACCCAGAGCCGGACGTGCTGCTCAGCGTGCGCCAGCACATCGCGCTCCATCATGCAGCTTTTGAGGCCACGTACGGATCGGCGAAATTCAGGAAACTGATGGGCGATCTGCAGGGCGAAAGCGCCGCCCGCGCACCGAAGGGCTTCGATCCCGAGCACCCTGCCATCGACCTGCTCAAGCGCAAAATGTACTGCGTCTTCATCAGCCTCGATCCGGCCCTCGCGAGCACGCCAAAATTGTTCGGCGAGGTGGTAAAGCGCTTCGAAATCATGGCGCCCTTCGTGGAAGTCCTGAACCGCCCTCTGCTCGGCAACAAAGCTGCAACGCGCGTGTAAAGATGTAGTGTTAACCTCGAATTTCGCCACATGGAACTGGTAAAGCAATGGTATGGGCGCTGGATGGAGGATTGGGAGCATCACCTCGCCTTCCGCTCCACGGATCGCGTGGTGCGCCCTTTCGATTGGGGTGTTGAGTGGACCCGGGGCTGGCCTTTTCATTCCCACGAAACCGATCCGGAAAAGAAAATTACCGAACTGAACCGCCTCGCCCTCGCGCGCAGCGCCGAATTTTTCGCCTACAAACCGCCGCGCGATTTCCGCCTGCATGGCGGCGCTGCCAACCCGGAGGTTCAGTTCACCTCCGCCGTCGATACTCCGTATCCAGCCAATAACACAGTGCGCGCGCGCTATTTTCCGGCCAAGGCACGATGGAAACGCGGCGCCAAGGCGGTGGTCCTGCTGCCGCACTGGAATTCCCACGCGGGGCAGCATGTGGCACTGTGCAGGGGCATCGCCGAACTTGGCATCTCCGTGGTGCGTATCAGCCTGCCTTATCACGACCATCGCATGCCGCCCGAACTCACCCGCGCCGATTACGCGGTCTCGGCCAACGTGGCCCGCACCATCGACGCCACCCGCCAGGCGGTCATCGACGTGCGCTCCTGTTTCGACTGGCTCGAGAGCCGCGGATACAAGGACCTGGGAATCGTCGGCACCAGCCTCGGCTCCTGTTACGCTTTCCTTGCCAGCGCCCACGACGAGCGCATCAAAGTCAACGTCTTCAACCACTGTTCCACTT
>Ga0302320_10003036_pt1 | contig 39162 bp, 37 predicted proteins | sample Bog_T0_3_FD_202130 | JGI IMG/M metagenome (GOLD analysis project Ga0302320, IMG submission 202130) | Peat permafrost microbial communities from Stordalen Mire near Abisko, Sweden - Bog_T0_3 | ecosystem: Environmental > Terrestrial > Soil > Wetlands > Peat | place: Sweden: Abisko, Stordalen Mire... | reverse complement strand
ATCCGTATATTGCATTCTCGACTGGAGCCTCCTGGCAGCAGGTTGCGCTGGAGTATTCGGCGGCAGTCGAAAGCCGTATCGCCGACGGAGATATCGGCCCGTCCATACAGAAACTCACGCAACCCGGACAGGCTCGTAAAGTAAAGATTGAAGAGATTGTTTCTTACTTGAACAAGGAAGTTCGTTACACGGGTATTCAGTTCGGCAGTGCCTCCATCATTCCTCATTCTCCGGCCGAGACTCTGACCCGCCGCTATGGTGACTGCAAGGACAAGTCTGCGCTCCTTGTAGCCATGCTGCGGGCCGCGGGCGTTCCAGCGTACCTGGCACTGCTGCGGGCGGGCGGACGAATGGATGTTCCATCCGAATTGCCCGGTTTTGGCCTCTTCGACCATGCCATTGTGTATGCACCGGGGGCACCCGATTTCTGGATCGATGCTACGGACGATTATGCCCGGTTGGGAGAACTGCCCGTCGCTGATCAGGACCGGCTCGCCCTTGTAATCCGCCGCGAAACCACGGCGCTCATGCGCACACCGGCAGAAACCTCGGCTGACAACCTGCTGTCCGAGTTTCGCGAGATTCATCTTGCGGACTATGGCCCGGCGCGAATTGTGGAGCGTTCGCAGCCCCACGGAAGCACTGAGTCGTCCTATCGCCGCGCCTATGCTGATGCGAAGGACAAGAGTGTAAAAGAGTCACTGACCAACTACGTGAAGTCAGAGTACGTTGCCGCAAACCTGGATCGGCTCGATCGCTCGGATACTCATGACTTCTCCCACCAGTTCGAGCTGGTGCTGGAGAGTAAGAGTTCAAGGCGCGGCTTCACTGACCTTGAGATCGCTGCCATTCGATGGGAAGGACTGTTTTACAGGCTTCCCGCGGAGCTGCAACAGCGCGAGAAGGTGGACGACAAACGTACGGACGAGAAGAAGCAGAAAACAAAGCGCACCGTTGACTACCTGTTGCCGGAAGCCTTCGCCACGGAATGGCACTATACCATTTCACCGCCCGCGGGCTTTCAGCTCAAACCCCTCCCGATGAACATGAAACGTCAGCTAGGGCCGTGCACTCTTACCGTGGAGTTCTCTTCCGAACCGGACAATACGGTTCACGCTGATCTGACATTCGACACAATCAAGCGCCGATTCACGATTGCCGAAGCGAATGAACTTCGCGACAAGATTGTAGAGTTGGAGCAGGGACAGCCTCTGATGTTCTACTTCGAGCCTAAAGGCCAGGCCCTTGTCAATGAAGGAAAAATACGTGAGGGACTGCACTCTTACCGGGAGCTGATCGCCCTCAATCCAAAGGAAGCAATTCATCATCTCAGGCTGGCGAAAGCCCTGCTTGAGGCAGGACTGGCTGAGGCGGCGCGAGACGAAGCCAGGACTGCTGTCAAACTGGAGCCAAACTCTGCCCTGGCGGAGAAAACCCTGGCCGAAATTCTCGAGTACGATTTGGTTGGACGCAAGTTCCGTCCCGGAAGCGATTACCCAGGGGCGGAGGCTGCCTTCCGGGAGGCGGTGAGGTTGGATCCGGAAGACAAGGCGACGGTTGGCAATCTGTCGATCCTGCTTGAATACAACCGCTGGGGATTGCGCTACGGTCCAGGGGCAAAGCTCAAGGATGCGGTTGCCGAATACCGGAAGCTGACGATCGAGCAGCAAGCGGAGCTGGGCATCCAGAACAACATTGCATTCGCCCTTTTCTACGCTGGGGATTTCAAAGAAGCGAAGAAGGCTGCGGAGAGTCTCAGCTCCCCACCGGCCGCGTTGATTGTGGCGTGTGAAGCTGCACAGAACGGTTTCACAGCCGCCGTGGCAGATGCACGGAAGCTCACGGCTGGCGATGAGCCGTTCAAAGAGGCCGCGAAAACCGCTGGTGAAATGTTAGAGAACGTCCGCGAATACTCTCTCGCGGCCGATCTCAAAGAGGCCGGGGCTTCAGGAGACAATGCCTCAGATCTTCAAGCGGAGGCTGCATTGCTGCGTAGAACCAAACGACACGAGCAGATTCAGTTCGCCGACGATCCCAGCGGGACTGCGGTTCGATTCGACCTACTTACGGTCGATCCAGACCTGAAGCTCGAACAGCTTCATGCAATCAGCAGCAAGAATGGCGCGTCTGTGCTTGCCGTTGCTAATGTTCGCGAGTACACTGCCACATCTCAACGAAAGACCATCAGCGAGAAGGCACGACAGGGAATATTTGCAGATGTGGGGGTCGATCTCTCAGTTACTCGGGCGCAACCAAGTGTCCAAGGGAACGACAGCATAGGCTACAAAGTCACGCTGTGGCCGTCAGCAAGCTACAAAACGGCGATTTATGTAGTCATGGAAGAGGGTCATTACAAGGTTCTCGGAACTTCAACGTTTTATGCCGGCATTGGGCTGGAGGTTCTCGACCGCATTGCCGCAAACGACCTCCCGGGCGCTCGCGCTCTCCTCGACTGGTTGCGCGAAGACCAGCATCTTGCCGGCGGTGACGACCCAATTGCCGGCCTGCCCTTCCCACGTCTTTGGACGAAAGGTAAGGAAGCAGATGCCTCCAGGATCAAAACCGCCGCGGCCGCAATTCTGGTGATGGCAGAGACCACTGCTGCAAAAGGGGCCGAGATACTGGAAGCCGCCCGGCACTTTGCTACTACGGACTCTGAAAAAACGAGCATCACACTTGCCCTTGCCACAGCTTACGATCGTCTACATCAATACGAGAAGTTACTGGCGATGACTTCCGAACTCAGTGACCAGTTCCCCGAGTCTGACATCGCGTTTACGCGCCGCACGTATTCCCTGGGTGCATTGGGAAGGCTTCAGGAGTTGGACAACCTCGCAGAGGAGCGCCGCAAGAGGATTCCTGGAGATCCTATCGCGACGCGCCAGTTGGCTTTCAGTGCTGCTCAGCGCGGAGACTATGCCAAGGCTCACTCTCTCCATCAGCAGATCGTGAACGATGGGCACGGCGATGTGTCGGATATGAACCAGCTTGCCTGGTACGCGTTGTATATGAAAGAGCCCTCAGACTCAGATCTGGATTACGCCTTGAAGGGGGCTCAGTTGAGCAACAACAGCTGGGGTGTCCTGCACACGCTTGGTTGCATTTATGCCGAACTTGGCAAAACAAAAGAGGCTCGCGAAGTTTTGTTGCAGGCGATGGACTCCGGCAAGTTCGCTGAACCCGATCCCAACTTCTGGTATGCCTTCGGACGAATCGCAGAGCAAGCGGGCGAAGATAGCTCTGCCCGAGCCGACTACGCCCGAGTCACCAAACCGGAAGACCCTGTGGGACTCCCCACTTCCTCGTATCGTTTGGCACAAATGAGGCTCGAAGTAATGCAGCGATCTGCGAAATAACCGCGCCTCACATTGCCCTAGCACTGGTTCATAACCCACCCTCTGCGAGACACGAGAGGGAGTTCTTAGCTTGAAACAACATAGTGAAATCACTATGTTGTCTCCATGGCTAGCGAACCGACCGATGAATTGCCTTTCAAGCCGGTGATCTGGCTCGGATCGAGCCGCAAGGCGGCTGAACTGTTTGGACGTGAATGCGATGTCACCGGCGTAACTTTGCAGGCCGGTCCCGAGTATTTATTGTAGTCACCGGGTTTCTTCAGACTAGCCAAAAGCCGCGATAGCCTGAGACAATACGAACCTTGAACGGGAGCAGTCCTTGCCAGCCAAGCCAGTGAAGCCCAATCCAACCCGTAGCGTTGCGCCACGCCGGCAGCATGCGGCGGCCAGCTTCGCGCTGAAGATCGACATCACGATTCCGGCGCGAATCGCCTCCATTTCACCGCTGGTGGATGCGGTGATGACCGCGGTGCGCCAGCAGCCCACGGCCAAGGAGCTGGAGATAGAAACCGCGCTGCGCGAGGCACTGGCCAACGCGATCAAGCATGGATGCCTGGGCGATCCCACAAAGTTTGTGCAGTGCTCGGTAGTGTTCGAGGACGACCACAGCGTGTTGATCGTGGTCAGCGATCCGGGGCCGGGCTTCAACGCCAAGCGCCTGCCCGATCCGACCAAGGGCAAACATCTTTATGAAAACCACGGACGCGGCATCTACCTTATCAACCACCTGATGGACGAAGTACGCTTCGAGCGTGGCGGCGCCGAGATCCACATGCGCAGCCGCTTCTAGTTTCCGAGCGCTACCGGTTTCCGTGCTTGATCATGTGCGCCACCCGCGGGAAGCTGGAGTTGGCCACCGGGGCGGGCGTGAAGGTGAGCACGAGCAGGGCAAGCGCGACCAGGGCGAGGAACTTGCGGCTCGGTCCCAGGCCGGGCCAACGCGGTACGGTGGGCTGTTGCAGTCCGCTGAGAGCCAGCAGAACGGCCCAGACCATCCATCCTATCCAGAAGTACCAAGCCATGGCGGCGAGTGCGGCGATCATCGTCCAGGAGAGAAACCGGTGCAGGGCGGGCGAGATGGCGAAGACCAGGTGTCCACCATCGAGCTGGCCGCCGGGCAGCAGATTGAGCGCGGTGGCAAGCATTCCGGCCCAGGCCGCCAGCGCCACCGGATGCAGGTAATAGTGCGCCAGCGCGCGGCCGCCAGGGTGCAGAAAAGCATGGCCTAGTTGAAAGATCAGGGGAAAGCCGAACTGGAGGTCGGGGTCGGAGGCGCCCGCGATGGGATGCGACATGGCCAGCCCCACAAGCATGGTGGGCACGGCCACGACAAATCCCGCGATTGGCCCGGCGATGCCGATGTCAAACAACGCCGTCCGCGAACGGATGAAGCCGCCGATGCGGATGAAGGCGCCGAGAGTTCCAATCAGCGTGGGAGCGGGGATGAAGAAAGGCAGAGTTGCGCGCACCCCGTAGTGGCGGCAGAAATAGTAGTGTCCCAACTCGTGCGCCAGAAGGATTCCCATGATGGAGAGCGAAAAGGGAACTCCGAGGAGAAGCAGCCGCGGACTCTGCCACAGCCACTGTACGGGAAACAGCGGCAGCAGTTCGTTGCCCGTGGCAAAGGCATCCAGGTGATGGTTGAAGTTGAACTGCAGACGCGAGCCGACCAGGACCGTAGTGCAGAAGGTGCACAGCAGCATCAGCAACGGCATCCGGTAGCGTACCGGGCGAGCATACGCGCGAGCCACCGCCGCGGCTTGCTCAGGCAGATAGTCGGAGATGGAGTCAGACATCGGGGAAACGCTCGCGGGCAACTGGCGGAGCCGGAGCAGTTGCCCGGCTCCACGGGACTAATCGATGGACTGCAGTTCTTTGCCGGGCTTGAAGCGGACGGCTTTGCCGGGAGGAATGTTGACCTCGGCGCCGGTGCGCGGGTTGCGGCCGATTCCGGTTTTGCGCGGACGCACGTTGAAGACGCCGAAGCCGCGCAGTTCGATGCGGTCGCCCTCGGCGAGCGCTTTCTTCATGCTCTCGAAGACGGTTTCCACGGCGCGCTCGGCCTTGGTCTTGGTGACCCCGGTGCGGTTTACCACTTCGTTGACGATGTCGAGTTTGATCAAGGGATCGGCTCCGGGGCTTCAGATTGAAAAACAAGAACTTACCCACTGATGCTAGAAAATGAAACGGGCATTGTCAACGTCTGTGCGCGGCCATTGTCCGAGGCGAGGGCGCAGAGAGGATGCCGCGGCGCGATGGTAGCACGACTGGCTCGCTGGCGGGAATGCTGAATGTTAAGATGGCCGTAGATTGCAATCAAGACGCTTCCCCGGCAGAGTATCGGGGAAGTTGCCGGCATCTGCGTTGCAGCTATGAAGAGGAAGCGAGGAATCTGAGGCGAATGGCGATAAAGAGTGATCGCTGGATACGGGAAATGGCGCAGACCAAGGAGATGATCAGCCCATTCTGCGAGAAGCAGGTGCGGGATGGCGTGATCAGCTATGGGCTTTCGTCGTATGGCTATGACCTGCGGGTGGCCGACGAGTTCAAGATTTTTACCAACGTGAACTCGGCGGTGGTGGACCCCAAGAAATTTGACGAGCGCTCCTTTGTGACCATTCGGGCCGACAGCATCATGGTCCCGCCGAACTCCTTTGCCCTGGCGCGCTCGGTGGAATACTTCAAGATTCCGCGCGACGTGTTGACCATCTGCGTTGGCAAATCCACCTACGCGCGCTGCGGAATCCTGGTCAACGTGACTCCGTTTGAGCCGGAATGGGAGGGCTTTGTCACGCTGGAAATCAGCAACAGCACGCCGCTGCCGGCAAAGATTTATGCCAACGAGGGTCTCTGCCAGATCCTGTTCTTCCAGGGAGACGAACCCTGCGAGATCAGCTACAAGGACAAGGCCGGCAAGTATCAGAATCAGACCGGCATCGTGCTGCCCAAGCTGTAGGCGGCGATGAAAACTCTGCGCCTTCGCCTGACCGCCGACGTGCTGGAACGCGACCCGGCCCTGCTAGAGGCTGCGCGGATTCTGCGCGGCGGCGGGCTGGTGGCGTTTCCCACCGAGACCGTGTACGGGTTGGGCGCCGACGCCTTGAACGACGACGCGGTGGAGAAGATTTTTGCCGCCAAGCAGCGTCCGCACTGGGATCCGGTGATCGTGCATGTGGCCGATGTGGCCCGTGCGCATGAACTGACGCTGGCGTGGCCGGAGGCTGCCGAGCGGCTCGCACGAGCCTTCTGGCCCGGTCCTCTGACGATGCTGCTGCCGCGGGCTGCGGGAATCTTGAATCTGTGTACGGCGGGACGCGAAAAAGTGGGGCTGCGCCTGCCCTCGCACGCTGTGGCGATGGCGCTGATCGCTGCCTCGGGCGTGCCGGTAGCAGCGCCGAGCGCCAATCGATTTGGACATACCAGTCCGACCACCGCAGAGCATGTTCTCGCCGACCTGGATGGCCGCATCGACGCCATTCTGGACGCGGGTTCGTGCGCGGTCGGGGTCGAGTCAACGGTCCTCGATCCGACGACCGATCCGGCGACGATCTACCGCCCCGGCGGCATCACTGCCGAGCAGATTCGCCAGGTGCTGGGCGATGTGGTGGTGGCCGAGCGCAAGGTTTCCGATGACACGCCGCTTGAGGCGCTGGAATCTCCCGGCCTTGGAATTCGTCACTATGCTCCGCGGGCGCGGGTCATTCTGGTGGAGAGCGAAGGCGAACTCAGGCGCGTGCTGGAGCGCGAGGTGCAGCATCGGGTGGGAGTGCTGCTGCCGCACGGTTGGACGGCAGCGGGCGAGGGCGTGACCGTGCTGCCCTGGGGAAATTGGAGCGAGCCGGAATCGCTGGCCCGCGACCTGTATGGGCAGATGCGTGCGCTGGACGATTGCGGGGTCGAGGTCATGGTCTGTCCGATGCCGCCGGCGGAAGGGATCGGGCTGGCGATCCGGGACCGGCTGCGCAAGGCTGCCAAATAGAAAAGCCCGCGCACAGGCGGGCTTGGGAGCGGCGGAAGGCGGCGGTTATTTTGTCACTTCGGCTTCCTTGAACATGTAGCGGATGCTGGCTTTGTAGATCATCAGGTTGGACTGACCGCCGGCGCGGTTGAGCTTGAGGCAGCACTTGTCGTACCACTCGATGACGCCGTGCAGTTCCTCGCCGTCGCGGGTCACCACAACCATCGGTGTCTTGCTCTGCATCTGCTTCTGATAGTAGAAATTTTCCGCGTGGGTCTGCTCCGCGGGGGCTGCTTTCTTGGCGGGCGTGCCGGGGCTGCGCTCGGCAGGCCGTGGGCTGCGTTCGCGGTGTTCGGCGGCGGCTTCGACCAAGCGCGCCTGGTCGCGGCCCAGTGTAGGACGGATCAATTTCCGGTTTCCAAAGCTCTCCACCTCGGATGAGCGTAGCGCGGGGGTTGCGTCAAGTCCGTTTCTCATACTGGTCCTTCCCCGGCGGGGATATGAAACGTCACTGCGTGATGCACACTGAGACTCCTCCGCTTAGAACAGAAGAAGCGCACGCACGGAGCAAAGTGCGAGACCTGTTTTCTGGAAGAGAGTTACAGTGATTCGTGCCTAAACCGTACCACACGCACGGGGAAAAAAACAACAAAAGTATGCGCCAAACCGGAGTGATGCAGCTTTGGGATTTCCCGGCGGGAAGCTCACCGCAGACGGCGGGGATGTTGCGGGCGGGTCAGGTCTCAAGCGAGCTGGAGTAGCCATCGAGCGAGAGCGAGCGCAGCAGGTTGCGCCGCATTCCGTTCTGCACATCTCCGAGGCCGTCGCTGGCGCCGACGATCCAGCGAAAGCTGACCTGGGCGGCGATGGCGGCCAGCTCCGCCTGTATGTCCTGGTTGCGCAGCAAGTCAAGCGAGCCTGCCTGGAGAAACAGCAGGTCTTCGAGGATCGAGTGGAGCACGGAGATCAGCACGTCGGTCTTGCCTTTGCCGTCGGCTCCGGCGCGGTAGGCTTCGGTGGCGCGGAACAGCGCCGAGTGGTCGTTTTCACCCAGAGCCGTGGTGAGCAGAAGGAGCGCGTCCTTGCGCGCGGCCAGGTAGGCGTTGAGATCGAAGCCGCGGGCGCGTCCGATGGCTCCCGCCGAGAGCCGCGCCACGAGCTTCTTCTGCGCCGCCGTCCACTGGGTGAGATGAGCCAGGTCCTCGCCGATCTCCTCGGGAGTCAGGGGTGCAAGGCGCAGGGTGATGCAGCGGGAGCGCATGGTCGGCAGCAGGGCGTTGGAATTTTCCGCGAGCAGAAACAAGGTGGCGAAGTCGGGCGGCTCCTCCAGAACCTTGAGCAGCGCGTTGGCCGCTTCTTTCATGAAGTTCGATTCGGAGAAGATGTAGAACTTCTGGCGGCCTTCGACGGGGCGGTAATACATTTCGCCGATGACGTGGCGCACCTGGTCCACCTTGACGAGCATCTGCGGCGGGTCGGGAGGAATCACGAGGACTTCGGGATGAGTCTGCACGAAGATGCGGGTCTCGCGCTTATCGGTTTCACGCAGATTTTCGCGGGCCTCGACGGCTTCGGCGAAACGCTGGTCGAGGGCGTCAGCCTGGGCGATGCGTTCGCAGTTGCGGCAGATGCCGCAGAAATCGGGCAGGCCGTCGGCGGCCAGGGGACGCTGGAGACAGTTGACCGCTTTTGCCACCATCTGCGCCAGGGTGAATTTTCCCGCGCCGCGCGGCCCGGTGAGAATGATGGCGTGGGGAAGATGGTCGCGGGCGATCATCTCACGGAGGCGCCGCACCGTCGGGGCATTTCCGCGGAACTGTTCGAATCCCATTAGGCCTGCCTGGGCAGCAGGCGCTCACGCACTGCGGCCACCAAGTCGTTGTGAACCTCTTCCACGGGGCGGCGCGCGTCGATCAGAACCACGCGCTCCGGTTCGCGGCGCGCAATTGCGAGGAATTGCTGGTGCACGCGATCGAAGAAAATCCGGTTTTCCTGCTCGAAGCGGTTCTCGTCGAGCAGGCCGCCGGCGGCCAGATTGCGGCGGCGCGCCCGCGCCACGCTGGCGGCCACATCGTTGTCGAGCAGCAGGGTGAGCTCGGGTTGCAGGCCGAGGCAGAGGACGCGATGCAGAGTGAGCACCGCATCGACGCCGAGTTGTCTCCCCGCGCCCTGGTAGGCCTCGGAGGAATCGGTGAAGCGATCGCACAGCACCCAGGCTCCGCGATTGATGGCCGGCAGAATCACCTCGGAAATCTGCTGCGCGCGCGAGGCGAACATCAGGGCCAGTTCGGCCAGCGGAGCCAGTCCGTGAGTGCGCGAGTCGAGCAGAATGCCGCGCACCCGCTCGCCGATCGCGGTGCCTCCGGGCTCGCGCGTGGTGACCACCTCGAGGCCCTGCTCGCGCAGAAAGACGGCGAGCTTTTCGACGTGGGTGCTTTTGCCGCACCCGTCCAGCCCTTCCAGGGTGATAAAGTGCCCGCCTTTTGCCCAGTGCCGCACAGGGGAATGATAACAAAGCGCGGGCCGCGCACCGGCATCGGCGGCAAGCGCATCTGCTATACTCGGAAAACTTTCAGGCGGGGCACGCGACCGTTGGATTTGCGCTCCGCGTTTCAGCGCTGTTCTTCGAGCATTGCGGAGGATCGCCCGCAGCCAAAATTCTTCTTCAGGAGTTGCAATGCGACAGTTGTTTTCTGCATGGCTGGTCGTGGCCCTGGCCGCGTCCGCGTTCTCTCAGAGTGGTCCGGCAACAAGCAGCACGATCAAGACCTCGGGCTTTGCGCTGGTGGAAACCCTGGCGGTGGACGCCACCGAGGCGCCGCGCAAAGTCTTTCATGGCAAGCTGACGATTCCGGCAACGCCCGGAGACTTTGTGCTGCAGTATGCGAAGTGGATTCCCGGAGAGCACGGCCCGACCGGTCCGCTGGTGGACACGGCCGGACTCTACTTCCGCGCCAATGGCAAGGCGCTCGAGTGGCATCGCGACCCGGTGGATATGTACGCCTTCCACGTGGCGGTGCCGCAGGGAGTAAGTTCGATTGAAGCCACGCTCGACTACCTGAGCCCGGTGGAGATGCCGGGCGGGTTCAGCGCCGGCTCTTCGGCAACCGAGAAGCTTGCGGTGCTGTCCTGGAACTGGCTGGTTCTCTATCCCAAGGGACACGGCTCGGATGAGGTTGGGGTGAAGGCTTCGTTGCAACTGCCAGCCAACTGGCAGTGGGGAACCGCGCTGCCGCAGACGGCGAGCGCGGCCGGCACGATTGACTTCGCGCTGGCATCGCTGACCACGCTGGTGGATTCGCCGGTGCTGATGGGGCAGTACCTGCAAAGGATTCCACTGCAGGCAGGCAAGCTTCCGGCGCACGAGTTGGATGTTGTGGCCGACGACGCTGCCGCCCTGGAGCTGCGGCCGCAGCAGCTCAAGGCCTTCGACAACCTGGTTGCCGAGGCGGGCGCGCTGTACGGAGCGCGGCACTATCGCGAGTATCATTTCCTGCTTACGCTCAGCAATCACGTAGCGCACTTCGGATTGGAGCATCACGAGTCCAACGACAGCCGCGTGGGGGAGGGCTACTTCGGCGACCCTGCGGAGTGGACGCTGGGAGCATCGCTGCTGCCGCACGAATACACGCACTCATGGAACGGCAAGTACCGCCGTCCCGCCGGTCTGGCGACGCCGGAATACCAGGCGCCGATGGAAGGCAACCTGCTGTGGGTCTATGAGGGGCTGACCGAATACTTTGGCTACGTGCTGACCGGGCGCAGCGGACTGCAGACACCGGAACAGTGGCGCGAACAGTACGCCGAAATCGCCATGACGTATTCGCACCGTCCGGGGCGCAAGTGGCGCTCGCTGGAAGATACGGCGACGGCGGCGCAGAGTCTGTATGCGGCGCCGGAGGCTTTCAGCAACTATCGCCGCAGCGTGGACTACTACGACGAGGGCGCGCTGATCTGGCTGGAGGCGGACACGATCATTCGACAGAACAGCGGCGGGAAGAAATCAATGGACGACTTTGCGCATCTGTTCCACGGTGGACAGAATACGCCGCCCGAAGTGAAGACCTACACGTTTGACGATGTGGTGAATACGCTGAACCAGGTGCAGCCCTACGACTGGCGCGGCTTCCTGACCGATCGGGTGCTGAAGGTGGCCGAACATGCGCCGCTGGCGGGCATTGCCAACGGCGGCTGGAAGCTGGTGTACGACGACCGTCCGAACCTGATCGAGAAACTGCGCGAGCAGGAGGGGCACACCCTGGATGCAACCGCGTCGGTGGGTCTGGTGATCGGCAAGGACGGCGTGGTGAGGGACGCGATCGAAGACGGCGTTGCGGCCAAGAGCGGCGTCGCTCCGGGGATGAAGATCATCGCCGTGAACGGCAGGAAATACAACGCGGAGATTCTGACCGTAGCGATGCGCGAGGCGCAGAAATCGCACGCGCCGATGCAGTTGCTGGTGGAAAACACCGAGTACTACCGCACGGTCTCGGTGCCCTACTTCGACGGGCCGCGGCATCCGCACCTGGTGCGCGACGAGAGCAAACCGGACCTGCTGGATGACATCATACGGCCGAAGGTGACGACGCTGCCGGCACCGTTTGCGGGCGCGGAGTAGTGCGTTGGAAGCAATGAAAATGGGGCCGCCAGCGATGGCGGCTTTGTTTCGCGCGAAGCCGAAAAATTGTTGGCATGGAGGATCGATGCTCAAAGGATTCCGGGAGTTTGTGATGCGGGGCAACGTGATTGACCTGGCGGTTGCCGTGGTCATTGGCGCGGCGTTTGGAGCGGTGGTGACGGCGTTTGTCGGCAACATCCTGACGCCGCTGCTGGCGGCGGTGGTTGCCACGCCGGATTTCTCCGCCCTGATGTTCAAACTGAATGGGAGCGAGATCAAGATCGGACTGTTTTTGAATGCGCTGATTTCATTTCTGCTGATTGCGGCGGCGGTGTACTTTGCGATGGTTGCGCCGATGAATGCGTGGAAGGCGCGGCTGGCAAAAGGACAGGCGCCGGCGGAGGCGACGACGAAGACCTGTCCGGCGTGCCTGGAGAGCGTGGCGCTGGGAGCGCGCAAGTGCAAGTGGTGCGGCGAAGAGCAGACAGGGTAGGAAATCGATCGCGGCTGAAGTGCCTCTCGATCGGCACGGGATTGGGGCCGCAGTTGGGCGGGAATCGGCGGTGTGGGGGACGGGTGACTTGCCAGTGCGGCGTAGTTCCGCGATAATAAATGCTGCTGCGAGTGTTTGGCGGTCGTGTGTCTGGTTGTCGAGTGGGCGCGGGGCCGGCGATTCCTTTGTGGTAGAGTCCGTGGCGGATGTCAATCCGCCGAATGCGCCAGAGGCGCGGCGGGCAACCAGCGTTCGAATCATGACGGGTATGGCTGGCGGAAAAGGCCGGCTTCACCGGTTGCGATTTCCGGTCTCCGAAGGGTCAAATGGCCTGCCAGGGATGTCGAACGCCGGAATGAAACGAAGAGAGGAAATAAGCCTGTGTTGATGATTCGTCTTTCGCGCCGCGGGGCGCGCAAGCAGCCTGTGTATCGTATCGTTGTCATCGAAAAGGATCGCGCGCGCGACGGCCGTTCGATTGAAGTTGTGGGTCTCTACAATCCGCGCACCAACCCTGCCACAGTGGATTTGAAGAAGGAACGCATCGAGTATTGGCTCGCCAAGGGCGCGCAGTTTTCGCCGACCCTGGCGCGGCTGTACAAGAATGCGGCGGCTGCGGCGGTTGCGCCAGCGGTTGCGCCGTTGACTCCCGCGTCGGTTACGGCCCCGGTGGCGGTACCTGAACCGGTGGCGGCTGCAGAGCCCGTGGTGGTCGCAGAACCTGCGGTCGAGGAAGTTGCGGCAGAGCCAGTTCCGGCCGAGGCAACTGCGGCCGAGCCGGTAGAGTAGTCAGGGAGCGGACGGCACAATGAGCGCCAATCTGACAGGACTAGCAAAAGAGTTGGCCCAGTCTTTAGTGGATTTTCCCGAGGATGTGGTGGTGGTGGCCTCCGGCGACAGCGAGTACGTGAAGCTGGAGTTGGAGGTTGCCGAAGACGACCTGGGGCGGGTGATTGGCCGCTCGGGACGAACCGCCCGGGCGCTGCGCACGATTCTTTCCGCCGCGGCGGATAAGGATGGCAGGCGCTGCTCGCTGGAAATCGTCGAGTAGGCTGGCGCCGAGATGGACGAGGACGCGGGCAACGCCGGGTTCGTCACGATTGCGCGGGTAGCGAAGGTGCAGGGCCGCGTGGGAGAAGTTGCGGCGGAGTTGCACACTGACTTTCCCGAGCGATTTGAGCAACGGCGCACGCTGTACGCGTGGCAGGAATCGCAGGGCCAACGCCGCGAACTGCACCTGGAAGAGTTCTGGCCGCACAAGGGCGGCATGGTGCTGAAGTTTGCGGGCGTGGACTCGATGGAAGCGGCGGAGACGCTGCTGGGCGCCGAGATTCAGATTCCCGCCGGAGAGCGTGCGGAACTGGAAGAAGGCACGTTCTACGTGAGCGAATTGCTGGGCTGCCTGGTGGTTGACGCCGGGCAGACGGAACGAGAAGTTGGCAGGGTTGAGGACGTGAATTTTGGGGCGGGAACAGCCCCGCTGCTGATCGTGAATGACGAGAGCGGCAAAGAGTTCATGATTCCCTTTGTGGAAAGCTTCACGAAGAAGCTGGACTTGAAGGGGAAGCGGATCGAGATGCAATTGCCGGAAGGCATGCTGGAACTGGACGCTCCGCTGGGTGCGGGGGGGTCGGGAAAAGTTGAGCGGGGGACACGAAAATCTCACGTGAGCCAGAAGAAGGCTTGAATGGGGCACGCGGCAAGATAAGAAGAGGGCAGCGAGTGCGGTTTGAGATTGTCACCATCTTTCCGGACTTTTTTGCTGGCCCGCTGGAATACGGCATTGTGCGCAGAGCGCGCCTTGCCGGGCTCATTGAAATTGGAATCCACGACCTGCGGGAGTTTACGGAAGACCGTCACCGCACGGTGGACGACCGTCCGTTTGGCGGCGGCGAGGGCATGCTGCTGAAGCCCGATCCGCTGTTTGCGTGCGTCGAGCGGCTGGGGATTAGACCCAGAGCGGAGCGGGTGAGCGGCGCGGCCAGGGAATCGGTGGTGCTGCTGTCGGCTTCGGGCGGGATGTTCACCCAGGCGATGGCGCAGGAGTTGGCCGGGCTGGAGCGGGTGACGTTTCTGTGCGGGCGCTACGAGGGCGTGGATGAACGCGTGACCGAATACCTGGCGGATCGCGAGGTATCGGTGGGCGACTTTGTGATGAGCGGCGGAGAGCTTGGGGCCGCGCTGATGGTGGATTGCGTGACCCGTTTGCTGCCGGGAGCGCTGGGCAACGAGGCTTCAGCCAGGACGGAAAGCTTCAGCGGCGTGGAAGCGGAAGCAAGGCGGGACGAGCGCGGGAGACTGGAGCCGGATTCGACGGTGGCAACCGGCGGGCTGCTGGATTCTCCGCACTACACGCGTCCGGCGGAGTTTCGCGGGATGGTGGTTCCGGAAGTGCTGATGAATGGGAACCACGAAGAGATAAGGCGCTGGCGGCGCCGCCGCGCACTGGAAAAAACGCTGCGCAACCGCCCCGACCTTCTGGAGAAGGTGGCACTGAGCGCAGAAGACAAGGCATTGCTTCGCGAGATAAAGCGCGGGGCGGAAGACTAGAAAAAATTACGGGATCGACCGGGGCCGCTGGCCCAGGCATCCGAGAAGAGAAGAGGAAATTGCAATGTCGTCATCTCCCATTATTACCCGGTTGCTTGCGAAAGCGCAGCGCACGGACCTGCCGAACTTCGCGGTGGGCGACACCCTGAAGGTTCACGTCAAGATCAAGGAAGGCGAGAAAGAGCGCATCCAGATCTTTGAAGGCATCGTGATCAAGAAGGCCAACGGCCAGCAGCCGAGCTTCACGGTTCGCAAGATGAGCTTTGGGCAGGGCGTGGAGCGTATCTTCCCGCTGGGCAGCCGGGTCATCGACAAGCTGGAAGTGGTGCGTTCGGCGAAGGTTCGCCGGGCCAAGCTGTATTACCTGCGCGCCCTGCGCGGCAAGGCGGCGCGGCTGAAGGAAGTGGATCGCGTAAAGTAAGTTTGGCGGGGGCGCTGGCCGGGCCCCGCATTGGTCCTCACACTGGTTCCCACATTCGCCAACAGATGGCGAATATGGGCCACCCGTGAGGGATCTGGGCCACCCGTGAAATCGGTGAGAGATTGCGAGCAAGGGGCGGGGTGTACATCCCGGTCCCTTGCTCGCGTTGCTATTGCGGCGCTTACGCGCGTTGCCTAGGCGACCTTCATGCAGACCGCTTTGGTTTCGGTGTAGGCATCGATGGCGTTGTGGCCCATCTCGCGGCCCCAGCCGCTCTCCTTGTATCCGCCGAAGGGCAGGGCGGCGTCGAAGATGTTGTAGCAGTTGACCCAGACGGTGCCGGCGCGCATGGCGGCGGCAAGTTGGTGGGCCCTGGCCAGGTTGTTGGTCCAGATGCCGGCAGCCAAGCCGTAGCTGGTTTCGTTGGCCATGTCGACCACCTCCTCCAGGGTGTTGTACGGCATGACGGTAACGACGGGGCCGAAGATCTCTTCGCGCACGACCTTCATGTCCTTGTGGGTGTTGGTGAGCACGGTGGGTTCGACGAAGTAGCCGAGGTCGCCGATCTGGCGGCCGCCGGTGCTGGCGCAGGCGCCCTCGACGAGACCCGCGTCGATGTAGCCTTTGACGCGGCGCAACTGCTCCTCGGAGACCAGCGGGCCGAGTTGGGTGGACGGCTCCCAGCCGGGACCGACGCAGATCTTCTTGGCTTCTTCCGAGATGCCCTCGACCACTTTGTCAAAATGCGACTTGTGGACATAGAGGCGCGAACCGGCGCAGCAGCACTGTCCGTGGTTGAAGAAGATGGCGCTGGCGGCGCCCGGAATGGCGATGTCGAGATCGGCGTCCTTCATGATGACGTTGGGGGACTTGCCGCCCAACTCGAGAGTCACCTTCTTGAGATTGCCGGTGGCGGCTTGCACGATGAGCTTGCCGACTTCGGTGGACCCGGTGAAGGCGATCTTGTCGACATCGGGATGCGCGGCCAGGGCCGCACCCGCGGTTTCGCCGAAGCCGGTGACGATGTTGACGACGCCGTCGGGGAAGCCGGCTTCCTGAATCAGTTCACCCAGACGAATGGCGGTCAGAGGCGTTTGCTCGGCCGGCTTGAGCACGATGGTGCAGCCGGCGGCCAGGGCTGGGCCGATTTTCCAGACGGCCATCAGCAGGGGGAAGTTCCACGGGATGACCTGGGCGACGACCCCGACGGGCTCCTTGAGGGAGAAGGCGTGGTAGCGGGCGCCGGGGGTGTAGGGAACCGAGATCGGGATGGTGTTGCCCTCGATCTTGGTGGTCCAGCCGGCCATGTAGCGGAGCAGGTCAACGGCCAGCGGAATGTCGGCGACGCGTGCGACGGCGAGGGGTTTTCCGTTGTCGAGCGATTCGAGGGTGGCGAATTCTTCGGTGTGCTGTTCGAGCAGATCGGCCAGCTTCCAGATGAGGCGTCCGCGTTCCGAGGCTGTGATCTTGCGCCAGGGGCCGTGGTCGAAGGCCTGGCGGGCGGCCCGGACGGCGGCGTCGGCGTCGGCTTTATCGCCTTCAGCGGCGTGGGAGAGGACTTGTCCGGTGGCGGGGTTGTAAGTGGGGAAGGTCATGCCGGAAGCGGCGGCCACCCATTTTCCGTTGATCAACATTTTGTGGGTGCGGTCAACGAACTTCATGGCGGATTTTTCGAGATTCGGGGCAACTTGTGTGGCCATACAAACTCCTAGGTTCGGTTGAAGCGTACTGATTGAGTTGCGGACCTAGCGCACAATCCTAGAGAGAACGAGTCGGGCCGCGGACGGCGCGAATGAGCCAGCGTAAGCCGGTCGGATTCGGGCGGAGCCGGTCCGGTTCGGGGGAGTAGATTCACGGGGGCGCAATCCGGATTCACAGGATTCCTATTCCAAGGGGCAAAACGGCGGCGAATTGCGGGGTGGTAAAATCATGTATCCGGCAGCTTGCGCGGGCGCGATGCGGCGCGCGGCCCGGAGAATGTGCAGACCGGCAAGAGCGAGAGGAATTTATGGCGACCTTAGAGAGCAGCATGGCAGCGACTACCGTGGCAAGTTCGGCGTTGACGACATTCAAGAATGAACCGTTCGTGGACTTTACGCGAGCCGAGAATGCGCGGGCGATGCGCGAGGCGCTGGACAAGGTTCGCCGCCAGTTTGGGCGGGAGTATGACAACGTGATAGACGGGCACCGGGTGCGGACCGGGGGCAAGCTGCAGTCGATCAATCCGTCGCACCCGGAGCAGGTGGTGGGGACGTTCCAGAAGGCTGGCGCCGAGGACGTTCCGGCGGCGGTGGAGGCGGCGCTGAAGGCCTTCGAGGGCTGGAGCCGGACGACGGTCGAGGAGCGCGCGGGATTGTTGTTCCGGGTGGCGCATGTGTTGCGCGAGCGCAAGTTCGAGTGGGCGGCGTGGCTGGTGTTTGAGGCAGGCAAGAACTGGGCCGAGGCGGACGCGGATGTGGCTGAGGCAATTGACTTTGCGGAATTTTACGGGCGCGAGGCGCTGCGGCTGGCGAAGGCCGAGACGCCGATTCAACTGGCGGGCGAGCGCGACGAACTGCGCTACATTCCGCTGGGCGTGGGGGCGGTGATTCCGCCGTGGAATTTTCCGCTGGCGATCATGGCGGGAATGACAATGGCGGCGGTGGTGAGCGGCAACACGGTGGTGCTGAAGCCGAGCGGCGATGCGATGACGATTGCGGCGCAGTTCTTCCAGATGCTGGAAGAGTGCGGGATTCCCGACGGCGTGGTGAACTTTGTGACCGGCTCGGGGAGCAGCTTTGGCAACGAGCTGGTGAAGCATCCGAAGACGCGGTTTGTGGCCTTTACTGGCTCGAAGGAAGTGGGACTGCATATTCACGAGGCGGCGGCGAAGGCGCAGCCGGGGCAGATCTGGATCAAGCGGACGATCCTGGAAATGGGCGGCAAGGACTCGATCCTGGTGGACGCCGATTCGGACCTGGATGCGGCGGTGACGGGCGTGATCGCGTCGGCGTTTGGCTTCAGCGGGCAGAAGTGCTCGGCGTGCTCGCGGGCGATCGTGGATGAGCGGGTGTACGACAAGTTTGTGGAGCGGCTGAAGGACCGGGCGGAGAAGCTGACGGTGGGCGCGGCCGAGGAGAATCCGAACCTGGGCCCGGTGATCAACGGGGCGGCCAGGGAATCGATCCTCGGATATGTCGCCAAAGCGGTAAGCGAAGGCGGGCGGCTGATTACGGGCGGACATGCCCTAGCGGACAAGGATGGATACCTAATCGAGCCGACAATCATCTCCGAAGTCAGGCCAGGGGACACGCTGGAACAGGAGGAAGTCTTCGGCCCGGTGCTGGCGGTGATCCGCTGCAAGGATTTCTACGAGGGATTACGCATCGCCAACGACACCGAGTTCGGGCTGACCGGTTCGGTGTATACGCAGTCGGAAGAGCGGATTCAACTGGCGCGGCAGGAGTTCCACGTTGGCAATCTGTACATCAACCGCAAGTGTACGGGGGCGATGGTGGGAGCGCATCCATTCGGCGGCTTCAACATGTCGGGCACGGACTCGAAAGCGGGCGGCCCGGACTACCTGCTGCTGTTTACGCAGGCGAAATCGATTGCGCGCAAGCTGTAACGCGAGCACTACGATTTGACAATCGGGCCGAAGCTGCGGAGAATAGCTGGAACTCGAACGCCCACAAGCCGGCCAGGGTGGCCCAGGGCAGATTGCAAGGACCCCATGGCGCGAATTCTGTGCATAGACGATGAATTGAAGATGGTGACGCTGAAGCGCGCGATCCTGGAGCAGGCAGGACACGAAGTGACAACGGCTACCTCGGCGCGCGAAGCGGTCAATCTGATGAACAGCAACGCATACGACGCGGTAGTGACCGACTGGCGGCTGGGGGACGGGGACGGACGGACAGTGGTGCAGGCGGCCAAGTATCACTCGTCGATGCCGGTGGTGGTGATCTCCGGCTACGTGACCGATGCGTACCAGTCGGCGGAACCGCGAGCGGATCTCTACTTGGAGAAGCCGGTCAATCCGGATGAGCTGTTGACGATAGTGGATGAGCTGCTGAAGGCGAGCGCACGGGCGAAGACGGCTTAGAATCGCTTGCGGCCGAACGGCCTGGGGCGGCCCGGGAGAGATGAGCTGCCCGCGGGTTCTGCGCTGCGCGCTTTGCACGAGTCATCCGGTTCAGAATGACCATTCCATAAAGATAAAAGCGGTGTGGCGGGGATCGGGCTCGCGCAGCAGCACCGCCGCGCGGCGAGGATGGCGTTTACGAGCAAGACCTCTGCGCTGGAGCGCAGAGGTCAAACGCGAGAGGCGGATTGGCTCCGCCGGGCACTGCGTTAGGTGGCAGCGGGGCTGGGGGGCGGACCGGCGCGCATGGTGGCCGCGCTGGCTGCGGCGGCTTCGGCGAGAATTCGGTGATGGATGGTGAACAGCGCCAGTTCGAGGCGGTCCGAGACACCGATCTTGTCGTAGACGTTGCGCAGGTAGTTCTTGACGACCTGCTCGGTGGTACCGAGCTGGGTTGCGATCTCCTTGTTCTTGAAGCCCTGCACGATGAGGGCGACGATTTTCAACTCCTTGGGAGTCAGGCGGTCGCGGACCCGGGCGCCGACAAAGTCATCGGTATCGAGGTTGCGGGCGACGGTGCGGAGATCCTGCACGTAGACCTCGCCACTGCCGACCTTGCGCACGCAGCGCAGGAGTTCGGCGCCATCGATGGAGCGGAAGATGACGCCGAGGATGCCGGCGTTGAGGAAGCGCTCGGGCAGTTCGTTGTTATCGACGATGGCGACCAGCAGGGTACCGGATTCGCGCGCCATGGCCGCGACGTGAGCGGTGTCGGGAAGAAACCCGGAGGCGTAGATCATGATGGAGCCGCGAAATTTTTCGATGGCGATCATGGCCTGCTCGGCGGTCTGAGCCTGGGCAACGATGCGGACGTCGTCCTCGACCGCGAGAACCTTGGCAATGCCTGCGCGGAAGATCGCCTGATTATCAGCCAGGATAATTTTCAACATCTACTCGCCTCCAGGTTCGTCGTTGCGGATGAACTCGTAGCGCTCGATGACGCAGGCGACGCCGGTGCGTCCGGGTTCCTGGGGAGTATCGCAGCGTACGACTCGACAGTGGCAACGCAGGCGAACATCGTTGCCCGCGCCAATGGCTTCCCGTGGAATCGTAATCTCAAAATCAGTGGCCGAGCCAACTTCCAATCCGCCATCGACCCAGAGATAAACGCCCGCGGCGCTGATGTTTTCCGTACTGCCGAGATGTAATTCCTGATCTCCGATTACCTTGAGCGGCAGGTGCACTGGAAATCGTCTGCTGGTGCGTATGTTGGCCACGATTGCTCCCGCAAAATTAAGAAGAACGACATGGATAATTGTCAGAAGTGGATTATGTCATGAATGCGTGGCGTTTTGTAGTGGGGAATATTGGATAGAATCTGGCGAATCAACCGTTTATCGGGGGAGGAAAAAAGGCAGGCGGGAGGAAGGGCAACGGCAAGATCAACAACCCCACATCTGCCAAACGACAGGCAGATATGGGGCACCGGCGAGCACACTGCCGGGTTGGAGGTGACGGGCGGCTAGAAGGCGCCGGTGCCGCCGCCGCCGAAGCCTCCGCCGGAGAAGCCGCCACCACCGCCGAGGCCGCCGCCGTCGGCGAAACCGGAGCCGCTGGATGCGCCCTGGGGCGCAGCGGAAAAGGATTGATAGGCGGAGGAGGAGAAGGTGGTCATGGCATCGGTGAACAGCAAAGGGGTCCACATCATGCCGGGAGTTCCATAGCCGGAGCCGACGTACCAGGAGGGCGGCTCGGTGATGAGGCCCTGGAAGGCGCGGGCCCAGTGCTGCTCGACGCCGAAGGCCATGGCGTAGGGCAGGAACTTTTCGAAGGTGTCGGGCGGCATGCGCTTGATGCGGTCGCCATCGACGCGGGTCATGAACTCCTTGAAGCCGAGACAGGCGACGCGGGTGCGCGCGCCACGGATGGTTTTGGCGGCGAGGCGGCGGCCGAAGAACAGGACGATCAGGATGGTGAGCACGACGCCGGCGGCCAAGACGGCGGGAGAGTTGCCGACGCGAATGGCCCCGGTCATCTGCATCCACACGAAGGGAAGGGCGATGACCAGGACGCCGACCAGCGCGAGTCCGTGGGCGGAGTCGGGATCGACCGAGTAGAGATCCTTGGCCTTGAGCGCGTCCATGATCTCCTGGCGAATGGATGGCAGGGCGAGGTAGAAGCGGTTCTTGAGACTAGAGAGGGTGGTCTCCTCGGCGGTGACCTCGGGGAAGATGTTGTTGAGCACCTCGACCTCGTGCGGCACGAGGGACTGCCACTCGGAGCGCGGTTTCATGAGGCGGAGAATGTAATCCTTGTGGGTGAGGAAGAGGATCTTGTCATCGTGCACAACGATCTTGAGGTATCCCTTGACTGCAAGATCGACAAGTGTCGATGTAATGTCGCGGGATTCGATTTCGTCGGCGAGCAGGGTTCCGGCCTCGGCGGGGGTGAGTCCCGGGGGCGGCTCATACATGGGAGCCACCGACATGCCGGGATCGGCGTCGCGCCCCTTCCACCACCAGAGGGCAAACATGACGGCGAAGGCCCAGAGGGGCAGCAGGGCGATGGGATTTCCGCCGATGAACCAGACGACATAGCGGGTGAACCAGGAAGGCTCGCTGAGGATGCCCTTGGGAATGTAGATATCGACGGTGAGGCCGGTGCGCGGAGGCAGCGGATTTACGGTTTCAAAGCTGACATTGCTGCCGTCGATGGTGGCGGAGGCGTCGGCGCCGCGCGCGCCGTAGAGGCCGGTGAATGCCTGGGCCTTGAGTTGTCCGGCGGCGGCCGCGGGCAGGGAGACGAAGGCGGAAGCCTCTTCGGTGACGACCAGGGTATCGAGGCCGGTGACGTTCCAGTAGAACTCGTCGTGATCCTTGAAGAAGCGGATGGCGTTGGAGGCGCGGTAGACGAGGTGGACGGTGCGCTCGGTGTCGGCGCCGCCGGCGAAAATTTTGAGCACGAGGAACTGATGGCGGTCTCCGGTGGCGGTGCGCTCGGTGCGCGAAGACTGCTCATAGCGAATCTTCTGGCCGTCTTCGCCGGTGACCGAATCCACCTTGAGGAAAAGTTTGTAGGCGGTCCCGTCGGGGCCGGGATACTCGACGGGAATCTCACGCAGGATGCCGTTGTAGGAACCGGTAAAGACGGGATGAATTTCCTCTTCGATGAGGACGGCGCCGTCGTTGGCGACGGTGTAGCGGGCATCGAAGCGGGCGATCTTCCAGGAGCGGGCGAAGCAAGGCGCGGCCAGCAGCAGGAGCGCGGCAACGAGGCAACCCCAGCGCAGCAGACTGGGGTTGGAGAGGGTCGAGCGTAGTGTTCGATTCATGTTGATCCGAAGTTTCACGTTCACGCTAGCAGAGACTCACGATTGGAAACTCACGTTGGGAACGGTGCGCTCGGCGGGATCGGCGATCTCGAAGAACTGGCGCTCGTGGAAGTTGAACATTCCGGCGATGAGGTTAGTGGGGAAGGACTGAATTTTGGTATTGAAGTCGCGCACCACGGCGTTGTAGTAGCGGCGCGAATTCTGCAGCGCGTCTTCGAGGTCGGAGAGCGACTGCTGCAAGGCCTGGAACTGGGTGTTGGCCTTGAGTTCGGGATAGGCTTCGGCGACGGCGAGCAAGCCGCGCAGGGCCTGGGTGAGCTGGCCTTCGGCCTGGGCGCGATCGGGGGCGGAGGTGGCGGACATGGCGGCGGAACGGTAGCGGGCGACATCCTCGAAGGTGCTTTTTTCGTGCGAGGCATAGCCTTTGACGGTTTCGACGAGGTTAGGAATCAGGTCATGACGGCGTTTGAGTTGGACGTCGATGTCAGACCAGGCGTTGTCGGCGCGAACCTTGAGCTGCACCAGGCCGTTGTACATGCCGGCGACGATGAGGCCGATGACAACGAGGACGGCAAGGAAGACGAGCAAGGGGATCATGCGTTGCCTCCGGGAATTTTCCCAAGCGAGCAACCATCTTATCCCGGTAAGGGTTTGGTGGGAAGCCGGGGCATAAGGCGATGGCGGGGATGGCCGATATTGACGGTGTGCGGTCAGCAGAACGGATGACGGCGAGTTGAACCCGGCGGCGGGGGCGGAGCATCTATTTAGATAAGAGAACGATCGCACGAAAAAACCTAAAGTTGAAAGTATGGCGGGCGTGTTTTCGCGCTGATGGGAAGGACTCACGATGCATTTCTCCGATCTTCATTTTCTGGCGCGGCACGGTACGCTGTGGATGTTTGTGGCGACGTTTGCGGAGCGGCTGGGACTGCCGCTGTTTGTGACTCCCCTGCTGTTTGCCGCCGGGGCGCTGGCGGCGATGGGGAAGCTGCATCTTGGAGTGCTGCTGCTGGTGACGACCGTAGGCTGCCTGGCGGGAGACACGCTGTGGTACGAGTTGGGACGGTGGAAGGGCACCGCGCTGTTCGGGCTGCTGTGCCGGATCTCGTTCCAGCCGGACTCCTGCGTGCGGCGCTCGGAGCTGGCGCTGGAAAATCACACCGGGCGCTCGCTGCTGTGGGTGAAGTGGATTCCGGGAGTCGGGCACTTGGCGGTGCCGCTGGCGGGGGCGGCGGGGGTTCCGCGGTCGCGCTTCCATTTTTACAATACGGTGGGCTCGGTGGCGTGGCTGGCGGTGCTGCTGGCGGGCGGATACCTGTCAATGCGCACGATCGACTGGCTGGGGCTGTTTGCGATCACGGCGCGCTGGGCGGTGGGAGTGGCGCTGGTGGTTTCGGCGGGCCTGGCGGCGAAGAGCTACTGGGAACGGCGGGAATTCCTGAAGACGCTCCGCATGGCGCGCATTTCACCGGAAGAGCTGTACCGGCAGGTTGAGGCCGGAGAAGAGCCGGTGATCGTCGATCTGCGGCATCCGCTGGATTTCATGGCGGCGCCGCGCACTCTGCCGAAGGCGCTGCGGATGACTCCGGCGGAAATTGGCGAGCGCTGGAAGGAACTGGCGGGCGAACGCGAGATTGTGGTCTATTGCACGTGTCCGAACGAAGAGACGGCAGTGAAGGTGGCGCGGCAGTTGCGCGACCTCGGAGTGCAGCGGGTGCGTCCGCTGGCGGGTGGCCTGGCGGGCTGGGAGCAGATGGGCTTTCCGATGGAGCGGCACTTTGGCGACGACGGCAAGGCGCTGGTGATGATCCAGGCGAGCTGAGGCGGGATGGCGGGGCAAAGGCAAAAGCTCGCGAGGTGAAGTTGGTTGCTTCCCACGTTAGCCGCGCAAAGGCGGCGCGTCGAAGGTGGGGCAACCGGCAGAGTTCGAGTCAAAATCGCAGAGCAAAATCAGAAGTAAAATCACAAAGCACAATTAGGGGCAGTGACGGCGGCGAGGGTTGCGGAGAAAGGCAATCCGTTTTACGCTCGTGTATCCCGTAAACTGAGAGTTTGCCGGCCCAGGGGCCGGAGGAAGGTGAGCATCGCGGCGGGCGCGGATTTCAGGCGGCGCGATGTGCGTGTCGATTCCTCTATGTTTCACACAACGGACGATCTGAGAATCAAGTGGACGAAGGTGGTGCTGCCTCCGGTGTTTCTGGAGGAGGAACTGCCGATGACCGACGCGGCTTCGGCTACCGTGTATGAGTGCCGCAACGCAATCCGCAACGTGCTGGCGGGGGAGGACAAGCGGCTGATCGTGGTGGTGGGGCCGTGCTCGATCCACGACACCAAGGCGGCGCGCGAATACGCTGTGAGGTTGAAGGGTGCGATCTCGGCACTGGGCAACGAGCTGGTGATCGTGATGCGGGTGTATTTTGAAAAGCCGCGCACCACAATTGGCTGGAAGGGACTGATCAACGATCCGTACCTGGACAACTCGTACAAGATCAACGACGGGCTGCGCATGGCGCGGCGGCTGCTGCTGGACCTGGCGGAGATGGGCGTGCCGGCGGGCACCGAGTTTCTGGACATGATTTCGCCGCAGTACGTGGCCGCCCTGGTGAGCTGGGGAGCGATCGGGGCGCGCACCACGGAGAGCCAGATTCATCGCCAGCTGGTCAGCGGACTGTCGTGCCCGGTGGGTTTCAAGAATGCGACCTCGGGCGACGTGCAGATTGCGATCGAGGCGATGCTGTCGTCGGCGCATCCGCACACCTTCCTGGGACACTCGAAGAACGGACAGTCGGCGATTTTCTATACCAGCGGGAATGCGGATACGCACGTGATACTGCGCGGCGGCAACAAGATGGTGAACTACACGGCGGAGGCGGTGGCGGAGGTTTCGGCGAAGCTGGAGAAAAGCAAACTGAAGCCGCAAGTGATGATCGACTGCAGCCACGCCAACAGTCAGAAGGACCACACGCGGCAACCGGCGGTGTGCCGCAACGTTGCCGCGCAGGTTGCCGGGGGCGACCGGCGCATCATCGGGCTGATGATCGAAAGCAGCCTGGTGGCGGGCGCGCAGAAAATGGTGGCGGGCAAGCCGCTGGTGTACGGGCAGAGCATTACGGACGCCTGCATTGGGTGGGATGAGACGGAAGGGTTGCTGCGGGAGTTGGCGGCGGCGGTGAAGAAGGGGAGATAGGGAAGGCAAGAGCAGGAGCAAGGGCAAGAGCGAGGGCGGCCAGAAGATGGCCGCCCTTGGTATTGGTGGGGACTTGAGGCGCTAGTTCTTCTTGGCGTCTTTCTTCGTTGGCGCGCCGGTAGTGGCGGGCTGCTCGTACTTGACCTCGACGGAGAGAGGTTTGCGGGGGAGCAGGTCGTCGCGGGTGGCGGCGTTGTAGAGGAAGGACGCCATGATGATGGACGCCTGGATGAGATCGTCACGCTGGGCGCGATCGTACACATCCATGTTGGAGTGATGGGTGCGGGTTTCGTACTCGACCGAATCCTGAATGAACTGGAAGCCGGGGATGCCGACGGCGTCGAAGGAGACGTGATCGGTGGATCCGGTGTTGCGCATGGTGACCGTGGTGAATCCGAGGTCGCGGAACGGCTCGCCCCACTGCTCGAAGATGGGCACGACGGAGGCATTTTCCTGGGCGTAGATGCCGCGGATTTTTCCGGTTCCGTTATCGAGATTGAAATAGGCGGAGACCTTGGCCTGGGCGGGCTTGAGGACGATGGGCAGGGGCGTGGTGCGCATGTAGGAGGGCGTGGTGTCACCCTTGGGAACGTCGGGGTAGCCGAAGTGCTCCTTGACGTAGGCGGCGGAGCCGAGGAGTCCTTCCTCTTCGCCGGCCCAGAGGACGACGCGGATGGTGCGGCGGGGCTTGAGGCCGAGCGCCTGGAGGATGCGGACGGCTTCCATGGCGACGGCAACGCCTGCGCCGTTGTCGGTGGCGCCGGTTCCGGCCTGCCAGGAGTCGAGATGGCCGCCGGCGAGGACGAGTTCATCCTTCTTGTCAGTGCCGGGAAGTTCGGCGACGGTGTTGAAGATCTGGCCGTCGTCGGGCGATTCGAAATGCGACTTCACGTCCAGCTCAACCGTGACGGGAACCTTGCGGTCGAGCAGGCGGGACATGCGGTTGAACTGCTCGGCGGCGATGACGAGCTGGAGGACGCCATCGGGAGAGCCGGGCTTGTAGTTCTGGGTGCCCTGGACGAAGAGCAGACCTTCGTCGCCACGGCTGGCCTCGATGGAGGCGGCAACCTTTTCATCCTGTAAGAATTTTTCGGTGGCCATGGCGAGGCGGCGGCGCTGCATGATCTCTTCGCGGGTCCATACCTTGCCGGTGGGATCCTTGTAGGGACCGCCAGGGATGGGATATTCGGCGAGTTCCTTGAGCTTGGCATCGTCGTAGCGATGGAGCGCGGGGTCGCTTTCCGGCTTGAGCTCGCGCGGCTCGCCCAGCAGGACGATCTTGCCGGCGAACTGGCCCTTGAGCTTCTCGAGGTCCTCGATGGACTTGACGCGAAGGGCGACGACCTCTCCTTGTATGGGGCCGTTGGTGGCCGGCGTCCAGGCCTTGGGATAGCCGAAGAGGATGGCCACGTCGGGCGCGGTCATGCGGAGGGAGATGGAGTCGATCGCCCAGCCGCGGCCGAAGGGAAAGGCTTCGAGGTGGGAGTTGGCGAGTCCCCAGTCGGTGAGCTGTTTCTGCACGTAGAGATTGGCGTTCTTGAGATTTTGCGAGCCGGCCAGACGGGGGCCGATGCGGTCGGAAATCTCAGAGAGAGTCTGCATGACCTGGCTGTGCTGGGCGCCCTCCTGGCGGATGCGCGTGACCACCTGGAGATCGACGGACTCGGGGGCGCCCGCGGTGGCTGCGGCGAGAGGAAGGGCGGTAAGGACGAGCAACAGCAGGGAGGCTGCGGCGAGGCGGATGGGCCGGGCCTGGCGAAGAAGCGTCATCGAACAAGACCTCGAAACAAAGGGGATGCGGATTCTCTCGGGATACGGACTCGCGAGTTGGAACCGGATGCCGCATCTTAGCACTAGTGAGATGTGGCTGGCCAAGAGCGGGCGGCGTGCGAGGGCGGCGCGAAGCCTAAAGTTTCATCCTAATTGGGACGATGGTTCTGTTGTGGAATCCCAAAACGGGTAAATGGCGGAATCGCCGTGCAAGAAGCGCCCGCAGACGGGGATTTTGGGGAGAATGAAGGGCCGCGGGTTTGGCAGCGTGGTTGCAATGGGGAGTGGGTGCGGCTTCACTGGAGGAAATCAAGTGCGGGAAATGATGGGAGCAGGGAGTGAGTTTGCGAATGTCCGGAGTGGCGAGAATGCGGTGCCGATGCGGCAGACGATTCTGCTGGTAGAGGACGAGGAGATGGTTCGCGGGCTGATGCTCGAGGTTCTGGAGCGGGAAGGATACGAGGTGCTGCCATGCGCCCATCCGAAGGAAGGGATCGAGGTGAGCCAGCGGCACGGCGGACGGATCGACCTGCTGTTGACCGACGTGGTGATGCCGGGCATGAATGGCCGGGAGATGGCGAACCAGATTCTGGAGCGGCTGCCCGGGCTGCAGGTTGTGTTCATGTCGGGCTACACGGAGCACGTGCTGATGGAGGAGGGCGAGGTGGCGCGGCACTTTGAATATCTGCAGAAGCCGTTTACGCTGCAATCGCTGACGCGGAAACTGGCGCAACTGCTGGGCGGCGGAGCGGGGCGGGTGCAGTAAGGCGAGACGCGACGGGTGCGGGGAGCCGGTTTCCACGTTAGCCGCCAAAGGGCGGCGCGCCGAACGCGGGGCACTCGGCCTTCAGTGCGCGGATCACGTACCCTCACAAGCGCGCGCCGGGCGCGCTGTGTTTCTTCACGCAACCTTGGAACGCAATCTTACGAAACTGCAGTTGGGCTGCTCGGAACCAATGTAGCCCAACCAGCGGCGGAACGCACGGAGCTCTCACTCGCCAGAGGCGGGAGGTTCAGGCGCGGGCGGCGGCTTCGCGGGGTGGAGCGGCGGCGCGGGCTCCGACGATGCGGACGATTTCGGCGGGAATGGCGTCGAGGAGCGCGACGTGGTGGAGGACGCCGGATTCGGCACAGGCGCGCGGCATGCCGTAGACGGTGCAGGTGGATTCGTCTTCGCCGAGGGTGTAGCCGCCGGCGCGGTAGATGGCGGAGACGCCGCGCTGGCCGTCGCAACCCATGCCGGTGAGGATGATGGCCATGGCGTACTGCGCGTACTGGTCGGCGGCGGAGAGCATGAGGATATCGACAGAAGGGATGTGCGGGGTGTTGGTGGGCATCGCCGACATGTGCGCGAACGCGGTTGCGCCGCGCCGGAGGACGCGTAGCTGTTCGCCGGCACGGGCTATGTAAACCACTCCGGGAAGCAGGGGCTCGTTGGGCTCCGACTCCTTGACGTGAATCCGGCAGAGCAGGTCGAGGCGGCGCGCGAATGGTCCGGTGAAGCCGGCGGGCATGTGCTGGACGATGACGACCGGGACAGGGAGGTTGGCGGGGAGCATGGGCAGAATGCGCTGCAGAGCCTTGGGGCCTCCGGTGGAGGTTCCGATGCAGACCAGACGGGGCGTGGCGCCGACGGGGACGGTGTGCGGGGCGACGTGCGGGGCGGGGTGCGAGCTGGCTGGCGAGGCGGGGTGCGGCAACCCGTGGGGGTTGGGCAGCACGCGCAGCGGCTGCGCGGGACGGCGCTGGTGGAGGGCTGCGGCCTTGCACTTGGCGACGAGTTCGTCCTTGATGCGCACGATGTCGAGCGAGGCGTAGGACAGGTCCTTGGAGAGAAAGTCGTAGGCGCCGCGGTTGAGCGCCTCGAAGGTGGCTTCGGCGTTGGCCTTGGTAAGAGAGCTGACCATGATGACGGGGCAGGGCGCGGCTTCCATGATTTTTGAAAGCGCCTCGAGGCCGGTCATGCGGGGCATTTCGACGTCCATGGTGATGACGTCGGGGCGAAGCTGGATGGCTTTTTGCAGGGCTTCGACGCCGTCGCTGGCGGTATCGGCCACCTGAAGCGCGGGGTCGCTCTCGATCATGCGGCGCAACGCGGTGCGCATGAACGCGCTGTCATCGACGATGAGGACGCGCACGGGATGGGTGGGGGTTGCCTGCATTAGAACCGGAACAGGACGGAGACGAGCGCCCTGACCTCCTTGACGTAACTTTCGATTTCCAGGGTGAAACAAACCATGTCGAGATTGCGCAGGCGCGGCGAGTTGGCGGAGACGATCTTCCAGGCGGGTTCGTTCTGGAGAGTGACCTCGATGCATTCCTCGTAGCCATAGCCGAGGCCGGAGGTTCGGCAGAGCAGGTCGGCGATGTTGACGATGGCGGTGAGGGCGGGATCGATGGTGGCGCGTTCGAAGTCGTGATGGCGGCGCATGACTTCGGAGAGATAGTCGAACAGTTGCCACTGGGTGGAGAGCAGGTCTCCGGTGACGTCATGCGAGATGCTGAGCATTTCGAACTCGACATCGCGCAGCGGGCGGCGGGATTCGGCGGCGACTTTGAAGACCTGGCTGTATTCCTTGGGCAGCAGCAGGACGTTGACGAGGATTCCGAGGTCGTGGACGAGGCCGGCGAGATAGGCGCGCTCGGGATCGGCGTAGCCGAGTTTGCGCGCGAGGTTGCGCGAGATGAGGGCGCAGGCGAGGGAATGTTCCCAGAAGGAAGCGGCATTCCATTCGCCGACCTTGGCGGGCGTGATCTGCATGAGGCTGCAGGAGGTGACGATGTCGCGCAGGCGGCAGACGCCGAGGGTCAAGGCGGCGCCGCGCAGGGTGGTAATGCGCTGGCGCAGGCCAAACAGGGGCGAATTGGCCATGTGGAGGACCTGGGTGCTGAGAGCGCTGTCGTGGGACACGAGCTGCACGGTCTTCTGCAGATCGACGTTGTCGGTATTCTCGTTGAGCTGATTGAGGACTGGGAACAGGATCGCGGGCAGCGAGGGCAGCTCGTTGAGTCCCCCGACGCGGCGCTGAAATTCAGTAAGCGACATTATGGGCATGAGTCACCTCTTGACCGGCGTTTTGACGTATGCCATGGCACCGGGAAAATGGACGAGCCGAAAATCGTCGTGAACGCCAAACAGAGACTCGGCGTGGCCAAGGAATAGATACGAGTTGGGAAGAAGATTGTTGTAGAAGTGCTGGATCACGCGCTGCTTGCTGGCGCCGTCGAAATAGATGAGCACGTTGCAGCAGAAGACGACGTCGAGCGACTTGACGAAAACCATGCGCGCGTCATCGAGCAGATTGAGGCGGCTGAACTTGACGTACTGGCGCACCTCGTTGCGGACGCGAAACTCGGTGCCCCCGGGAACGGGCTCGAAGTACTTGCGAAGGATATCGGGGGCGACGTTGCGCAGGGCGTAGTCGCCGTAGACGCCTTCCTGGGCGCGCTGCAGAGAGCGGTCGTTGAGATCGGTGGCGACGACTTCGAAGGTAAAGCCGCGCAGGAAGCGGTTGGCCTCCTCCATGAGAATCATGGCGAGGGTGTAGGGCTCCTCCCCGGTGGAACAGCCGGCGCTCCAGAGGCGCAGATGCTTGTAGGGAATTTTCTCCTTGGAAGAGGCGAGCGAAGGCAGGATGAGACGCTGCAGGGCGGCGAGCTGCGGCTGATTGCGGAAGAAGCAGGTCTCGCCGACCGTAATTTCGTTGAGCAGGAGATGCATTTCCGTGGTCCGCGAGGCGGAGCGGGTGAGCAGCTCGTGATACTGGCGGAGGCTGGTGATGTTCAGCTCCTTCATACGGCGGCCGCAGCGGTCCTCGAGAAAAGCGAGGCGGCTGTCGGTGTGGAAGATGCCCGCGATCCCATATATGAGATCGCGGATCTGATAGGAGGTCGGGTTGGAGGCCGCATTGCCAGGCGCCGCTAGATTGGTGCTCATAGATTTCCTCTAGTGAACTGCGTAGGGCGAAGAACAGCCACGGATCAGGTTGTTGGGATCGAGCACGAGACGCACCCGGCCGTCTCCGGTGATGGTGGCTCCGGCGACGTAGGTGCTGTCGCGCAGCAGGGCGCTGAGCGGCTTGACGACGGTGGACTCCTGACCGATGAGTCCTTCGACGGCGAGCGCGATGCGCGTGTCGTTGATGGACAGGATCACGGCGCGGCTGGCGGGCTGGGCACAGGCGGCGCCGATCATCTGCGAGAGTCGCAAGAGAGGTACGCTGCGGTCGCGCAGGACGAGGACTTCGGCGCCCTCGACCCGATGGACCGCGGATTCATCCATGCGCACGGTTTCGAGCACGGAGCGCAAGGGGATGGCATAAACCTCATCGCTGACCTGCACCAGGAGCACGGGCAGGATAGCCATGGTGAGCGGCACCTTGAGGGTGATGGTGGTTCCGTCGCCGAGGGCGCTCTCGATTTCGACGCTGCCGTTGAGGCGGCGCAGATTGGTGCGCACGACATCCATGCCGACGCCGCGTCCGGAGAGATTATTGACCTTGTCGGCGGTGGAGAAGCCGGGGAGGAAAAGCGCTTCGAGCAGTTCGCGGCGGCTGAGCGCGGCGGCGTGCTCGGCGGAGTAGAGCGACTTTTCGACAACCTTCCGGCGAATGCGCTCGGGGTCGATGCCGCGTCCGTCGTCGGCGATGGTGACGATGATCTGGTCGCCCTGCTGGCGGGCGTCGACCTGGATGAGGCCGATGGCGGGCTTGCCGGCGGCGGCGCGCCCGGCGGCGTCCTCGATGCCGTGATCGAGCGAGTTGCGCAGGATATGAACGAGCGGATCGTGGATGTGCTCGATCATGGTCTTGTCGATTTCGGTCTCCTGGCCGGAGATGGCGATTTCGATCTCCTTGCCGACCTGGTGGGAGAGTTCGCGGACGAGGCGGGGCAATTTGCGGAATACGTTGTCGATGGGCACCATGCGGGTGCGCAGGCTGGCGTTCTGCAACTCATCGGTAATGAAGCTGAGGCGTGCGGTGGAAGTGGCGACGGCTTCGGTGAGCGCGAGATCCTTGCCGTCGGAGGCGGCGAGGTCGTGCGAGAGACGCAGCAGGCGGTTGCGTTCGAGGACGAGTTCGCCGACGAGGTTGACGAGGTAGTCGAGCTTGCGCACCTCGACGCGCATGGTGTCGGAGCTGTCGGGACGGGCGGCGGCGAGCGCGCGCGCGGCTTTCTGATCGGCGGCCTCGGCGGCCACCAGGTCTGGCGGCGGCGCGGCCGCGGGCGAGGACCCGAGAGCCTCGGGCGTACCGGGCGCCGGGTGCACCGAGTTTTCCAGCATTTCGAGGAAAGGCGCAAGGTCATATTCGGGCGCGAGGCCGTTGCGAATGTCGGCCATCATGAGGCGGACCTGATCGTTGGCGCGGAGCAGGGCGTCGATGATGGCGCGGGTGATGGCGAGTTCCCCTTTGCGCAACTGGTTGAGCAGATCTTCGGCGTGATGGGTTAGGCTGACGAGCTTTTCAAAGCCGAAGAAACTGGAGGTTCCCTTGATGGTGTGCATGCCGCGAAAGATGCGGTTCAGCACTTCCGGGTCGGAACAATCCTCCAGGGTCAGCAGGTCCTGCTCGACCTGCTGGATGAGTTCATCGCACTCGGTAATGAAGTCTTTCAGGAGATCGTCGGGAACAAAGTCTGCCATGACGCATCCGTTCGCGGTTGCCGTACATAATGTCAATCGGCTGGAGCGGGGAATTTCTTTACCGGCTAGGGCCCGGAGAGTGGGGAGGGATGGCCGATCTGATGGGGCGCGACGATGACGATATCGACGCGGCGATTGAGGCGGCGTCCGTCTTCGGTGGCGTTGTCGGCGATGGGGTGGAACTCCGCGTAGCCAGCGGCGGACAGGCGCGGGGGCGCGATGCCTTCGCGGGTCAGAAGAAGGCGGATGATTTCGGTGGCGCGCGCGGTGGACAGTTCCCAGTTGGACTGGAACTGAGCGGTGTGGATGGGCACATCGTCGGTGTGTCCCTCGATGCGGAGATTGCTTCCGACCGCGGCGAGGACCGAGCCGATGCGGTCGAAGGTGTTCATGGAACTGGCGCGCAGAGCGGCCGAGCCGCTATCGAAGAATCCGAGTTCGCGCAGGCTGAGCACGAGGCCTTCGGGAGTTGCGCGCAGGCTGACGGTGTGGCGGGCGATCTCCTGATCGAGATTGGATTCGAGTTTGGCGCGGATGGCTTCGGTGGTCTCCTGCGAAGGGGCGGCGGGATGAGTGGCGGACATGGGCGTGGTGCCGGGTATGACGACCGGCGCACCGGATGCGGCGCCGGATGGGTCGCCGACGCCGAGGTCCTGGAATCCGGCGGTGATGGCGTTGGAGAGCTTGAGCATGCGGGGCTTGTCGACCTTGGAGGAAGAATAAAGAACGACGAAGAGGGCGAAGAGCAGGGTCATGAAGTCGGCGTAGGAAACCATCCAGCGTTCCTGGTTGGGATGCTGTTTCGGCTTCTTTCTCATGACAGGGTTCCGGCGCGGTTTTGCGATTCGTCGCCGGCCTCTGGATGGGAGGGATGCTGGTCGCCGGCCTGCTGGAGGAATCCATTGAGTTTGGCCTCGAGCATGCGGGGGTTGATGCCTTCGAGGATGGAGACGACGCCTTCCAGGGTGAGCTCGCGAAGAATCTGGCGAAAGCGCAGGCGATGGCGGAGCTTGCCGGCGATGGGCAGGGCGACGAGGTTGGCGAAGCCGACGCCGTAGATGGTGGCGACGAATGCGACGGCGATGCCGCGTCCGACTTCGTCAATCTTATCGAGGTGCTGCATGACCTGGATGAGTCCGAGCACGGCGCCGATGATTCCGATGGTTGGGGCGAAGCCTCCGGCGGCTTCATAGACGCGGGGCAGCTCGTCTTCGGCTTCGGCGCTGGCGTCGAGTTCCAGCTGCATGATGGCGCGCAGTTCGCTGCTCTCGGTGCCATCGACGGCCAGCATGAGGGTGCGGCGCAGGAAGGGGTCGGGGATGTTGCCCAGCTCGGCGTCGAGCGAGATGATGCCGTCGCGGCGGGCCTTCTGCGCGAGCCGGGTGAGGCGGCTGATTTCGTCGCTGGCGCGGGAACGCGGCTCGAAGAGCACGATGCCGAAATCGCGCACGGCGGTGAGGACGGTGGAGAGCGGAAACTGCAGCAGGACGGCGCCGATGGTTCCACCGGCGACGATGAGGGCGGCGGTGGGCTGGAGGATCTGGCTGAGCTTGCCGCCTTCGAGCAGCAGTCCGGCGGTGATTCCCCCAAAGCTCACGGCGATTCCGGCAACGGTTCCCTTGTCCACGGTGACCTCTATTCAGGCTTGGGCGGTTCGGCCGCGGTGTCCTGGCGGCGCGAGTCGGGCGGGGACGGGGGGGCATCGGGATGAAGGAGATTGCGGCGGTAGGCGAGGACGCGGTGCATGACCTCGGGCGCGGCTTCGCGCACGACCATCTTGTCTCCGGTGACGAGGGTGATCACGGTGTCGGGGTTCTGCTCCACGAACTTGATGAGTTCGGCATTAATGATGATGGGATGTCCGTTGAGCCTGGTGAGTTCGATCATCATTCGGCCGCCTTTACATGGGAGTTATCGGCGCAGGGCGGAGAAAGCTTGAGGGGGTGGAAAGGGGCGCTGGCGGCGGACGCAGAAAGAAAGTGAAAAAGTTGCGGAATGAATTAAAGGTTAGGGAAATGGCGCCGATATCACAAGTGTACAAAGTAACGGCCCCAGCGGAAAGAACGGCAATCTGGCCGGCGCCGCAATGAGGCAAGAAGGAGACTCCCCATGGCATTGAGCATTCTGAACAACATGTCCGCACTTACGGCCGAGAACAATTTGAGCGTGACGCAGGCCAGCCTGCAGAAGACGCTGACCCAACTTTCTTCGGGTTCCAAGATCACCTCCGGCTCGGATGATGCCGCGGGCCTGGCGATCGCCAACGGGTTGACTGCCAACGTCGCGGCGCTGACCCAGTCGGTGCAGAACGCCACCAACGGCACGGGCCTGCTGCAGACGGCCGACGGTGCGCTGTCGCAGGTCACCACCCTGCTGAACCGCGCGGTTACCCTGGCCACCGAGGCAAGCAACGGGGGCCTGACCACGAACCAGTCGGCGGCCATTCAGAACGAGTATTCGACCATCCTGACCCAGATCGGCAACATCGGCACGACCACCAACTTCAACGGCAAGGCTGTCTTCCAGAACAACAACAGTGACTCGTTTACTTCGACTCAGGGTTCTGCGACCAGCCCCTTGCTCACCACCACCGACCTGACAGCGGGAAAAACGATGACCATCAATGACGCCAAAACGGGCGGCACTTTCGTGTACACGGCGCAGGCCGGCGACACGATTGCGACATTGCAGGCGGCCATCACGGCGGCGGGCGGCCCGGGTGGAACGCTGGGCAACGGCACGGCGGCAAATCTCGTAGGCGGACAACTGGTGGTCACCGGGGCCGCAGGCGACAGCTTGACGGTGTCGAGCAATGACGCGACGCTGGGCAATATGGCTCCGACCACCACGACCAATAACTCGGCTACGGTGTTCCTCGGTGATGGCACGAACTCGGGATCGCAGTCGGTCAACACCACGATCACCAACCTGACCACCACCAATCTGTCGTTGGGCACGGTGGCGAATGCGCTCGAAGGAACCGGCACGGCGGCCACCGAGCTGGTGGCGATCGACAAGGCCATTTCGACGGTTGCGAGCTGGCGCGGCACGATCGGCGCCAACGTCAACGATCTGACGGCGGCCACCAACGTGATGAACAACCAGGTGCAGAATCTGACCAGCGCCGAGAGCGGCATCAGCGATGCCGACATCGGTGCCACGGTGGCCAATATGTCGAAGTTCACCACCCTGCAGCAGACCGGCATTGCGGCCCTGCAGCAGGCGAACCAGGCCTCGCAGTCGATTCTGAAACTTCTCCAATAGTTGAATCCGGCGATGGCGGGATAATTGCATCCCGCCATTGTTGTCCTTTACCCCGGACTTGATTGGAGAGGCGCGCGATGAGTTCTGTAGGTTTATCTTCTTCCGATCTGGCTTCGTTGCTGGGTACCTCGACGGGTTCCTCGTCCAGCGGCATCGACCTGAGTTCCCTGTTGGAGGCGGCGACCGGCGCCAGTACGGCGGGCATCGACGTAACCTCGGCGGTGAACGCCGCGATGTCGGCCGCCGAAGCTCCGGAGACCCAGTGGCAGGCGCAGCAGACGGCGATCCAGAGCCAGGAAAGCGACCTGACTACCATGAGCGGCTCCGCCACCACGGTGGAGAATGACCTGGCGGCGCTGAACAGTTTTACCGGGGCCCTGGCCTCGGTGGATGTAAGCTCGTCGGACTCGAACCTGGCCACGGCATACGCGACCGGCGCGGCCGCGAGCGGCACCCACGTGGTCAACGTGACGAACCTTGCGACCACCGCTTCCTGGTATTCGGCGTCGCCGGTGGCCACCAGCAGCACGGGACTGGCGGCGGGCAGTTTCTCTTTGCAGGTAGGCAGTGGGACGCCCGCCGAGATCGCGGTGACGAGCGGCGAAACCCTGACGCAGTTGGCCAGCGCCATTACCGGCCTGGGCCTGGGCGTCACCGCCAGCGTCGTCAGCGATGCCAGCGGCGCGCGGCTCTCGATTGTCAGCAACAACTCGGGCAGCGCCAGCAATTTCACCATCACCAACACCTCCCAACAAATGACGAAAGCCAGCGACGGGTCGGGGTGGAACTCGGGATCGATTTCCGACACCGCGGGGGCGACCTCGGGCAGCTTCTCGATCCAGGTGGGCAGCGGGGCCGCCACCCAGATCACGGCAACCTCGGGCGAGAGCCTGAGCGCGCTGGCCAGCGACATCAACGGCCGGAGCCTTGGGGTTACGGCCAACGTGGTGAGCGAAGGCGACGGTTCGTCGCACCTGTCGATTGTGAACACGGCGACCGGCGATGGCAGCGGCATGACGATCAGCAATACGTCGCCGCAGTTTACCCAGGCGGCCACCGGGGCGAATGCGTCGCTGACGGTTGACGGGATTCCCATCAGCAGCGCCAGCAATACGGTGACGGGCGCGGTCAGCGGATTGACCATCAACCTGCTGGGGGCCGATGCCAAAACCAACGTCACCCTGACGGCCACGGCGGACAGCTCGACGATTACGGCGGCGATCAACCAGTTCGTCACCGACTACAACACGCTGATCGGGCAGGTGAACGACGAGTTCACCTACAACTCCACCTCGACTACGGCGCCGCCGCTCGAGGGCGACAGCACGGTGGAGTCGCTGCAGAACTACCTGCTGGGAGCGGGCAGTTACGTGGCCAGCGGCAATGGGAGCATTTCGACGCTGGGCTCGCTGGGCATCTCGATGAACAACGACGGAACCCTGAGCGTGGACAGCACGACGCTCGACAACGCGGTACAGAACAACACGTCCGCAGTGCAGCAGTTTTTCGAGGGCACGACGCTGAATGGATTTTCCGCCACGCTGAGCAACCAGTTGCAGAGCCTGACGGACTCATCCGACGGCGCGTTCACGGTCGAGATCAGCAACCTGCAGAGCAACTACAACGACCTGCAGGACAACATCACGAATTTTCAAGATAACTACCTGACCCCGCTCAAGGCGAGCCTGACGGCCGAGTACGACGCGGCGGAAATTGCGTTGCAGGAGCTGAGTACGACGACCCAGGAAGTCAACGCGGAGTTGGGCAACAACACATCATCATCGGGGAATTAAATCATGGGGAACCAGGAACTCACGGCGTATCGTGAGGCGAATGTACAGGGCGCCTCGCCAGTGGAAGTGGTCATCATGCTCTATGACGTACTGGTGAGAGACCTAAAGAAGGTGATTGGCGCGATTCGCGCCAGTGACATCCAGGAGCGCGTCGATCAGTCCAATCACGCCTTCCAGGTGCTGCAGGAGCTGGAATGCCTGCTGGATATGGAGCGCGGAGGAACGACGGCCCGGGATCTCTCGCGATTTTATTCGCATGTCCGGGCGAAGCTGATGGAAGTGCAGTTCAAGCTGGACTCGGCGATTCTGCAGCGGCAGATCGAAATGGTGCTGGACCTGCGTCAAGGCTGGGTGGAGGCGATGGGTGTGCCGGAGGCGGCCCCGATGACGGGAATTCCCGCAGCGGCGGAGATTGGGGCGTATCCCGAGGCTGGAGCGATGGAGGAAGCGCGCTACTGCGGGTGGTCGGCGTGACATGGCAAGTGGCGCCGAGCCGGTAAGAGGATCGAGCGCGTGTAGCGGAATCCGCTCTAGCGAATGAAAGGTCAGGTTAGGGGTGAAGCCGGGAGAGGCTTCGCCCCGCTGCTGGTTGGAGGAGAGGAGGAACCGTATGGCGATTGACGCCGCGCTGCCCATGTCGCAGGAGATTGCGTTGGCCAGCGCCGTTCCTCAAGCTTCTCTCACCCGGAGAGACCGGGAACTGCAGGTGGCAGA
>Ga0302320_10003035_pt1 | contig 39162 bp, 34 predicted proteins | sample Bog_T0_3_FD_202130 | JGI IMG/M metagenome (GOLD analysis project Ga0302320, IMG submission 202130) | Peat permafrost microbial communities from Stordalen Mire near Abisko, Sweden - Bog_T0_3 | ecosystem: Environmental > Terrestrial > Soil > Wetlands > Peat | place: Sweden: Abisko, Stordalen Mire... | reverse complement strand
CCATACCAACGACCAAGCGAAGGGTACGTGCACCGTCGAGTCGGCCGCCGTGCTGAATAAGATAGGACACCGCTATATTGCGGTCGCCGTGAGTCGCCCCGGCGCGGCGAGCGTGGACGTGGAGGATCCCGCGAACGGCTTCAATTCGTATATCCTCGGCGACGTCTATGGCGACTGGACACAATTGATGGTCCACAACGGGCTGGTGCTGGTCAACACGCGAAATACCAGCCCCTTGACCCACAACAAACTGATCGTGTTCGGCGCCAACGATCTGATCACCAACGCCGTCATCCCCAATCATGCGATCCTGCCCAAGCCGTCGGCGACTTTCGACAACACGAACTTCGACCGCACCGCCGCCGACTGGGACAACAACGCCATCGTCAACGTCCAACTCGTGACCGGCATGTCGTTCGTGCGCCAGCAGTCGGACAACAAAATGACATATCTGCTCGCCGGCTCGTCGGACGGGAAGTTGGTCGTCTACGGGCTCGCGACCAATCTCGGCTCAAACGGCCAAATGCCGGCCCCGACCTTGATCATGCCCGCCGTCGTCGCGCTGCCGAAGCCGATGCCGGACTTGCAAAAGGCCTCGGGCGCCTACAACAACGGCTATCTCTACTGGGGTTGGGACGAGGCCGACGCGAACAATGCGAACAAGCACATCATCCGCACATTTCGCTGGGAGTTGCATCAGGCGGGGCACAGCTTCGACGGCGTGTTTCCGATCTACGTCACGAAAAACGCCGCCTCCGGTTATCTCGAAGAGGACATCGGCGTAACCGATCCCAACAATAGCTATAGCTTGCCGACCATGAACACGGCCGCCAATGGCGACATCCTCACGATGTATTTCACCTACCCGCTGAGCGAGGCGCCTCATGGCCCCTACAAGCCCAGCGTCCGCTATGCCGTGCTGAACAAGGGCACGACGTTCTACCAGAATTCGCAATTGCTCGACGCCGGGTTGGGTTTCGCTTCCCTTCCGCCAAGCTTTGGTGGCGTGCTCGACATCGTCAGCGTCGCCGCCGATCCGCTCGTGGCCGGTGAATATGTGCTGGACAGCGCCGCTACGGATAGCAGCGGAAGCTATAAGCATGTGATCGCCGGTGTGAAGCCTTAAAGCTTCGCCAAGAACAGCCGCGTCGCCGTCCTCGCTCGGGAACGGCGGCGCGATCTTTTCCGGATTCCGTTCCGGCGTTCGTCATCAGGCACGCCGACGAGTTCGCGGAGCGGGCAAGCGCCGGCCGCAGCGGCGGCGACCGGGATCGCGCCGATCCAACCGACCCAGCGCTCGGGGCTTACGGCGCCGAATTGGCTGACCGCGAAGGCGAGGAGCGTTCGCCCCGAGAGGACGCGGCCAAAGGGGCGAAGCGCCTTCCCGGGCGCTCCCCGGTTCCCAGGGGATCGCCTGACGTGCGATTTCGACGCGCCCTTCGGCGGCGCGGGAAAGAAACAGCTGTGCGAGCCGCCCGCGCAGGCCGTGGAGTAGCCCTTCCCCCCACCACCAGCATGAGGGCTGCCATCCGCACGGCAAAGATGGGCAGCACGGCGCGCCGGAAGTCGGCGCCCTCCGCGATCAGCCGCAGATCCGAAGATCCTGGATTCGGGAGTTTTTGTAAGGTTTTGGATGGTTTCGGAAGCCTTTGCTTCGGCAAGGGCGGCGATTGCCGTAGTCTCTTCGTATCGCGACTTTGACGACCGCGACGCCAGGAGATGTCGATTGTGGTCGAGACGCATGAAGGTCACGAAGGACGCCTTCAATCCTCGAGGAGATTCGAATATGAATATCAGGATACGCGATATCGCCATCTCAACGGCCTGCATGTCGGCGCTCCTGGTGGGAAGCGCGTCGCTGCCTGCCTTGGCGGCCATTACCAACAATGCCGTCACCCAAAATGCGGTCACCCAAAATGGCCTCTCGATGAACGCCGTGAGTCCGAACGCTACCGCGCCCGTGGAGGCGGCGATCCGGGACCTGAATGGCGTTTCGATCGATGCGGTCGTGCTGCCGCCGAACGCGGGGCAGTGATGTCAAGGCGGCAAATATCGATCTTGATGGTTGCCGCCGCTTTGGGCCTCGCTTCCGCGGATGCGGAGGCCCAGACAGTGCTGCGCGTCGATGTCGAGATGACGCAGTTCCGCGTCTTCCTTTCCGACGGGTCCGTGCTGCCGCAATCGCGTTTGCCAGGCACCGTCCTGAGCCTCGGCGACGGCTCGGGGTCGACCCGCAGTTTGAGGATCGATGCTGTCGAACCCGACACTCGCGACCCAACCGGCGAGATCATGCTCTACACTTTCTCCGAACGCGACGCCGCGACCGGCGAATGGCGCAACGCCTGCCAGCCGGATCCTGACGGCAGACGCCTCGGCTTTCCGATTCCCGGCGCCTTCACCGCCGACATGCGCTATGTCCCGGCCCCTGGCCGGTTATCGATCACTTGCACCGGCGGCGCCGAGGGGAAATGCATCCGTTTCGGCTACAAGCCCTGGGGTCATGCGCCCGATGGCGCCTCGCTGGCGCCCTATTATCAAGCCTGTCTCAGACTGGTGCGCGCCGATTATCGCGGCGACGGAGTCGGCCATACCCGCAATGGCATGCCGATCGACATTTTCGATCGGATAGGGATTCAAACCGACGAACCGGCGCGCGGCATGACGCTCGAGGCGGCATGGGGGCCTGACGGCGCGTTATGCGTGGCCCACGTCCGACTGCCACAGGACCCGAAGCTCGTTTCGACGAGCGATTCGGTGCAAAACCTTCAAGGCCGGCTGAGCCCGCTCTGCGACGAAACGACGCCGGCGCTGCTTTACGACCGATCCTTCGAGCGGCGTTGACGCCGCTTTCTGGCGCCCGCCGAATGTCCAGGTCTTTTCTTGAACCAAGTCGCCAGACCGCGCTTGCAAATCCGACGCCGCTGCTATCATTTCGATGCCGTGATCGAAATTTCCCCTGGACGACTTCAGGGGAACGGTCGGTTTGAGCTCTCAAGAAATGTTGGCATGGCCATTTTGTCGCCAAGTGTCAGATTCGGCCCATTCGAACTGCGGCCGTCGCATCGTGAACTTGCGGCCAGCGGCGGGAACGTCGCGCTCGGCGGTCGAGCATTCGATCTGCTCGTGGCGCTCGTCGACAACCGAAATCGCGTGCTGTCCAAGGACGAGTTGATGCGCCTCGTCTGGCCCAACATTGCGGTCGAAGAGAGCAACCTGTCGGTCGCGGTCGCCTCGATTCGCAGGGCTCTCGGCGACGATGCGCAGAACGCCAAGATCATCCGAACGGTCGCCGGGCGCGGCTATCAGTTCGTCGCCTCGGTCGAGACGAGCGCCGATGACGAAGCGCCGAACGAGCCCCCGTCGCTGGCCTCGCCGTTAATTGCCCCGATTGCCGTCGCCACGTCGACCGCCACGCAACCGCGCATCGCCGTCGTGCCCTTCACCAATATGAGCGGCGACCAGGATCAGGCCTTTTTTGCCGCCGGGATCACCGAGGACATCATTACCAATCTGGCGCGCAATCGTTGGCTTTCGGTGGTCTCGTTGAACACTTCGACGGCCGTTTGGTCAAAGTCCGGCGATCTCTGGAGTTACGCGGCGGAGCTTGGCGCCGGGTACGTGCTTGAAGGCAGCGTCCGGCAACTCGGCGACCGGGTCCGCGTCTCGGCGCACTTGATCGACTGCTCGAACGGCGATCATATCTGGGCCGACCGGTATGACCGAAATTTGACCGACGTTTTCGCCGTACAGGATGACGTGACGAGCCATGTTGCTTCAGCGATCAAACCGGCCGTGATCGGCGCCGAACAGGCGGCGTCTTTCCGCAAGCCGCCGGAAAGCCTGGACGCCTGGGCCGCCTTTCAACGCGGCAATTGGCACCATGCCAAGATGGAATCGGCCGAAAACTTACGCGCGCAAGAGTACTTCAGGCGCGCGGTCGCGCTCGATCCGCGTTTTGCGCCGGCTTACGCCGCACTTGCCTTGTCCCTGCTCGACGAAGGCTGGGTATACGGAACCCGCCCGATTGCCGAAACCGTCGCGCTGGCGCTGCCGTTCGCCCGTTGGGCGATCGCGCTCGATCCGCTGGAGGCCAGCGCGCACGACATGTTCGCCATCGCCCTGATCAATGGCGGCGATCTGCGGAGTGGCGAGGAGGCCGCCCGCCGTGCGATCGAACTCAATCCGCACGACGCCCGTCCCTATTCGACGCTGGCGACCGCACTGAGTTTTTCGGGACGATATGAGGAGGGGATGGCGGCCTATGAGGCCGGCATGCAGCGCGATTCCCGCGACACCCGTCGATGGCTTTGGCTCGGCGAATACGGTTTGACGAAGTTTTTTCTCGGTCGACACGAGGAAGCGCTGGAAGCGGCGCGTCAGGTGATCAAATTTGCGCCAAACAACTCGCTCGGCTACCGCGTGCGTACAGTGGCGCTTGCCGAACTTGGACGACTGGCCGAGGCGGCCCTCGCCCTTCGTGCGGCCGACGCCTGTACGGATCCTGGCTTCCCGGCCTATGGCGAGGTCCGGGCGATGTGGGTGCGTCCGGTCGAACATCAGCGAATTCTGGAAGCATTCAAGAAGGCGCGTAAGGAGAGGCCGGTCCCATCTGACGCCGTTGGCGACGAGTCCGCCCTGGGACGTTAAAGCCCTTTCGGCTCAATCCTTATCGTATCCGCTAGCGGCGAAAAATTTTGCGCTTTGGTTCGGCGTGAAGAGCCGAGCGAGGCGCATGAGGATTTGAGGAAGGGCATCGACGTTTCGTTCGATTTACGGGATTTACGGGAGTTACGGGGACATGATTTGACTCTAGCAGCGCGGCCTCGATTTCGCCGACGCGTCGGAGATCTTCGCCGGGGGCGCCGCGACGGTGGAGGAGCGCCGCAAGGTCTATGCCGAACGCGTTTTGTCACGGCCGGCATTCTCGCTGCCATGGTCGTAACGATCTCGACGCCGACTCCTCTCGGTCGTCGCGTCATCTCTATGAGGCCTCGCCATGGAGACGAAGCCCGCCTCTGGCGCCAAAGCCTGATGTGACCCGGACATGCGCCGAAACTGACCAAGGCATTCTTCGCGCGAGCGGAAATCCGGGAAGGCGACGAGGTGCCGCGACCCGCGCATGGCGCCCTGCCGCCGAAAGAACGCAAAGTGACCCTGCCGCTCGATCCCGACTTCGAGGAGACTCTTCGCGCGACAGGAAGCGATGGGGAGGCGCGCGCCAACGCCGCGCTACGGGCAGCGTTCGCAAAGACGTGATGCGCAGGATAGGCTTCGTGCGAGCGATAAAGAGCAAGTCTCTGTCAGTCGCCGGGCGGATTGGGTCTACGATGCGCGCGCCGGCCTCGTCGTCTTTCGCGCCGACAGCAGCGCCCACTTCGGCGTCAGCTCTAAAGCGGCTTACCGCGGCTCGTTTGCTGGGATGGCTTCGCGGACGCGGGCCATGACGGCGCTTCGCCTCGCTTCCGCCCCCTTCGACGGCCAAATCTGTCTTTCTATTTTAGAGAAAATATGATACGGTACGTATCCTGCTAATGCTCATCGGATGATGGTCTCGCCTGCGTTCGCCCGGTCCCTCGCTCCCGCCCGCCCCGATCCGAATGGGGTCAAAAATTTGGAGAAAATCGAATTTCGATCGCCAGACTTGCAAGCCCTTGAAATCCCTGAAAACCGCCGAAGGAATCTTTGGAAAGCCTTGCACGAAAGCCCGCAAAATTTGCGATTCTTTGGCAAAAGGGCCAACAATTCTTGCGGCCGAGACCCGACGAATGGCGCCCAGGCGGCCGTGTGAAGCCGAGTTTTCTACCCGGATAATAATTGCAAAATATTTTTATCCTGGTATAAAAGCGCTTCTTTCCCTTCCGGAGCGCCCCATGCCTGTCGCCTGTCACGCCTTCGTCGGGCGCCGTCTGCTCTGCGCCGGCCCGTTGGTCGAAGTCGCCGTCGCCGTCCACGCCGCGATTCCCAACGAGCCGATCCTGGTCTTCGAGGATGCGACGGGGCGCGTGATCGATCTCGACCTCGGCGGCACAGAAGAGGAGGTTTCCGCTCGCTATTTCGACGATCTGGAAACCGCGGAGTCGCGCGGGCGCGGCCGGCCGAAGCTCGGCGTCGTCGGGCGCGAAGTCACCTTGCTGCCGCGCCATTGGGATTGGCTGGCGACGCAGCCCGGCGGCGCGTCGGTGGCGCTGCGCAAGCTGGTCGACGCGGCGCGCAAGCAGAGCGAGCAGGCCGACCGCGAACGCGCCGCTCGGGACCGCGCCTACAAGTTCATGCATGCGATCGGCGGCGACCTCCCCGACTTCGAGGCGGCCTCCCGCGCCCTGTTCGCCGGCGACTTCGAGGGTCTGGAGGCCTGCCTCGCCCATTGGCCGGAGGACGTCGCCGATTACGTAAATGCGCTGTTGATCGAGACATGACGCCGGTCAGTTTTGCCCGAAGACGGCGTTGACGATCGCGACCTGTTCCACATTCGTCGCGATCTTGCCGGAAAAGCCTTGGTCGCGTGCGCTTTCCGCCTCTTGGCGAAATAAATCCGCCTCCGACGGGCCGTCGATCGCGGCGATGTCGGCGTCGGCGGCGGCCAGGGCGACGAGGGCGCGCGCCAGCGGAGGCCAGGGCGCGTTCGCGCATAAAACCAGGGCGGCGAGGCGTGGGCTGGCGCCGGCGAAGCTCGGGAGGTTCATGAGGCTTTTGGCGTCGCCGACGCAGGCCACGATCCGCGTCGCGCCGTCGACCAGGCCGAGGCGGGCCTCGCGGACCGCCAGTTTCCCCCCCAATCGCTGGACGTCGGCGCCGCTGCGGCACGACGCGAGGATCGCCCAGGGCGTCAAGGGCATAACGGCGTCGAGGTCGTCTTCGATGGCGTCGCCGACCTTCGCCACGAGGCGAGGCTTCGCCCCAAGTCGTTCCCGAACCGGCGCCCGCGTGAGATCGAGGACGACGACATCGGCGCCGCTCCCGCGCGCGGCGGCGAATTCAGCCTCGGTGGGGCAGGGGGTCAGCAACCATGAGCGCATTTCAGGCTCGCGATGTTTCATTTCGACGCATCAAAGCGCCCGCCGGATTCGGCCATTTAAGCGCGTATTTACCGTAACTGAGAGAAGTTGGGGCGTGTTAACAACCGAAATCGAGCGACTAGGTGAACGCAATCGCCCTCGACACGCTGCCGCAGCCCGCTGCCGATCCCCAGGTCGTCCGCCGCGTTCTGGTGTGGATGCGTGAACAACCGACCCAAGCGCGCGTGCGCGCGATCAGCGCGCTGGCGCGCGCCTATTTGGCCTCGCAATTGCCCGAGGGCCTGCGCGCCGACGCGCTGCTGGCGATGACCTCGGCGCTCGACGATCCGTCCCCGCCGGTGCGACGGGCTTTGGCCGAGGCGCTGGCCGGCGCCGCGGACGCGCCCAGGCACATCGTCATGGCGCTGGCCGCCGACCGCGCGGAAGTTGCGCGTCCGGTGCTCGCCCATTCGCCGCTGCTCGACGATTCGACGCTCGCCGAGGCCGCCGCGATGGGCGAAACTTCGCTGAAGATCGTCATCGCCCAGCGCCACGGCCTTTCCGGCCGGGCCCTTTGGACGCTCGCTGATTGCGGCGAGCGCTCTGCGGTCCTGGCGCTGATCGGCAACGTCAGCGCGGCGCTCGACGCCCGCGCGCTGCGCCGGATATTTGAACGTTTTGCTCAGGACGCCGGGGTCCGTCAGCGGCTGCTCGGCCGCGGCGCGCTGCCGCCGTCGTTGCGCGTCGATCTGGCTCTGGCCAGCGTCAGCGCGATCACCGAATTCGGCCTGACACGCGAATGGCTGGACACCGGTCGCGCCGAGCGCCTCGGCCGCGATGCGCGCGAACAGGCGGTGGTCAGGATCGCGAGAGCGTGCGCGGCGGACGAACTCTGCGAACTCGTCGAATATTTACGCGAACGCGAGTTTCTGAACGTGGCGCTGTTGATGCGGTCGGTGCTCAGTGGCGATCTGTCGCTGTTCGAAACCGCACTGGCGAGCATGTCCGGCGCGCAGCCGGGACGCGTCGCGGGTTTCCTGGCGCAATGGCGCGGACGCGGCTTCGCGGCGCTCTACCTGAAGTCGGGCCTGCCTGAAGCGTTCCTCCCGGCGTTCCGGGCGGCGCTCGGCGCGCTCGCCAAGGGCGTGGCGTCGGAGGGCCAAGGGGTTTCCAAGACCTTGGCGCTACGCGCTATCGAGGAATGCGAAAACCTTCGCGATCCTTCGCTGGCGCCCGTCGTTTCGCTGATGTGGCGGCTGGCCGGCGAGGGGGCGCGCGAGGAAGCGCGCGGCGTCGTCGAGGAAGCGATCTCACCGACCCAAGAGAGGGCGCTACTGCCCGAAGAGGTCGAGTTTGCGATCGTCACGGCGCTGAGGCTGGAACTATTGCCCTTCGATTCGACGTCCGAAGCGCCGCGCCTGGATTTTGCCGCGCGGGACGACGAAGACGGCCAGGACTTCGCGCCGCGCTTGCCGACCTTGCTGGCTTTCGAGGGCGCCAACGAGAATTTCGCGCCGGCGATTGAGCTGGAACTCGAGCTCAATTTCGAGGAACGAACGGTCGTGGCGGCTTAGCGCCTTTCTCCCAGGCGTCGCGGCCTTCCCGGCAATTGGCTTCAAATGGCGCTCTATGGCTACGGACTGCTCTTCCTTGCCGCCTTGCTCGAGGTCGGCGGCGACGCGTTGATCCGCCTCGGGCTCCACTCCCATCTGGCCTTGGCCCGCCTGGCGCTGTTCCTGGTCGGCGGCCTCGTGCTGCTCGCCTATGGCCTAGTCGTAAACGCGCCCGCGTGGGATTTTGGCCGGCTGTTGGGCGTCTACGTCACGCTGTTCTTCGTCGTGGCGCAGGCGGTGAATTGGTCCGTGTTCGGCTTGAAGCCGGGGCCGCCCATCCTCGTGGGCGGCTCTCTGATCCAGGCCGGCGGTGTCGTCGTCACCCTCTGGCGAGCGTGACTTCAGGCCTCGGGTCGGTTTTGCGCTTCCACCATCGCCGAGGCCAGCACATCGACGCTCTGGGCGCCGGATACCGCGAGTTTGCCGTCGAAGATGAAAAACGGCACGCCAGAGACGCCGGCGCGGCGCCAGCCATACATTTCTTCGCGCGCCGCTTCCTGGTCGGCGTTGGAGGCCAGCGCCGCCCTCACGGCTTCGCCGTCCATGCCGCAATCTTGCGCGATCAGGACCAGCACGTCGGCGTCGCCGATGTCCTTGCCCTGCTCGAAATAGGCGCGGAACAGCGCGTCGACGACCGCGTCCTGAGCGTTCAACTCGGCCGCCCAGCGAATAAGCCGATGCGCGTCGAGCGTATTGGGCGCCCGCCCGATTGCTTCGAAATCATATGCAGCGCCGACTTCGGCGCCGAACGTCAGCAATCGGTCGTGAACGTCGCGTAGACGGGAGAGGTCGCCGAATTTGCGGCGCATGTAGTCGTTGCGATCCATGCCCTGTTTCGGGATCGTTTCGTCGAGTTGGAACGGGCGCCAACGCACCACGGCGTCGTCGACTCGGATCTTTTCCAGCGCGCTCTCGAGGCGGCGCTTGCCGAGGTAGCACCAGGGGCAGACGACGTCGCTCACGATGTCGATGGTCAGGGGCGCCATAGGAAACTCCTTGTTTCAACCCCTCGAGCTTAACTCAGGTCTTCGTCCTCTGCATAGGACATCGGTTCACCCGACAGGCGGGACAGCGGAGTGGGGCCGGTAAGGCCGGAGTCGAGCAGAAATACCCGGTCCGCGTCCAGATCGGTATCGAAATAGGGCGTCGGGTCCCCCTCGGCGACGATCAGAGTCAGCGAGGCCAAGCGACCCTGCGAGAGCAGCCCTGCGCGGCCGAGTTGGGCGGCGACAGCGCCGGGCGCGACGAGATGAGCGCGAGCGTAGTCGGTGAGCGCCGCGTCGAGCTGCTTCGCGGAAAACGGCGTCAGCCAGACGAGTTTCGCGCCGGCGATGAGCGGCGTGTGGGTTCCCGCGACGAGCCCGGCGGCGGTGGCGGGCGAAACGAGCGAAAGGATCGTCGAGCCCGCCTGAAGTTCCATGGCGTCCGCCAGATCCCCGGCGACCGCGCTCAAGCTGGGTCCGTCGAGGGCCATCAGCCGCGAGCCGGATATCATCGCGAGGCCGGCTTCCCCTTCTTCCGGCGCGGGCGCCGATTCTGTGGGTTGGCCATTGTCGAGCCGAAAAAGCCTGGGACGCTCTCTCTCCCAAAGCATCAGCCAGGTCATCGCCGCCGCCGCGCGCGCCTCGGAAAGCCGCTTCGCCAAGTCGAGGCCGGCGAACTCCGCCGGTCCGGCGAGCGCGAGCGCCTTGGCGAGGCCAGCGGTCGCTGCGATCTCGGGCGCCCCGAGCGAAGTCGGAAACAGCACGACTTCGAGCCCGGCGCGCACGGCGCCGACGATCGCGGCGACAATTTCCGGTTCCGGAACCGCCACTATGCCGACCCTGTCGCCCTCCCCCAAGCCCGAGGCGAGCCACAGCTTGGTGTGGCTTTCGGCGCGCCGTTCGAGTTCGGCGGCGTCATATTCCGGCCCGACGAGAATGTCGTCGGCGCGCCGCGAGAACGCGACCCATGGCCGCTTCTCGGCCGTGTGAAGCAGCAGCTTTCCCAGCGATAGGGCCTTCGCCGTGGACTTCAAGGTTCGCGACTCCACCAAGTCTCAAGGGCGACGCCAAACAAGGGATCTCGCGCGGGTTTGGCGATTCGAGACCTATACGCTACCCATTGGTCAGGAGCGTAGAACAACGGAACGATATCAACTGCCGAAATCAGCGCCCGGTCCAGCGCGCGCGCGGCGGCGACAAAATCGTCTTGGCTTTGCGCCGCAACCAGGGCCGCGATCATCGCGTCCACGGCTGGAGATTTGAAACCGGTCAGGTTGTAGGAGCCTTCTTGGTCGGCCGCGGCGCTTCCCCATCGTCCCCTCTGTTCCCCGCCCGGGGAGGGCGAAGCCATCCAGGAGCCAATCGCCATGTCGAAATCGAACTCGCCGCGGCGCCGCTGAAACTGCATCTCGTCGACGAGTCGGACGCTCGCCGCGACGCCAATTCGCGCCAGGGACTGAGAATAGGCGAGCGCCAACCGCTCCTCGGCGCGGCTCTTGACCAGTATCTCGAATTGAAACGGCGCGCCGTCGTGATCGCGAAGCGCGCCGCGGCGTAGCGTCAGTCCCGCCTTGGCGAGATCTTCCAGCGCCCGGCGCGCGAGCGCCCGGTCGCGTCCGGAGCCGTCGCTGGGAGGCGTCGCCCCGCGGCCTTCCATCACGTCTTCGCTTACGGCGCCGGGAAATGGCCGCAGTAATTCGCGCTCTTTTTCCGAGGCCGGACGATCCAGAGAAGACAATTCGCTGTCGTCGAAGAAGCCGCGCGAGCGCCGGTAGGCCCCGGAATAGAGGTGGGCGTTGATCCAGTCGAAATCGAACAGCGTGGACAACGCCTCTCGCACGTCGCGCTCAGCGAAGATCCGTCGCCTCGTGTTGAAGGCGAAACCGTTCACGCCCTTGGGCAGGCCGCTATGGACGGAATATATGATTACGCGCCCGTCGCGAGCGGCGGGAAAGTCGTAAGCCGAGTTCCATCGCGAGGCGTCGTCCTCGATCCGGACGTCGTAGAGGCCCGCCTTGAACGCCTCGAACATCGCGCCAGCGTCGCGGTAATAATCGATGCGAATCTCGTCGAAATTGTAGAGGCCCTTCATGACGGAAAGTTCCCGGCCCCAATAATGGGGATCGCGCCGAAGGACCAGACGCTGGCCGGGGACGACCTCGGCGACCTCGTAAGGTCCCGATCCCACGGGAATGGCGAGCGTCTGGTCCTCGAAGTGTTCCACGTCGACATGGGCGCGCGAGAGCACGGGCATTAGGGCCAGCATCATCGGCGCCTCGCGGTCGTTGGCGCCGGTCAGGTCGAACCGCACCGTCAGCGCATCCGGCGCGTCGGTCGATTTGACCAGCGCATAGGCGGCGCGGACCGGAGGGCGGCCCTTGGCCTTGAGCAATTCGAAGCTGAACAGGACGTCCGCCGAAGTGATCGCGCCGCCATCGGAGAAATGGGCGCGGGGATCGAGATGAAAAACCACGTGCGCGCGCTCGGCGTCCGTCTCGATCCTTTGCGCGATCAAGCCGTAGAGCGTGAACGGCTCGTCGGCGGAGCGGAACATCAGCGTCTGGTAGACGTTGCCGTTCAGACCTTGGGCCGTGGTCAAGGCCTTGACGTTGAAGGGGTTGAGGCTGTCGAAGCCGCCGAGATAGGCGAGCGTCAACCGCCCGCCCTTGCGCGCTTCGGGCGCGGCGTAGGGCAGACCTGCGAATCCCTCCGGCAGATCGGGTTCGCCGTGCATCGCAATCGCGTGCGCGCCCGGTGGCCGCCCATCGCCGCAGGCGTTTGGCGGGCAGATCGTGACGAACGCAAGCGTGACCGCTATGACGGCAAGGCGAATCAGTGACCATCTCATGGCTCAGGGTATTTCGCCGCGCGTCCGGCGCCAAAGCCAACCGCGAGGCATTCTTGCCACGTTGGCTGCGAAAGGCCCGCGCCAAACCGTCCGCCACCGAAATTTTGGTTGGATTGTCGCGACGAATATGGAAAGAGGGCGCCGCCTAAGGCGCTCGCCGGACGCCCCGTTGTAGCCGCATTGTCGCGAGATGGGACTTATCTGCGGTCGCGAGCCCAAATGGCTCGGACGATCTCGAAAGGATTTTGGATGACATCCCCGATTGTGCGAATTGGAGCTCTGGCCATGATGGCCGCGTCAATGATGAGCGCAGACGCCGCCCTCGCCCAGTCCGCAAAACCGGCCGCCCCCGCGCCGGCCGGGTCGCCCCCGCAGCCGCAGCAGGGCCCAGTGAAGCTCGACCTGATCGCGCTGGACGCCAGTTGGACGAAAGCCTGCAGCAAGGACCCGAGCGGCAAGGAGTTCTGCGCGACGACGCGCTTTTTTGGTCAGACGGCCAGTCAACCGACCCTTTCGGTCGCGGTCTACGCAGTCACGGGCGAGGACAAGCGCTTCGCTCGCTTTCTGCTCCCCGTCGGCCTCCTGCTTCGCCCCGGCTTTCGCCTGACCATCGACAAGGGCGATCCTCTCGACGGTCATTATGTCGTCTGCTTCCCCAACGGTTGCTTCGGCGAAGTCGAATTGAGCGGCGCCAACCTCAACGCGTTGAAAAAGGGCTCGACGGCGTCGATCGCGACCCGCAATTCGGGCAACTTCGAAGTCACGTTCAATGTGCCGATCAAGGACTTCGGCGCCGCGTTCGACGGCCCGGCGGTCGACCCGAAGGTGATCGAGCAGCAGAACGCTGAACTGCAGAAGCAGCTAGAAGAGAAAGCGCGCCAGCAGCGCGAACAACTCGAGAAGCAGCAAAGCGCGGCGCCGGCGCCGACACCGGCCGCGAAGCCCTGATCGCGACAAGCGCCAGCGGCCACAAATCCGCTTCTCCCGCTTGCGCAGCTCCGCGAACGCAAGCGTTCGCGGAGCGTCGGATGAGGGCCCGACTTTTCAAAACATTGCAGCCTGCGACAGGCCCACAGCCCGCTCCCGCCCCTTCGACGAGCTCAGGACGGGAGAGAAAACCGCTAGCCTCACGCCGCCTGCTTGGTCGCGGTCAGGTCGATCGTCTTGGCCGCAGTCTGGATCGCGATGACCCGCGGTTTCGCGGCCTCGGGAACCTCGCGGACGAGATCGATGTGCAGGAGGCCGTTCTCGGAAGCGGCCTTCACCGCGGTGACATGGTCTGCGAGGTGGAAACGGCGCTCGAAGGCGCGCGCGGCGATACCCTGATAGAGCACTTCGCGCTTGTCAGTTTCGCCCTTCTGCAGCGTCTCCTTGGAGCCGCGGACGGTCAGGACATTCTCGCGCGTTTCGACGGAGAGTTCATCCTCGGCGAAGCCGGCGACGGCCAGCGTTATGCGATAGGCGTTCTCGCCCGTGCGCTCGATGTTGTAGGGCGGGTAGGTCTGCGCGGCGCCCTCGGGGCCGGCGGCCTTGTCGAGCAGCGAAAGCAAACGGTCGAAGCCCACGGTCGAGCGGTGGAACGGGGCGAAGTCGTAGTTGAGCATGACATATCCTCCAGATGAAGCGACATGGCCCTGAGACGCCCCAATATTGGCGGCGCCCCGGGTCGCGCGTCCAAAAGCGGCCCGCGCATCCCTGATTTAGGGACGGTCCGTCGCTCCGCAAGGGGAGATCGAAAGGTCGCGGGAGCGTTTTTTCGGTCGGGATTGCGTCGTTTTGGTCCGCTAGCTATACGCGCGCAGAGTCCTTTTGCCGCTTCTGCCTTGAAAGGCGCCGCCATGGTCAAATCTCTTCCCCGCCTGCTTGCCGCGTCGATCCTCGTCCTGGCCGGCGCCTCGGCAGCCGGCGCCGACGACGCGCCGCCCAAGCCCCTGGCGCCGCTACAGAAGAATTTTCCGCTCGATCAGACCTTTTCGCTACGTGAACTCAACGGCAAGCCCGTGCCCGCCAGCCTCGACGTCAGCCTGAAGATCGACGGCGCGCTGCATGGCTCTGGCTTCGGCGGCTGCAATTCCTGGTCGGCGGTCATGTATCCGGTCAAGGATCAACACCTGCTCGTGGGTCAATACGCCCTGACCCACAAGCAATGCGACAAAGACACCACGGCGATCGAAACCGGGTTTCTCTCCGCGCTGCTCGGTTCGCCCGCGTGGGATCTCGTCAATGGGGATCTGGTGATCAAAGGTCCGCGCGGCGCGCTCCGTCTGGTGCGCTCGCTCTGAGCCGCGGCCGTCAGGCGGCGTCCGCGCTCTTGATAGGGTCGACGAGGCGCTCGGGGCGGCCCAGCAGGTAACCCCGGGCTTTGCGGCAGCCGAGTTCGAGCAGCACGTGCAATTGTTCGCGCGTCTCGACGCCTTCGGCGACCGTCTCGATGCCGAAACTCGCGGCGAGATCGATGATGGCGCGTATCGTAGCCCCGGCCTCGCTGCGCCGGCAGAGCTTGCTGACGAACTGCCGGTCGATTTTCAGCGTGTCGTTCGGATAGATTTCCGGATAGCTCAGACACGAATAGCCCGTGCCGAAATCGTCGATCGCGACCCTGACGCCGATGGCCCGGAGCTGGCGCAATTGCTCGAGGGTTCGTGGCCGATCGTTCACTAACGCCCGTCCCCGCTCCTCCAAGCCTTTTTGCAAATTTTTTGCTACTTTCCGCAAATTCAGCGTTTTTTTCTGCAAGCCATTCCAAAGAATTGTTTGGCGATATTGAGCGATTTCAATAACTTGCAAGCCCACCAAGCCCGATTTCATTTTCTTCAAATTTCTTGCCCCCCGGGGACGCCCGGACGATACGCCCTGACGGGCGCAGGGAGCCGCAACGTCATGCGTCCTCTTTCAGAATATCATGTCTTTCATGTTTCGGAAATACCGGAGATGGGTCTTTTTTTGCAGGTGAAGCCAATGTGCATCGGCGCGCCGGGATCGGTCCCCATGAGCGCGAGAGCGGAATCCGGTCAAATAGGATCGGCTCGTGTCATTCCCTCGTTCTTCGACAAGCTCAGAAGCGGGAATCCAGGGCCACCGCACGTCGCGTCCCTCTGGATCCCCGTTTTCACGGGGGGATGACAAGTCACATTGATCGGATACCGGGCGAACTCGGGGGATTAGAGCCGCTTCCCTTCTGCAGTAGCCGTCATCGCCTTATGGGGCGTACGCGCAAGGATAAAGTCTTCTGAGGTAATCAACCGCCATTTCCGTCATGGCCGTGACGAGCACGGGCATGACGGGGGGGCCGGGCTTATCCCAGCGTCTATGCCAGCTTGGGGCCTCACGATCCAGCGTCAGACGTGCCCGGCGACCGCCTTCGGCCGGTAGGGCTCCTCGAGCCGCGCAATCGTCGCCGCGTCCAGCTTCAGCTCGAGCGCGGCCAGTGCGTCCGAAAGGTGGTGCGGTTTCGAGGCGCCGATGATCGGCGCCGTAACGTAAGGCTTCGAAAGCACCCAGGCGAGCGCGACGACGGCGGGCTTGGTCCCCAAATCGCGCGCGGTCTCGACCACCCGCAGGCGGATCGCTTCATCCTGCTCTGAGCCGAGCCCGAGCGCGACGCTGAACGGATCGGTGCGTCCGCGCACCGTGGAGGCGTTGGCGCCGACCCCGGCGCCGGCGAGATAGCCGCGCGCCATCGGCGACCACGGGATGACCGCGATGCCCTCGGCGGCGCAATATTGCATCATTTCGCGCTCTTCCTCGCGATAGACGAGGTTGTAGTAGTTCTGCATCGAAACGAAGGTGGCGTGGCCTTTCGCCGCGGAGAGGCCGCGCATCTTGGCGAATTGCCAAGCGTACATCGACGACGCGCCGACATAGAGCGCCTTGCCGGCGCGCACGACGTCGTTCAGCGCCTCCAGCGTCTCCTCCATCGGGGTGAGCGGATCGAAGCGGTGAATCTGATAGAGATCGACGTAATCCGTGCCGAGCCGTTTCAGCGAATGGTCGATCGCCTCGAGAATGTGTTTGCGCGAAAGGCCGCCGCCATTGACGTTGGCGCCCATCTGGCCGTGAACCTTGGTGGCGATGACGACCTCGCTGCGCGGCGCCAGCGCCTTCAAGGCGCGGCCGACGATCTCCTCGCTGGCGCCCTGCGAATAGACGTCCGCGGTGTCGAAGAAATTGATGCCTTTCTCATAGGCCTCGCGCAGGAAGGGCTTGGAGGCCTCTTCGTCGAGCACCCATTCGCGCCATTTTGGCGCGCCATAGGTCATGCAGCCCAGACACAGCCGCGAAACCTTCACTCCCGTCTTGCCGAACCGAGTCGTCTGCATTTCCGTCCCCGTTGCTAGAAATCCCGGTCGCCTTATAGACTGTGGGACACGCGACGCCAAAGCCGCCGGGCGAGACGGGGATCAAATGGCCGTGACGGGGGGAAGCGAGGAGCGTCGCTATTCCGCCGCCTCGAACCTCACCCGCAGCCCCAATGCCTTCGCGATCCGCGTGATCGTCGCGAAGCTGGGGTTCCCGTCCTCGGACAGCGCCTTGTAGAGGCCCTCGCGGGTCATGCCTGCGTCCCGCGCGAGCTGGCTCATGTTGCGCGCCCGGGCGACGGCGCTGGATCGTTTTCCTCGGCGCTGGCTTCGAGATAAGCGGCGATATCCTCGGGGGTCTCGAGATAACCGGCCGCGTCGTAACGCGAAAAGGCTTCGGTCATGATATCTCGGTCCTTCCTTGCGCGAGGATACCAGATTTCCGCGGTAGTCAACCGCCTTTCCATCATGGCCGGGCCCAGTCCCGGCCATCCCCACGATTTGCGAGCCAATCGTTGACGTTGCGGCGCTATGCTTCTCGCGGAGGCTTTGCAGAAACGTCCCGACGTGGATGCCTGCGACCAGCGCGGGCATGACGGAACACGCCGGGCCAATCCTGGCCCCGCCGCCCAGGCGGCGGCCCGCCTTTGCAAGCCCCTTCCAAACCCCTATTCTACTCCCGGCGAAGGCTGGTCCAGGGGGTTGCATGGCGGGTAAGCGGGAGGCGCTCAAGGCGGGCCGCTGGGACTTCTGGATCGATCGCGGCGGCACATTCACCGACGTCGTCGGCCGCGACGCGAGCGGCAAGCTGCATTTGCGCAAGCTGCTCTCCGAAAGCCCCGCCTACGCGGACGCCGCCGTGCAGGCGATCCGCGAACTCTTAGGCCTGGCGCCGGGCGCGGAAATCCCCGCCAAAACCATCGGTTTCGTCAAAATGGGCACTACTGTCGCGACCAACGCGCTGTTGGAGCGGCGCGGCGTGCGCACTTTGCTGGTGACGACGCGCGGTTTCCGCGACGCCCTGGAAATCGGCTATCAGGCCCGCCCCAAGATTTTCGCCCGCAAAATCGTCAAGCCGGAGCAGCTTTATTCCGGCGTCGTCGAAGTCGCCGAGCGCGTGCTCGCCGACGGAACCGTCGAGGCCGCGCCCGATCTCGACGTTTTACGCGCGGACTTGGAGCGCGCCCAGGCCGAAGGCTTCGCCGCCGTGGCGATCGTCTTCATGCACGCCTATCGCTACCCCGAGCACGAGCGGCAGGTCGCGGCTCTCGCGCGCGCCATGGGTTTCGCCCAGGTATCCGTCAGCCATGAGTGCTCGGCGCTGATAAAACTCGTCGGGCGCGGCGACACGACCGTTGTCGACGCCTATCTGTCGCCGATCCTGGCGCGCTACGTCGCCCAGGTCAACGAGGCGCTCGACGTCGAGCGAACCGGCGCCCGGTTGATGTTCATGATGTCCTCGGGCGATCTGACCTCCGCAAAATTGTTCGCCGGCAAGGACGCGATCCTCTCCGGGCCGGCCGGCGGCGTCGTGGCGATGGCGCGCACCGGGCGCGCCGCCGGCTTCGATCGCATCATCGGCTTCGACATGGGCGGCACGTCGACCGACGTCGCCCATTTCGACGGCGAATACGAGCGCGCCTTCGAGGCCGAGGTCGCGGGCGTGCGGATGCGCGCGCCGATGATGAGCATTCACACGGTCGCCGCCGGCGGCGGCTCGATCCTGCGCTTCGACGGCGCGCGCTTCCGGGTCGGGCCGGAATCCGCCGGGGCCGATCCGGGGCCGGCCTGCTATCGGCGCGGCGGCCCGCTCGCCGTGACCGACGCCAACCTGATGACGGGCAAACTGATCCCGGATTTGTTCCCCAGGATTTTCGGCGCCGGCCGCGATCTGCCGCTCGACGGCGAGGTGGTGCGCGAAGGTTTTGCGGCGCTGGCGCGGGATGTCGGCGATGGGCGGACACCCGAGCAGGTCGCCGACGGCTTTCTCGCCATCGCGGTCGCCAAAATGGCGGAGACCATCAAGAAGATCTCTGTCGCGCGCGGCTATGACGTGACCCGCTACGCGCTCAATTGCTTTGGCGGCGCGGGCGGGCAGCACGCCTGCGACGTCGCCGACAGTCTGGCGATCAGGACGGTGCTGATCCATCCCTATTCGTCGTTGCTTTCCGCCTATGGCATGGGGCTGGCCGACATCGGCGCGCATCGCGGCCAGGGCGTCGAGACCGATCTCTCGGAAAAGGCGTTGAAGCGGTTGAAGAGCCTGCTCAAGCGGCTCGGCGCCGAGGCGCTGCGCGAGGTCGCCGGGCAGGGCGTGCCGCGCGCCTCGATCAAGACCCGCGAGCGCGCGCAATTGCGCTATTCCGGCTCCGACACGGCGCTCGAAGTCGAGTTCGCCGACGCCGCCGCGATGCGGCGCGAATTCGAGCGGGCGCACAAGGCGCGTTTCGGCTTCATCGATCGCGCCAAGGAAATCGTCGTCGAGGCGGTGAATGTCGAGGCGACCGGCGGCGCCACGCGTTTCTCCGAACGCTCCCGGCCGCTGCATTCCGCCAAGCCGTCAGCGGCGCGCGCGACGCGGTTCTTCTCCAAGGGCCAATGGCGCGACGCCCAGGTCTATTTGCGCGACGATCTTCATCCGGGCGCGGAAATGGTCGGGCCGGCGCTGATCATCGAGCCGCATCAAACCATCGTCGTCGAGGACGGCTGGCGCGCCGAGATCACCACCAAGAACCATGTCGTGCTGACACGCTTCCGGGACTTGCCGCGCCGCGAGGCGATCGGCGCCAGGGCCGATCCCGTCATGCTGGAGATTTTCAACAATCTCTTCATGTCGATCGCCGAGCAGATGGGCGTGACGCTGCAAAACACCGCCTATTCCGTCAACATCAAGGAGCGGCTCGATTTCTCCTGCGCGGTGTTCAGCGCCGACGGTCAATTGGTGGCCAACGCGCCGCACATGCCCGTTCATCTGGGCTCGATGGACCGCTCCGTCGAGACGATCATCCGCCTCAACCAAGGCAAGGTTCGACCGGGCGACGTGTTTGCCCTGAACGCGCCCTATAACGGCGGCACGCATCTGCCCGACATCACCGTCTGCACGCCGGTGTTCGACGACAGGGCGAAAAGCATTCTGTTCTGGGTGGCGTCTCGAGGCCACCACGCCGATATCGGCGGCGTGTCGCCGGGTTCGATGAGCCCCCGCGCGACCCACATCAAGGAAGAGGGCGTCTATATCGACAATTTCCTGCTCGTCGACCGCTCTCGCTTCAACGAAGCGGCGCTCTACGAGTTGCTGGGTTCGGGCCATTATCCCGCGCGCAATCCGCTGCAGAACGTCAACGACCTCAAGGCGCAGATCGCCGCAAACGAGAAGGGCGCGCAGGAATTGAAGCGCATGGTCGAGACGTTCTCGCTGGCGACCGTCCAGGCCTATATGGGCCACGTCCAGGACAATGCCGCGGAGAGCGTCAGGCGGGTGATCGATCGCTTGCATGACAGCGAATTTCAGGTTGAAACCGATCAGGGCGCGATCATCAAGGTCAAGATCAGCATCGACAGGGAGAAGCGCGAGGCGACGGTCGATTTCACCGGAACTTCGCCACAGCAAGCCTCCAATTTCAACGCGCCCGAGCCGGTCGCGCGCGCGGCGACGCTCTATGTGTTCCGGGTGATGGTCGACGACGAGATTCCGATGAACGCGGGCTGTCTGCGGCCGATCAAACTGATCATCCCGGAAGGATCGATGCTGAGCCCGCGCTACCCCGCCGCCGTCGTCGCCGGCAATGTCGAGACGAGCCAGGCGGTGACGGATTGTTTGTTTGGCGCGTTGCACGCGCTGGGCTCGGCGCAGGGCACGATGAACAATCTGACCTTCGGCAACGGTCAATATCAGTATTACGAAACCATCTGCTCGGGCGCGCCCGCCGGCCCGGGGTTCGACGGCGCGAGCGGCGTGCACACCCACATGACCAATTCCCGGCTCACCGACCCGGAAGTGTTGGAGAGCCGATTTCCTGTCGTGCTCGAAGATTTTCACATCCGTCGCGGTTCGGGCGGCAAGGGGATTTGGCATGCCGGCGATGGGACGACGAGACGCATCCGTTTTCGCGAACCGATGGACCTCGCCATCCTTTCAGGCCATCGTAGAATCGCCAATTTTGGCGTCGACGGCGGCGCCCCCGGAGAACTCGGCCACAATTATGTGCGCCGCAAGGACGGGCGCATCGAAGAGCTTCCCGGCTGCGCGCAGACCCAATTGGCGGCGGGGGAGTCGATAGAGATCGTGACGCCCACGGGCGGCGGCTGGGGAGCGCAGGAATGACGGCGGTTAGCGGCAGGGGATGTTTGGCGCCTGTTTGTCAATCAGATATATCAGGCGCGTCGCTATGAACGGAGGCGCGAGTTTCATGGACGCCGACGAATCCCTGCGCCGGTTCGCCGCGCGCTTTCCGGCCAACGAACGCACGCTGCCGCAAATGCTGGCGCGGCAGGCGGCGGCTTTTCCCGAGCGCATTCTCGTTCGCGCCGGCGAGGCCGCCTGGACATTCGCGCAGGCGCTGGAAATCGCTGCCGGAATGGCTGCGCGCCTCGCCGAGGCGAACGTGAAGCCGGGAGATCGCGTCGCCATTCTCTGCGGCAATGGCTCGGCGATCCTGCAAGTCTACCTTGGCTGCGCCTTCGCCGGCGCCATCGCCGTGCCGATCAACACCGCTTCTCGCGGGGCGCAACTCGAGCATATCTTGAAGAACTGCGGCGCGCGGCTGGCGGTGGTGGACGCGGAACGGGTCCAGCCGTTGGTCGCGACGCAGGGCTGTGGCGCGCCGCTGTCGCATCTGTGGATCGCAGGCGCCGCACAAGTCGAAATTCCAAAAACCTTCGTCGCCACGCCGCTGCCCGAACCGGGCGCGCCCGCGACCGCCCATGCTTCGCGTCCCGGCGACACGGTGGCCATCCTCTACACTTCAGGCACGACGGGGCCGTCGAAGGGCGTCTGCTGTCCGCAGGCGCAATATTTCTGGTGGGCCGCGCACACCGCCGCGCTATTGGGCCTCGAGGAAGGCGAGCGATTGTTGACGACGCTGCCGTTGTTTCACACCAACGCGCTCAACACATTCTATCAGGCGATCCTCACGGGCTCGATGCTGATCGTCGAGAAGCGGTTTTCCGTCTCCGACTTCCTGCCCTCACTGCGCCGGAACGAAGCTACGGCGACTTATTTGCTCGGCGCGATGGTTCCGATGTTGCTCTCGCGCCCGGAAGCACATGAGGAGCGTGAGCATGACGTGCGCGTGGCGCTGGCGCCGGGCGTTCCCGCCGAGCACCACGAAGCATTCACGCGCCGCTTCGGCATCGCGATCATCGACGGCTATGGCTCGACGGAAACCAATTTCGTCATCGGCGACAGGCCTGATGAGCAGAGACCGGGAACGATGGGACGCCTTCGCCCGGGCTTTGACGCCGTTGTCGTCGATGGCGAAGATAATGCTCTGCCTGACGGCGAAGCCGGCCAACTGGCGCTGAGGCCGCACGAGCCGTTTTCGTTCGCGACCGGCTATTTCGCCATGGAAGACAAGACCGTCGAAGCGGGGCGCAATTTCTGGTTCCACACCGGAGACCGCGTCGTGCGCGACAGCGACGGCCGCTTTCGCTTCCTCGATCGCATGAAAGACGCCATCCGCCGTCGAGGCGAGAACATTTCCTCTTATGAGGTCGAGCAGGCGCTCCTGGCGCATCCAGCGGTCGCGCAAGCCGCCGTGTTTCCGGTGCGCAGCGAACTCGCCGAGGACGAAGTGATGGCGACGATCGTTTTGCGCGCCGGCGCGGCGCTGACGCCGGTCGAACTCCTCGACTACAGCGCGCCGCGTCTGCCCTATTTCGCCGTGCCCCGCTATCTGGATTTCGTCGCCGCGCTGCCCGCCACTGAAAATGGCAAGGTGCAGAAGTTCAAGCTGAAAGAGCAGGGGGTGAGCGCGACGAGCTTCGACGCCGTCGCCGCGGGCTATCAGGTAAAGCGCTGATGTCCTTGCGTAAGCCTTACGAAGGCGTTGCGCTGACGACGCCGGTGACGGTGGCTTACGAGCGCTATTCGATTCGGTCCGCGCAATGGTGGATCGGTTCGGCCTTGCGCGCCTTGATCGATGCGTCGGGCCTGCGCAAACACGATATCGACGGATTCTGTGCGTCCTCGTTCTCGCTCGCGCCCGACAGCGCCGTGGGCCTCACCCAGCACTTTGGCTTGAGCCCGCGCTGGCTCGATCATGTGCCCATGGGCGGCGCCTCCGCCATCGTCGCGCTGCGGCGCGCCGCGCGCGCGGTGCAAATGGGCGACGCGTCCGTCGTCGCGGTCGTGGCGGGCGACGCCAACGGCGTCACTTCGTTTCAGGACATGCTGCCGGCGTTCAGCCGCTTCGCCCAGGATGCCAGCTATCCCTATGGAGCCGGCGGCCCGAACGCCAGCTTCGCGCTGATCGCCGATCACTACATGCGAACCTTTGGCGCGACGCGCGAGGACTTTGGCCGCGTAGCCGTCAGTCAGCGCGCCAATGCGCTCGCCAATCCGAATGCGCTCATGAAGAAAAAGCTTACGATCGAGGATTATCTCGCCGGTCGTTTCGTCAGCGATCCGATTTCGTTGTTCGATTGCGTGATGCCTTGCGCCGGCGCCGAGGCGTTCCTGGTCATGCGCGAGGACGATGCGCGCGCCTTGAAGGCGCCACACGCTCTGTTGCGGGCGACCATCGAACGGCACAACGCATTCCCCGAGGACGCCTTGCAATATCGGGTCGGGCAGGCCTATGACGCGGCAGAATTCTGGGCGATGGCAGGCTGTGGCCCGGATGACGTCGACGCGCTGCAAACCTATGACGATTATCCCGTCATCGCGATGATGCAGATCGAGGACCTCGGCTTCTGCGCCAAGGGTGAGGCGCCGGCCTTCGTCCGCGCCCATGATTTTACAGTCGAAGGCGACTTTCCCCACAATACCTGCGGCGGCCAGCTTTCCTGCGGCCAAGCCGGCGCGGCGGGCGGCCATCTCGGCTTGGTTGAGGCGTTGCGGCAGGCGACTGGCCAGACGCTCGGCAGACGTGTCCCGAACGCCCGGCGCGTAATCGCCTCAGGCTTTGGCATGATCAACTACGATCGCGGCCTCTGCTCCGGCGCGGCGCTGATCGAAGGCGTGGAGACATGACAGAGGCTCACGGGCGTCCAACCAAACGCAACCCGCTGTTGCCCTTGCGCGTGGCAAAACCGCTGCCGGCGGCGCGCAGCCGCGCCGCGCTCGGGCTCGCCGCCGCCGCCGCGGAAGGGCAATTCCGCCTGCAGGTTTGCGAGGAATGCGGCGCGACGCAATATCCGCCGCGCGATGTTTGTGGGCGATGTCTGAGCGGCGCGCTGAAATGGCGCGCGGTCGAGCCGAAGGGCACGCTGATCGCCACGACGACGACGCGCATCTCCAGCGAACTGTATTTCCGCGAACGGCCGCCTTGGTTGACGGGTCTGGTGCGGCTCGAGTCCGGCGCGAGCGTCGTCGCGCATCTTCATCCCGAATGTCGTGTCGGAGGCCCCGTGCGTCTCGATCTGAAACTCGACCCCGCCGGGCGCGGCGCGGTCTACGCCCTCCCCGAAGGGAGCGCCGTCGCGGCGGACGAAGCGGCGGCGCGCGCCTTCGGCGCCGATCCTCGCCATCGCAACGCGCTGATAGTCGATGGACGCGCGTCGACCGCGCCGGCGCTGGCGCGCGCCTTTCGCGAGGCCGGGGCGGGACGGGTGTTCATCGGGCTCAGCGAGCGCTGGCGGCCCGCGCCGCGGCTCGAAAAAATGGAGGGCGCCGAGATCGTCGCGCTGGATGTCAGCGATCCGAAATCCGTTGAGCAACTGGTCGATCTGATCGGCGACAAGGTCGATATCCTGGTCAACAATTGCGATCATTTCCGTAGCGAGGCGACCGAATCCCGCGCGGCGTTCGAGATTCACGCTTTGGGCGCGCTGCGCCTCGCCGCCGGCTTCGGTCCCGTGATGCGCGCCCGCACTGGCGAGGCGGGGCGCAACAGCGCGGCCTTCGTGCATGTCATCTCCGCGCTCGCGCTCGCGGGCTCGCGCGAATATGGCGCTTACGCCGCCGCGCAGGCGGCGCTGCGCTCGATCAGTCAGACCTTGCGCGCCGAATCTCGCGCCAGCGGGCTCAGAATCGTCGATGTGCTCACCGGCCCGCTCGACGACGAATGGCGCCAGTCGGTTCGCCCGCCGAAGGTCGCGCCCTCCGTTCTCGCCAACGCGTTGATCGCCGCGTTGCGCGCAGGGCGCGAGGAGGTCGTGGTCGGCGACATCGCCAAGGAAATTCACGCCAAATGGGCCGAGGACCCCGGCCTCTTTCGTCAGGAGCAGCCATGAGCGCCTCGCTCGCCGCCTTCGCGGCCGACATCGCCAACGGCCGAATCCGCGTCGTCGATCTGACGCAAACGCTCGAACCGGATTTTCCGACCATCGTGCTGCCGCCGGAATTCGGGCAGGCGGCCCCGTTCCGCATCGAGGAGATCAGCCGGTACGACGCGCGCGGGCCCGCCTGGTACTGGAACAACATTTCGTTTGGAGAGCATACCGGCACGCATTTCGACGCGCCCGCGCATTGGGTGACGGGCCGCGATGCGCCCAACGGGACTGTCGACTCGATCGACCCGCAACGTTTCTTCGCTCCGGCCTGCGTCATCGATTGCTCGCGGGCTTGCGCCGGCGATCCCGATTATCTGCTCGAGCCCGCGGACATCGCGGCCTTCGAGGCGGCGCACGGGCGGATACGAGAGCGCGCGTGGGTGCTGATGCGCAGCGATTGGTCGAAGCGCAAGGGCGCGGCTTACGCCAACTTGCGCGACGACGGCGCGCATACGCCGGGGCCTTCCGCCGAGGCGGTGCGCCTTCTCGTCGAGGCGCGCGGAATCCTCGGCTTCGGGACCGAGACGATCGGCACGGACGCCGGTCAGGCGCATCAGTTCTCGCCGCCCTATCCGGCGCACACGCTGCTGCATGGCGCCGGCCGCTATGGGCTGCAATGCCTCTGCAATCTCGATCGGCTGCCGCCCGTCGGCGCGATGATCTGCGCCGCGCCGCTGAAAATCGTCGGGGGGTCGGGCAGCCCGTTGCGTGTGCTGGCGCTCACGCCTTCGGCTTGAGGCTCAGGAAACGCGCCGCCGTCTCGTCGATGTGTTTGGCCAGCGCGATGTCGGTGTCGGTGATCTTGTTGCCGACGTCATGGGTGCAGAACGAGAATGACACTTTGTTCCAGGAATTGTGGAATTCCGGATGGTGATTCATCACCTCGGCCTGGATGGCGACCTGGACGATGAAGGCGATGGCGTCGCGGAAGTTGGCGAATTCGTATTTGGCCTCGATGTTGGGGGCGCGGTAGCTCCAGCCCGGCAGGGCGGAGAGTCCCTCGTCGATTTGGCTTTCGGAGAGAATGACGTGAGACATATCGGCGTTCTCCTGGCGCGCGGCATGGCGCGAGGCCTAAGATAGGCCGGATCGACCGTCGATCAAGCCGCGGCGCTGCGGCGGTTCAGGCTTCGCGGCCACGAGGCGTTGCCCTCGCCCCGCGTTCCGTGCCAATACCACCGCCTTCATGACCCTGTCGCGAAAATAAATAAGGAAACGCCGCAATGACTCTTTCCGCGCATCAATCCAGCGTCGGCATTTTCGAGGTGACGCTCAAGGCGTTTACTGGGATTCTCGACAAGGCGATCGCCCATGCCGAGGCCAAGAAGTTCGATCCCGCGATCTATATGACCTTGCGTATTCGCCCCGACATGCTGCCTTTCGGCAGGCAAGTGCAGATTTTCTGCGACAACGCCAAGAATGTTTCCGCGCGTCTGGCCGGCGTCGAGGCCCCGCGCTACGAGGACGCCGAGACCAGCCTCGCAGAGCTCAAGGCCCGCGTGCAGAAAACGCTCGACTATATTGCGACGCTCGACAAAAGCGCCGTGGAGGCGGGCGCGACGCGCGAAATCGTGTTCCCGGTCGGGCCCAACAAGATGAAGATGCGCGGCGACAATTACCTGCTGCACTTTGCGCTGCCGAACTATTATTTCCATTTGACGACGGCTTACGACTTGCTGCGCTACGCCGGCGTCGAAATCGGCAAGCGCGATTTCCTCGGCGCGGTTCCCGGCATTTCGCCGGCCTGAAATCCCCCCCCCCCTCGAGAAAGGATGAGACCATATGAGCATTCACCGCATTGGGGTCGGCCCCCGGATGTCGCAGGCCGTCGTGCATGGCCATACGATCTACCTCGCCGGTCAGGTCGCCGACAAGGCGGCCGGCGGAAGCGTCGGCGAACAGACGCAGGAAATCCTCGCCAATATCGACAGGCTGCTCGCCGAGGCGGGTTCCGACAAGACCCGCCTTCTGGCGACCACCATCTATCTCACCGACATCAAGACCTTCGGCGAGATGAACGCGGCCTGGGAAGCCTGGGTCGCCTCGAGCCACACACCGGCGCGCGCCACCGTCGAGGCTAAGCTCGCCGCGCCGCAATTCACTGTCGAAATTGTTTGCATCGCCGCCAAGGCGTGACCCGCCGGCGCGAGAGGGAACAAGACGTGACCAACTTCGTCAAAGCCAAGACGCCTGCGCACGCCGTCGACCTTCTCGCGCGTCACTACGCCGACGCCATCGCGTCGCTGCGCGACTCGCTGGACAAGTTCCTGCGTGACGGCATACCGCCGACGGTGGAGGAGCGCGCGCGCTTTCGCTATCCGCGCCTGCGCATTTCCTATCGCACCGAAGGCGCGCCACCGGCCAATCCGCGAGCCTTCGCCAAGTTCTCCGCGCCGGGGATCTATTCGACGACGGTGACTCAGCCCGAGGATTTCCGCGCCTATTTGCTCGAGCAATTGGAGCCGCTGGTGGCGGAATATGCCGCCGAGGTCGAGGTGGGCCCTGGCGGGCAGGAGATCGCCTACCCCTACGTGTTCGAGAGCGGCGACGAACTCGGCCGCGGCGGCGTCAGCGCCGCGGACATCGCCCGCCATTTCCCCACCCCTTCGCTTACCGTGATCGGCGACGAAATCGCCGATGGCCAATACGAAATCCGCCCCGGCGCCGAGCGGCCCCTGGCCCTGTTCGACGCCGCCCGGGTAGATTATTCGTTGCGGCGGCTGGTGCATTATACCGGCTCGGACTGGCGCAATATGCAGTCCTGGGTGCTGCTCACCAACTATCATCGCTACGTCGACCAATTCATTCGCTGGGGCCTGGCGGAACTTCGCGCCGGTACGGCGACGAAACTGGTGATGCCGGGCAATGTCGTCATCGAACCTCGCCACAGCGCCGAAGAGGCCGAGCAGATTCTCGCCGGCGTCATCTGGCATCGGTTCCAGATGCCCGCCTATCACGTCGTGCGCGAGGGCAAGGCGGGCGTGAGTCTCGTCAATATCGGCGTCGGGCCGTCGAATGCGAAGAATATCACCGATCACATCGCCGTGCTGCGTCCGCATTGCTGGCTGATGGTCGGCCATTGCGCGGGCCTGCGCCAGAGCCAGGAGATCGGCGATTACGTGCTGGCGCACGGCTATCTGAGGCAGGACAATATTCTCGACGAGGCGGTGCCTCCGGAGACGCCGATCCCGGCGCTCGCCGAAGTGCAGGTCGCCCTGCAAGAGGCGGTCGCCAATGTCACGGGCGACCGCGGCGAGGCGCTGAAACGCCGCCTGCGCACCGGCACCGTCGTCACCTACGATGATCGCAATTGGGAATTGCGCTGGTCGCTGGAGCGGCGGCGCATCAACCTTTCGCGCGCCATCGCCGTGGACATGGAATCCGCGACGGTCGCCACGCAAGGGTTTCGGATGCGCGTGCCCTATGGCACGCTGCTCTGCGTCTCCGACAAGCCGCTCCACGGCGAGATCAAGCTGCCGGGCGCGGCGAACGCGTTCTACGAACGCGCGATTGGCGAGCATCTGCAAATCGGCATCGCCGCGCTGGCGCAATTGCGCGAGCAGCGCGGCACGTTGCATTCGCGCAAGCTGAGAAGTTTTGATGAGCCGCCGTTCCGCTGACCTTGCCGTCGCCGGCTTACGATGGGGCGGGAAAGGCGCAAGCAAGCTTTCCCCGAGGCCCCCAGATTATTTCGATACCGAGACGCCGCTGATGGTCGCCAGCATCGCCGCCTCGGTCGGGGTTGCCTGACAATTGGCGACGAAGTTGCGGATGCCGATGCCGCCGACGGGGGACGCCGCGGCGCTGGCGTCGGCCCAGGTATAGGGGATGGATTTGGTCACGCCGTTGACGGTAAAGTCAAAGCGGGATTGGGCCCGATTCCAGTAAATCGAAAACGTGTCCACCGTCCCCAGTTTGTGCTGGCCAAAAAAAATGTTGCCGAAGAATCCGCCTTGGTAGCCGAGGAACGCGCCGACCGAGATCCCGGCCGCGCCACCGGACGGGTGCTCGGCGATCAGGTAGGCCGCCACGTCATCCGAATATTTGTGATTGCCCGTGTTGAAATAATCGCCATAAACAGGAATTGCGGGTGCGTATACGAGGGATTGGCCGCGCAACCCGTCGAGACGAAGGTATTAAACACGGTCTGCGCGGAAAAGCCTTTGTAATTCGCGAAATTCGGCAGCGTCAATCCAACGTTATCGTAGTTGATGCCCGCTGACGTCGCGCGGGAACCGTAAGTCGTAATTTCAAGCGCCAATTCCTTGTTTTCTACTCGGCGTTCGCAGTCGAATGTGGATGCAGTCGAGCAGGAAGGTTGCGAGGTGGACCACTTAACCGGGTTAATACTGCCGCCAGAAAATGTATCATAAGACATCCAACTTTGCGCATGGGCCGCGCCGATGAAAAAAGGCGCGAGCAATACGCCAAGAAGGCCGGATCTGTTCATCTAGCTCCCCCACGACATTCTTTTTTTTGATTAGTCGATTGTTTATTGAAGGTTTTTAAGCATTGTTTCGTCACGAACACAAGCAAGGACCCACAAAAAATCGCCCGGCTCGATCTTCGCGGCGGCGCGTTCCCGAGCAAATTCGTGGTATCCGACGCCTGCCTCGCGGCGGAAGCGCGTTCGTTGACGACCGCGGGAAAATCCGCGCGCCGATCGCGTCCCGCCCCTCTTTTTGGAAAGTGCGCCATGAGCCAAGAATTCTCGCTGACCGACCGGCTTCTTTCCCTCTGGGATCATCTCGGCCTGCGGGCGGCCCATATCGGCGCGCAATTGCCGGATGAGGTCGCGGGGCTGGCGAGCGCACATCCCGAGCGGATTGCCGGGCTGATGATCTCGGAGGCGATCGGTCTCGATCCCGCGCCGTTCCGATCCGTCGCCTCGCGCCTTTGGCTGGTCGCCGGCGATTGCGGGATGTCGGCGAAGGTCGCCGACAGCGTCGCGCCGCTGCTGCCGGGCTGCCGGCGGGAGGTCCTCGAAGACTATGGCGCGCCGATGTGGGCCGACAGCGTCTCGGACCATACGGAGACGATCGTTTCCGTGCTCTCGCAATTGTCGGGCGAGGCGACCACGCCGGGGGAACTTTCGGCCCGTGGCTCGCATGCGGGCGTCGACTACGAGGTTCAGGGCGCGGGGCCGGCGCTGGTGCTGTTCCCGATGTATCTTTCCGCCGCGCAATGGAGCGCCGCGCTGCCGGAACTCGCGGCGCGCTATACGGTCATCCTGCTCAGCGGCCGGCATCTCGGCGGCGTGGCGCTGCTCGAAGAGCGCGCATTGAGCCCGAGCTACGCCGGCATGGTGAAGACGCTGTTCGACACGATGGCCGTCCGCCCGGACGAGACGCTGCTGGAAGTCGGCTGCGGTCCGGGCGCGCTGGCGCGTCTGGCCGTTCGCCATTTCGGCGGCGCCAATCCCGTCACCGCCGTCGACGTGAACGGCTATTTGCTGAAAGCCGCCCGCGAACTCGCGCGCCAGGACGGCCTCGGCGCGGAAATCGACTTCCGCCGCGGCGACGCGGAACGCCTGCCGTTCGCCGATGCGAGCTTCGATCACGCCTACACCGTCACCGTGCTGGAGGAGTGCGACGCGAACCTTGCGCTCCGGGAGTTGCGTCGGGTGGTGAAGCCCGGCGGCCGGGTCGGAATCATCGTGCGCGCGATCGATGAACCGCATCGTTGGCGTTTGGACCTGCCCGCGGCCTTGCGGGAGAAGATCGAGGCGCCGTCGAATTTGATCGGTCAGCGCGGCGTCGCCGACGCCAGCCTCTATCCCCGCATGCGAGCCGCCGGTTTCGAGACCCTCACCTGCTTCCCGATGCTGGCTTCGCACAACCGCTGGGACGGGCCGTTCTGGGCCTATCAGGAGGGCCGCGTGCTGGGTAAACTGACGGCCGGGGAGGCCGCCTCGTTCCGCGACGCGTTGCGGAGCGGTCGCGAGGCCGGCGTGCTGTTCATGTCTGCGCCGCATCATTGCGTGGTGGGGCGGACGCCGGGGGGCTGAGTTCTTCGGTCTGTTCGGACGGCGGAAGCTGCGCGCCCAACCCCCGCCGATAGGCCGCGGGCGCCTGGAGAATCTGCCGATCGACGAGTTCCCAACTCGCAGGCAGCCGCTGCGATACGCCGGGGGCGCGCAAGTCGGCGTCGACGAACTTGCTGAACATTTCCGAATAGCGCTGGTAGCGGCGCATCGTGTCCGGGATGCGCGCGCGGTCGGGGCTGTTCAAGCCGTTCGAACCCGAGTCCCAACGCTGAGCGAGCGCGAGCAGCTTATAGTGCAGGAGCGCGCCCGTCGCCGCCGACAACCGGAGGGCGGTCGTCTCGTGACTGCTTATATGCACGCCCGCATCCGCGCGCATCAAGGGAACCTTGTGCAGAAATTCCTGGACGCCGAACAACCGCAAGCGAACGCCGCCGATCGGCCTGGGGACGGACGACCGCAAATTCCCAAGCCAGACGTAATTCGCGTCGAAGTACACATATTCGGAGGCCGGCGTCGGCTTTCCCGACGCGCTGAACAAGCGCCGCGGGAACACGTCGAGCATGAAGGCCGACATGCCTTCGGCGCCCTCGGCGTCGAGGCGCCCGATCAGGCTGTCGATGTCGAAGTCTTCCCAGCCGGGATAGATGAATTTCTCGTCCGCATCGGCGAACAGGGTCCAGCCGCCCTCGCCATGCTTCTCGATCAACTCGTTGATCCAGCGCATGCCGGACCCCGCCTCGCCGAAATGATCGCTCGTCCGATAGAGCGTCACGTCGGGCTGCGCGGCGAGATAGTCGGCGCTGCCGTCGCTGGAGAGGTTTTCGACGCAGACGAACCGCCTCACGCCGATGGCGCGATGATGATTCAGGAACTGCGGCAACATCTTGCGCTCGTTGCGCAACGGCACGAAAGCGGTCACCCCGCCTTTGTCTCCGATGGCGCGGCCTTCGGTCACCAAGCTGAGCTTGGGCGACGGCGCGTGTATCGCCGGCGCATAGCTGGCGGCGAGGATCGCGCGCCATCGGCGCTTGGCCGAAGCCAGATCGCCGCGCACGCTATCCGCCCACGCCCTGAGTTCCGATACGGACGGGGCCGAATAGGGCGCCGGAATCGAGTCGATGATTTCGAGGGCCTGCGCGTCCCGACGCAGGTCGATGAGCGCCCTCGCCATCCCGGTCAAGATCACGACCCTTCGCGGATGGCGCTCGTTCAAACCGGCCAACAGTGCGAGCGCCACTTCCGACGACCAGATCGCCGAAAGAGCCAGGACGAACATGGCCGTGGGAACCCCGGCCGAATGGCTCCAGATTCGTCCGGACAGGGTGCGAGCTATGAGCGGTTCCAGCGCCGCGGCGCCGTTGCGATGCATGATCACATGCCAGCGCGCGATGAGCGCGTAATGATTCTCATGGTCGTCGCCGACATCGGCGACGAGTTTCTCGGCTTCGTCCACCTGCCCGTTGGCGAGCCGGACTCTGACGAGGCGTTGTTTCAATTCCCAGTCGTCGGGAAACCGCCGCGCGGCTGCGACGGTCAGGGCGGTTTGCACGCCGAGGGGATCGCGCCGAAGCTCGGACCGCCGCAGCGCCACCGCGGGGCCAATCGACGATTCCGGATAGCCTTCCTCGAGTGCGGCGATCGCCTCGCCCGCTTCGGCATCGCGTTGCATCGCGAACAGGCATTCGGCGCGCAACGCCAATAGAGCCGGCTGCGTCCGCGCGCCAGATCGGGCAATCCGTTGCTCGACGCATTCGATCGCCGACGGGTTCCATCCGAGGTCTCGCGCCGCGTCGCCCAAGGCCGCATATCCTGCGTCGAATTCGGGAAAGCGATCCAGCAAGGCGCGCCACGCCGCCATGGCCTCCTCGATGCGCCACAATCGAAACAACGCCAGGGCCCGGCTGTTGAACCATCCGGGCTGCGCCTTGGCGCCGTGGCGCGTGATGGCGAGCGTCCAAAACTCGAGCGCCTGGCCCCAATCCTCGGCGCGCGCCGCCAATTCCGCGCGGCGAACGAACGACAAGGCCTCCTCGGGAAAGCGCGCCGCCATCGCGTCGAGAACCTGCTCGGCATGCTCGTTCCTGCCCGTTGCGCGCAGCGCCTTGGCCAGCCGCACGCTCCACCAGGGCTGTTCTTCGCCGGCAAAGTCCCGCAGCGCTTCTGTCCAGGCTCGAGCCTCCTCCTCCTCAAGACCAGACTGCGCCAACGTTTCCGCATGGGCCGCCGCCGCCGCCGCGAAGTTCGGGAAACGCACACGACATGCGTGCAGTCTCGCCTGGGCATCCGTCGCCCGGCCCAGCAAGCTTTCGACGCGAGCGCATTCGAGAAACCAGGCAGGCTCCTCGAGGCCCGGGGGCTCGGAGATGGCCTGTAGCCAAAGGTCGAGAGCGCCTTCGAGGTCGCCCCGCCGAGACGCGACGCTCGCGAGCCCCGCTGTCGCCTTGGGCCTGGCGGACGAAATCGGCAGCAGCGCGCGGTAGAGCGGTTCGGCGAGATCCAGGCGTCCCGTGGCCAGAAAATGCGCGCCCACCCTGAGCAACGCGCCGAGGTTCGGCTTTTGCAGCGTGTCAAGCAACTCGCGAGGCACCGCGCCGTCGGGAGCGCTCCGCAGGACGTCCAAAGCTATCGGGTCGAGACTCATTTCGTCCGCGCTCACGCTCATCGCGCCGCACCCATTACGCGCCCAGTCGACGGCGATTGGCAACCATACCCGCGCGCACAGGGGTCCCGCGTGGGCGCCGCAAGGGTTGATGAAGTTCGGAAGCGCGGGGCATGGCGCGGAGCGCGCTTGGGCGACCTCACATAGGCGCCTAAGAGGGTTCCGCCGATCGATGACGGCCCGCGAACGCAAACGAAGCCTGGGCGAGAATGCAGGCGATGGTCAGCACGATTCCCGACGCCACGGCCGGGTTCGATCCCAGCCCGACGAGAGCGGTCAGGGTTCCGCCAACCGCCATCTGAATGAAGCCGTAGAGCCCGGAAGCCGATCCGGTGATCCGATGGTTGATGCTGATCGCCTCGACCAGCGCCGCCGGCCCCGCCGCGCCAACCCCGATGCTGAAGACGAACATCGGTCCGATCACCTCGATCAGGTTCAAGCGTCCGGCGAGGACGAAGCCAAGAAATCCGAGAGCCCCGGCGGCGCTCACCGCGTTCACCGCGACAAGAAACCGTGTCAGGGAAAAGCGCGAGACCAGTCGGCTGGCCAAAACGCTGCCCAACCAGACGCCCGAAACGAGGATCGCGAGATACAAGCCCGTTTGCGCGGCGGGCAGGCCGAGTTGATCGATGAAAATGAACGGCGCGCTGGCGATGAAAGCGTAGATCGACGTCGTCGCGCAACCGCCCCCGACCGCATAGGCGAGAAAGGCGGGGGACGCGAGAAGTAGCGCATATGGCTTCGCCACGGCCGAGCCGGACAGGCCCGCAAGCGCCGGCCGAGTCTCCGGCAACAACCGCCAGGCGAGCAAGGTGTTCGCGGCCCCGAGCGCGCAAAGCCCGACGAGCACCGCGCGCCAGCCCCACAAGCCGGAAATCGCGCCGCCGATGAGCGGCGCCAACCCAGGTCCCGCCGTGACGATCAGATTCATCAGCGCCAGACGCCGCGCCGCCTCCAGCGTCGGCGAAGTGTCGCGCACGATGGCGCGCGCCAGCACGAGGCCGGAACAGCCGCCGAAGGCCTGACAGAAACGCGCCGCTATCAACAGATCGACATTTGGCGCCAGCGCCGTCGCCACGCTGGCCGCGGTGAAGATCGACAAGCCCGCCAGCAGCGTCGGCCGGCGGCCGAAGCGGTCGGAAAACGGGCCGTAAACGAGTTGCCCCAGCGCCAGGCCGAGAATGTAGAAACTGACGGTCAACTGCAAGGCGCCTGCGCTGCCATGCAAATCCCGCGCGGCGTCCGGCAGTGCGGGCGTGAAAATATGCATACCGACCGGCCCGCAGAACGTGAACAGGCCCAGCAGCCAAAGCGGCGCGTGACGCGCGAGTTGCAGGGACTTTCTCGGCGAAGGCGCGACTGGGTTCGACGATTCCGTCAATGCCCTTCTCCATGAAACCCGCCCGAACGCGTTGCGATGGGTAAGGCAATAAAGGCGGACATCGTCGTCGGCCAGTCCATGCCAACGAATCCGTGACGCCGCCCACCTTGCGAAGGATTTTGAACGGCGCGAACGAGGGAAACAATCTCTATCGGCCGCGGCCGCGTGGATCCGGGGGGGTGCGCCGACAGTGTATTTACTTGCCGGCGCCGCAAATAGAGCGCCCAAATAATGGAATGCGTCGATACGCGTCCCCATGCCAATTTCTGGGAATCTTCGGCCGATAGTCGGTTTACTAAGTGGTTAAAAAAATGGGCGCGCCGGAGGAGACGAAACAGAGACGTTTCCGAACCGGGCGGTGCGGCTGAGAAACCCGCTGAGTTGAGCGGCCTTGCGCGCTTAGGGGCCGCAGTCAGGATAGGACCGACGGCTATTCCGGCAAAACCAGCAGTCGCGCGGCCGCCTGGAATTTGCCGGCCAGCACAGGGTTCCGAACAATTTGCATCATGGGGCCCGAGCGAATGGCCGGTTCGAGTTCGAGCAACTTCCGCAGGACCGGCTTCGCGTCCTCCACGCGGCCGGCCAGGGTGAGAGCCGCCGCGTGGCAGGCGTACAGGCTGCTGAAGCGAGGGTTCAGTTGCACGGCTTTGGCATACAGCGAAATCGCCTCTTCGTAGTGATCCTCGAATACAGCCGACGCCCCCGGCGCGAGGTAAGCCATAATGGCGAACGGGTCGAACGGGCTCAGGCGAGGGGCGCGCCTGGCGTAGGCCGTCGCCACAACAGTATTTGCGTCCATCGCATAGATAAATCCGCCCAAAAGCAGCGCGCTGGCGCAGGAGGGGTTGAAAGACAAGGCGCGTTCGATCGCTCCCACCGCAGTTTCGAAGTCCTGGCCCAGGTTCCAGATCACGAACGCGGCCGCCGAGAGGGCAGACGCGTCGTCCGTGCCGCTCGCCAGCGCGGCCTCCGCGTGTTTGCGCCCCGCGTTGATGCCGGCAGGATCGAACCCAGCGCGCAAGAAGAAAATCTCATGGCAATGCGCGAGTTCGGCATGCGCCGGCGCGAAGTTCGGGTCGAGCCGCAAAGCGTCTTCCAGAAGCCGCGCGGCCACCCTGGCCTCAGTGGGCATCGCTGACGCCATGTGCGGCAGGGCGCGAAGATAGAGATCGTAGGCGCTGAGATTGTCGGGACGTTTTCGCCGGGAGCGTTCGATTTCGGACCGTCGCACGCTCGGCTCGATGACGCCGACCACGCGCTCGGTGATCTGGTCTTGCAGATCGAAAAGGTCGTCCAACCCGCCGTCGAACTTGTCCGCCCAGAGATGCGCGCCGGTCTCCGCTTCGATCAACTGCGCCGTGATGCGCCGCCGGTTTCCGCCCTTGCGGACACCACCCTCCAGCACGTAGCGCGCGCCGTGTTCTCGCCCGACCTGCCTGATGTCCACAGGCTTGCCCTTTTAGACGAAGCTCGAATTGCGGGCGATGACGAGGAAGGTCTTGATGCGCGACAGGCCGGTGATGATGTCCTCGACCAGACCGTCGACGAAGTATTCCTGTTCAGGATCGCCGCTCATGTTCGGGAACGGCAGAGCGGCGATCGAGGGTTTCTCTGCCGGCGCGGGAGGGACGGCTTTGGGCGCGGCGGCCACGCCAACCTGAAGTGAACAGGCGCGGATCGGCTCGGCGATGTTTTTCAGCTTCGTCTCGCCCAAATCAATGACGGCCAGATCGAGCCGCGACTTCACCCGTCGGTAGGCGTCCTCGGAGAGACAGATCGAGCCGGGTGTTGCGACGCCCTCCAACCGCGCGGCGATGTTGACGCCGTCGCTCTCCTCGATGACGTCGCCCACATGGACGCCGATGCGGAACACGATCTGCCGGTCCTCGGGAAAGCCGGCATTGCGATCGACCATCGCCGTCTGCACCTCGATGGCTGCGCGGACCGCGTCGACCGCGCTCCGGAACTCGACGATGACGCCGTCGCCGGTGCTCTTGACAATCCGGCCCTCGTGCAAAGTAATCTTCGGCTCGATCAGTTCCCTGCGCAGCGCCCTGAGCCTCGCGAGCACGCCTTCTTCGTCCGCGCCGGCCAAGCGCGAATAGCCTACGACGTCGGATACGAGGATGGCGGCGAGCTTGCGGGTTTCGGTCATGAAGTTCCCCAGCGCGGGAACATTTAAACACAACGCGACAACGCGCCAAGTGGAGTTTGGCTCGCCGAAGCCGACAGGGCTCCGCGCAAGTTCTGTCTTTCTTCCGCCCCGGTAACTTGCCGTGCGTCGAAAAATCAAAGAGTTAGTTACATGGCGCGCCCGGAAAGATTCGAACTTCCGACCCCCAGATTCGTAGTCTGGTGCTCTATCCAGCTGAGCTACGGGCGCCTGCGACGTTTCGGAAACGCGTGTCTCCGCCGTCAGGAGGCGGCGTTTAGACGGTTTTTTCCGGGGTGGCAAGCGGGGATTTGCCGGGGGCTCGGGAACCTCCGCCTTGCCATCGGCGATGCCGGGGAATAATCGCATGCCGCATGGCCGTCCCCCCGATCGCTCTCGTCAACGCGCGCCTCGTCGATCCGGCGACCCTGCGGGAGTCGCGGGGAGGGGTGTTCGTTCGCGATGGCTTGATCGCCGGGCTCGGAAGCGACGTGCATCGGGCAAATCTGCCCGCCGAGGCGCGGATCGTCGATTGCGAGGGCGATGTCGTTTCGCCGGGGTTGATCGACATGCGCGCCTTCATCGGCGAGCCCGGCGCGGAGCATCGCGAGACCATCGCCAGCGCCAGCGCCGCGGCGGCGGCGGGCGGAGTGACGTCGCTCGTCTCGCGGCCCGACACGCATCCCCCCGTCGACGATCCCGCCGTCGTCGACTTCATCCTGCGGCGCGCCCGCGACGCCGCGAAGGTGCGGGTGCTGCCCTCCGCCGCGCTCACCAAGGGCCTGCTGGGCAAGGAGATCGCCGAGATCGGCCTGCTCTCGGAAGCCGGCGCGGTGGCCTTCGGCGACGGGCCGCGCTCGGTCGCCAATGCGCAGACCATGCGGCGGGCGCTGTCCTACGCCCGCGATTTCGATGCGCTGATCATCCACGATTGCATCGACGCCGACCTCGCCGGCGATGGCGTGATGGCCGAGGGCGAGCGCGCCAGCCGCTTGGGCCTCACGGGCATTCCGCGCGAAGCCGAAACCCTGGTGCTGGACCGCGACCTTCGCCTCGTCGCGCTGACGCGCGGCCGCTATCACGCCGCGCTGGTCTCCAATGCGTTGTCCCTGGAGGCGCTGCGGCGCGCCAAGCAGGCGGGGCTGAAAGTCACCGCCGGCGTCTCGATCAACAATCTGACGCTCAACGAAATCGATGTCGGCGACTATCGGACGTTCCTGAAACTCTATCCGCCGCTGCGCACCGAAGCGGAGCGGCTGGCGCTGGTCGAGGCGCTCGCCGAAGGGTTGATCGACGTCGTCGTCTCCGACCACGATCCGCAGGACGTCGAGACCAAGCGTCTGCCGTTCACCGAGGCCGCCGCCGGGGCGATCGGCGTCGAGACTTTGCTTTCGGCGGGGTTGCGGCTCGTCGTCGCTGGGGCGATGAGCCTGCCGCAATTGTTGCGGACGATGACATGCGGGCCCGCTGAAATTCTCAGGCTGCCGCAGGGGCGGCTCAGCGTGGGCGCGCCGGCCGATCTGATCCGCTTCGACCCGGAGGCGCCCTATGTGCTCGACCCGGCCAAACTGCATTCGCGCTGCCGCAATACGCCGTTCGACGGCGCGCGGCTGGAGGGAATCGTCAAGTTGACGCTGGTTGCGGGAAGCGTCGCGCACGAATAGGGTTGCTGGCAGTTTCGGGGACCAGGGGCAAATGGCGGCATCGGCGGGCACGGTTTATGCGCTGATAGCGCTGGTGATCGGCTATCTGCTGGGCGCGATTCCGTTCGGCCTCATCCTCACCCGTTTCGCCGGCACGGCCGACCTTCGCTC
>Ga0302320_10003033_pt1 | contig 39169 bp, 33 predicted proteins | sample Bog_T0_3_FD_202130 | JGI IMG/M metagenome (GOLD analysis project Ga0302320, IMG submission 202130) | Peat permafrost microbial communities from Stordalen Mire near Abisko, Sweden - Bog_T0_3 | ecosystem: Environmental > Terrestrial > Soil > Wetlands > Peat | place: Sweden: Abisko, Stordalen Mire... | reverse complement strand
ACGCTCTGTCGCGGTAGAATCGGTCAAGCGAAAGCCTCTCTTTGTGCCTTAAACACTGTCTTGTCAACATGTTTGTAGCACAAAAAAGGCTTTCGCTAACTCAGGCTTCACGAATAATGCGGGCTAGAAGGTCCAACCCAACCGTTTTCCCGATGAGGCTAACATGAATCGATTCTTCGTTCGCGGCAATGACGCGTCTCTGCCTGTGCGTTCGCATCCGTCCGCTCGCTGTATTCTCTTTCAGAACCCTTTCACATCGTTCAAGTCTGCTGCGCTTCTCCTCTTGATTGGCGGCGCGGTGTGTGCCTCCGCCCAGGACGCCTCGCACGCGGGCAAGCCAACCAAGCAAATTCATGTCGTACGCCCATCGAGCCAACTTCGGCAATCAGGCCAGTTGCATGCACCGTTTTCTGCTCGGGCTGTGCAGCCTAAATTTACCCCGGTCAACACTGGCTCAGGGATCGTATTTACCTGCGACCCCAGCATTGACGCCAAGGTCGCGGGCACCTGCGCCTATCTGAACACGACGGTTGCAGGCTGGTACAACAGCACATTCACGAATGCGAACGCCAAAATCTACATCACGTACGGCGATACAGGCCTCGGCGAGAGTATCGGGTATGGGAACCAAGTTACCTACGACCAATACCTGGCAGCCGTCACCGCGAACACAAACAAGAGCGCGGTCCAAACAACCGCGCTTTCTTCTCTTTCCACTTACGATACGGCGACCTACACCGGCGGCAATGTCGGCATCACGGGCGCTCTTGCCTCCACGCTCGGTTTCACAGCCTTGAACGGCATTACGCCGCCTACTCCCGCACCCGGTGAGAACCTTTGCACTCTGGGCGATTCCGGATGCTACAACGAGGTCATCGTCATTTCTAACCACTCCTCGATTTCCCTGTATTTTGACAACGTCGGCGGGCCCGAGCCGTCTGACGCCTACGACTTCTACACCACTGTGGCTCACGAGACCGACGAAGTGCTCGGAACCTCGTCGTGCACCGGCACAAACTCGAATGGTAATGCACTGACCGATAATTGCGGCGCTGGCATTCCCTCGGTAGTCGACCTGTTCCGTTATTCCAGTGCGGGCCATCTGGTCCTCGCCAGCTCTCTGGACGGCACTGCCGGTCAGTATTTCTCGTATGACGGCGGCACCACCAACGATGCCAACGGCGTCGCGGGAACTTCGAAGGTCTACAACACGTTGTTTAACGGCGATGACTACGCCGATTACGTTTCGAGCGACCCAGATTGCGGGACGAACCAAGCGGTCCAGGACGCGGAAGGGTGCCCCGGCGAAGACAAGGGCCTCTCCATACTGAACGATGGTGGCTCTGAAATCACGATCCTCAACGCGGTTGGGTATGACGTGCCCGCCGCGGTCACAGCACCCGCAGTGACGCTTTCGACCCACAGCATCCCTTTTGGCAATCAAGTCGCCACAACAACCAGTTCTCCCATGACGGTCAAGTTGACCAATACGGGCACTGCAACGCTCGACATCACGAGCATCACCGTGACGGGGACAAACGCATCGTCCTTCTCGTTCCCCAATACCTGCGGGACCACCTTGACGGCTGGATCAAGCTGCACACTGAGTGGTACTTTCACGCCTGCTACCACGGGCCCGTTCAGTGCCGCGATCACCTTCGTCGATAACGCCAGCGACTCCCCGCAAAGTGTTTCTCTGAGCGGAACTGGCACAGCGCCTGGAGCACCCGCGGTCACACTGTCAACCAACACCGTCGCGTTCGGCAATCAGGTCGTGAACACAACCAGCGCGACCCAGACTGTCACGATCACCAACACCGGTGGGGCCACACTAAATTTCACCGGTTTCACGCGGACCGGGGAACCCTCCGCCTTCCTCTCCCCAAATAACTGCGGTTCGACCCTCGCAGTGGGAGCGCATTGCACCATCACTGCAAGCTTTACCCCCGAGTCGGCTACGGCGTTCGCGATGACCATCAGCATTGCGGACAACGCCGCAAACTCGCCACAGATCGTTTCGTTCACCGGCACAGGTGTACCGGCGTCCACCAAGCCACCGCAAATCTCGTTCTCTGACAACGTCATCCGATTCGGTTCCGAAGAAGTCGGCGATGCCACTGGATGGAAGCATCAGACCGTGAAGAACATTGGCGGCAGCACCCTCACATTCTCAGGCATCACGTTGACCGGGCACGATACGGGTTCATTCGCATTCGAAACCAACTGCGGATCCCAACTGGCGCCGGGCGCATCGTGCATGGTTTCTGAGAACTTCAAGCCGCTCCATTCCGGAGACCGCACGGCGGCCGTTTCGTTCGCCGATAACACCAACAAAACACCGCAGAGGGTCTACCTGACCGGTAAAGGCACCAAGTAACCAACCAAAGTCTCACCGGACACCCAGATTTCTGTCTGTGGCTGGCGCCCGCCGGCCACGGACAGAGGGATCTTCAACGGGGTTCGATCCTCACCTGGACAACTCTTCAGAGAGCGGGCCAAGCGACCGTTTTTGAAGGTACTCGGCGTTGAACTCGGCTGGCAATCAGAGTCTTTGAGGCAAGGTCGCCGGCCGGTTCGAATGATCAGGCAACCGGGAGAATACTTCTCGTTGCCGATGCTCGCATCCAATTCAATTGTTCTCCAACACCCCTAGATCTCGTCAGGCCAGAACCTCGGGGCTTGCACATCCTGCAAGAGACGCCAGCGGAGGCCCCGTCCAAGGGTCGCAAGGCTTATGCGTCCAAATGCGATGGAGCGGGTGCTCAAGTAGGCGGCATATTGCAGCCATGGGTGACGATCGCGTGGCGGAACCAGGCGCCTGTTGCGCACTTGAATCGGAACATAACCAATCGGTCCCATTCCAGCCGGAAGAAAGGTCCACTTGAAGATTGCCCACTTATCGCCGCGGGTGGGAAGCAATGCCAGGTGCAGCCAAACCGAGTCCTTATTCGGATAGAACATTGACTTGAGCGCAGACCCGGAGAAATGCCTGAGCCAACTCCTGCAGGCATCCGGAAGGCGATCAATATCTCGCTGAGCCAGGGGATTGAGTTGACAACCGAACCATGCGCGCGCGTAGTAGAAGGCGATCGCGGCAAGGGACCTAAGCGAAGGCGAATGGGTCTCTTCCCAAGTATTCCAGAAGGACTCGTCGTCGGCCCGGTTGTGAAGGAAAACAGCCAACTCGCGCACATGATGGATGATCCAATCCCGAGCCAGAACATTGCGCAAAATGTGAAGTGCGAAATAAGCCAGGTGATCGACAGGACTGAGGCACGAAAACGACAGACCGTCGACCTCGCGCCTCGTGCGACGATCCCAAAAAAACGAGGGGCCCGGAACTGCGATCCGCGAAACATGCTCGTTCCACAAGCAGAAGTGCAGTTCGATGCTGAGCGGCATTTCAGGATCGTACAGCTTGCCCCTCCACTTCCAATGGCCAGGCCGTACCAAAGATGCCCGGTGATCGGCGCGCGCATAGCTGATTTTCACGTCGGACGACCGGTAGCCGATAGCCTCGCATGCGCTGTAAGCCGCATCGATGCTTTCGCGAGGGCAGTACATGTCGATATCGGACTGCGGCCGAATTCGCGGGTCCGCAACATAATCTGGTGACTGCGTAAAGCCCTTGATCACGACGTGCTCCACGCCCGCTGACTCGAGCGCATCGTTCACCTCCCTGTAGGTAGCCTTGACGCGCTCGAAGCGAAGAGCATTGTCGGCCAGGCTGGTTCTGAGGCGCTCGCCAACCCAATGCGGCATTCCCTTGATCGGGAGTTGCGCGAGAGGCAACGTCAACTGTGCGAGGTCACTGAAAGCCAGCAAGCTGGCCCACTCCGCCTCGGTGAGCTTCTCGAGGAGCGAGTGATCGGGATGACTCAGCCGGAACGCAGACATCAGCGCCTTGACCTCAGGCGGTATACGCAGTGTCGTCATGTCGATTTCGGGAGAGGTTGTGTCCATCGAAGGCCTGCTTTCTGAACTGGCGGGACTCACGGCCTGCAAAACTGGCTTCGGATCCACGTGCAGCGTTAACGCGTGTACAGCTCCGGCTCGCCAAGGCTTCCCGCCGGTGGCAAATGCCGCAGGTAAACCACAATTGACCAGATCTCATCGTCGCTCAAAACGCCTTTCGATCCAGGCATCCCTGAGGGCCAGATGCCGTAGTCGACAATCCATTTCAGCTGTCCATCGGTATAGGACTGCACATCGGTCCCCGCCAACGACGGAACCGGCGGCGCCATTCGATCCGCAAAAGGAACGCCGGTATTCTGGCCGTCTAGTCCATGGCACCCCACGCAGTAATGCGAGAATGCGACTTGGCCATCGGAGATCGTTGCCGCGCTGCTCTTCAGGGGACTTGATTGCGCCTTATCTTTCACGAACACCCTGTGCTTGGCCCAGTTCATGACGGCAGTCTCCGTCTTGCCGGGAGGATCAGCCTCGATGTTGAGGAAGAAGATGGCGGCCAACAGCGCGAGCAGGGCCATTCCGAGAATGGCCTTGAAGAATTTCGCGATAAGGTCAATCCACCACATGCAGGGTGAGCTCCATCGTCCCGTGGCCAGAGCCGCAGAAAACAGAGCAGTGGCTCACAAAGGTTCCAGCCGTATCCGGCGTGAAAGCAAGCTCGCCGGTCTGTCCTTTGCCGGCCTTGGTCTCGATGCCTAATTCCTTGAATCGGATTCCGTGGGGAACATCGACACTCTTCAGAACCAGGATGACCGGTTCGCCTTTCTTCAGCGTGATCTCTGCGGGAGTAAAGCTGAACCGCTTCGCGACTACTTCTATACGGCGCGGAGCGATCTCGGCGGGCGATATTTGAATGGCGAATGAAATTGCTAGAATCACTGCCGCAAGGCTGGGCAATTGCACGGTTTTCAGCTTCATTCAGAAATCCTCGGAAAGAGCGATGATGGCATCGTGTCGGGTGCTTCGCGGACCGGCGCTTTGCGTTGCTGCAGGGGCGAATCGGTCCGCGAATCCCAAAAGACGAACCTAAGAATGGATTTGACACTAACCAGATCCAGGGTAGGGGTTGTCACGCGTCCGTAAGTCGATTGTCAATTTGTTGTTGCGGCTTCTGTCCGCCTGCAGGCCCTCTGGAATTATGTCGAACCCTTTTGACCTTGCGGCTTTTCGAAGCAGCAGGGCGCGATTTGAGCTTGCGATTCGATGTGACAATCAACTGACAAATCACAGACGATCGCGCGACACAATGCGCGATGGGATCCTCTACCTTTGCATCCATGCTCGAGTTGACTTTCGACCACTCACCCCGCGTAACAGCGCCGATTCGAAGGCTCTTGCTCTTCTTCAGCGTCTTTGCAACGGCTCTCTGCGGCATCGCGCAGGATACGCCCCTGATCTCTGGCGGCGTTGGCTTTTTTACGCAGACCAATGCTGGAAGAACGACTTACTATCCAACCATCGAGCCGCTCCTTGCGGCGCCAATCGGCCCGCACATTCTTGTCGAGTCGCGCGCAAGCCTGTTCGAATTCTTTACTCCGAATGGCGGAAATGATCCGGGCTACAATCACTCGCACTTCATTGGGCTCACCTACTTGCAAGGCGACGTGATTGCGTCACGCCACGCGACTCTCGTGGTCGGGGACTATCTGATCCCATTCAATACATACAACGACCGTCTCGCACCCATCTGGATCAGCAACTTTCAAGACGGTCCGTTGATCGCGAATCTCAACTTCACATCAACCGGCAGCGGCCTGGGCGGGATGCTGCGTGGCAATGCAATCCAGCGAGACAAGTATTCCATCGACTTCAGCTCCTATTACTCAATCCGTAGCGCCAACTCTCAGTTCGGCGCTTCCAGGGGAACTGGGGGACGAGCCAACCTCTACTTACCCGAGCGACGCCTTGAGTTGGGCTTCTCTTTCAACCGGCTTCTGCAAGCGACACACGAAAACTTCTATGGCGCGCACGCTTGGTGGGAGCCAAGGGATACAGCTTTTCGCTTGCGTTCGGAATTCTCGCGCGGTAAACATGCGCAGGGTTACTGGGTCGAGGCCGACTATCGCACACGCGCTTTCGGCGGCCTCGACAGCGCGGTTGGGCGCATCGAGCCTGTGTTTCGCATCCAGCAGACCTTTCGCCGCGACATGCTCGCTAGCGATGGCCTGCCATCCGTGAACACACAGCGTGCCGACTTTGGTCTCGACTACAACCTGCCACACAACGCCAGAATCATCACCAGCTACGCGAGACGGTTTTCGTCTGCTGGAAATCAAAACGTCTGGGAGACCGCGATCGTCTATCGCTTTCTTTTCCCAGCCTGGAAAGGAAAATAGGGATGAAGTCGAAACATCTGGTATTTGCCGCGTTCGCCTTTGCTTTTGCCTGCACCCTCGCGGTTACCGCACAGGAGAGCGCAACAACACAAACAGAGCAATCCAAAGTTTGCATTCGAAAGCAGCCTGCTCAAAAGCAGGAACAAGGAGAACACGTCTTCCAACAGCACTGCTCTCGTTGCCATACTGCGCCAGACGGCTTCTCACCGCGTATCGCTGGCACCGTCGTCCTTCATATGCGAGTTCGTGCTTCTCTCAGCCAACACGAAGAAGAGATGTTGCTTCGCTTCTTCAATCCATAGCAACCAACTGCTTTTCCTTGAACCATGCAGAGAGTAGCCAGGACCGGCAGTAACGTAGACTCAGTAAACAGGGTGAGGATCAGGCTCGTACGGCTGCCCGAACTTGTTCAAATGCTGGTGCCGATCGGGCGGCTCAGGGGCAATTTCGCCAAGATCGGTTGACGTGCCTGTAATATGAACTCGGCGTGAGAGCCGGTCAAGGGAATCTTGCTTCTGGCCTTCAATCCACACATGCAAATCGTAGTCACCCATTGGAACGTCTTCCAGATGAAAGACACCTTGCGAATCGGCATGTCCGTAGTACGGAGTCGAAAGAGCAATCACGACCGCGCTCATTTCGGAATGAATATTGCAGAAGATGTACGAGACTCCCTCGCGAGAAAACACGACGCTGCGCATCGAACCAGCTTCATAGAGCCCCAGGTCGAAGCGGCGTCCGTCGAAGAGCGAGAATACATTGTGAAAGAACGGATCGGCATTTGGAAATGCGACGCTGCTTCCGACAGGCACAACAAGTAAATGCGGAGTGAACATCTTGTTCTTCTGCAGCAAGGTAAAGCTTCTCGATGCTACGATCGGCTTGACTTCGGTCCCCAGAGGTTTCAACCAAATTACCGCGGGACGGAGCGTCTCTGTCCGGTGCGCGGCTTCTTTCTGAACTGGCACAAGCCTTGCAATCACGATGGTCTTCTGTTCTGGGATAGGGATGGTTTGTGCGCTCGGGCCTGTTATGCGGCAAGCCATGAGCAGCAAGAGAAGCAACCATCTGGCCCTTATATCTGGCATCAGAATCTGTACCCCGCACCAATTCCGATTACGTCGCTGAAAGCTGTTGGGCCGCTGCTGAAAGTGGTCAAAATCCGCCGGTACTCCAATGAAAAAAGAAGATACGCGCTCGGACTGTAGATTACATTCGAATAGAAGGAGCGGTTGCGAGAAAGGCCGGGGTACGTTGTGCCTGGCGACGAGGACAGCGCAGCCTGAATTTCCTTCGCGAATGGGTTGTCTGAACCGAATCCTGCATTCATCTCAACGCGCTGGCCGGCTCTTGCCTTGAGCTGCGCCCACCCTCCGATATCGTCCAGGGCATGCAGGATTTCAGTTGAGCCCCTGTATACGTAGTAGTAATTCAAGTATCCACCGCCGCCAAGCCCGGCGAGCGCTTGCCCGCGATACGCATTGGCTGTTATGTCGAAGTACCGGCTTAGCGGCAATCGCACGTCCACCGTTCCTGCCCACGCATCAAAGGTGTCGCCGTCGCTGTTGCGATGCCGACTGAAGTAGCCGCCGACGCCAATCTCCGGGCCTAAGCCGTTCTCGCCTTGCTGAAATGCGATGCGCCCCTCCGTTCCCGGCCAGCGGCTATGCTCTGTCTGGGTGATTGCCGGTGCGTTGAGAATGGACCCCAGCGGCAATGGATCGGAGCTGTCGATGAGGGCTGCCTGTACTTTGACTCCCGACGTATCAGTAAGTGAAAAACGATGTGTCATGCCAATCTGAGGGTTCCATGTCCAGAGGTTGCCCGCCCATGCCACCTCGGGCTGTGCAATCGCGACCAGAGACGACGGTTGGTTCGGCTCAAGGATGCTGCGGTCGAATGCGAAGAATGCCTCTGTATTCTTCCAATCCAATGCCGCGTGTGCAGTGCGGAGCCGAAGGATTCCGCTCGCCGCGTAGTTGGAGAGAGTTCCATTCGCGAAGAAATCCACGCGGAGATCTGCATGGCTGCTTGCAGAGAACAGGTGCGGTCCACGCGCATCCAACCCTAACACCGTTTGACGCACAGAAAGGCCGGTACTGCCGGAGCCTGGGATTGCATAGGCAGGCGCGGCGGCGATGTCGACTTGCCTTGTGTTCACAAAGCCGTTGAGCAGGAGCAGTCCGCTGACTTTCAGTGGAAATTTAGATTCCGATTCCACCTTTGTGAAATCGTGTGTAGCGATCTGCGATTCCTCCATTGCTAGCCGCTCCCGGATCTCATCGGGCGTTGTGGGAATTTCAGGTACAGTGTTCGCGGCTCCTGACCGATCTGCCTGCGTCGTTGTTGGCGCCGAACTCGCCTTTTCAGCTGCCATCTGTCGTTTGAGCGCAGTCAACTGCTCACGGAGGTCGAGTAGCTGCCTTTGATAGGCCTCTATCTGCGCTTGCGCCTGGGTCATCGCTGCTGTGAGATGCTCGACCCTTTGTTCGGTCGTCTGCTCCGTATTTGTCTGGACGGGTCCGCCTTGTGCTTGCAAGGCAGAATTTACGGAACAAATGGCCAGGACCGTTGCAGCCATCACCAGGTGCTCTGCGAGCCGGTGGGACGCTTCACCGTTCTGCGAAATGATTCTCATGGCGTTAGCACCGTGCTCCGTGAAGGAGTGGCAGTCGTTGATGGTGACAGGTGGCGCTCCACAGTTAAGCGAAAAACTGTCTCTCCATTGCGGCTCTTGACGAGGCTGACGTCGCCGCCGTGTTCGCGTGCGACACTCCAGGCCAAAGTCAGGCCCAATCCCGTGCCCCGTTGTTTCCCCTGGCTCACAAAGGGGTCAAACAGGCTGTCTCGAATCTCCTCAGCAACACCGGGGCCGCTATCGGTGATGGTCACACTGACGGCATCTTTGTCCGCGCCGAGTGAAATTCTGACTTCGCGAAGCCCGGTGCTTTCTCGCGCTGATTGGCACGCGTTGAGGAGAAGATTGAAAATGGCGCGTTCCAGTTGCTGGGTGTCGACGTCCGCCGCAGTATCGTCCGCGGCATCCTCCAACACCAGTTTGACTCGCTCTGCATCCGGATGAGATTTCACCATCGCGAGAGCTCGGTCAACCACGGTCAGGATCATGGTTGGTACACGGTGCAGAGCCGCCCCCGTGCGGCTGAACGTCAGCAAGGAGTCGAGCATGTCGGTTGTTCCATTCACAGCCAGCCGAATCTCCTCATACAACTCGGCCCGCTCGCTGGACGGAAGCGTTGGCGACGCCAGGAACTCGGCATTGGCGTATACCGCGGCGAGATAATGGCGAAGGTCATGGGACACCGAACTCGCCATGCGCCCAATGGTCGCCAGTCGTTCTGACTCGAGCAAGGCGCGATTCTTCTTCTCGATCTCGTCGCGCATTTGTGCAAATACACGGCTCAGATAGCGCACCTCCTGCGTGCCATCGGCGGGCAGCGAGTGTTGCCGGTTGCCTTCGCCAAACGCTCGAACGCCAGACGTCAGCAATTCCAACGGCCGGGTCACCATCCGCGCCAGCAAGAGCATGAATACCGAACCTGCCGCCATTGCCAAAAGGCTTACCCAGAAGATCAGCCAATTGATCTCCTTCTCCGCGCGGTCGGCCGCGTCGTACGACTTCATCACGACGAGGCGCAGAGAGGTGTCCGCTCCGTCGGTCAAGTCCTTGCTCATCGCGAGATATCGTTCGTTGCCAACGATCGAAACCTCGGAGAGTGTGTCTTGGCGCAGCGATTGGGCCATGGCACCGAGTGCGTCGTGCTTTTCTTGCGGCAGGGTGCTTGCCGTGACGCCATCGCCGGCAAAAAACGCAACTTCGGCTCCCGCGCCGCGTCCAACTTCGCGCAGGAAGCCGCTGTCGATCGCATACCCGCCGATCACATACCCCAGGAGCGTTCCATTCGTATTGCTGCCGAAATAGAGTGGTTGCACGGAATACTCGAAGAGCCTGCCATCGCTCAAGAGGTAGTGCTTCGATGGGTCGGCTATCACCTTTTGGAGATCGTGCTGCAGGGCATCGGAATTCGCCGAGCCTCGCACGTCTGCTGCCTGCACTTCCTGGTCCGCGTCCGCAAGGGCAAAAAGGTCGTCGCCACTTATCTTCCAGAAGTCCACGGCATCATCGGCAATCGTGCGCGCATCGTTCGTGGTCATGACAGCTTTTAGACTTGGCAAGGTTGCCATCAGAGCATTTTCGCGCTCGAGCGCCGCCCGGCGTCCTGCCTCCAGATCCTGGAATGTTTCCACCGAATGCCCCAGGTCCATCTCAAGGGTTGCCCGGACTTGTTGACGTAAGCGGACCCGAATGATGTAAAGACTGGAAGCTGTTGTGCCAGCGATAATCAGCACCAGAAAGATCAACAACAACGTGCGAGTTCGGATTCCTGGAGATCGCTTTTCTATCGACACAGGATCCTCTCTGCTACGGGACGAATTTGTAACCGGCGCCATAGATCGTCTGCAAATGGTGTGGGTCACTGGCGTCTGGCTCCAGCTTTTGGCGAAGCTTCAATATCTGATTGTCGACCGTTCGCGTCGTTGGATACGAGTTGTATCCCCACACCTCGTTGAGAAGTTCCTCACGGCTCAGAACGCGCTCTGCGTTCTCAACAAAGTATTTGAGCAACTTGAATTCGTGTGCCGTGAGTGTAATCGGCCGCCCGGCACGGCGCGCGCTCATCTTGGCAAAATCGATCTCGCATTCGCCAAAGCTGTGAGTCGAATTCACCGATGCTTGGACCCGAGGACGCCGCAGGGCCAACTGAACCCGTGCCATGAGTTCGCGGGGGCTGAACGGTTTGGTCATGTAGTCATCCGCGCCCAGTTCCAGCAGCAGCACCTTGTCCGCCACTTCGCTGATCGCGCTCAGCACGATGATGGGAACGCCGGGCTGCTCGGATTTCATGATCTTGCAAAGGTCGCGTCCAAAGATGGTGGGGACAACCAGATCCAGGATGACCGCAGACTGGCGGGCGGAGCGAAACGCGTCCAGGCCGACCTGGCCATCGCCGCACACCGTCACGGCATAGCCCTGCTCGCGAAAGGTTCTTTGCAGGATTTTCTGGATGTGCGTGTCGTCTTCGATCACCAGAATCTGCGTCCGTGCGGACTGAGTTCCCACATCCTTTACACCGAAATCCATGGCTGCCTTCTCGCTTTGCAACATAGCTATATTGTCACTCAACCTCTATCTTGCTGAAACGGAAGGTTCTCAAAAAATGACAATGCAGTGACATTTGAGAGACATGGCCGATAACCTGGATCAATTCCTTGAAACTGCAAGCCTTCTGCTTAGGCAATCATATTTCGCATGGCTCCTGGGTCGGCATCTTTTAGGAATGCGGAAAACGCAAGGGCGTTGGTTCAAGTGGGTTCCCCTGGGTTCGAACGGCAGGTGTGACCAGAAACTTGAAGAGCAGCGCCGCAATCAGGGCCAGCGTTGAGATTCCCGCCAGCACGCGCGGGTACCCAAATTGCGCAAAGAGCATGCCCGCGCCAGCCGTGGCGAATGACCCTAGCACCGCGTTCGAGAACAGGGTCATCGCCGAGGCGGAACTGCGTTCCTGCTCGGGAATCTTGCTCATCAGCAGGTTGTAGATCCCCGGGGAGCTCATCCATTGTGCCGCGAAGAAGCTCAGAAAGACCAGAACCGCCATGCCCTTGTTGCTGGCGCCGGTCAAGCACGCCAGAGTCGCCGCCGTGGCAATTTGCGTGGCCACAATTCCGTTCACCAGCCCCAATCGGCGAAAAACCAACGGCGTAAGCAATCCGGCGCCCAGCTGAACCAATTGGGATGCGGAGAGAATCAGTCCAATCTGCGGCATCTGAATTTCGAGACCTCTCGCTAAGTAGACGCTTGCAAATGGCGTAAACGAAGCTTGTGCCGCTGTCCAAATAGCCATGCATGGCAGAAAAACCAGGAGGAAGGCATTGATCCTCCAGGGTTTTCTGCTGGTCTTGTCCCGAGCTTGAGGTTCGAGCACGGGCGGCGGCAGGCGGAGACTCAGCAGCGGGAGGATACCCAGCAATGCGATGCAGCACGAAGTAATCAGAATCGTCCGCTTCACATCCACGCCCTGCAAGGTAAAGCCGGCCGCCATGAGCCACTGGGGCAGGTACCCGCACACGACGCTTCCGAACGCACTGGCGCCGATGCCCACTGAGAAAATAAGGCTGAATGCCGATGCGCGATTCTCTTCCGTCGTGAGGCTCGCAACGGCCGGCAAGAAGGTAACACCCCAGATGCACATGGCCAGCCCGGCGAGAAACGCGCTTGCGATTTGTGCCCACTCTCCCGTCACAAGAGCGCGCACAACTCCCAGCGCCGGCGCCGCGATCAGGCAAATTGCCATCAGAGGCCGCAGGCCGGTTTTGCGTGCAAGCCAGCCGGCAGGCAAGGTTCCGATCACAGACCCGAACGCGAGCGCGCCGCCAACCAAGCCGATCGTCCGCTCATTAAAGTGGAGGTCAAGCAGGTAGAGATTAAAGAGGAAGAAGTAGACCGCAAAGCCAAAGTCGAAGAAGAATGCAACGGTAAAGAAAACCCAGAAGTTACGGCTCAGGTTCTGCTTGAATAGCCGCGCGAATGGAGAAATAAGAAGGGAGGCGCCGCTGGGTGTTGCGATCTCGGGCTCTAGCAACTCCTCCACTAGCGGCCATCCCTTGTCAGCGCTTCCAACCGGCTTACTGCCCAGTCCAGATCGCTGTAACGAAGCTCAAGTATCCTCGCCGTCAAAAGGCGCTCGATAGCCGCACACTGCTTCGCGAGCGACTCTTCAGGGCCGTAGAGCACCTCGCAGAGGTATTGCCGAGCGGCATCCCTGCCGTAGGGCACCAACTCCTGAGGGCCCGCAGCGCTTCGGTTGAGGAATACCAGAAAGTCCGCCTGAGCCGTCACGGCACATGTCATCCCCTGCATTCGCACGGTTGGTAGTTCAACGGATGGTTTGCCTGCTGCACGCGGGGTAATCTCCAACCCATCCAGTTCGGGGAATAACTTGCCCGCCGAGGGGCGAAAGCGAACCTGGTGGCAGTTTCCTGTTACGAGTCGTTCCCCGCCGTCAATGAGCAGATAACTGGCATCGTCGGTTACGTATGTCCAGCCAGCACGCGCGCAGGCGTAGGAGAGAGTCGACTTGCCAGCGCCTGAGTGGCCGCATAACAGCACCCCCCGGCCATTGTGCACAACGCATCCTGCATGAACGGGCGTTGTGTGCCGGCTTGCTATGTGGCAGAGCGGCGCGCATCCAAGGAAGAAATAATCCAGGTAGCTGCCGTGTTTTAATGTTGCCCGAGCTAGGACGATTTGTGTCGTCGCCCGATCCAGATCGGCAACGCTATGGTTGTTCGCGTCCGCAACGTTCAATAGGAGCGGCTTTGCCAGTCGGACCTCCGGCGCCGGAGGGCATTCCGCAGGGCCGCCATCCACCAGATGCACATCCACGCAAACGGGTTCAGTATCAAACCGCTTGCTGAAGATGGACCACAGACCGCGCGCATGCAAAATGATCTCTGCCGAGTTGGTTCGCAGTTGTGTGGGGAAGCCGAGAGGGTAAAAAACCTCGCCAAGCGAAAGTTCAGGCGCCTCTACAGAGTGCCGGGGTAGCTTGATTGGCATTTGTGTAACTCGGAATGACTCCACCTTGAGCATCGTCATCAAAAACAACTCCTTCCTTGCAGTTCCGAGCTATTTAAAACAGAAACTTCATTGCGAATTGAATAATCCGCGGATTTGCCGCAGTTGAAGTAATGGCTCCGAAGGAAGGGTTCAGGCTGACGGGCCCATTGGGTCCCTGGGCGATATCGAGGCCGTTATTCGGATTGGCAAATTGCGGCGTGTTGGTCAGGTTGAAGAACTCCGCGCGGAAGCGGAAGCTGCTTGACTCATTCACCGGGAAGATCCGCTCGACCGCCATATCGACGTTGTGCTGGCCAGGGCCACGCACGAACCCGACACCGCTGTTCCCGAAGTCCGTGTCTCCCGGCCCGCTGCTATTTGGGGCCTCCGGCGCGATGGTGAACGCGTCGGGGTCGAGATAGCCGTTAAGCACGCGGGAATGGAGCGAGCCATGCGTGGACGGATTCGATCCCGTGCGCTGTGCGCGGTTTTCAAAGTTGCCATACACCAAGCCAGCGTTGGAGTCGAGCACTGTGATGGGGCTGCCGGACTGAATCACCGAGATGCCTGAGAACTCCCATTCCGAGAGAGCGCTCCGGGCCAGCAATGGCAACTGCTGGAGCTTCGGCGAAGTCCATATGAGATTTGCGACCAGCCTTTGGTCTCGATCGAAATCCGTGAGCCCGTATGCTTGCCGCGGGTTGTCCTGGTTGTTCGTTAGCAACCATAACTCGAAGACGCTACTGCCGCCGGATCCGCTGGTCTCATCAAGTATCTTCGACCATGTGTAACTGCCAAGAAACTGCAAACCATGGCCGAGGCGCTTGGTGAGGCTCACCTGCAGGGAGTTATAGTTTGCCTCAAAGGATGTTTCGGAGAAAAGCGAGCCCGTGGAGATTCCCGCGAAGGGAACCCGCTGGATGACATTGGCCGCGGTGTTCATGGAGGTTCCATTGACCGGGCTTTGCGTACTGGCCAGCAGAGCCTGGTTGAACTCGACGCTCCCTGGCGAATGGGTGGTGTGCGAACCGACGTAACCGGCCTCCAGTAGAAAATTGTGTGCGAAGGCAAACTGGAAGTTCAAGTTGTATTCCTGCGTAAATGGGTCGATCACATGTGGTGACACGCCGGAGGTATACGAGCCTCCCCCCGCGATGCGCGGCTGATAGATGGGGAAACTTGAAACTGGGGGAAGCAGCGGGCTGAAGGGATTTTGAAGCGTCGCTCCGGCATTCTGCGCGTTGAAAGAAATCTGCTGGAGCGAAAATGGCTGCTGCCCCAACTGCCCTTCAGCAAAATCTCCCGAGGGACGGTCGAAGTAAAACCCGTATCCGCCGCGCAATACGATGGCCGGATCCCGAGTTAGCTGCAACGCGAAGCCGAGCCGCGGCGAAACATCGTGATTGTCTGTCGACCAAAGGCCCGCAGTTGGAGTCTTCATTACGCCGGGGGTAATGGCGCCCGGGTAGTTTGCCGGCAAGGTAAAACCGCTCAGTGAGCCCAATGCAGGAACCTGCCCGGTTGCGATCGAGGGATCGAAGTTCGGTAGAAGCCCGTGGATATCGGAGGGCGGACTGAAGACTTCGTAGCGCAGCCCGGCGTTCACGGTCAACCGCCGCGTGAGTTTGATGTCGTCCTGCATAAAAACGGCCAGGTCTGTGTAGCGCTCGTCCTTGCGGAAAAGACCGGAGCTTCCCATACTGTCTGTGACATTGCTGACGCCATTGGGGCTGCCATTTTGCGCCGCGCTCAATCCCAGCAAAAAATCGCTGAATGTGCTTATCTGCAGCAACCCGTCGGAACTGAAGGGCGCGTCCACATCCACTTCGTGACGCTTGAGTTCGAGGCCGAAGCGCATATTATTGCGGTTGCGCGTATGTGAGACGGTGTCCTGCCAAATGAAGCTGTTCGTGTTCTGCCACTGCGAGGGGGTGCCGGCATCTCCCGTGGTGAAAAGTCCACTGATGCTCACCCCCGGCGCTACGCCTCCAATTCCCGTGGGCGTGCTCATGCCTAGGTCCGAGGCCTGGATTGGATGGGCTACCGCGGCGAGTCCGCTAAAGCGCATGTAGCCAAAACGCGCAAGGTTGATGAGGTTTGCGTTGAAGATGTGTGTATCTGCCAGGACGAACATCGTGTTCTGGTCGAGTTCATGAGTGCCCCAGCCGGGAACGTTCGCGGCATTTGGCGAAAATGCCTGGGTGGTTGGCGCGCGCGAGTAGAAGAACCTCCCCGAAACCCTGTTCTTCTCCGTCATCATCTGGTCAATATTCAAGCTGAACTGGTTTTCCCTGTAAACGGCAGGCATGGAGAATGTGGACTGGCCCAGCGGAAGCTGCCCTGGAGCAGTAGGAAGATTGATCTGCGGGTCAGGAACGGCAAACTGACCGTTGCTCAGTTTGAAGTTGAGCAGGGCCAGAGCCGCCGGATTGATGTTGGAGCCGTCGCAGGCCACCTGCGTTCCCAGTGCGTTGGTCAGGTATCCAGCGGCGTTCTGGTGGTTGGCGGGGCAAAACTGTGCGCCAAGTGCCGTTGCGGAGCGGTCGGAGGTGAGTTGCGGCAGGTCCGTTGTCTGCTTGGCCCCGGCTGCCTCGCCATTGACCTCGCTCATCCCTTGATACGCGCCGAAGATAAAGATCTTGTCCTTCCGAATCGGACCGCCGAACGATACACCGAACTCGTTCAGCTTCAATTCCGGTCGCGGCTGCCCGTCGAACTTGGAAAAGAAATCGTTTGCGTTGAAGAGATTGTTCCGCACAAACTCCCATGCGCTTCCGTGAAACCGATTCGTGCCGGCCTTGCTAATGAAGTCGACGTTCGCTCCGGCGCCTCTGCCGTACGAGGCGTCGTAGTTGGCGGTCTGCACCTTGAATTCCTGAATTGCATCCGGGGCTGGAATGGCGGCGCCTACCTCTTCGCCGTCGTTTGCCGCCGAGTTCTGTGAGAGATTGTTCGCGTCGATGCCATTGAATTGAACGTTATTCGAGGTGGTCTTGGCGCCATTGGACGTGACGTTCTGCGAGTCCCGGCCTAGAGCCGTGGCATCCGGCAGAGCCACAAGAACGCCCGGGGAAAGTCCAAGGATCTGGGTGTAGTTCCGGTTGGCAAGCGGCAATGCCTGCACTGCTTCTTGATCCACGGCGCGCCCCAATGTCGAGCTTTCCGTCTCCACCATCTCCGGCGCGCCAACGACCTGGACGCTAGCGCTCACGCCTGCAATCGCCAGCTTCACGTTCAGGGAACTTGTCTCGCTCACGGTTACGGGAATCGACTGCAGGGTCTGGCTGGCAAAACCGGGTGCTTTGAACGTGACGGAGTACGTTCCGGGCGGCAGCAGCACTACGCGAAAGACGCCTTCTCCCGTTGTCACCACTTTGCGCGCCACCAACGTGGACTCATTCTCTGCCACGACTTCGGCATTCCCAATGGCTCGGCTTGAAGGGTCGTAAACCACGCCAGAGATGGCGCCCGTACCCGGAGCCTGACCGAATACATGAATCGAGATTGCTAGGAAGGACACCGCCCAGACTGTGGCACGGCGTGGCAACAAGTCGGCTTTCATAAGTTGACTCTCAAACGTCCGTTCTCGGGAATTGACTGGCATTGAGAGCGAGTATGAAGAGAATGCCGAGGCGACTTGTTACGGATTTGTCACTCTTTTGTACGGATTTATGCAGATCGTCGAATTTCCTGGGTTCAAGCGGTAGCGCAAATCAAGCAGGACTTCGCCTGTTGCGCGGAGAAGGTTCCGGCGCTCATTTGCCAGTACATCGATACCGAGGACAAGAGGGCAAAGAAGATCGCAATGTGCGAGTTGGCATGGGAAGGCAGATATATGAGCGCCAATTCGATTCCGATTCGCTTTGAAGACTTGGGAGACCTTCAACGTCAGCTCATGATTGAAGAGTGCATCTTTGATGGATTCGAGAAGCAAGCAATGAAATACTGTCGGTGGCTGCTCAAGCTCAGCGAAGAAAAGCGCAAGGCTCACCACAACAGCCTTTCACGAATCGCGCACGCAGTCAGGACGGCTCATGGCCGACAAGTGCTAAATGAAGCGCCCGATTGCGATTGTTTGATGTGCGCCGAATGGCATTCCGCTGCTGTCCAAGAGCTATGGGAACAAGCCAAAGAAGAAAACAGACGTCGCGAGTTAGAGAGGAAGAAGCCAAAGCCTTTGCGGCCCACTTTCATCTACTTAGTGCTCGATGAACGGACCGGCTACATCAAGATCGGGCGAGCCAGGAATCCGAGCGAAAGGGAAAGGACCTTACAATCCGAGAATCCTCAAGTCGCCATGCTATTTTGCAGCCCTGCCGATGCCGAATTGGAGCGGGAGTTGCATCAGGAGTTCGCACAATATCGGATTCGCGGGGAGTGGTTTAAATTGTCAGAGAACCATATCGAGCACATCAAGAAGCGAGCTTTAAACGCCGATCGGGCTCTTGCTCAGAAATCCGTTAGGGAACAGATCTTGATAAGCTCACCGGATTCCGTGGAAGTCAGAGTGTGCAACGCAGAACGGGCCGTCCAGCTATGATGCTGACCGGCCCGTTCTGTCCTTGGTGAAACCAGTTATAAGGTTGCTTAGTCGCCGGAGACGGTTTCTTTCTGGGCTTCGCGGTTGATGGGGCTGGCGGCGTTGTTGCTTGCGGGGCGGATGGAGTCAAGGCGGACCAGGCCTTCGATGGGCTTCTCACCGAGAACGTGCTCGCGGTAGAGCTTGGCCATCTTGGCGTTTTCGGCTTCGGACTTGATCTTGTCCGCGGTTGTCTTGCTGTCGCGGGCGCGGATCTTTTCTTCGCGGCTGTTCTTGGCGATGCCGAGCTCGTCCAGGGTGTGGTTGGCTTCGGCGTTGACGTGCTCCATGTTGAGGTTCAGCTCGTGGCCGACCTGGCTCATGCTGACCTTCTTGCCGCCGGCGAAGATCTCGTGGCGGCCGTGCTCCTCGTACCACTTGGTGAGGGTAGCCGTCATGTGCATCTTCTCGATGATGTTGCGCCAGCCCACGCCAGTGTTATAGGCGCAGAAGCTGATCTCCCCCTCTTGCGTCGCATACGGAATGATGCACTGCTCGGTGCGCCTGAAGTCGTAGTTGAACAGATCCTGGAACCACATGCCGGCGATGAAGAGGAAGTTCCAGCGGTCCTGGCGACGGAGCTTGATGTCTTCCATGGTGCGGTCGCCCTTGACGCTGCCGTAGTTCTTGCCGGTGGCGTTGAAGGTCTTGTCCATCTTCTTCATCATGTCGGTGATTTTGAAGTGGGTGGGCGACTGGAAGGGGTCGTAGTTGCGCATGAGCGAGAGGGCAAGGCCGAGCGTGGAGAGAAACTTGCCGCGCGCCGCGTCGTTGACCTTGGCCAGATCCTTGGCCACGGTGCCCATGTCGAGGAACGCGGTGACGGGTGCGGACTCCTTGGTTTCCTTGTCAATCATGAGCGCCATGCCGATGCCGCAGTTGGGATGGCATCCGCAGGAGAGCTGGCCCCACTCGGCGCCGGGCCCATGGATGAGATCGGCCCAGTCAGAGAAGGTGCTCATGAAGGAGATGGGGAACCAGTCGCGGGAGGGTTCGCCGATGCCGACCTGCTTTTTGATGTCGTGCGCCATGTGCGAAAGGGTGTAGCGCTGCGCCTGGCGGCGTTCGTCGGTGATGTCTTCGTCGCGGCCGGTGAAGCTGACCGGCTGGAAGCTGAGGAAGGAGATCTTCTTGGGGTTGTCGAGCGCGAACTGAATGATGTGGCCGACCTGCTCGTTGTTGATGCCGTTGATGATGGTGGTGACCGGAACGATGTCCACGCCGGCTTCGTGCAGGTTGTTGATGGCCTGGAGCTTCACATCGAACAGGTTGCCGACCTTGCGGTGCGAGTTGGCTGCGTTGCCGATGCCGTCGAACTGAAGGTAAACGTAGCGAAGACCGGCTTCGGCGGCGGCGCGGCAGAGTTCCTTGCTCTTGGCGAACTCGATGCCGTTGGAGGCAGCCTGGACGGAGTTGTAGCCAACCTTGCGGGCGTAGGCGACGGCGTCAAGGAAGTAGGGCGAGAGGGTGGGCTCGCCGCCGGAGAACTGCACGCTCATCTGACGCCGGGGCTTGATGTTCACGGCGTTGTCGAGCATGGTCTTGATCTCGTCCCAGGTGAGTTCGTGGACGAAGCCGACCTGGTTGGCATCCATGAAGCAGGGGTCGCACATCATGTTGCAGCGGTTGGTGAGGTCGATGGTGAGCACCGAGCCGCGGCCGTGGGTCACGGTGGAGGTGCCGTGGTTGTGCAGCTTGTCAGAGGTTTCGCCGTGGGCGCGAATGTCGCGGCCGGGGAAGCTCTCTTCGAGGTGCTTGAAGAAGGCGGTGTCAATGGACATCACGTCTTCAAAGTGGCCGTGCTTGGGGCAATCCTTGACCATCAGGATCTTGCCGTCGCGCTCGATGATCTGAGCCTTGATTTCGCCGACCTTTTCGTTCAGGAGCACTTCGTGGGGCAGTTTGCCGTCGAGGATCTGCTTGCGGATCTCGGGAACGCACTTGGGACAGAGCGAGTCGGTGGTGCGGGGCCAGCCGAGGGGCGGCTTCTCCTTTTGCCAGGACTTTTGCAGGGGCTTGTCGGACCACTTGGGGGTGAATGCCGGATTCGGGCTGATGCGGTTGAGCCGCTCATAGACCACCCACGCGCCTTTGGCTGCATAGACGGCTGCTTTTTCGACGTACTTGATCGCTTTGGGCATATTTTGCGGTCTCCTCGAGGGATTAGGATTGCCGGCTGGTTCGCTCGGCCCTGGGCTTTCATTCCGGGGTAAAACACCGGTACCTGAAAGTCCGACCTTAGAGTAACGGTACGGGCGGGTCAACCCAACGAGGGTGCAGCGAATGGGGATTCCGGGGGGTGAACGGCGGTTTGGGTGACGCGAACGGGAAGGCTAGAGGGGGAGCGGTCCCCCCGTGCTGTCGCTACGAGTTCTCCCGGCCCAATCGAATTGCTTCAGTGGACAATCAGATCGAGAGTGACCGCGTGCTGGAGCGATCCGGAGGTTGCGGTCACCGTAACCTTCGAAAGGGTGGGCGCTGAACTGCCGCCGCACCCATCGAGGCCGCATAGCCCAGTGAGGGCGACTAGAAGGAGCATGAGCTTTTGAAACCGGCGACGCTTCCTAAAGCCGATGCAGCAGAATGCCATCGCCAAGGCTGGCGCGGAATAGAGCGGCGAGCCAAATCGACCGAGCATCGAAGTAGACGTCGAGGTGGAGATGGTCACGTTGTAACGCCCATGCCGGGCGACGACGACGTTGGCACCGGGGAGAAGCTGCAGGATGCACCCTGCGGCAACCCTGAGCAGCCGAACGAGACTGTTGAATTGAACCCGAACTCGCTTTGCACAATGATCAAAGCTTTGCCGCTCTGTCCGGAAGCGACGGAGATCAGGATCGGATTGATGGACATGGAGAAATCGGAAGGGATGATGTAATTGGCGGTCGCCACGGCGCCGGTTGCAAAGCCATTCTCGACTGCTATCGCTTGCACTGTTTCCGTCTGCGCAACCGTAATGGGGCTGGCGTAGACCGGCGAACTTGTGGAGGGCGTGGTGCCGTCGACGGTGTAATAGATGGTGGATCCGACGGTGGAGTCGCTGATGGCAACGGTCTGCCCGGTGGCGTAGGTGCCGGATGCGAGGCTGAAGGTTGGAGTAGCTACGGTCAAGCTGTAAAGAGCGGAGGCGAGCGCGCTCGGTGCATATCTTGGTGCGGTTGCAATCGCCTTTACGACGGTCTGATTGGTCGTGATGAAAAAGGGGCCGGTATAGGGAGTGGAGAGGGCAGAGGGTGTGGTGCCATCCAAGGTGTAATAAATCGTGGCGCCGGGCGTTGTGTCGGCGAGGGTGGCGGTTTGCGCGGAGGTGTAAGTTCCGGTTGACGGAGTGAAGGTTGGGCTGGCTGCGATCGCCAATTGATAAACCCAGTGACTGTTTAAGCTACCTTTAATGCCGTTCGAGTCGAACCCATCCCCTCCAAAGAACCAAAGATTGTTGTTGTCGATCCAAGTAGTTCCGTTGCGGCTCCCGCCAGGAATGTTAAGGATCGAACTCTTTCCAAGAATGCCGTAAACCCCGGCTCGACTCCCACTGGTGCCGAGCATACTACCCCCGCCCATCCAGGTCCACATCCGTGTGATTGGACTAAACACCCAGAGGTCGTTGAAATAGAAATCTTGACCGCCTCCGTTTGGTGGCGTCATTCTTCCCCCAAACATCCACAGGTTTCCCGAGGTGTCGATCCAACTCACTGCATCGCTTCGTGCTCCCGGGACATTTGCCAAATCTGGCACCCCAATGGTCCCATAGACCCCGGCTTGCTCTGGCGCGCTGCTCCCGCTCATCCATGTCCACTGGTTCGTGGACGGGGAGAACTCCCATAAATCGTTCAGTCGGCCGGACCCACCAGAAGCCGCTCCTGATCCCCCGAAAAGCCAAAAACTACCGCTCTTGTCGGTCCAACTTGTGGCATTTTCACGAGCCCCTGGGATGTTTACAATCGATGGTACGCCCAGCGATCCATAGATAGCGGTCGGGCCATCGGAGCCGACCGTGCTCGTATCGGCCCCGCCCATCCATGTCCATTCGCCGGTTGAAGGATCGAACTCCCATAAATCGCTCAGGTTGCCCCCCGCGCCCGTTGAATCAAAACCCCAGCCCCCGAAAAGCCAGAGGTTCCCGATGTTGTCGGTCCACGAAACTGATGAGTATCGACTTCCGGGAGTGTTAGAGGTTGCGGGGACCTGCAATCTTCCATAGATTCCTGGATTCCCGCTGAGGACTATCGTGCTGCTCCCGCCCATCCACGCCCACTCCCCCGTACGGGGAGTGAATTTCCACAGATCATTGAGCCATCCGAGGGTCGAGTATCCGGTTTGCGGGGAAGCAAAACCGTTGCCCCCAAAAATCCAGAAATTGCCATCGCCATCTACCCAGCTAACGGCGCTGTTTCGACCTCCGGGGATGTTGCCTGGATTCGAGCTAAACACTGAGCTGGTTTGCAGTGCCACTTCCAGCTTTCCAAGTCCATTCGCTCGTTGACGGATCGAACTCCCATAAATCGTTGAGTTCACCAAACGTCCCTCCCGTGTCGTAGCCGCAGCCTCCAAACAGCCAAAGATGGCCGTTTGCATCAGTAAACGATGAAGCATCAAAACGACTTCCGGGTACATTTGCGGGAGCAGATGCTTCCAACATCCCATATACGCCAGGTTGATCGACAATGTCGCTGCCGCCCATCCAGGTCCATTGCCCGGGGGCGGTGGTCTGAGCCTGGGAAGACACACAGGTTCCGACGAGAGTGAGGAAACCTAGGCAAAAATACAAAGGCAAGGTACTGCAAAGTCTTGTTCGCACTGGATTTTGCTCCTGGTGCTGATTTGCCGCGATTATAGGGGTATTTTCCTGTGGGTAAAATAACTAACTAGTCAATAGTTCGCAAAAGAGTCCGCGAAAGCGAAGATTTCCTGTGACTTGCGTGGAGCCGGCTCCGATTTGGCCCTCTTGATAGGAGGGGAAGGCAGGTCGGGAACATATTGACGGTTGAGGCACGCGGGGGGCTGGGGCGGATTGACGCGGGGGACGGGGGCGATCATGCTGGAGGTGGATGCACAATCTGGAGGTACTTTTCGATGGGCAGTTATCCACCCCCCGGCCCCGGATATACCCCCGGCCCGGGATATGGACCGAGCGGCGTCGGCCAGCGCATTGAAGAGGCGATTGAGCTGATCGAGATGGAGGTTCGCCACGCGGCGGCCTACATTAATAGTGCGATTGTGCCGCAGGTGCGGGCGGAATCGATCACCGCTCTGCGGAATGTGGCCAACTCTTTGCGTAACTTTGCCGACCGGCTGGATCGGGATCAGGCGCAGACGCCGCCTCCACCTCCGCCCGGGACTCCGCGCAATTGATGGGTGGACGGATAGGAAAAATCGACGGGCAGGTCGACCCCGGTAGTGCCGGTTTAAGCGATGTGCTTTCCCACCCTTCCGCAAAGAGCGCGGAAGGATGGGGCACGGGTCAGCTGCGGGTCATTCGAGAATCGTCGAGGATCGGAGGTGGCGCGTGCGCGGCTTTGGCGGCGCTGGCGATGGTGTTGGCATCGGGATGCAGCCATCACCACCATCGCAAGCCGCCGCCGGTGCAGCAGACGGCGCCGCCCCCACCCGTAGGGCAACCGAACCAGGCGGCGCAGTCGAGTGCGCCCCCACGGATTCCGATCACGCCGGTCCCGCCGGGCGGGGTGAGCGATGCGGACCTGGACTATGTGAACACGCACAAGCCGATCCGCAGTGAGACGGGCCTGGCGACGTGGTACACCGCACCCTATAAAGGACGCAAGGCGGCGAATGGGCAGGTGTTCAGCGATACGGCGTTGACGGCCGCTCACCGCACCTTGCCGATGGGTTCGCTGATCACCGTGACCAACATCAAGACCGGGCAATCGGCGGCGATGCGCATCACCGATCGCGGACCTTTTGTGGAGGGACGCATTCTGGATTTGACGATTGCGTCGGCGAAGGCGACCGGTATCTATCGGGCGGGCACGGCCGAGGTGCGGCTGGATGTGTACCAGACGCCGAAACCGATGGAAGTGGGCGGACGCTGGTGCGTGCAGATCGGGGCATTCAAGTCGGAACGCAAGGCGGAAAAGCTCAAGGAAGAGCTGCTTCGCAAATATCCGACCTCGAATGTGATTGAGTTTCCCGGGCAGGATAGCTACTGGGTGCGGATTCGTCCCGAAGGGGACAATCGCGAATGGGCGGAGTACATTGCCCGGCATTTGCAGCCCGGAGACGAAGAGGCAGAGGCTTTTCTGACACGCTTGGATTAAATTTCGGCGGCGAGGTTTTCCTGGAGCGCTTTGGTTCGGGGGATTGCTGCGGCCGACGGCACGAAGCTCAGGCGGCCACCGCGTTCGTTCGACGTCCGGAAAGCAGAAGTCCAATCCAGCAGCTTAGCGGCCAGCTGAGCAGCCAGGACAGCCAGTACCAATGCGGCCATGGTTTGGACCAATTTGGGATTGTGGTGGCGATTCCTAACACTTCTCCCAACACAAAAAAACACAGGACATGTTTGGCTGGACTTCGCGGCGCAAAGCGGGCGCAGACCCAGGCGCAAAGGATAGAGACGAGAACGAAGAAGCAAGTACTGGCGATGAGAGCCGGGTTGGAGGGTACGCGTCCCTTGACGAAGTCACCAGGAAAGACGCGGGAGAGAATAGGATCCGTGGCCAAGACAAGCAGGATGGAGAGCAGGTAGCTGCCTGCGACGACTGCGATGGACCTGAGCATGGGTATGCCTCCACGTGAGAGAAGGATTCCAGTTCAAGAGAACCATTGAGAGCTTGGATGTTGGGGCACAAGCATATCAAAACCGGCTGTGCGCGGAATCATTGTGGCGGGGGGTAGAAAGGGAGCTTTTCGTTCTTTTCGTTGGCGCGGCGGATGGTTACGTCGCTGAAGAGCAGAGCCGGGGCGAGAACGGTTTGGGGAAGGTCGCCGAAGGAGTTGGCCACAAACAGGTCTTTGCCGGCGGCTTCAAGGCTGGAGCGCAGGGCGCGCTGATCGAGGTCGGCGAGCTCGGCGCCGCGCACCAGTTCGCGCGTGCCATCGGGGCGGATGCGATAGAGCAGGCGGGGTGCCTCGCCGCCCATGGTCTCGACGAAGTAGACGCTCTTCAAGCCGCGCTCTTTGCCCAGCTCGAGCAGCTTCTGGTTCAGGGCTTCGTCGGAGAGGCCATCTTTGCTAGCTGAGATTTTGAGAACACCGATGACTGGCCTGGGCGGGCCCGCGACGCCGGCGCGGCCATGGCCGTTGGAGCGGGGAAAATCGCGGACAGGTTCGCGGCCAACGAGATAGTTTTCCAGCTTGCCCTCGCTGATGAGAGCGACGGGCTGGGCGGGGACGCCGTCGTCGTCGATGGAGTAGGCGCCTACCAAGTGCTTGCCGGCATAGGCTTCCACGGATGGGTCGTCGACCACATCGAGAAAGTCGGGAAGCACACGGGCGTGGAGGCTGGAGGCGAAGGCTCCGTTGGTGCGCGCCTCGGTGCCCAGCTTGGGGCGTGTAGCTGTGACGGCACCAGCAAGCAGCGCACGGAGAGAATCGGCGCCGGCATCGGAGCTGAGAAGAACCGGGCCGTGGTACTCCTCGTCAACGAGCGAAGCCGCGCGCAGGGCCGTGAGTGAGGCGAGCAGGCCGACGGCGTGTTGATTGAAGGCTTCCGGGGAATCGAGTTCTTGTAGGGAGCTGGCGGTGGAGGCATAGGAACGGTCGAGGCGCATGCCATCGGCGGCCTGGGTCCCGACACCGACGCTCTCCTGGTATTCCGACGCAGACTTGCGGACGAGGGTGCCTTCGCTGTTGACCAGCCAGGTGTTGGTGACGCGGGCATGAAACTCCGCCGAGGAGTATTCGACCTCGTGCTCGCCGGCCTTGACGGTTGGGTCGGTGCGATAGAGGCCGCTGGCTTTGGCGATGCGGTCGACCCACGCGGGTTCGTCGAACTTGAGCGCGGTGGTGCCGGCCAGGGAAACGACGGGCGTCTCTTTGCTGAAGTCGTCGGCCTGCGGCGGCGTTTGCACCTGCTTGAGCTCGGCTTGCTTTTGCGCGTAGGCGGCGAGGGCGCTCTTGTAGGCCTGGTCGGTTGCGGCCCAAAGAGCGCTGCGCAGGGCAATGGGATCGTAGTCGAGGCCGGCAAGTTGCAGGGCTCCGTCGCCTCGGCCGCCGGAGCTGTCGGTCTTGTAATCGCCCACGCGGACGGTGATGCGCGCCACGCGCTGATGGCTGCGCGAGGAGCCTTCGGTGGCGCCGAAGGCGGCCTTGGTCTGGTAGTCGTCTATGTCCTCGATGCGGTACTGGATGAAGAAGGGCTTGGCGAAGCCGGGGAGTTCGAGCTGGTTCATGCTGCGGTCGAGCTCGGCAAGCATGGAGTGGAAGAGGGGATCTTTCTCGGCATCGGCGCGGGTGGGGGATGCGGCGAAGCCAGGTGTGAGGAGGGAGCAGGCTGTCAGCGCAATGACCGCGGTCTTGAGCCGCATGGAATGATGCTTCACGGTTCCTCCCGTGAGTTTGGTGGCCTTACAAGGGAAAAGAGCAACCGCAGATCCTTCGACTCGCCTCGCTCAGGATGACCGTCGTGTTTTTTGGTCAGGCAGTTGTTGCTCTCTGGACGACAGTCCATTGGGGATGCATGACGGCTTAAATGGTTTGGCAAGGTCATTTCTCGGCACCGGGGATGGGAAGGATCGGCGGCCGGGCTGTGCCTTGGGCTTGCTTTTGGGTCTCCATTTCGCTGACCAACATGGCGGGTGCGACGGCGCTGACCGGGACGGTGCCGGACTCGGCGCCGCACTCGCCGTTGAACACTTCGCTCTTGTCGCCGGTGGCGAGGATGCGCTTCATGGCGGCTAGCGGCGTGCCGACGATGCTGACGCCACGGACCAGCTCATCGGGTCGGCCATCGACGTAGACGCGGTAGACGACCAGGGGAATGACCTGGAAGGCCTGGGGCGAATTGCGGGTGGTGACGGCAAAGCCGGAGGAGATGTCCTCGAAGTAAAGGCCGAAGGGTTTGCTCTGCTTCCTGGCTTCTTCAGTGAGTTGCTTGCGCAGTTCGCTCTCCGGCACGGTCTTGGTGGAGGTGACAATCAGGTTGCCCTGGCGGCCGGTGGGCACGCGGCCGGTTTGGGCGCGGCCGTGGCCATTCGACTCGGCAAAGCTGGCGATGGGCAGGCGCGACATGAGGAAGGTCTTCAGCACGCCATCGTCAATGAGATCGACCTTGCGCGCCTTCTGGCCTTCGTCGTCGTAGAGGTAGCTGCCACTGAGCCAGGTGCTGCCGAAAGCAGTGCGGGTGGGATCGTCAGCGACGGAGAGAAAGCTGGGCAAAACCTCTTTGCCGATGTCCTTGGTGAAGGTCTGGCCTTCCTCGTCGCCGCGCTGGCGCTGGCCCTCCAGGCGGTGGCCAAGGACTTCGTGGAAGAACACGGCGGCTGCGCGTCCGCTGAGGATGGCGGGGCCGTCGAACGGCTCGGTGACAGGCGCCTTACGCAAAGCTTCCAAACTCTTGCCCAGCTCGCGCATCGCGGCTTCCATCTCCGCTTGCGGGGGAAGCTTGTCGGCGGTTTCGGCTTCGAAGGTGCGCGCGCGGAACAGGTCCATGCCGTCGTCGGCGCGGGTCACAGCGAAGACGACGAGGCGCGCGGCGACGTGCGGGGTGACCAACTGCGAGCCTTCCGAGGAGGCGAAGTAGTCGGTCTCGTTCTGCACGGTGAGCATCACGGTGTTCTGATAGACCTCAGGAAATTCGCGGAAGACCTTGGAGAGAGCGGCGACGCGCTGTTCCCAGGCGGGTTTGTCCACGGAGACGGGAGGCGCGGGCTTGCCGATGTAGGTTTGCGGAGCCTGCTGGCTGAAGTCAGGCGAGGAATCTTCTTCCTTGGCGCGGACCTGGGATTCGGTTTGCACGCGCAGGTAGTTGTCGAGAGCGGTTCCATAGCCGGTATTCGTGGCCAGCCACAAGGAGCGCTCGAGCGCTTCACGGTTGTCGGCAGTGGGGAGTTGCAGGCTGTTGACGGCGGAGCCGCGATGCGCGCCGTGGGTGTTGTCGAGCTTGGGGTCGCCGAGGCGTACCTGGACATCGGCCACGCGGATGCGATTGGCGGTGCTGTCGACCACTGCGCCGTACTGCGCGCGGATGCTGAGATAGCTGGCATCGTTGACCGAGTAGCTCAAGAAGTAAGGCGGGAGTTGCTTCTGGCCTTCCGCGGAGGACTTGCCCAGGGACGTCAACGCGCGGTGCAATTCGCTGGTCATCGCCTGCAGCAAGAGCGGTGTTTGCGGTTCCTGGGCGCGAGCGCCGACGACAAGGCCAAGAAGGCAGAGCGGGAAGGCCACCCGTTTGCAGACTTTCACGGCGGAATGGGGGCCGGATCGACGGTCGGCGGGGGAAGGTCTCTCTGGCGCAAGCGTGAAAGAATCGCGTGAAGGCATCTGTACCGAGAATTGTCGCAGAGAGGGCCTCTGCTGAGGAAAACGCATGAAAATGGCACTGCGCTGGGCGCTAGGCATCTGCATCCTTTTTCTCACGATCGGCGTTGCCGAGGTGCGCGGCGCGGCTTGGCAGGAAGTCGCGACACCGGATGGTGGGCAGGCTCGGCAAGGGCAGCCAGCCGGGCAAGCGTATATGCTCCCGCCGGACAAGCTGGCCAAGGCGATCGAACTGGATCGGATTCGCAACATCCTGGGAATGGTCGCGCCGCTTTGGAGCATTGCGGCTTTGTGGCTGGTGCTGGCCAGCGGTTTTGCGGTGAGGCTGGAAGGTTGGGCGCAGCGAACGATGCGGCAGCGATGGTTGCAGGGACTGCTGTTTTTTGCCCTGCTTCTCGTGGCGATCACGTTTGCCGGCCTTCCCGTGGACATGATCGGTCACGCGGTAAACGTCGCGTACGGGATCAGCATTCAGAGTTGGGGCAGCTGGCTGGGCGACCAGGCAAAGGCGCTTGGATTGACGGTTGCGGTGGGGACGCCCGTTCTGCTGCTCTTCAACTGGATGGTGCGCCGTTGGCCACGGCGCTTCTGGCTTGGCGTTTGGCTGGCCACGCTGCCGCTGCTGGTGCTTTCGCTGTTTGTTGCTCCGCTGCTGGAGCCATTGTTCAACCAATATGAACCGCTGGCCTCTCACCATGCAGCGCTCGTGGACAAGCTGGAAGCCGTGGTGGCGCGCAACGGCACGCACATTCCGCCGCAGCGGATGTTCTTGATGCTGGCAAGCCGGAAGACCAACGGCCTGAATGCGTACGTGGACGGGATAGGAGCCACCAAACGGATTGTGGTGTGGGACACGACGGCGGGGCGGATTCCGGACGACGAAATTCTGTTTATCTTCGGTCATGAGAGCGGACACTATGTGCTCAATCACATCCCCAGGATGCTTGCAATCTCGGCAGTGGGGCTGTTTTTCGTGTTCTGGGCGTCTACGGCTTTTGCCGGAATGCTTGCCCGTCGATGCGGGATTGCATGGCGCCTCCGGACCAGCGAGGCCACAGGTCCGTCGCTCGGCACGCGGGCAGGCTTCGTGGTGCTCATCTTCGCCCTGACCGTGGCTGGATTTGTGATGCAGCCTGTCACGAATGGCATAAGCCGCCACTTTGAGCACCAGGCCGATGTCTACGGCCAGGAAGCCATTCACGGGCTCGTCCCCGATCCGCGGAAAACCGCCGTGGCCGCATTTAACGCGCTGGGAGCGGCTTACCTGGAGGATCCGGACCCCAACCCGTGGATCGAGTTCTGGGAGTACGATCATCCTTCGGTCAAGAACCGGGCCAACTTCGCGGCTCAGTACGATCCTTGGGCGAAGGGCGGCCATGGGGAGTTTTTTGACCGATAGTCACGGGGGTACGCAGAGGGGCACGTGATGGATTCGCCGCTGTCCATAGGAGCAACCGTTCCGCGGATCAACTTGTGCTTGCTCGCGATTGTGGCTGCGGCTTCGATTGTGTGCTGGTGGCCGCTCCTGCTCGAACCGGCGCTAGACATTCCTTGGTGGATTCCACTTGCTGCCGTTGTGCTCTGTTCCGGGCTCGCCACCGTTCTTTCGGGCGGAAAATGGCTGCTTTTCCCCCTGATTGCTGCAGCCGCTACCTTGGTCGGTATCGCAGCTTGTTGCCGGATCTGGCCGCTGGAAGATGGAATTGCGCAATCTTACATGGGGATCGCCGCGGTGGCAGCGGCGATTGCAGTATTGGTTGCATCGCTGATCCCGGGATCGATGACGCGCAAGATTCGAGTCCCGAATGAGAAGCGCCGCGCAGTTTGGCTGGCGTTGATTTGTGTGGCCGCCCTGGGTCCGATTGCGCTGGCCGTTCGACCGCCGATCGTTGCGCACCGTCTAGCCCGAAACGAACGTCTCGCCTCGGAAAGAGTTTCAGCACTCAAAGATGCGGTCGATCGCGTCGAATCCGATCACCGATCCCAGGCTTGCGATGGGAATGCCTTGAAGCAGCATTACTCAGGCCCTGCCTTCACCGAAAAAGACTGGCGCTTTGTGGCAGGAAACTTCGTCACCGAAGATGGGTATGCCATCGGCATTACGATCGACTGTTCCCAGCCGCGCGACTATTTGATTAGCGCGATGCCCAAGAGGGGCAGTTCCGACGGAAGTCGCCGCATTTGTGCGGATGCGTTCAGCTTGCGCAACTGCGCTCCCCAGTGGGATATGCAGCGAGGAAGGAATTCCTGCGTCCCTTGCGCCCCATGACGGAAAAACTCGTGCGCACTGTGCGAAGAAGCGCGTTGCCTTAAAATGGTGTCTGTATGCATCTTCCCTCCGGCCCCTCGATTCTTGCAGCACTCGCCGGCCTGGTCGTGGTCACCACGTGGAGGCTGCGCGAGGCGCGCAGTGCGGTTTCGCTGAAAAAGATTGTGATTCCCCCGCTGGGCATGGCCACCGGCTTTTGCATGTTTTTTGTGCCTGCCTTCCGTATACCCCTGGCGTGGGGGGCGCTCGCTTTCCTGGTGGGGGCCATCGCCTTGGCTTGGCCGCTTCTTTTGACGACGCGGCTGGTTCGCGTGGGAGATGCGGTGATGATGAAGCGATCGAGCGCCTTCCTGGCAGTGATTTTTGTGCTGGCCGCGATCCGCTTCCTGGCTCGGGGGTACTTCGATATGCTGCTCACCGGCCAACAGACCGCGGCGCTTTTTTTTATCCTGGCCTTCGGGATGATTGTTCGCTGGCGTGCGCAGTTGCTCCTCGACTTTCGCCGGCTCACCGCGATGGATCTGGTTGCGGACGCAGGAGAATTAGGATAAATCCATGCAATTCCTTTCCTTATCGCGGCGTCGGGTGGACGCCTTTCCCCCCGAAGCGTTTTCAGCCGAACTGCTGGCCCACGAGAGCGAGCGGGTGAAGGCGCTTTATGCTTCGGGCATTCTTCGCCAGATTTGGAAGCGGACCGATCTGCCGGGCGCATCCATCCTGTGGGAGGCGGCCAGCGAGGCGGAGGTGCGGGCGGCGATGGCGACGCTCCCGATCTTCCATGCCGGCATGCTTGAGATTGTGGCGCTGGTGCCGCTGGAACCGTATCCGGGCTTTGGTCCAGCCAAATAGGGCGCCCGCAGCCGCAGCGTGGGCTTTGCCCGCATCCCAGTGCGGCGCTCATTCATCTCATGAAGGACGGCCTCCCGCGAATGTCGCCTGAACCCTTACACTGAGAGTCGTCAACATTTCTTCAGCAAGGAGCCTTCCATGGCCTATCCCAGCAAATATCGCTATACCAAAGAGCACGAGTGGATTGAGCTCGACGGAAACATCGGGACCGTCGGGATCACGGATTATGCGCAGAATTCATTGGGCGACATTGTGTATGTGGATGTGCCCAAGGTGGGTGACCCGGTGACGGCCCATGCTGTCTTCGGATCGGTGGAAAGCGTGAAGGCGGTCAGCGACCTGTATTCGCCCGTGACGGGTACGGTGACGGCGACCAACGACGCGCTGAAGACCTCGCCGGACAAGATCAACGAAGCGGCGCACGAGGCGTGGATCATCAAAGTGGAGCTGGCCGATCCGAGCCAATTCGAAAAGCTGCTGGATGCCGCTGCCTACGAGGCGTTTATCTCGGAAGAGACGGGAAACTGAGGGTCAGCTGTAAGCTATCAGCCGTCAGCTCACAGCTAAACGCGGCGGGGCGACCGATTCGACCGTTCAATATCCATCCGCAATGGGCTCGTACTGCCCGCATAACCGGCTTTCAGCTCACAACTGAAAGCTAAAGGCTAAAAGCTGATATGCGTTATCTGCCAAAATCGCCTGCTGAACGCCAGCAAATGCTCGCCGAGATCGGCGCCGGGTCCATTGACGATCTGTTCTCCGTGATCCCGGCCGAATACCGGCTGGAAAGGGATCTGGACATTCCGCGCCAGCACGGCGAGAGCGAGATCATCGACTACTTCCGCGGCGCGGCGCAGCAAAACACCATCCGCTATACGAGCTTTCTGGGGGCCGGGGTGTATCGGCACTACCGTCCGGTGGTGATTGACGCCATGGTGCAGCGCGGCGAGTTTTTGACCAGCTACACGCCCTACCAGGCGGAAATCACCCAAGGCACGCTGCAGGCCATCTTCGAGTTCCAGACGATGATTGCCGAGCTGACGGGCATGGATGTGGCCAACGCCAGCATGTACGACGGCTCAACCGGCGCGGCCGAGGCGGTGATGATGGCCGTGCGCATTACCGGCCGACACAAGGCCGTGGTGGCATCGTCGGTGCATCCGGAGTATCGCGAGGTGATGGCTACCTATGCCAAGCACCAGGGATTGCCTTCGACGCTGGTGCCCTACGACCCGGAGACCGGCCGCGTGGACCTGGCGGCGCTGAAAGCGCAGGTGACGGAGGAGACGGCGGCGGTGCTGGTGCAGAGCCCCAACTTCTTTGGGACGATTGAAGACATTCCGGCGATTGCGGACATTGCGCACAAAAAGGGCGCTCTGCTGATCGTGTCCATCGCCGAGGCGATTTCGCTCGGCGTGGTGCGTCCGCCAGTGGAAGCCGACATCGTCAGCATGGAGGCGCAGAGCTTCGGCGTGGCGCTGAGCTATGGCGGGCCGTATTGCGGGGTGATCGCAGCCAAGGAGAAGTATCTGCGGCAGATGCCTGGGCGGCTCGTGGGCCAGACCGTGGATTCGAATGGATACCGCGGGTTTGTGCTGACACTGTCGACACGCGAGCAGCATATCCGGCGCGAGAAAGCGACGTCCAACATCTGCACCAACCAGGCGCTGGTGGCGCTGATGGCGACGATCTTTCTAACCATCTACGGCAAGGAAGGGATTCGCGAACTGGCGGAGCACAATCTGGCCAAGGCGGACTATGCGGCGAAGACGTTTGCCGCACAGCCGGGAGCGAAGGTTTTGTTCGGAGGCGCGCCGCGGTTTCACGAATTTGTGGTGGAAACGCAGGAAGATCCGGCTGCGTTGAGTGAGCGGCTGATGGACGGCAAGATTGTGGGCGGCGTGGCGCTGAACCGGTGGTATCCGGAGCTGAAGAACGCGACGCTGTGGTGCACGACGGAAGTGATCACGAAGGAACAAATTGATGCGGCGGCCCGGATTTTGGCGGCCGCGCCGGTGGAGGCATAGGGGGGAATTCGCAGCATTTGGAACGGCGCGATTTCTTCTCTAGGCTAGTTTGCTTTGTAACAGGGCACGACTTTAGTCGTGTCGAAGATGGGTTGTTAAAAGGAGTTGGGCTTTAGCCCCTGCCATGGCGATTCCGGGCAGGAAATCATCAGCGGAGAACATCCTTAACCCCGCTCGAACGTTTTTCACGACGACAAAGACGAGCATGGGCCGGGCGCTGTTGCAGTCGGAACGAAATGCAGAACTGCTCATCGATGTGTTGCGCACATTGGTCGGAGAGCATGCTTTCAAGTTGCACGACTTCGTAATCATGCCGGATCATTTGCACCTTCTATTGACCGTTGATGAAGGGATAACCGTTGAGAAGGCGATGCAACTGGTGAAGGGAAGATTTTCGTTTCGACTGGGCAAGGAGTTCAGTTTCAAAGGTGAAATTTGGCAAAGAGGATTCTCGGAAGTGCAGGTCTTCGGTGAGCGGAGTTTTGAAGAGCATCGAGCGTACATTGCCAACAATCCGGTGAAGGCTGGCTTGGTGGATTCGCTGGGGAAGTACCCGTATTGTTTCAAGAGTTTGGCAATTAAGAAGGCGGAGGAACGGCGAAGCCGCCTCGAGAGTTGAGGCGGGTGGGGCGTAGCAGGGGCTAAAGCCCAACGTCTTCTGGTGGCATTCTTGGCACGACTGAAGTCGTGCCCTGTTACAAAGCGAGCCTCATTGCGCAAATCTGTTGCGGACCGAGGCGTTCAGGAGAAGGGGTAATTGTGGCACAAGCGATAGAGACCATCGAACGCAAGACTCTCGGCAAGGTGCGGCCGCACCAGACGCAGAATGAGGCGCTGGTGTTTGAGAAGTCGTCGCCGGGGAAGAAGGCTTACAGGTTGCCGCCGCTGGATGTGCCGGCGGTCGATCCGGCCCAACTGCTCGGCGCCGCGAGGCGCGATCAAGCAGCGGAGCTGCCGGAGTTGAGCGAGATCGAGATCATCCGCCACTTTACGCGGCTTTCGACGTGGAACTACGCGATCGATCTGGGCATGTACCCGCTGGGCTCGTGCACCATGAAGTACAACCCGCGGGTGAACGAACTGGTGGCGCGCATTGAGGGGCTGGCCGAGGCGCATCCCTATCGTCCCGACCATCGGGCGCAGGGCATGCTGGAGATCATTGCCTTGCTGCAGCGGTGTTTGATCGAGATCACAGGCATGGACACCATCACGCTGCAGCCGGCGGCCGGGGCGCATGGGGAGTTTACCGGGATCCTGCTGGTGCGGGCCTGGCATGAGTCGCAGGGGAATGCCCGCAAGAAGATCTTGATTCCCGACTCGGCGCATGGCACCAATCCGGCGACGGCGGCCATCTGCGGTTATACCGTCGAAAACTTGAAATCGAATGCCGAGGGCGGCATCGATCTGGATGCGTTGACGCGGCAGGTGGATGAAGAGACGGCTGCACTCATGTTGACGAATCCTTCGACCATCGGCGTGTTTGAGAGCCAGATCCACAAGATCGCCGAGATTCTGCACGCCAAGGGCGCGCTGCTCTACATGGATGGCGCCAACATGAACGCGCTGGTGGGCAAGGCGCGGCCGGGCGACTTCGGCGTGGACGTAATGCACCTGAACCTGCACAAGACGTTTTCGACGCCCCACGGCGGCGGCGGCCCGGGTTCGGGCCCGGTAGCCTGCAAGGCCTTCCTGGAGCCCTTTCTGCCCACGCCGGTGCTGGTTCGCCAGACCGCGAGCGGACCGGTTCCTTCGTACCAGAAATATCCGGAAGCATCGCCGTTTCCCTCGCCGTTTGCGGAGAGGGCGGGAGACCGGGCGCCGCAATCCGCGGGACAGTTGACCTGGGACTACGATCGTCCACAGTCGGTGGGCCGGGTGCGCGCGTTCTACGGGAACACGGGAATGTTTATCCGCGCGCTGGCCTACATTCTGGCCAACGGACCGGACGGGCTGCGGCAGACCACAGAAGATGCCGTGCTGAATGCCAACTACATTCGCCACAAGCTGGAGGATGTGTACGAGCTGCCGTACAAGACGGCCTCAATGCACGAAGTGGTGTTCAGCGATAAGCGCCAGGCGGCCAAGGGCGTGAAGACGGGCGATATCGCCAAGCGGCTGATCGATTACGGCTTCCACCCCTACACGGTGAGCTTTCCGCTGATTGTGCATGGGGCGCTGATGATTGAGCCCACAGAGAGCGAGTCGCTGGAAGAGCTGGATCTGTTCATCGACGCGATGCGGGCGATTGCCAAAGAAGTGGATGAGACGCCGGAGGTGGTGAAGTCGGCTCCGCACTCGACGCGGGTTTCGCGGCTCGACGAGGTGCAGGCGGCGCGCAAGCCGATTCTGCGCTGGCGGCCTAGGGAAGCGGCGACGATTCCACCCCAGCCGCTGCCGGCTGGGCCGCAGGAAGACAAGCCGACGGCTTGATTTTCGTGGTTGACTTCAGGCGATGACGGTCAGGCCCGCGGAAGCATGGCGGGCGACTCTAGCATCGGCGGTGACCAGAGTCAGTCCCTCAGCGGTTGCCTGCGCAATCAGCATGCGATCGAATGGATCCTTGTGGATAGGCGGGAGGTTCTGCAGGGCGGCGATATGCTGCGGACGAAGCGTCAGCGCAGTGGCGGCCAGTTGGTCCAGCGCGTCACGCCACCAGGTGCGTGGGTCGCCCACGTCCAGATTGCCCTTCGTGCTTTTGAGCATGACTTCCCAGTAGGAGAGGACGCTGAGCACGTTGGGGCCTTCGCTCACTCTTTTGCGCGCTGCCATGGAGAGTGCCTCAGGCCGTTCGAGAGCCCTGATTACCGTGTGCGTGTCGAGCAGAAAGCCGTTGATCTTCGGATCCTGACTCACTCGCTTTCACCGAGTATTTCCTCTTCGGTGATAGGGTCGTCCCACCCGGGCGACAGGCGAATCCTCCCCTTCATTCCACCGAGTACGGGTTTGCGGTGGGTCGGCGGAGGTGGAGCGATCTGCGCCACGGGGCGGCCATGGCGGGTGATCACGACCTGTTCTCCGAGTTCCACGGCACGAATCAGCTCGGGGAGCCGGTTCTTTGCTTCTGCGGTACTGACTTCCATGGCGGAATTATAGTCATAAATTATGGCCATAACAATCCGAGAGTCAAGTGGCGGCGCCAATTTTGGCAGTCTACGAAGTGTCGAAACGGGAATGACCGGATGGTCTTTTAAACCTCTTGCGTTATCCAGGTTCGCTGCGTTTGCTCCGCTTGCCGGGGTGTGCTAACCTTGATTTCTGTGCCGTTGAACGTGCGGAGCGGGAGTGTGTCCGTGCGCGACTTCAGCATTGACTTTGGGCACCGGGAAAGACGTTCCGGTTTTCCGATGTGGGTCGGGCTGGCGTAGCTCAGCTGGTAGAGCATCTGATTTGTAATCAGAGGGTCGGGGGTTCAAATCCCTTCGCCAGCTCCACAAATGGGGAACCGAAAGACGGGCCTGAGACGAAATATTGGCCGGTGAGCAGGCTTTTTTGAGGCGCCGGACCTGTCCTCCGCGGTGATCCCACAGAGGTGCATGCTCCGCAAACCGGAGATCTTCCGGACGGGACTTGATGCGCTGGAACGGGTTTGCGGCAAGTTTGGCAAGGAGTATCGGCCGAGGCAGAAGAGTTGGTCCTTGGCGGCAGATTTTGGTCGTCGAGGGATTTGGGCACAGGTGGCCGAGCGGTTAATGGCAGCAGACTGTAAATCTGCCGCTCCTTGGAGCTACGGAGGTTCGAATCCTCCCCTGTGCACCACTCGAGTTGAGGATGTGAGGGCTGGATTGGGCGACGGAACAAAGCTCGCCGCAAGTAATTTGAACGACGGCCTGGTGAAAGGCTCGGGTTCAGAACCAGCTGAGGATGAAAGTGGTCTGAGCGGTAGAACTCAAGCAGCCGAGGGGCTGGAGAAGCGGTTCAGACTGGCGTTGCTGTTGTATGGGATTTTGGGCCTGCTGGTCTGGTTCACGATGGGCGAGGGCAAAGTGCTCGTCCAGGGCAGACCAGTGGAATTGCGGCTGGTTCCGTTGATTGTGTTGGGCGGGCTGGCTTTGCGGACGGTAGTAGCCCGTCATGCGGAGAAGATCCGTCAGGGTGGGAAAGGCCGTTCAAGTTTGTAAGCAGGGCTGATGTAGCTCAGTTGGTAGAGCACTCCCTTGGTAAGGGAGAGGTCACCAGTTCAATCCTGGTCATCAGCTCCAGAGATACGAGGGATCAGGGATCAGGGTTCAGGGATCAGCAGATGCGCCGATGGAAGGCTGACTGCAGCGAGAAACGGCAAAATAGGACCGATCCCTGAAACCTGATCTCTGACCCCTGCTTTTCGGCGGGAGTAACTCAGTGGTAGAGTCACAGCCTTCCAAGCTGTTGGTCGCGAGTTCGATCCTCGTCTCCCGCTCCAGGATTTGGAATTGTGCGCAGGTTTGAAGCAAGGGTGAAGTCGGATGTTTGAGCAGGCAGGAATCGCGGTTCAGGACGAACAGGGGTACGCCAAGCTTCACGCGCTGATCGATGCCGCGTTTGATGCACGGGATGTGGAGGTTTTTCTCAACCGCGTGACCAAGTCGAAGCTGCGTATTCGGGATTATGAGAACGTACTACGACGCGGGTTTCTGGGTAAGGAAGCGGTCGATCTCTACGGGGCTCTCCCCGTTTCCGATCAGGGCCTGACGCGGGAACGTTATCTGCGGCTGGTTGAGGCAGTTCCGCTGGAACTGCGGCAGCGGTATTTTCGGGTGTACGCGTATTACTGAGAAAGGCAAGGTGTCAGGGATCAGGTTTCAGGGTTCAGCCGGTTTCGTGGTAAGAGAGCCGAAGCGGCGTGAACCTGCAAGATGAAACTGAACCCTGACCCTGTAACCTGATCACTGTTTTTTGGGGCTGGAGCCGGATGGCCGGCGCCCTGTTAGCAACGGCATTGCAGCGACAAGGGGAAGAGAAAAATGGCGAAGGAAAAATTTGATCGTTCGAAGCCGCACGTGAACGTGGGCACGATTGGACACATCGATCACGGCAAGACGACGTTGACGGCGGCCATCACCAAGGTGCTGCAGAAGCACAACCCGAAGA
>Ga0302320_10003031_pt1 | contig 39179 bp, 27 predicted proteins | sample Bog_T0_3_FD_202130 | JGI IMG/M metagenome (GOLD analysis project Ga0302320, IMG submission 202130) | Peat permafrost microbial communities from Stordalen Mire near Abisko, Sweden - Bog_T0_3 | ecosystem: Environmental > Terrestrial > Soil > Wetlands > Peat | place: Sweden: Abisko, Stordalen Mire... | reverse complement strand
GGCAGCTTGGGACGGAATGCCAGCACCTGCTTGTAACGCTGAAGCGCCTCTTCATAGCGCCCCATCATGGTCAGCGCGTGGCCCAGGCCCATGGATGCGGCGATCAGCGCCGGCTTGCGGCGGAGCGTCAGATCGAACTCCCGAATTGCGTCTTCGGGGCGGCCCAGGGCAAGCATCAGTTCGCCCAGACCCATGCGAGCGAGCGCGTTCGTGCTGTCCAGACGAATAGCCTGCCCGTAGGCGCGCTCGGCCTCTTCGCTGCGGCTGGCGGCCTTGAGCGCCTGGCCCAGCGCGACCCAGGCCGTGACCATCTGAGGCGCAGCGGCTACAGCGGTTTCGGCCATCTTGACCGCCGCAGCGGATTGGCGGCTGGCCAGCGCAACCAGGCTCATGCCCACCAGCGCCTTTGGATCGCACGGGTTCTGCTCCAACATGCGCTGGTAGCCAAGAGCAGCCTCGGTCAGATGGCCGGTCAGCTCTCGTGGAAGGCTCGCCTCGTTTGTCTGCATCGTCATTGCGGTTGGGGAATTCGGCCTGAAGCTGCTCGTGCGCGCAAGACAAGCGCGCGAACCGTCAGGTCAATTACCTTATTTAAAAGCTAGGCCGGTTGAGGCAGGCGCTCAACCGGAATACGCACGGAATGTGCGAATCGCGATGTGAAATTTCCCATTTTTTCGGTAGGTTCGGTTTCGGGATTGGAACGGAGCGACTGGCGCACTGAATGACAGATGGCGGCGGGCCGCCTTCCAGACTGTGCAGAATATGCGATTCTATCGCACATTCTGCATTAACCTAAATCCGGCTTGACATTGAAGGGACCGTGATGTACTTTGGCCTGTCTTGTTCAATCTTCCCAACACAACCCATGAAAAGGAAAGGGAATATGAAACAGCTTGGGTGGTTCCGTGCATTCGGATTGGTTGCGATCGCGCCAATGCTCAGCCTTACGCTGGCAGCGCAGGCGGGTGATACGGCGATGATTCAGCAGAAGCTTTACGCGCAGTTCAAGCTGACCACGATTACGGTTGACCGTTCGGATATTGTCACAGCCGGGGATGTGGTCGTGATCCACAAGCCCGGACTGTTGATGTATGCCGTGGCCTCACCGCTGCCGCCATCGAACACCTACAAGAACGGGAAGATTGGGCAAGGCTGGGGCGGTTTCGGCAAGGATCTGGCGATAGGAATGCTGACGCAGGGAGGGGGGACAGCAGCTGATTACCCGAAACGCCCTTTCGTGCCAGAGGAGAAGTGCTGGGTTACGGCGATTCAGGTCCAAAAGGATGGGGTGATTTTCCAGCTTTACAGCGATCCCTATGACGATATTCGTTATTATGCGAACCTGAAGATACCTTTTCCTAACAAGAAGGAAATGCCGTCCGTGGATGCAGCCTTGCAACTGGTGGCGGAAGTGCTGACGGTGATGCCGCCGGACGATCAAGGCGGGCAGGAAACTGCGGAGCCTGCTGGGGGCACGGCGGTGAATCCGGTGCAAGAAGGTCCGCCACCGCCAATCGCCGGAGAGTACACAGCGACGGGCGGTTCACGCATCCTGCTTCTTACTGACGGATCATTCACGAAGTTTATGGGGGCCGGGCAAGTCCATGGCCAGTATGCGGTCGATGGTAATAATCTGACTCTTACGTATCCTTCTACAGGCTTTTCTCAGCATTTCACGATCCATGACGGCAATCTATCGGATGTGAACACGAATCAGGTATGGGCTAGAACAGGGGATGCACCAGCAGCGCAGTTGCCGGTGATTGCGCCCCCACCTCCGCCAACGGATGCGCCACCACCGACGGTCACCGTTGGCCAGACCAAGAAGCAAGTGATGGCAGCCTTCGGACAGCCGTTGAGGTCGGCGAAGATTGGAGTGAAGGAGATCTTCTACTACAAGGACATGAAGGTAACTTTCATGAATGGGAAGGTCAGCAACGTGGAGTAGTGCGTGTGCAAACGAACCAGCGCTTGGCCAAACCGAGCGCCCAGGAAAGGATCGAACGATGAAGATGAAGTATCAGCTTACTTCCATTTTGGCATTTGGATTCGCCGTCGCGGCGTGGGGACAACAGAGCGCCGCGCCCGCGCCCAAACCAACCGACAGCGGCCCCACGCTCGCAGCGACCATGCAATTCATCCAGGAAAAGTTGAGCGAACAGGGCCAAGTAGGCTTTGCACAAACCTTAAGCAATCAGCCGGAAATAACTCGGCGCGAGTTTATCACAGTCACCGATGTGATGGCCGACCCGGCAGCCTGCACTCTCTACACGACCGAAACCGTCCAATACGACATCGATTTACCAAGTGGTAAAAAATTGAAGCTGGGGGGCCCGGTTACACCCGACGACCTGCACACCCACATAGTGGAGACGGACACGACCTCCTTCAAGCAAGTCGAGAAGATCGTCGTCGTGAAGATGCAGGATGTTACAAATCAGTCCTATGCGCGATCAGCCCACCCTGAAATCACCGTGATGGTAACGCCCCCTGTCTTCTATGTGCTGCTCTCAGCGTCAAGTGCTGTGTTCTCCGTACATACTTCCACTACTAAAGGCAGCCAGGCGCCTGTGGAGAAAGACACAACCAGCAAGACAGATGGCATCACAATCCGCGATGAAGAGACGGCTAACAAGGTGGCCAAAGCCATGTCTCATGCCATGGAGTTGTGCGGCGGCGGCGTCACCAAGAAGGATCTCTTCTAAACCATCGGGCGTGCATGTACTTAGGCTTGCCGAATCTTTTCGATTGCGAAGGGGAGCGTTCGTACCGCACGCTCCCCTTCGCAGGCCGGCTTATTAAAGTATCAGTGCGGTATTACCAACAGCCCGCTCTCCAGCAGCTTTTCCGTCAGCCGGTCGATGGCCCTGGGAAACTTGTAGGAGATGGTGCGGACCGCCATCCCCAACAAACTGGCGGCTTCGGCTTGGGTGTACTCCTGCAGAATGATGCGGCTGAGCATTATGCGGTCGAGCGAACCAAGCTGGTTCAGGCACTTTTCCACGTCGAGGACGAAGATGACCGCGTCCTCGAAGGTGCGGATGGGACGGCTGGAACACCACCCCCTGGCAATCGGGTCACCCAGGATGTTGGGCGCCCTGCCCACCTGCATGGACGCGTAGAGGTAACGCCGCAACATGCTCTCGGTGTGCTTGCGGTAGAAAGCCAGGCTGACGACCGGCCCGGCGGACGGTGCTTTGACGACCGGCTTTGCCGCCGGCGGCGCGGCTGGTTCTGCTTCCCACGCTCTGCTGTCGGACTGCCATGCCCGCTGTGGAGTGCTAACTGCCCATACCATTGGCAACTGAAGGGCTGCGCTCATTGAGCACCTCCCATTGCTTGCGCCACCGCCCAGACTCTTACCAGCGTCTTTCCGGTGGGACGACCGCGCCGTTTGCGGCTTTCGGGCGTGGGAAATTCCTGGAGTTTGGTCTCACATGCCTTGCAATACACACTCCCCTGGGTCTGGGCGCGATACCAAAGACAACCGCACCCCTCGCAAATTTTCAAATGCACGCGCGTAAAATCCATGACGAAATCTCCATGTTCTTGTTTCCTCCCGACGGGCTTGCTTTCTTACCTTTTCTCCGCGGGGTTGAGAGAACCGGGTATGGCTGCTCAGGGTTCTTGTGCCCTGATGCGGGGGATAGCCTCCGGAATTCTCTCGTTTTTAGTCATGCTCATAGCGCGCAGATCCTGGAATTCCGATAGCTGGCGGCCCCGAACGCCTCTCAGAGGGGTTTGGAGCGGGGACGAGAAAGCCGGAAGGGATTTTTTTATCTCCCGGCAATTGTTCATGAACCGCTGGAAAAGGGGCGCAATATCGCCCGTTTCAACCTGGCGGCAATGAAGAAGTTCTCACGAAATTCCCACAGATCAGCACCGGATTAAGTAAAGCAAATCTAGAGAGATGATTCCCTTGCGTCAATCTCCCTCAACCGCCTTTTGCTTCTATGCTTTCCAATATCCGGGCAAGCGTCGAAAATGAAGGCAAGTTAGCCCATCCATGTTTTCAAACAGAAAATGGAGAGAGTTCATCCCCATTGCTGGTGGCGGATTATCCACAGATGAACTTTACGCAGATGCACGAGCGACTGCGCCTGGAACTGCTGCGCAGGATTCAGCGGGGAACGGTCAGCGTCTCGCTCTTGGCTCGCCAAACGGGCTTCGGGCAATCGCATCTGTCGAACTTTCTGCACAGCCGGCGGCAGCTCTCGCTGGAGGCTCTGGACCGGATTCTGGCGGCGCAGCACATGGCGGCCAGCGATCTTCTGCCCGCCAACTATCAGGGGCAGGCGTTGCCGGCCGACGGAGAAAGCAGCGCGGTCCCGGTTGTCTCCCACTCGGCGGCATTGTTTGAGCCGTACATCCGGCCTTCGACCATGCAGTCGATGCTGCATCTTCCCGCCGGGCTGTTGCAGTCCATCCGGCCCCGACCGTCAAAGACGCGCAGCGCCTGGCAGCGATTTGTGGCCGTGCGCATTCTGGGGGCCGACGCCCTGGCCATGGAGCCGCTGATTCTGCCGGAGGCCATCACGCTGATTGACCGGCATTACAACTCGCTGATACCGTACCGGCCCAACCGGCCCAATCTGTACGCGGTGCGTCACGGGGCGCATCTGATGTTGCGCTATGTGGACTTTGTGGCCAGCCGTCTGGTGCTGCGGCCGCACAACATCGCTTTTCCCGTGGACCTGTTGGAAGTGGACTCGGGCGAGCCGCCCAGCGAACTGCTGGCTGGCCGCATCGCATTGATTCTGAACGAGCCATAAGGTCACTTCGGCGCCGTGACCGAGGACGTCAATGGCGTGACCATTCCCGCCCGGAACTTCTATATTGTTTTTATGTCATCTCAGAAGTTTTTCATGCCGAAAATGCTCAATAACGCCATCTTCCTATTCGCTTTCCTCACTTTGTCAGCCATCGCAGCGGCCGCGCAGGGCACAGTGCCCACCTTCCAGTACACATCCGGCCACAATACTTACTCGCTTGCCGGGCACGATCCGGCCCGGGGGGGCGCGAGTTCCATCCCCACGATTCTGGTTCCCATTACGCTCTCCTTCGAGACGAAAGAGGTTGCGGGCAAGCCCTTCCGCATGGATGCGGGAGCGGACGTGCCGCACATTCTCGGCTCACCCATCTTCTCGGGGTTTGGCTTCGCGCAGGGCGGCGTGACTCAGTACGCCGACGCCATGCTGCGCGCCACCTTTCCCGGAGCCGCGGGATGGCATACTTTGCTTGGCAAGCCGAAGGTGAGGCCCGCGGAGATCACGGTGCCCGCCGGTTACGGTTATGTCCTTACCTCGAAGAAGACGGGCAGATCTCTCGCCGTTGTCGATGTCGAATTCCTGCAGCGCGAACTCTTCAAGCAGTTTCCCAGGCAAGACGGCAGTCTCATCATCGCCGTGACGCATAACACCACCTTCTATGCGTATGGCGATGCCACGGTTTGCTGCTCCTGGGGAACGCACGGAGTGGACTCGGCCACAGGAAACTCATTCGTGATCGGTTCCTATCTCCAGGCCGCGCCCGCCATAGTCGAAGACCGCGACGTTCAACCTCTGACAGAGCAACTGGCGGAGTTCATCAACGACCCGCTGCACGACCCTCTGCTGCGCGGCGGCCCTGGCATAGTTCAAACCAACGCAGTTCCCGCCTGGATTCATCCCGTCGCCGTGAATAGCAGCGGCAAAGGCGGCTGTGGCGGCACGGGTATCGCTACTTCATACGTTCTGCTGGAGCCGACGGACAGAAACCCCCGAAGCGAGATTCCGGTATCCGAACCCTTCCTTGCCGAGGCTGGCGGGGTCGCCTGGCACCTGCAAAACGTTGCGCTGCTGCCCTGGTATACCGGCCAGCCCGAAGCTGCCGGCGCCGCTTACAGCTTCCCCGATGCGCACGTACTCACCGCACCTGCCACGCCATGTCCGGCCCGCGACAGAACCCGCGAGAACCGCGCTGATATGCCTGCGCCGCCAGCGCCCACGGTGGCCGCTATCCCGCTCAGCGGCTCGCCCAACGGCCATCGCCTTATCGGATACTGGGCTGGATATGGCCCGCCAAATTCCGGCTTCCGCCTCCGCGATGTCTCGCCGCAGTGGGATATCATCATCGTCGCCTTCGCCAGTCCCGAGAAGCTTGCGCCTGAAGGAACTTTGCAGTTCCGCCTGCGCGGCGGAACCGACGCCGCCCAGTTCCGCGACGATATTGCCTATCTGAAGAGCCAGGGGAAAAAGGTCATGATCTCCCTCGGCGGCGGTGGAAAGTTTTTCACGCTTGCCGATGAGAAGAGCGTTTCGAATTTCGTTTCCTCCGTCAGCCAGATCATCACCGAGTATGGTTTCGACGGAATCGACCTTGACTTTGAGACTCCATCCTTTTCTCTTGATCCTGGGGATACGGACTTCAAGAACCCCAAAACGCCGTCCGTGGTAAACCTCATCTCGGGCCTGCGTCAGTTGCATGATCGCTTCGGGGCCGGTTTCATGATCAGCCTTGTGCCCGAAGGCACGCAGATTCCAGGCGGCTTTGCCGGCTACGGCGGCCAATTCGGCTCTTACATCCCCATCGCCTGGGGAGTGCGCGACTTCCTCTCTTTTGTCGATGTGCAGGACTACAACACGCCGCCGCTCGAGGGCCTCGACGGAGAAATCTATCAGCTTCCCTCGGTGGATTATCACGCCGCGACGACAGAACTTCTATTGCACGGCTTCCAGGTTGGAAAGCCCGGCAAGCAGTTCTTCCCGCCTATGCCGGCCGATAAGGTCGCCGTAGGCTTTCTGGTGGGCTCGACAACTCCCGCAATCGTTTCCGGGGCAATGAACTACATCATCACCGGGAAGGCTCCCGCCGGAACCACTTACAAATTGCGCGCACCTGCCGGCTACCCCGGCATGATTGGCGCCATGTTCTGGACGATTGACGCCGATCGTCTTCAAAACTACACCTTCTCTAACCAGATCGGTCCGCAACTCCACAGCTATCCGGCGGTGAAATAGAACGGTTCTCCAATTCACGTGCCCTTGCCAGCCCAGTGTGAGGTGGCTTCTTCTTAAGAGGCTGTCAAAAAACTCGTGGATCGTGAAGGGGACGGGCTTTAGCTCGTCCATTAAGGGACCAGGAGATTTCCGGCTTTAGCCGCTGAGGGTCTGCAAATGACTGATAAATGCTCCCTCAGGGGCTAAAGCCCCGTTCCACTTCAGCCTCTGATGTACGGGCTAAAGCCCGTACCCTTCGCCCAAAACCAAGTTTTTAGACACGCTCTAAGGAAAAGCCACTCAGCGGATGTGCTTTCGGAGTACAGCAATTGGAGAACCGCTGTAGCCGCCGGAGGCAATCATCGCCAACGGACGCGGGCGGAATGAAAAACAGCTTTCGATACTAATCCGGGTGCACTGTGTCGGGATTGTCGAAGCGGGTGAACTTGGCGATAAAGTTCAGATGGACGATGCCGGTGGGGCCGTTGCGCTGCTTTTCAATGATGATCTCCGACTTGGCTCTGTCGGCTTCGCTCATCTCCTCGTGCTTGTTGTAGTAGGACTCGCGGTGAATGAAGGCGACCACGTCGGCGTCCTGCTCAATGGAGCCGGACTCGCGCAGATCGCTGAGCATGGGGCGATGGTCGTCCTTGCGCTGCACTCCGGCGCGGGAGAGCTGCGACAGGGCCACCACGGGCACGTTCAGCTCCTTGGCCAGAGCTTTCAGGCCGCGCGAGACAGCCGACACCTCCTGGGTGCGGTTTTCGTAGTTCCTCTTGCCGGACGAAGGCACCGTGGCCGTCATCAGTTGCAGATAGTCCACCACGATAAGGTCGAGTCCTTTGTTCTGCTTGAGCCGCCGGGCCTTGGCGCGCATCTCGGCCAGCGAGATGGCCGCAGTGTCGTCGATGAAGAGATGCGACTCGACCAATTGCCCGAGGGCAGCGGTGAGCCTGTCGTGGTCTTCGCGGCCCAGAAAGCCCTTTTGCAGCTTCTGCTGGTCCACCCAGGCCTGAGACGACAACATGCGGCGCAGGAGCGATTCCTTGCTCATTTCCAGGCTGAAGACGGCCACGGTGGCGTTGTGGTGGATGGCCGCGTTCTCGGCGATATTGATGGCCCACGCGGTTTTGCCCATCGAAGGACGGGCGGCAATGATGATCAGCTCGCCCTTTTGCAGGCCGCTGGTCATGCGGTCAAATTCAGTGAAATCCGTGGCCAGGCCTGTGACTTCGCGGCTCTGTTTGTATAAGTTGTCGATGGTCCCGAAGGAACTCTGGACAATCTGATCGATCGACTGGAAGCCGCTGGTGAGGCCCTTGTCGCTGACCTCCATCAATTGCGATTCAGCGGCGCCGAGAACATCGAGCGCATTTTCGCCCTGGTCGGCAGCGCGCGCGATTGCCTGCGAACAGATGAGCATGAGCTTGCGCAACAGGCTCTTGTCCTTGACGATGCGGATGTACTCTTCGATGACCGGACGGCGCGGCAAACCCTCGGTGAGCGAGGCCAGATAGGCCACGCCGCCGACGGATTCAATCTCCTTCATTCGGGCCAGCTCGTTGGCCAGCGTGACGATGTCCACCGCCCGCGAGGCGTTCATCAGCTCGGACATGCGCAGGAAGATGCGGCGGTGCGAGTCGAGGGAGAAATCATCCTCTGTGAGTTTTTCAGCGGCCTCGGAGTGGGCGGCGTTGTCCAGCAGAATAGCGCCGAGGATCGTTCTCTCAGCGTCCACGTTGGCGGGCAAGCCGGTGTCGAGAGCCAGGTTGGAAATGGTGGCCATGACTTCGAGTGTAGGCTGGTTGGGTATGGCAAATGGCTTGTGAATTGCCGCGAGGTTGTGTGGGAATCCTGATGGGCAGAATCCGTGGGCGCACATGGGAAGGCCCTTCGGCGTCAAGCCAAAGGGCCTTCAATGAACAACATCCAGCCTACGCCGTGACAGTCCGCGCAGGTTTGGATCCCCACAGCCCATAGTAGGCGATGAAGAGGTAGCAGAGGATGGGCAGGACGAAGGCGTGCTGAATGCCCACCCTGTCAGCCAGAGCGCCGATCAGGTAAGGAACCACCGCTCCGCCGACAACCGCTGTCATGATGAGCCCCGAGCCCTTGCTGGTGAGCGGCCCCAGGCCGGCGATGCCAAGGGCAAAAATATTTGGGAACATGATGGAGTTGAAAAAGCCGCACAGCACCAGGGACCAGATGGCTGCCTGGCCGGCAGAAACCATGGACAGCAGCAACATGGCGGCGGCGGCAAAGCCAAAGATGCCCAGCAACTTTCCGGAATTGACCTTGGTGAGAATCCAAGAGCCGAGCAAGCGGCCAACCAGTGCGCCAAACCAGTAAAGCGACACGAGAATGGCGGCTATTTCCACGTTGGTCCAAGGACCGAGCCAGCGTGTTACTAACGCGCCAAACCCGCCAAGCGACTCAAAAAATGAAGCCACTTTTTCGCTGTTCACTCCCTGAGACAAAAAGTAATTCACCGCAATCGAAGCCAGCCCCACTTCCACACCCACATAAAGGAAGATGCCCACAGCACCCAGCACCGTGTGCTTGTAGGTCCAGATACTGCGGCCCTCAACCCCACCGCCCTCTTTGCCGGGGCGGAAGGACTCGGTGCGGGTAACCGCCGGCAGATGTTGGAAAGCCACAGCCAGCCCCAGCAGCAGCAGCCCGGCGGCGATCAACAGGTAGGGAACCCGCACCGTGTCGGCAACGGCTGCCGGAGAACTCAGCTTGGCCGGGTCCGTAAGAATGTACGCGCCGGCAACAATCGGCGCGATGGCTGAGCCAAGCGAGTTGAGGGCCTGCGCCAGCGTCAGCCGAACAGGAGCGCTATGCTCCGGTCCCAGGATGGCGACATACGGGTTGGCGGAGTTTTGCAGCGCGGTTACGCCCGCGCCCACAATAAAAACGGCCGCAAGGAAGAGTGGAAAACTCACCAGCCTGGCCGCGGGAAGAAACAACAGGCAGCCGGCCATCTGAATAAACAGGGCGACAACCATGGTTCGCTTGTAGCCGATGATCTCGATCAATTTGGCGGAAGGCGCGGAGAAGACGAAGTAGGCCAGGAAAAACGCCGATTCCGCCAGCATGGCCGGCCCGTAATGAAGATTGAAGATCGACCGCAGATGGGGCACCAGCGCCATGTTCAGGGTGGTGATGAACCCGAAGATGAAAAACAGCGCGGCGACGATGATGAACGGGACGAGGTATCCGGGCGACGTGAGAGCCGCGGATTGTTTCGATTCTGCTGCCATAATGGTCGTTCTCCACTTCCTCAAAAAAGTTGCCCTGTTCGGGTCTGTCCGCGCCTCCCTCGGCGCACAAGATGCGTGGGACAGCGGCCGGCTGGTTTCCTGCTACGGGTTCACATTGCTCCGGGAATCCCGTTGTCTGGCTGCACTCAACACTATAACCAAAACCCCGCACAGTGGAAGGGACGGGAAGCACGGAGAGTGTCAGCATAACTGCCAATGAAGATGAAAAGAACGTTGCAGCCATGGGCAAAGGGCTGCAAAATGAAGGGGAAATGCCTTATTCTCAATGCAAAGCAAGGAGCGCGAAATGGCTATTGGAACGTTGAGCAGCGCCAAAATCAAGAAGGTTGTTGCGGCATTGGAAGGCAACTGGCAGGCCGAGATGGAGGGGTACTACACCTACCTGACCCTGGCCGACCGGGATACGGACCCAATACGCGCCCAGGTGCTGCGCCATCTGTCCGGCGCTGAGTGGGAACACGCCGCACTGTGGCATGGCCGCATCAAGGAGCTGGGCGGGGCGGATCCGGTTTTCCACGGCAGGCCCGGCGGCGAGGCCAACTCGCTGGCCAACCGCGCCGGCGGCATCCGCATGGCGCTGCGCCGGTTGGAGATCGAGGAAAGCCGGGCAATTGCTAGTTATGGCGAGCAACTGAAATCTTTGGGCGACGAAGAATCCATCGCCATTCTCGAGCACGTCATCGAAGACGAGAAGGATCACTACAAGGAACTGGGATCGCTATTGCGCGGACACTACCCCGCCCCGTCCGGCGCTCAAAAGGTGGACGCCAAGGCGGTGCTTGAAGAGATGCTGGCAAAACGCTCCCAGGGGCGCAAGCAGCCGGGCAGTTGGATTGGCGACGCCATTTACGGCGTGAACGACGGCCTGGGCGCCATCTTCGGCATCGTCAGCGGCGTCAGCGGCGCCACTGCGGGCGACAGCAAGTACGTGCTGCTGGCGGGCCTCTCCGGCCTGATCGCCTCTGCTCTCTCGATGGGTTCCGGCGCGTATCTGGCCGCCAAAAGCGAGCGCGAAATCTATATGGCCGAGATCGCCCGCGAGCGCGACGCCATCCAGATGAACGGCCCCGAAGCACGCGAGTTGCTTTCGCTTTACTACCAGGTGAAGGGCCTGCCCGAGGCGGACTCTCAGAACATGGTGGAGCACATCGCGCGTGACCCCGAACAGATGCTCCGTGCGCTGGCCAGTGAACGGCTAGGCACCAGCGAAGAGGCGCTTGCCAATCCGATGGTCTCAGCCAGTTCCGGCGCTCTTTCCACCGCTGTTGGCGCGGCCATCCCCATCATTCCGTTTTTCTTCCTGAGTGGAATCGAAGCAGTCATCGCCGCCGCCATCATTTCGCTGGCCGCTCACTTCGCCGTAGGCGCGGCCAAGTCGCTGATTACCGTCCGCTCCTGGTGGTCATCCGGCCTGGAGATGACAGCAATCGGAGCCATCGAAGGCGCAGTGACATACGGCATCGGAGTCTTGCTGGGCAAGGGCGGGATGTAAGCAGTTTTTCAAAGCAGGCCAAACGTTCACCTGAGGCAAACCGATAAAATGGATTCGGCTTTCGCCTCCGGGAGAACTTAGTGCTGAAAAAGACGCTTTGCCTGCTTGCTTTCGTTATAACGCTGCTGCCGTGCATTCCAGTCAAGGGACAGACTGCTACCGATATTGTTGTCGAGCGCAATGTTGCGATGCAGACGCGCGACGGAGTGACGCTGCGCTCGGACATCTACCGTCCGGCCGGGGAAGGTGCCTTTCCCGTGCTCCTGCAGCGGACGCCTTATGGCAAGGACACGGTCGCCGTCTTTGCCCGCAAGGCCGTCGCACGCGGCTATATGGTTGTGGCGCAGGATGTGCGTGGGCGATTTGCCTCCGAGGGCGAGTGGTACACCTTCAAGCATGAGAGCGAAGACGGTTACGACGCCGTCGAGTGGGCGGCCGCTCTGCCTCACTCCAATGGCAAGGTGGGCATGTTCGGTGGCTCTTATGTAGGCGCGACGCAGATGCTCGCCGCCATCAGCCATCCACCCCATCTGGCCGGAATCTGCCCAGTTGTAACTGCCAGCAACTACCACGAGAACTGGACTTATCAGGGCGGCGCATTCGAGCAGTGGTTCGATGAATCCTGGACCGCGTCGCTGGCGCAGGACACCTTCAACCGGAAGATCACGGAAGCCAGGAATGCCCTGGTCGGCAGCGAGGTTCTGCCGCTGAGCCAATTTCCGGTCTTCAACATCAAGCTAGCCCCGGGCGGCGCGGGATTAACTCGCACCCTGGCGCCCTACTTTCAGGACTGGCTCGATCATCCCACTTATGACAGTTACTGGAAGCAGTGGTCGATTGAGGAGAACTACGCGAACATTCAGGTTCCCGCGCTGACCATCGCGGCGTGGTACGACATTTTTCAGGGCGGCTCGCTCCGCAACTTCACCGGCTTGCAGACACGAGCCGGCAATGAGGCTGCGCGCAAGGGTCAACAACTTGTAGTCACCCTCGGTGGCCACTCAGGCAAGGGCCGCACCATCGGACAGGTAGATTTCGGCCCCGATGCTCCCTTTGACGAGAACGAAATTACCCTCGATTGGTACGACTACCTGTTTCTGGGAAAGCAGAATCAATTCGCCAACGGCAAACCGGTAAAAATCTTCGTGATGGGCGAGAACAAGTGGCGCGATGAAGCGGCCTGGCCGCTTGAACGGGCCAAGCAGACGCGCTATGCCCTTTACTCAAAAGGCGGAGCGAACACGGCCTCCGGTAACGGTCTGCTTGTCACCGAACCGACCAGCCTTCCAATCCGTGACGAGCGCCCAGACAGCTATACATTCGACCCGGCCAATCCGGTCCCCACCGTCGGCGGACCTCTCTGCTGCGACGTGATCCATCTTGCTCCCGGACCCCGCGATCAAAAAGAAGTTGAAAGCCGCGCGGATGTGCTCGTCTACTCTACGCCGCCTCTCGACAGCGACACGGAAGTTACTGGCCGTGTAACTCTTGACTTATACGCCAGCTCTTCCGCTGTGGACACGGATTTCACTGCCAAGTTAGTCGATGTGTGGCCGAATGGCTTTGCGCAGAATCTTACGGAAGGCATTCTTCGCGCCAGTTATCGCGAGTCAACCTCCGAAGCCAAGCCCATCGTTCCCGGCAAGGTTTATGAATACAAGATCGACATGTGGTCCACGAGCAACGTCTTCTTGAAGGGCCACAGGATTCGCCTGGAAGTGAGCAGCAGCAACTTCCCGCGCTTTGACCGCAATCTGAATACGGGCAAGTCCGCAAGTACGAGCTCAACCTTTGTGAAGGCTACCAACACCATCCTGCACGACTCCGCGCATCCAAGTGTGCTGGTGTTGCCGGTGGTGCCAAGGTAAATTCGGAGGGAGGCATTGACTGAAATCGCCTGAAGTATACTCGTTGCTCAAGTCTGAACTCGCGCCGTGGTTCAGGTCCGAAGGATTCAAGCGAGTGAAGGGTTTTCTCGGCTGGTTTCGTCCTCAAGGAGAGGCCTATACGGTGATCTGGTTTCAGGTTTCGCGGGATGGTTGGGATAAGTACGCCGGCTCAAAATTTGTTTTGGAGTTTCAGCGGTCTTCCGAGCCAGTGATTGGGGCCGGGGATAAGGACGCGCGCAGAGAACGGATCGCCTCGTTTCTTTCCCCAGAAGAGCGTGAGGAAATTCGTAGCATACAAAATGCAATCATAGCAAGCCTTCAGTATCCACCTAAAAGCCATCCAATTTTGCACGTTGCGCAAGAGGTTACTGAAATATATCTCAAGGAGTTCAAGGCCGTTAGCGAGTCATACCCGGAGCAGAGCGATATCTGGTTTCGCTACGCTTCTCCAGAGCATATAGCACGATGGGCACATTTCATTCTTGGTAAGTTGCCTAAATGTATCGCAGTAGCCGAGGCTTGGCCGCATTTATCAAAGTAGGTCTTGGATGAAATAGGACACCAATTAGATGAAAGCATTACTCGGTACCCCCATCCTTTCCGCTTTTCTGCGGAAAGGATGGAAAAACACTGGAGCTAGCTAGTTAACTTGCCGGCTCGCTGACTCGCTAACCCACTCGCCGCAATCAACTCCTTCGCCGCCTTGCTTCCCAGCCTTATGCAGTCGGGGATGCCGATGCCGTCATAGGCGTTGCCGGCCAGTTTCAATCCCGGCAGCGCGGCCACGCGGGCGGCGATGCGCTCGATGCGCTCCTGGTGGCCGACGGCGTACTGGGCCATGGCCCTTGGCCAGCGCGAAACCTGAGTGTGCTCCGGCGCGGTCTCTCGCGGAAAAATCTCCTCACCGAGAATTTCGGTGAGTTCGCGGCGCACTGTAGCCACCAGAGCTTCGTCCGGCGCGCCCATCAAGGCCTCGTTTTTCATGCCGCCCAAAAAGGCGCGCATCACGGCTTTGCCTGTTGGCGTACGGCCTAGAAATTTACGATGAACAAAGGTGCAGGCCAGCATCGCGCGGCCTTCCACCACCGGAATGAGGAAGCCGAATCCATCGGGCAGATCGCCAATCTGATCCTCGTCGTAAATCAGATTGACGGTGATCGAAGAGGAATAAGGTATGCCGCTCAACTCCTCGCCCAGCACAGCGTCAACCGGGCCGAGCAGAGTACCGGCAGCCCATGCGGGCGAGGCCATGATCACCGCATCGTACTTCTCCGTCGCGCCGCCGGCATCCACCTTCCAACCCGCCGCAGTTTTTTCGAGGCCGCTAACCGGCGTGGACAGGCGCACAGAGGCAGGGTCAAGCCGCGCGGTGAGTGCGTCAACCATTTGCTGCATTCCGCCGCGCATCGCCGTGAATATGGAGCGGAACTTACCGTTCTTTGCCTTTTGTGCTGAAGCTTTCGCTCGCTCTCGCATCTTGCGGTGCGCGGCCAACATTCCGCGAGTCAGCGAGCCGTATTCGCTCTCCATTTCCACAAGTCGCGGCAACACGGTGCGGGCGCTCAGTTGCGCGGAGTCGCCGCCAAAGATACCGCTCAGCAGCGGATCGGCCAGCCGGTCTACGGTTTCGCGGCCAAAATGGCGCTCGACCAGTGTGGCCACTGACTCATCGTGTTCGCTGGGCCGCGGCGGATGCAGCAGTTCCAGGCCCATGCGAATTTTTGTCGACAGGCTGAACAGCCTGGTCAGCGCGGTGGGAATCAGCTTGGTAGGCACCAGAAACATCAGCCCGTCGGGCAGGGGGATGAGCCGATTGCGGACGACAATATAGGTTTTGCGGCCAGCATCGTTCGAGGGAACCAGTTCGCCGCCCAGCCCGAGTTCGCGGCAAAGTTCGGCAGCCGCCGGCTTTTCGGTCAAGAAGGAATCCGGGCCGTGCTCCAGCACCGCGCCGTCCACTATCTCCGATGCCAGCGATCCGCCCAGCCTGTCGCGCGCCTCAAAGAGCGTGTACTCGATGGCGTTGCCATTGCGGCGAGCCTGCTCCAACTCATAAGCCGCCGCCAGCCCCGCTATCCCGCCGCCAATGATCGCTGTCCGCATCGTTAACCCTTTTCTATCATCGCAGCCGTTCCCCTGGGTTGACACACATTTCGCGCCTCAAAGCCCCGCATCGTGCGCATCACTCTTCCCGCAAGGTTAGAATTATCGTTGAAGGCGCAGGTCGCGCGGTTGAAACTACCCGTGACTTTCCCCCAATGCCGGCGGCCCTGCTGTCTCTTTTGATTCTCGCCCCAATCCATCTTCTCCGAACGGCTTGTTTTATTTTTCTCGCGCACGCCCTGAAACAGGAGACTCTCGATGACCGCTGAGTTGATCCACCGCCTGCACTTCGCCTTCACCATAACATTCCACTATCTATTTCCCCAGCTCACCATGGGACTGGCGCTGCTGATTGTGGTGCTCAAGTCGGTTGCGCTCCGCACCGGCAGCGAAGAGTGGGACCGCGCCGCGCGATTCTGGGGGCGCATCTTCGCCATCAACTTCGTCTTCGGCGTGGTCACCGGCATTCCCATGGAGTTCGAGTTCGGCACCAACTGGGCGCGGTTTTCGCGGCTCTCGGGCGGCGTCATCGGACAGCCGCTGGCCATGGAAGGCGTCTTCAGCTTCTTCCTCGAATCGGCGTTCCTGGGCCTGTTTCTCTACGGCGAAAAACGCATCTCCAAACTCATGCATTGGTTTTCTGCGGTGATGGTCTTTCTGGGTTCGTGGATCTCCGGATTTTTCATCATCGTGACCGACGCGTGGATGCAGCACCCGGTAGCCTATGAGCGCTCGGCCAGTGGCCAGTTTGAAGTACTCAGCTTCTGGCAACTGCTGCTGAATCCCTGGGGCTTGTTGCAATATGCGCACAATATGACCGGCTCGGTCGTAACCGCCTCCTTCGTCATGGCCGCCGTTGGCGCATTTTTCCTGTTGGAGGAACGGCTGCAAAACTATGGCCGCATCTTCCTGAAAGTCGGCGTCATCGCGGGCGTGATTTCGTCCATTCTCATCATCTTTCCCACCGGCGATTTACACGGCAAGTATGTGGCGCGCAACCAGCCGGCCGCCATTGCAGCCATGGAAGGCGTCTTCAAGACCGAGTCCGGCGCGGGCATGGTGCTCATCGGCCAGCCCAATGAGGAGACCGGCCAGATCGACAACCCCATCGTGGTCAACGACGCGCTCAGCTTCCTCATCTATGGAACCACCAAGGCCGAGGTGAAGGGCCTCGATCAGATTCCGCAGGATCAGTGGCCTACCGCGCTGCCGCTGCTCTTTTACGCTTACCACATCATGGCCGGGCTGGGAACGTGGTTCTTGCTGCTCATGATTGTGGCCGCGTTCCTCCTCTGGCGCGGGCGGCTTTACTCGGCGCGCTGGGTTTTGTGGGCGCTGCTGCTCAGCTTTCCGCTGCCTTACATCGCCAACACCGCCGGCTGGATGACTGCCGAACTGGGCCGCCAGCCATGGCTCATTTATGGCCTGATGCGCACCAGCGAAGGCTACTCGAACACCGTCTCAGCCAGCAACGGATTGTTCACGCTGCTGGGATTCATGGGGCTTTACGCGGTGTTGGGCCTGCTGTTCACGGTTCTCATTTATCGCGAAATCAGCAACGGTCCGGAGCAGAAGGGTGCTGCGGCAATCCACGCGATTAATAGTTAACGGCTACGCGTTGGACTGAGACTGAGAAAAAGAGGATTTCATTATGATGGGTTTCATCTGGTTCTGGCTGGTCGCTGTGATGATCGTCGGCTACGTAGTGCTCGACGGCTTTGACCTCGGCGTCGGTGTGCTTCACCTGTTTCTGGTCCGCAGCGAGAGCGAACGCCGCTCGACGCTCGCCAGCATCGGCCCGGTTTGGGACGGCAACGAAGTGTGGCTGCTGGCCGGCGGCGGCACGCTCTACTTCGCCTTCCCGCTGCTCTACGCCTCGGCCTTCAGCGGCTTCTATCTGCCGCTGATGATCGTGCTCTGGCTGCTGATTTTGCGCGGCGTGAGCCTTGAACTGCGCAACCACATCGAGGTCGGCGTATGGCGCGCGTTGCTCGACGGCCTCTTCAGCCTGGCCAGCGTGCTGCTGACCATCTTTTTCGGCGCGGCTCTGGCCAATGTGCTGCGCGGGGTTCCGCTGCAAGCCGACGGCTACTTCTTTCTGCCTCTGTGGACCAACTGGCAGCCCGGACCGCATCCCGGCATTCTCGACTGGTACACGGTGATCGGCGGCCTTGTGGCTCTCACCGCGCTCACGCTGCACGGAGCCTTGTGGCTCACCATCAAGATCTCCGGCGACCTGGCCGAGCGCGCCCGCCACATCGTCACACCGCTCTGGCTCGTGCTCGTGGCGCTCACCGCGGTCAGCCTGGCGGCCACCATCGCCGTGCGGCCGGCCAGCCTGAGCAATTATTTCAGCTATCCGTTTACCTTTACCGTTCCCGCAGGCGTCATCGCTTCGCTCGTTGCCGTCTTGCTCTTCAATCGCGCGGCCCAGCCGGTGAAGGCGTTTCTATCTTCCAGCCTCTATCTCTTCTTCATGCTGGCCGGCGCTTGCTGGAGCCTTTATCCCACGCTGCTGCCCGCGACCACAGGAGCGGCGAACGACATCACCCTGAGCCGTGCCATCTCCGGCCCGCACACGCTGGCTGTTGGCCTGGTCTGGTGGAGCTTCGGCATGACGCTGGCGCTTTGCTACATTGTTTTCGTCTACAGCCGCTTCCACGGCAAGGTGGATTTGGGCGTGAGCGGGCATTGACGCCGGAATAACGAGTCAGCGAAAAGGCCCCGAAGCGATGCTTTGGGGCCTTTGATTTGGGCGAAAAACGGGTTTTTGGGGCGATTTTCAGGGGCCGAATCTCACCATGCGGGAGAATTTGGGAGCGAAAAGTTTTCAACAGGCGTTGATTCCAAACGAGTTAAAAATAATCTGCAAGGTTTTGAGGGGAAATTTACACCCCTTGCTCTAGGGGGGAGGGGGATGCCTGAAAAACGGGTACGGGCCGGGTAGATCGGTCAGTGGTCAGGGATCAGTAAGGCCCCGCTCCTCTGGTCGTTGTTCATCCATCTATTGTGCGGCGGTGAGGGGTTATTTTACGCAACGGGCTGATGGAAACGGTTGGGGATTCCCAGGTCGCAAAAGCGGGAGTTGGGGCCCTCGCCATTCTACTTCGATTTCGTGCCTCCTGTTTTGATCCGCCCACGTTTGGTTCGGGATGGTTTGGTGGCTGCCGTACGAGGTTGCGGATCTGCCTTCCCTCGCTGGGAAGAAGCGGTGGGTGGCACACCGTAATTCGTGGGGAAAAGAGCAGCGGCACCCGGAGCTTGAAACATCGTTTCGTTGAAGGAGGTCACTGGGCAAACGAGGTTCGGAGAAAGATTTTCGATTTGGTTCCACTTTGTTATGAAATCCTGCAACTCCCTCACGGCGTGGTATCGAGTGGCTTCGAAGGTAAGCTTTAAGGCGTTCCTCATGGCCTTCGCGATTTGTTCTTTCCCGACTCCGCGCCCTTCATCCCCCTCCAACGATAAGAGCCACTTACTGAAGGGGTGCTGTCCGTTCAGCGCGACCGTGTCGTACACGTCGTCTATTGTCTTATGTATATTGAGAGCGATGAAGGACTCGTCGTCGCATATTCCGACCGATATGTAATAGCCAACTCCGGTAATGATTTTGGGCAACTCCGACTTCGTCCACGTGAATCTGATCCATCCCTCGCCTAGGAGGATTGAATCCAGCTTGCGGTCTCCAAAGAGGGTGTCCCGGTGGTGGCGGCTGAGGAAGGGGACATCTGTGGATAGCAAGATGTTGCCCCCGCCTTCCTGCCAACGGAGGTCATTCGGTATTTTCTCTTCGCGCCTCTGTAGGCCTAGCAAATTGTGCGTTGAACTTGAGACCGTGTGAAATTGCTGGAGTGCGCACGACTCTTCAAGCGAAAGTGGGTTGGGGCGTCCAGAGGCTTGAAATGGAATCGTACCGGGTAGGGTACGCCAAAACTCCGGGCAGTTTAGTGTACCGGCGAGCCTCTGCAAGTACACCCATCCCTTTTGCCCCTTAGCGCGGTTTGAGTTGCGAAGGTGTTCCTTGTATATCTCTACCCAGCAAGCATTCACTCTCTTGTCTTCCCATTTGCGTCGCCAAACTTCGCGTGAGAGAGAGGGCATCCATGATTCGTCTCGAATGTCGAGTCTTTCAGCAATCGGCGCCTCGGTCCAGCTAGGCCCTGTGACGACCCCGTGGAAGCAAGTAATACTCGCAACGGATTTTGGCGGGCTCGCCAAAGGGTGCGAATCGGGGTATTCGTGCTGAGACCAACTCCATCGGTCCCATCTTTCCTCCCCACCCGTTTCTTGCACGAAGACGAAGAGCGAGCCTTCTATCCCCGTGGCTGCGACATCAAAAGATCGGAGTCTAAAAACAGACTTTTCCTCGCCTATGACAGGCCACTCCCTCACGAAGTCATCCGCCGTTTCCGCTTCAACCTCGGATTGGATGCCGAGCTCATCGACAATTATTGGGAATTCGACGCGTTTGCACCATTGCTTTACCAGCCTTAGGATGCCTCCCTCGTCGATGGGTTTCTTAAGCATTAGCTCAACCTTGGTCCCGGGCTTGCGTCTCATGCTCTTCTGCAGGAGGAGATAATTTCTGGGTCCAGTGAGAGTTAGGTGCACGGGACGACGATCCGATGCCGATGTGGGCTTGAAGGTGTCGATCTCAATTCTGTCACTCGCGGAAAAAACGGATAGGAATCCGACTCCAAATCTGCTTGTGGGCACAAAGCGGAAAGTTTTACGAAACTCGCTCGTGGTGTAGAAGGACTCCCCAACCTGCAACAGAAATCTTTTAATAATGTCCTCATCCATGCCGATCCCCACATCCTCTATTGTGAGAAACTGCCGCTCTTCGTCCAATCCTGAAAGCTGATTTGGACATTGCCGCTGGCTAAGAGTGACCCGGATTGGGTATTGGGATCGGATGCTGGCCTCGACCTGGGTGGGGTAGGTCGGAGTGGTGACGCCGCGTTCTTGAAGGTCGCGGTACATTTGGCACCGCGTGGCGTCAAAGGAGTTTTGTAAAAGCTCGCGGACGTACGTGTTTGAATCCGAGTAAGCATCCCCTATAAGGCGCTCGAATACTAGTTCGGGTCTCAATTCAAATTGCCAGTTGCACGGCAAGTAGTTGGCTGAGGCGGAGGGTGCGATTGTAATAGTGGCTCCGTCGCAATCGATGCTCGCTCTTGGAAGCACCCACTTCTTGTGGCGGCTGCTTCTCGACATGAGTACAGTGCCGCTCTCAATCTCTCGGACGAGCCATGAGCACCAATCTTTGAGGAATCGATGCTCGTCTTGATTCTCACATTCTGCTTTGACCTCGATTAAGTCGGGTGCTGTTAAACGGTGAGTGAGCCGCTGGTATTGGGTCCAATGTGCAAGGCTTTCCGGCGGAAGCGGGCAGGCAGCGTTGAGCAAAAGTGGGCACGCGCGGTCAGTGGACATGTCTAACAGGTCGCCGATTCGTAGGATTAGGGCGAGGAATCGGACGTTTACTGTCTCACCCATTATTTCGCGCCTGTCCGGAAACCTATCCCTATCTTCCAGGTCGGTGGAGCTTAAACCGTGGGACACGCATACGTCGCCGATGGTTCTCTTTAGGATCGGGTCTCCGAACGCGAATTGAGCAAACTGGTCCTCGTTGGCAGCGATGATCTCCTTGCTTCTGAGGTGATGGAAGCGCCTGACGAATTCTGCCAGAAGGAACCTAGTTTGCACATCGCAGAGAAAATCGTTGACGTCCGCGTCGGACGGCTTGGGCGAGCTACGGAGTTCTTGAATTTCCCGCCAGCGCACCGCGCCTGGTGCGGACCCGCTCGTCCAGTCCCTCCATTCATCTGACTTCAATATCCCCACTTTTTCGGCGTCAGAGGCAACCATGCCCGCGTCGTGGAGGTACGCCGCGCACCCTGCGATGTATGCCTCTATGGGCGACAGATCCACCACAGGGGCGTTGTGGGCATCCGCGTCGAACAGGAATCTCGACATCTGCTCGATGATGCATTCGCTGTGCACGACGCTGTGACGCGTGTAATGTGGGAAGGTCGCCGGTATGTATTGCAGCCAATCGGTTACGCGCTTTCTAACTTCAAGAAGCTTCCCATGCAGGGTTTCGTTCCGTACTTTCAGAAATAAGAACAGTGCAGACTTGGTAATATCGTCGCTCAGGGCGTTCACCCCCTTAATGTCGTGGGCCGCTAATCTGGACCAAATAATAGCATTTGTGATGACACGTTCGTTGGGATTAAGGAAAGACGCATGGGCGCAAAGAACGCGGACCTTACGGTCCGCATTCTTGTTTGGTTGATATTGTTGTGTGCATTTGTGGCACGGCTGAAGCCATGCCCTTTCAAAAAATAGGCCGATTGAGAAAAGCAGAGGGCCAGCCGATTTCGGCTGGCCCTCTGTGTGTCTGCGGATAGCTCGTGAGTTAGAACTTGACGGAGGCGGCGCGGGGCGAGATGCCGCTGATTTCGGCGGCGTGGGCTTCGGCATAAGCCGCTGCGCCGAGCAGCGCGGCACGGCTTTCGAGGATGATGCGCACCGGCATATTCACCAGCAACTGACTGAGCCGGCCCTTGTCGGTGAAGGCCTTGATGAAGCGACCGTCCTTGAGCTTCTCGAGGATGCGCGGGGCGATGCCGCCGCCCACGTAAACGCCGCCGACCGATAGGAGTTTGAGGGCCAGGTTGCCGGCCTCCGCGCCATAGGCGGAGACAAACATATCCAGAGCCTTCTCGCAGATTTCGCTTTTGGCGGCAAGCGCCAACTCGGTAATCACGGCGTTGGGGTCTTCGGCAGCGAGGCGCGCGGCCAGCCAGTTCGGCTCGTCGACGCCGCGCACTTCGCGCAGGAACTCGTAAATGTTGGTCAGGCCAGGACCGCTGACCACGCGCTCCCAACTGATGCGTCCGTTGTACTTTTGCTTGAGAAAGCGCAGCAGGTCAATCTCGTCTTCGTTGCGCGGCGCGTAGTCGGCATGGCCGCCTTCGCTGGGGTAGGGCGTATGAGTGCGGCCATTCCAGATCAGAAGCCCCTCGCCCAGGCCTGTTCCCGCGGCGATCAGCGCGCGATTGCCAATCTGGCTGGAATCGCCCTCGCTGAGCGTGTAGATCTGGTCGGCGGTCAACTCCTCCACGCCGTAGCCGTTGGCCTCCAGATCGTTGATCAGGAAGACATGGTTAACGCCAAGGCTGGTTGACAGCTCGCGGCTGTCCAGCGTCCAGGGCAGGTTGGTGAGGCGCAGACGGCCGTCGCGCACCGGACCGGGCACGCCAAAACAGGCCGCCGTCACCGTCTGTGCGCCGAGAAACTCTTTTACGATCTCTTCCAGACCGGAATACTCTTTGGCCGCATAGCGCTCGTCGCGGGAGGCTTGCGGTTTTCCATCGATAAAGTCATACAGCGCCAAGTGAACCTTGGTGCCCCCTACGTCGCCCGCCAGAATCATCTTTCCCTCTCTAAAACTCCGCAGCCTTCCGCGTCCGTTGCGGGTAAAAGCGCGGCTGCGGCTTTATCCAATATAAAGGTAAGTATAACGCTGGAAGGCCATATTAATTGACTGGGCAGCCGTTCCGGATCGAACGGCCCGGCGAGAACTTCTCGCAGGATGGCGGCCTTTTCCGCCCCGGCAACCAGAAAGAAGACCGAACGGGCGTGGTTGATGACCGGCCAGGTGAGCGTGATGCGCCAGGTGTCGCGCTGCGGCACGCGGTTGGCGGTCACCAGGCGGCTCATCTCGTGGATAGCCTCGGTGTACGGAAAGAGCGATGCGGTGTGGCCATCGTCTCCCATTCCAAGAGCCACCAGGTCAAAGCGCGGGCTCTCGGCGCCCTCCAGCCGAAAACTATTGCGCAACTCCGACTCGTAGCGCGCAGCGGCCACTTCCGGTTCCAGTTCGCCCTCGATGCGGTGAATCTGGCCGGGGCGCAGGGGCACACGATCGAGCAGAGCCTCGCGGGTCATGCGGTAGTTGCTCTCGGAGTTATCGGGCGGAACGCATCGCTCGTCAACCCAATAGAGGTCGAGCTTCTCCCACGGCATTCGCCAACGCCACGGTTGATTGGGGTCGGCAAGCAGTTCGAAGGCGGCTTTGGGCGTGGACCCACCGCTGATGGCGATGCGCGCGCGTCCCTGAGCCTCGACCGCTTCGCCGGCCATCTCGACAAAGTATTGCGCCGTCCGCCACGCCAGCGCAGCGGCATCCGGTTCCACATAGTACTTGATCTGGAGCTTTTGGGGCATCAGAGTCGGGGACCTCTTGTCTATTACGTTACACGCAGAATTCGGGTGCAGGCCTGTGGATTGGAGTTAATTGGTGGATGGACGGAACGATTTTGTGCAGCTTCAGCGCCTATCTTCCCAGATAGTCCCGGTACTGCGTTTCGATAATACCAGCGGCGCGGGCCAGTCCGAGCTTCGACAAATTGTATTGGTAGAGGCTCTCGACCAGATTGCTTTCAGCGGAGGCCAGCGTGGCCTGCGCGGTGACCAGGGGCAGGTTGTCGTCCACTCCGGCATTCACGCGGTCAGTCTCGTCGGCGAGGGCGCGCGTGGCCAGCTCGACATTGGAGCGGGCTACCTCGACCAACTTCGCCGTCGCGCTCACGTCGAGCAGCGCCGAGCGGACCTGCTGGTCAATCTTGCCGCGGAGGTCGTCAAGCTGGGCGTTGACGGCGTCCATCTGGGCCGTGGCAGATTCCACGTCGCCGCGCAGTTTGGCCTCGCGAAAGAGCGGGAGGTTGAGCGTGCCCTGAGCGACGAAGTTGCCGTGCGAGCCGGCGCCGTTCACCTGGCTGACGCCGTAGTAACCGCCAAAGCTGAGGGTGGGAAAGCGCTGGCTGCGGTAGGCCGAGCGAATGGCCTTGTATTCGACCGCTTGATTTTGCAGATTCTGATAGTCCTGGCGGTTTCTGTAAGCGACAGCCCGAACCTCTTCGGGAGTTTGGGCGGCCAGTTCGCTATAGGGAGCCGGATCGGTGAGCGCTATCTTCTGGCCGGGGTCGATGCCGATCTCGCGCTTGAGCAGAATGAGGTTCTTTTCGAGGGCGTTCTGGGCAGCGATAAGCATCTGCTGCTGCGCCTGAAGCTGAACCCGCGCGCGCAGCTCGTCCAGGTTGGCGGCGACGCCGGCTATATGGGCGTCGTGGGCCTGGCTCAAGAACACCTGGTCTTCCGACTCCAGCGCACGGGCGTTGTCCACCTCGCTGGAGGCGGCGATGGCGTGGAGATAAGCCGAGGCAACCTGCTGGACAACTTCGCCGCGGGCCGACATTTTGGCAAAATGAGCGGCGCGTTCCGCCGCGCCGGCCGCCCTCCAGCCGGCGATCACCGGGCCGGAGAAGAGTATCTGGCTAAAGTGGATCTGCCCTTCCGTCAGTTCGTCGCGGGTGATTTCGGCGATCACGCTGCCGGGGGGAAGGAGTGAGCTGAACTTTTTCGCCACGCCAGGTCCAAAGCCCTGCGAGACCAGATTATGCTGGTGAGCGCCGGTGTCGCCCGTGAGCGTGATGGTAGGCAAAAAGTTCTGCAGCGCCTCGTTTTTCTGTCCCTTGATCGATTTTTCGCCGTTTTCGGCTTCCTTGAGACCCAGATTGTTCTTGAGGCCGAGCGCGATGGCCTCGTCGAGCGAGAGCTTCAGCGTCTCATCGCTCACCGGCCGCACGATCACGCTTCCATAAAAGGAGTTGGAGGCAGACGTGGGGTTTTGCGCCTGGGCATGAAGACCCGCCGCCGCAGACGCCAGAGACAGGGCTGTCAGAATTACCGATGCAGTCGCCTGCCGGAAGACAAAATGTTGCGCTCGATTCACTGTCACTATTCTCTCAGATGATCGGGAGGGCGCGAAGATTCTATGGAGTGAACTCAAAGTGTCTGGGCCACATGGGTAAGCGCCAAATCCCTAAGGCTGCTGCAAAGCGGATCGAAGGTCAGTATGCACAAAGTCGTCGCCCTTGTAGAGTACAGGCTCGCGTTTGTCGCGGGCCAGGGCGTAGGTGAAGCAGTCGCCGAAGTTCAGGTTGGCCGGATGGCCGCTGCCTTTGCCATAGTCGCGGTAGGCCTGGCGGGCAACCCTCGCCTGCGCAACGGTGACCGGCTCGATGATGATCTCCGAGTCGAGAATTAACTCATCCAGCTTCGCGCTGAGAACCGGCTCACGATGCTTGTCCAGAACAATCGAAGTTTCGAGATAGGAAGCTGCGGACAGGCGAACGATCTCCGACCGGTCCAGTGCATGCGAGAGTTCCAGACCATCTTCTTCATCAGTCAGAATGGCGATCATTACAGACGAATCCACAATCATTTGGGCAGACCATCCTTGTCATACAACAAAGCGTCGATCTCCCAGGAATGAATCGGATTCTTCACTCGTTTGGAAAACTCCCGGGCGAATGCCTGCAGGTAGTCGGATCGTTTCAGACGGGACGGCTGCACTGTTCGTTCCCCCTCGACCTTCTCCCGTTCCAGCTTTTCCTTGACAGCTTCAGAGACCGCAACAACAAGGCTGACCTGCTTGAGAGCGGCCAATTCCCGGACAATGCGCTCGGTTTCCTCGTTTTTGATGTTCAGAGCCATCGAATTCCACCTTTCCACCATGCCTTTCCACCATTCTACCATCGATGCGCGGTCAAAGAACAAACTACCGACTTGCCCGCTCGAAACCCTACCCTCATGCCCTAATCTAGAGCCATGAGCCAATCCACACAGGAAACGCCGGCAGCGCAGGACGATATCTTCGATTTGTTGGTGATGGGCGCCGGGCCAACCGGTCTGGCCTGTGCGATTGAGGCGCAAAAGGCCGGTCTGCGCGTTGTGATGGTGGACAAGGGCTGCGTTTGCAACTCGCTCTTTCATTACCCCTCGCACATGACCTTTTTCACCACGCCCGAGCTGCTCGAAATCGGCGACATTCCTTTTCCCAGCCCCAATACCAAGCCCAACCGCAATGAAGCGCTCCAGTATTACCGGCACGTGGCCGCCTACTATAAATTGGACATCCGCCAATACCATCGCGTGGAGAGCGTGACAGGCGCGGAAGGCGACTTCAGCGTGCATCTGGCGGACCGCTTTGGCCGCGCTGGCTCGCTCAGGGCCCGCAAGCTGGTGATCGCCACAGGCTATTACGACCTGCCCAACTACATGAACATTCCCGGCGAGAGCCTGAGCAAGGTGCATCACTACTACTTCGATCCCCACCCCTTCTATGGAATGGACGTGGTGGTGATCGGCGGCAAGAACTCGGCGGCCATTGCGGTGCTGGAACTGTGGCGCAGCGGCGCGCGGGTCACTCTGGTTTACCGCGGGCCGGAGATTCCGCCGCATGTGAAGTACTGGATCAAGCCCGACATTGAAAATCGGATAAAGAATGGCGATGTGAAGGCGTACTTCTGCTCCAACGTGGTGGAAATCACGCCGGACAGCGTGCTCATCCAGACGCCAGAGGGCCGCGAGACCGTGAAGAACGATTTTGTCTTCGCCATGACCGGCTATCATCCCGACTTCGAGTTTCTGGAGGGTTTAGGAATTCGCCTAGAGGGCGAGGACCGGCTGCCGGTCTGCAATCCGGAGACGCTGGAGAGCAACGTGCCAGGCATTTATCTGGCTGGCGTGATCGTGGCCGGCGCGCGCACCAATGAGATTTTCATTGAGAATGGCCGCCACCACGGACGGCTGATTGCCGCCGCGCTTGTGGGCAGGTGAAGGCTGGTTGCCGGGGTTGGCTCAAGGAAGTTTTAGTCTTTGATGCCCGAATGCTTCGAGCGGGTCAAAACGCTGTGGCCTACGCGCCGGCGCGTGGACCATGCAGTGCAGTTTTGACGGCGCAGCAGCCGCATAAGAGCGCGTGACGTGCAGCCGGTCCATTACCACGTAACGTGTACGCACGCCGTCCACAGTCGCGGGGAGTTGGGCGGGAATCCGATTGCGGTCCACATAAACGACCAGCGCCGCTTCGCGCGGATTGTCCAGGCTCTGGCCCACGCCGACTCCAAAAAACGCCGGATTCTGCCGCATCAGGCTGGCGGCTGCCTGACTCTTGACGGCCATGGCCCGCGCCAGAGCTGCGGACGGAAGCGAGACGACGCCGTACGGATTTTGCGGCGCAGCCCCGTAGGCCACCGCGCGGGCCGTGGTGGGAATGACAAGCGTGCGCACGCCATCCACCGTTGCCGGCACATTGACCATCCTGTTTTCGTCCGTGTAGAGAATCACCGCGGCTTCGCCGGGATGGTCGCTGCTTTTGCCGGCGGCTGCGCCCAGGACTCCCGCGTTCGAACTTACCAGCAGCCGAGCCTGCACAAGCGCCTGCTCGGCGCGCGCGTTTTCCGTAGCGCTGAGCGCAAGCCCCTGCGCGGCGGAGATGGTGCTATCGCCATAACTCAGGCAACTAACCGCATGATCAGCGGCGCCCACAAATGTATAACTCCCGCCTAACTGCGCGCCTAACTCGCTCAACACGTTCGCTGCCGGGTTGGCTACTCCCTGACTAACTCCCGAAGCGTCTGTCCCTCCGGCAAAGTAAAGGCCCACAGGCTCGGCATTCGCGGCATCGACGACCAGCGCGCCCGAGTCGCCCGCGTCGCTGAACTGGTTACCGCTGATGGCGATCTGACGAGTAAAAGTCTTGCTCAGGTAAGGCCGCGTCTCCGCACAGTCCAGGTAATAATCCACCGTCACATCGAGATCGACCGCCGAGATGCCGCCGCAAGTCAGCCCCGTGGTCCGTCCGCTCTTGGCCACCTTCATTTGGAGCCAACCAGCCTCGCCCCGTCCGCCGGTCGAGCTGATGCCGGGAGGCGCTGCAGCTAATGTGCCGTCTGCTTGCCTCGCGCCCAACTCCAGAATGTTGCCGCTAGGGTCAACGGCGCGGGAGGTCACCTGAGCAATCGCCGCGTCGGCGTTGGTCAGCCTTGAGCTGAGCGGCAGCCAGCCGGTGAGCTGCGCCACCGGAGCCACGGAAGATACGAGCGCAGGGCCTGCGTCATCTCCGAAAGGCGTGCAGTTGTTGTCGATCAGCCCCGGCTGCACGATGGCGTCGCCCACGCTGGCGTGGTCGCTTTTGGCCAGCACGTGGTTGTTGCCAAGCAAGTACTCGCGCTTGCTTGCGTCCTCGACCAGCGCGCCCAATGTGCCGCTGCAGCAATCCACAATCTGGCTGCCGCGCATGTCGTAGTCCGCGTTATTGCCGCCAGAGCTGCCCAGCAGCACCGACGCCGCCAACGAAGCCTGATGCGTGGCCGGGTTGCTGGTTACGCCCGCGATGTTCACTAACACCACGGCTGCAGTCCTGGAAATGGAACTCGAACCGGAACCCGGCAAAGCGCCGGCCACCGTGGCCACAACATACGTTGCGCCGTTAGCCTGCACCGAGGATGGCGCGGTGTAAGTAACCGTGCAGGAGGTAAAAGCCTGGCTCTCGCGCTGGCAATTCACAGCGCCGAGCGAACCCTGTCCGCCGCCTTGCCCGTTTGCCGAGCTTGCCAGCTCAAAATGAATGCTGGCCGTTCCGCCCGCCTCCGCGAGATAGCCGGTAATGTAGACGGACCCGCCCGCGCCCAGGGCCACATTCTCCGGCGTCAGCGGTTGAAGGAATCCCGGCGTTAGGGTCAAAACGGAGCTCGCGCGAAGACTGGGATTCGAGGCCTCTGCCGCAGTCACCACCACCTCTGCGTGGTCGGCGGTCAGATAACTGGGCGGCGTGTACTGGCCGTTTGCGTTGATGCTTCCGGGGCCGCTCGTCGCGTCTCCGCCGGAGACCGACCAGATGACCTGCGCCGGACTGCCGTTGGTTGGGATGGCGGCAAACTGGTGAACCAAACCGCCCCGAGAGCTGGTTGCATTGCATCCGGCGCAGTTGGTGTCGATGGAACTCGCGCCGGGCGTGACCGAGAAGCCCACATTCGAAGAATTTGCCGTGCCCATCCCGCCGCAACCTGCCGCCATGAGCAGCGCGGGAGCCAGAAGCATTGGGAGATTCTTGAAATTCAGCGGCATGGGCAAAGTCTCTATCTACATTCTATCGGCTTATAGGTCTCGCATCTCATGACGCTCAGAAATTGGGGCCGTGGGTATACGTCCATGCTCTCTAATCTGAAACTCCTGCCGGTTTCATCTCGCCTTCCCAGCGCGCGACAACGGCGGCGGCCATGCAGTTGCCAATGACGTTCATGGCGGTGCGGCCCATGTCCATTAACGTGTCCACGCCGAGCAGCATCAGGACGGCGGAGGTGGGAATCTGGAAAGAGCCAGCGACAGCGAGCAGAACGACGAGCGTGGCGCGAGGCACGCCTGCGATGCCTTTGCTGGTGAGCGCCAGAGTGGCGAGCAGGACGATTTGCTGACCGGCGGAAAGATGCATACCAGCGGCCTGGACGGCAAAGAGCGCGGCCATGGCGAGATAGATGGTGGAGCCGGTCAGGTTGAAGCTGTAGCCGGTGGGAATGACGAAGGAGACGATCCAGCGCGGCACGCCGAACTCTTCCATACGCTCCATAGCCAGGGGAAGCGCGGCCTCTGACGAGGTGGTCGCGAAGCCGAGGGCGGCAGGCTCGGCGACCGCGGATGCAAAGCGGCCGAGGGGGATGCGCGCAACGAGCAGGATGGGCACGAAGACCGCGAACAGGAAAATCGCCAGGGTGACATAGTTGGTGACTAAGAGCTTGGCCAGCGGCAGCAGCGTTGCCAGACCCATGCTGCCAATTGTGTAAGCCAGCGCGGCTCCGGCGGCGATGGGCGCGGCGACCATGATGATGCGAGTGAGGCGGAACATGGTTTCGGTGAGCGATTGCAGAACGGAGACGAGTGGTGCGCGCTTGGGTTCGGGCAGCATGGCCAGCGCGACGCCAAAGAGCAGCGCGAAGACGGCGACCTGGAGAATCTGATTCTGCGCGACAGCCTGGGCGATGTTCTCCGGAAAAATGTTGAGCAGAATCTGCTGCCAGCCTTCTGGGCGGGCGGCGGGCGCGATGGGCTGGATAGCTGCGGGCAGCGTGACTCCGGCTCCGGCCTGCGAAAGGTTGATGGCGACTGCGCCGAGAATCAGGCCGATAGTGGTGACGGCTTCAAAGAAGATGATCGACTTGAGCGCGACGCGGCCCACTCCTCGCAGTTCGTTGTGGCCGGCGATGCCGGTTACGATGCCGCCGAAGATGAGCGGCGCGACAATCATGCGAATGAGGCGCAGGAAGATGTCGGCCAGAAAGTGGGTCTGCGCGGCTATGGCGGGCGCATCCACGCCAAGTTCCGCGCCGGCCAGCATGGCGAAGAAGGTCCAAACCAGCAGCGAACGGCGGCGCACAGCGAAGGGAAATAAGAGGCAGAGAGCGGTCCAGCGAAGGACGACGGCAAGCTGTGCGTAGGGATGAACGAGACCGGCCGCAAGGCCCGCGGTAAAGAGCAGGACCGCAGCCAGGGCAAGCGCGCGAAGGGCCACGTGGCCGGATTGCGGAGGAGGCGGCGTAGAGGTAGGCGTCATCGATGAGCCTTGAGGATTCAAGGACTCCATTATCCTATGGCGATGCCGGGTCGCGCATGAATGCGCGGCAGGGCGGCAATCCGCAGATGCGAGCTTTCTCGCTAACTCTTGGCTGATCCGCCGGTTGAAGCAGAGGAGGCTGCCGCGACCGCGGGACAAGCGGCGCCGCAGCTTCCGCCGCAAGGGGTTTTAGCCGGGGCCGGAGGAGGCTCGGATGACGGCGGATTGCTCTTGCCTCCGTAGTCGTTCACATAAAAGCCGGAGCCCACAAAGTGCAGGCGCGGAGCGGTAAGCGGACGTTCGAGCTCGCCTCCGCACTCCCGGCAGACAAGCTCCGGCTTGGATCTAAAGTGCTGGATTTTTTCAAAGCGATGACCACATTGAGTACAACGATAGGCATACAACGGCAAAGCATTTACCCCTCTGGGACAAAATGACACTACTCCTATTGTATCGGCAGCGCGTCAATTGTCAGCAAACCATCTGCGGAGGGGCAGCCGGCGTGAGCTTAATGCACGGCAATGAGCACGGATGCCGAGTGATTCTCCCACTCCAGGGTGAGCTTGCCTGTGGTGCCGCCGAGGGCCGCAAAGGCGTAAGTCAGATTCTCGACCGTCGCCAGCGGTTTGCTCATGGTCATCTTCACTCGGCCCAGGTCCTGCGCCTTGTCGTATTTGGTGCCCCACTGGCCGGTTTGCTTGTTCACGATCAGCATCCAGTTGTCAGGGTCGGCGACATCGACATACAGGGAGTAGTCGCCCGCGGGAACCTTCAAACCGCCCAGGGTCAGGTCCGCATCGGTGTGCAGTTTGGTAGCGTTATTGGCGCCGGCGCGCCACACCGGATAGGTAGGGTCTTTGCTGATCAGGCCGCCCTTGTTGAAGATCTGGCCGGCGCGGCCCTTGACGCCAGGCGAGTTGTAGGTGATGGTGATGGTTTTGCCGGCAATGGCCGCCGACGCTGTGGCCGCCGGGCTCTTTGGCGGGCCGGGCTGGGCGGATAGGGTTGCGGCTACGATCAATAGCCCTGTACAAACTAAAAGACGCTTCATGGTTGTTCTCTCCGTGGGAAGGAATCCTTGCCGGCGGCGTAAGCCCCGACGCGATGATTGTCGCACCGCGCGGTTCATTTGGGGAAATGGCGACGAGCGACCCGCTGATGATGTGGCGCTAAAACGACATCCAACGCGGCGCGGGGTGCGATATACTCCAGACGAAACGAAAACAAGGAGGTTTTCGATGCGTTTTAGCGGATTTTTGAAGATGGCGGCGGCCGGATTGGTGGCTGTGGCGATGATGGCGCCGGGGACGATGAAGGCGCAAGCGGGCGGCGACATGGTGCAGAAGCCGGCGGATCTGCAGAAACTAGTTCCGGCGACCGTGTTCTACCGCGGACAGTTGGCGCCTACACAGTTGAGGAACTCCGGCGGCGTAAAGTTTTCCGACGGGTTCGTTGTGCTGGCTAGTCTTGTGGACACCAGCGGCTACTCGACCGGCGTGCAGGCCAAGTATCAGGCATATTTCATCACCGAAGTTTCCCTCAAGGTTGGTGGCGAGAAGCTTCCCGCGGGCGCTTATGGCGTGGGATTTGTGGGCGACAAGTTTGTGGTGACCGACGTGGGCGCGCACGAAGTGCTCACGGTGAACTCGGGCGACGATGCCGGGCTGAAACGGCCCGTGCCGCTGCAAGTTGTGGCCGATGCGGCTGGCGGCTTCCGGCTCTATGCCGGACGCAAGTATGTGAGCTTTAGCAGGTAGTGGTTAGTGGCTAGTGGTTAGTGGTTAGTGGTTAGTGGCCGGATGATTCCCCGATTGGATGACTGGGGATATCATCCGGCCATTGCTGTGCGCCGTGCAGCGCGGGTTAATTCTGGAATAGGCTATAGCATTCCCTCAAGGGCATAGGCGCTTTGGACTCAACCGGTTTTGAGAAGATAAAGGACCATGGGCTGTCCTCTTCCACCTCGGGGCAGCCATGAGTTAGGATTCGCCCTCCGCCGGAGACCACGATCTCAGCGTGAAAATCGATTGGGAGGGACGCCTGCATGGCTGCAAAGAGCGCCTTCTGGGCATTTGCATGCGCATCGCTGACGTACTCGCCGATGGGCAAATGGACTCTCTTCCCGGTGCTTGAATCGACCATGGTGCGGCTAAAAGAGGCAGCTTTCATCCGCTCGTGCAGCTGTACGTACTCGTTATCGTGGATTTCGATTCGGGCTGTAAACCGCATTGGAGAGGCTCCTTATGCACTATCTTCCCCAATCTATTCCGGTTCGTATAGGTTTTTATAGGGTTATTGTCGGGTTTTGTTCCCCTCGGAACCAAAATCCTAACGGGCCCATGGTGGCGCCAAGATGGGCTTTTTTCGGTCTCTCCGGCCTCGCTAGGCGACAAGGACACGCGATCTGGTATGACCGCACGGACTGGCCCGAACTGTGATCCTGATGTCCTGACCAAGGAGCATGAGGAAGCGCATCAACCTCTCGATCGAGAACCCAGTCAGGCGGCCGCGAAGAAGCATCGAGACCTTCGGCTGATCGATTCCCAGAACTTCGGCAGCTTTCTTCTGGGTGAGCTTGCGCTCCCGTATGAGGACAGAGATTTTGTTGGCCAGTTCGGCTTTGGCGAGCGCCTCTTCGGGGTTCGGCAGGCCGAGATCGGCAAAGACATTTCCGCTGCTAATTACGTAATCCGCCTCGTGCTTGGGCATGGTTCAGGCCTTCCTTTCCCTGTCGATTTCGATCGCTCGCTTGAGTCTCTGTTTCACCATCCCACTGGCTTTGCGAAGGTTCCCTTGCGGTCAGTGAGCGTTGCCGGAAACTGGCTTGACGCCAGATCATCTTGCCGGATGCGCTTGATGAATGTTGCATATTGCCTTAGTTCGCGGCTGTGAAACTGGTGGGGATTCAGAATCCCCACCGGCAGGCCGATCTCCTGCGCAACAATCCTGACCGGCTCCGCAAGGTCGGAGTCGTTCGTGATAACTACGGCCACCTCAAAGCGCTTTGCGTAGGCGTCACGCAAAAGGTGAGCGGCGAGGTTCACGTCCGAACCCTTCTCCTCTGTCCTGTCCACCCAAACCTTTTGGGCGGGAGTGACGTTTGTCAGATACATCGGTACCGAGTGGGTTAGGAAATTGCCATACTTGATGTGCAGATTTGGAATGGTTTTGAGTGCCCGGATGTAGAGACCTTGATCATGGGCGGCGGTAGGATTGTACGGCCTGGAACTCACCCGCGCTGTGAAGTAATGGAGCTCTTGAATGGTATCTGCAGGAAGCAGCGTCTGTGCCAGTTTTGCAAGGTCCAGCCACTTGTATGGCGTTCTCTTGAGCGCGCCGTAGTAGAGATTGAATCCGTCGATATAGACGTTAGTGATCGCCAAATTCGTTTCCTTAATTCGATCTTTCTCAGAGAATACGATGTGAATATGATTGTGGGCGCTGTTCGGCTAAGTTGTCAAGGATGTGTGGTTTGCAGGTTTTTCCCTTGACATCGCAGGTTTTTCCTTTGACATTTTGTTAGGACAGGGGTAGTATCACTTTGATACTACCCCTGTCCCTTGGTGGGCAGGAAGCGAAGCCAGCCTCTCGGGGCTGGCTTCAGTGTTTCCAGGGCTTCCATGCATGCGCTCCCAGGTTCTTTGCGGGATCTGCGACACCAGGCTATTCAAGAAATAATATATGTGCGCACGAACGCGGACCTTGCGGTTCGCGTTCTTGTGTTTGAAAAGGGTTGTGCCTTTTTGCGTCCGGATTGACGCCCTGACCTACCAGTTGAGCGTAAAAGTGCGGGCGGGGACGCCCGCACTACAGCCGGTCCGGAGACCGGCGCTACAGTTCGACTTGTGCGCTACAGCCCGACTTACACCTTCGCCAGGACTTGGCCGGTGAGGCGTTCCCTGACTAGTTCCTGGCCGTGGGCAAAGAGTTCTTCCAGAGGGAGTTTGCCGGAGTCTACTTCGGCGAGTAAGTCGCGCTGGGCGGCGTACTCTTTGTTGACGATGCCGGCTTTGGATTGCAACATGCGCCAGGCTTTGCGGCGCTCTACGCAGAACATGACTAACTGGCGCGAGAGCGCGTAGTAAGTCGTTTTGCCGTCCTGCTCCACGGTGATATAGACGCCGAAGTCGGGAATGAAGGCGCGGTGGCCGGGCGAGAGATAGCGGCGATAGACGACGTCCTGCTGAGTGATGCGAACCAGCATGTTATCGAGCGGGATGAGTTTGGCTGCCGCTTCGGGCTTGATCTTCTTGAGATGGTTGCGGAAGCGAGCTTCGGTGGTGCACCAGTGAGCGACGGTGTAGTGGGAGGTTTCGCCGGTGACCTTGTTTTTAGTCTCGTACCAATCCAGATCAATCGAGGGATTGCCCTTGATGTCGAGAGCTTCCTGATAGGTTTCGCCGAGGCGGGGATTGAAAACAAATTCTGGCACGCCGCGCGAATCGCGAACGCGCTGTGCCTGGACGAGAGCCATGTCGTCGGCGACGCCGTGCTCGGGCTGGCAGGTGGTGAAGGCCTGCAAGAACATTGTCCCGCGATACTCCAATCCATCCAGGATGGCGCGGTAGAGCTTGGGCGCATTGGCCATGGAGACCTGCGCGACGAAGGGCGAACCGTGACCGGCGAGGAAGGTTTCTGCGACGGTCTTCTTCTCAGTGTTCTTGCCTTGAGTGGCCGCGCCAAAGGTATTCATATCGCCGCCGCCGAGCATGGGCGATGAGTCAGAGTTCTGGCCGCCGGTATTCGAATAGACCTGCGTGTCGAGCATGAGGACCTTGACGTTGGGCCGGTTCTGCAAGACGACCTTGGAGACGTTCTGATAGCCGATGTCGCCCATGCCGCCGTCGCCGCCGACCGCCCAAACCTTGGGCAGCTCGACGATCTCCTGATCGGTCATGAGCGCGTCAGTGAAGTGGCTGAGGTGGTAATACTGCTCGGCATCAATAACGTTTTCGTCGCGCGTGAGGAGGATGTCGGCTAGGCGCTCTGGGACGACTGAGCGGCGGGCGTGATCGACAATGAAGCTCTCACCCATGAGCCAGCCCACGGTGACGCCGTCCTGAAAGAGCGAGTTCATCCACGGGTAGGGGTGAGGATTGTTGGGCGCGGATGAGCCGTAGACGGTGTTGCAGCCGGTGTGTGCGGCCATGGCCATGACGCTCATGCCGTTGGCGAGGCGGCCATCAATGGCTTGCAGATTTTTGTGGTTGAAGGCCTCAGTGAGCAGGACCGCTGCGATGCCTTCGACCAGCGCGGCATCGCTGATGGGACCGTGGGTCTTTTCGTAGTCCGCGATGCGTGCCTGGGTGTCTTTTTCGTCTTCGCCGCCGAGGCCGAGGATGAGGTGAGCGATGGCCTGACGAAGCAGATCGTATTCTGCCATGTTGCGAGCCTTGAGCACCGCAAGACGAGCCACGCCGCGCTTTTCAAGATCGCTGGCCTTGGCCAGGAAGCGGTCGCTTTTGGCGTGGAAGACGGGGCGCATGTAAGCCTCAGTGACAGCGGCGATGGAGCGCAGAACGCTCTTTTCACCGCAGCCGGCGCAGGCGCCGTCGCCGGCCACCAATGCGTCATAAGTGGAGCGGACCATGAGCATGTTGCGCAAGGTCGCGGTTTTGGAGTCGGCGGGATTGGCGGCGTTGTAGAGGCCGAGGAACCGCTGCGATGTGTCGGGCAGAAGGTCAAGGAAGTTGGTGCCGGTGGTGTGTTCGGCGTTGACCTCTTCGGTTTCCGCAACCATCTTGAGCGCCATGTGGTCGCCGCAAGCCGTGACACAAGCCGCGCAGCCTTTGCACAGATCGGAGACAAAGATGGAGAAGATGCCGCCGGTGCCGGGAGCTTTGCGCTCGGGCGAAGAGAAGATGGCGGTGACCTTCTGGTAGGCCATGGGAACCTGGTCGAGGATGGCGAAGAATTGCTGTTTGGCCTGCGCGGAGAATCCGTCGAGTGAATTGGTGACTTCGCGGAGGATGGTGGGAAGCGGCGTTCCAGCTTTTGTGTCAGTGACCATGCGCTCGCGGGCGAGCTTTTCAATCTGTGGCAGCGCGGCGATTAGCTTGGCGCGGTCGGTAGCGCTGGCGACGTAGTGATTCACGGCGGTGCTCAGCACCGTGCGGAGGTCCTGCGCGGTGTTGGGCAGAGCCGTGTCAGGGCAGGCTGAGATGCAGTCCATGCATTGCGTGCAATTTTCCGCGATGAAGTGCGGAGTTTCGCGGCGGGCGACGTACTTGGATGCGGTGTCGCCGGTGGCGGCGGCGATGAGGCCGATGGCCGAGAGCGGCGTGGAGGGCTGGTTATAGCCGAAGTGCGAACGGAACTCAGCGTCGAAGCCGGCGAGAGTGGCGAGAGGTGCGCGCGCGGCCTGGCCCTCGGGAATTGCGTGAGAACGGCAGCCGGTGCCGCACGAGGAGCCTTCGGCAGCGGGTACGGTTTCGAGAATGGGTAGCAGCGCCTGACCGCGCAGGGACGAGTGGTCGGCTGCGGTGAGCGCACCGATCGCGATTTCCGTGACCTGGCTGTAGCCCTGCATCATGACTTCCATGTTGGAGTCGACGACGGCTTCGCCCAGCTTGCCGAATTTCTTTACGTATTGCTCGCGGACAACGGCGCGGTATTGCTCCTGAGTAATGCCGAATTCCTTGAGCAGCGTGCTGACGCGGAAGAATGCGCCGAGGAAGGCGTTGCCTTGCATGCGCAGTTGGAGATCGGCGCGGTCGGTGGCCTTCTTTGCGATTTCAAAACCGGGGAGTGTGAAGACGCGAATTTTCTTGTCGATGATCTGCTTGCGCGCCCAGATAGGCAATTGCCCCCAGGCCTGCTCGCCTTGCTGATCGGATTCCCATACCAGCGAGCCGCCTTCGGCCATGCCGTCGAGCGGGTTGGTGTGGGTGAAGGCTTTGGGGTCGCAGCAGAGAACAACCGTCACGTGGCGCAGGTCGCAGTTGACGCGGATGCGGTCTTTGGCGGCGACCATGAAGTAGGAAGTCGGCGCGCCTTTTTTCTCTGAGCCGTACTTGGGGTTGGCGCTGACGTGGATGACTTCCTTGGGATTGCCCAGCGAGTCCTTGAAGCCGTCGCGCTTATAGATCAGATCGTTGAGGTCGCCGAGGATGGCGCCGAGATTTTTGCCGGTCGTGATAGCGCCCCATCCGCCGATGGAGTGGAAGCGGACGGCTACCGCGCCATCAGGCAGCAGCGACGGGGTTTCGTCGCCGAGAACCGCGTAGGGATGGTCGATGCCGAGGACGAAAAAGGAGACGCCGTCGGCAGCCGTCTTGCCGTCTTTGCGAGCGCGGCCAGCGGCGGCAAACTCGTATGCACCGAAGATGTGTTCAGGACGGAAGTCTCTCGAGCCGAGGCCGTAAGAGCCGCCGTAGATCTTGGGGACTTCAGCGAGCGAAACCGCGGGCAGGCCTTCGACAGACTGAACCGCTTTTGAGAACGCGGTGCGAATATCGCGGCCCAGCGGATTGTCGCCCGAGAGAGCCTCGTCAGTGCGCTCGAGGATGATGACATTCTTTTTGCCCCGGAGCGCGGCCACGATGGCGGCTTCAGGGAAGGGGCGAATCACGTTGACGTGGATGGAGCCGACGCTTGCGCTGCGCGTGCCACGCAGGTAGTCCACTGCGGCTTCAATGTTTTCAGCAGCCGAGCCGAGAGAGACGAAAACGGTCTCTGCGTCGTCGGTTTTGTACTCGCTGAGGAGGCCGTAGTTGCGGCCGGTTAGCTCGGCAAACTGCGCGTAGGCGGCTTCGAGGAAGGCAAGAATCGGCTCGGCGAAGTTGTTGCGGCGCGCCACAACGCCCTGCATGTAGTGTTCCTGGTTCTGCACGGGGCCGAGCAGGATGGGGTTGGCCAGATCCAACATCTTGGGCACGCGGCGGCGCGTGGGGCCGAAGAGCGTGCGCTGGGCAGGGGTGGGGCAATCGATGATGTCGTCGGGCGCGCCGAGGAACTCGCGAATCAGCT
>Ga0302320_10003030_pt1 | contig 39189 bp, 37 predicted proteins | sample Bog_T0_3_FD_202130 | JGI IMG/M metagenome (GOLD analysis project Ga0302320, IMG submission 202130) | Peat permafrost microbial communities from Stordalen Mire near Abisko, Sweden - Bog_T0_3 | ecosystem: Environmental > Terrestrial > Soil > Wetlands > Peat | place: Sweden: Abisko, Stordalen Mire... | reverse complement strand
CTCCCTGTACTCGACCATCTAACCATTATCCAGCACAGATGCTGGAAGCTCTCCGCCTGAAAGGCGGAGGGCTTAGACCCGGTGGCAGAAGCTAAACAGGCTGCGGAAAAAGGCTGTATTTCGCCAAAAATTCTGAAATCCGTCCCTTGGTGGCTAAAGCCAACGCTGATTTGATTGACCTTATCGGCACGGCTAAAGCCATGCCCCTTCAAAACTAATGGCAAAATTGAGTTTTTCCGACGCATGTAAAGCCCCGCCGATTTTGGCTGCATAGGTACGGGCTAAAGCCCGTACCCTTCCTACCTTTTCGCTTTTTTCAAAGAATTACCAAATGCGATTGCCCTGCACTCAGCCCCGAGAGCGTAATGGAACTGCGGACAGGGGATTTCCGTAATTGAATTCAGGTATTCTGGGCTGGCTGGAGGAATTCAAAATGGGCATCTTTTGTCATCGTTGTGGGACGAGTCTGCCGTTGACTGCGCGCTTTTGCTCCAACTGCGGAGCCGGCATTCCGGTGGCGCAGGGGATGCCGGGGAGACCACTGGTCAGGCCGCGCATTGGCCGGTACGTCGCCGGGGTCTGCATCGGCCTCGCACAAACCTATGGATGGGACGTCGCCCTGGTGCGCATTTTTTCGGTCCTGGGATTCTTCTTCACCGGTGGACTGGTGGCCGTAGCCTATCTGGCCTGCTGGATCGGCATCCCAGAGGAGCCACTGATCCTGCCGACAGGTTATCCTCCTAGTGTATGAAAACGTACGAATCAGATGGGTCCCAGCTAAGCTTTGAGGAGTCCGGCACAGGCTTGCCGGTCGTCTTTCTGCACCCCACGCCTCTTGATCACGACTATTGGCGTCCCCTGACAGAAAACCTGGCGGGGGTGCGCGCCATCCTCCCCGATTTGCGCGGGCACGGCGAGTCGGAGTTGGGAACCAACCTTCCTGTAGGCGCATTCCGCGCGGTTGCAGACGCGCCGGTCCTGGGCGTGGGGCAAATGGCCACGGACATTCTGGCCCTGCTCAACCATCTTGAACTCGCGGATGCGGTCTTCGCAGGCTGCTCCGTGGGCGGCTATGTGCTGCTGGAGCTTTGGCGCAGGGCTCCGGAGCGCATTCGTGGGCTGGCGTTTATCTGTTCCAAGGCACAACCGGATGCGGAGGCCAACCTGCCCCGCCGCTTCTCCATGATCGAAGCAGCCAGGGCCGAAGGTACGAGGGAGATCTTCGATGAGATGGCGGTCACGCTTATCGGCAACACCGCGCGATTCCGCCGGCCCGCGATTGTCGGCGAACTGCGTGCGCGCATGAACGTTTCGGTAGAGGCCTTTGTCGCTGTTCAGGCCGGGCTCGCCACCCGCCCCAATTCCCTGCCTACGATTTCGACAATTCAGGCGCCGGTCCTGGCCATTGCCGGCGGCGAAGACCACGGCGTGACTCCAGACGAAATGCAGGCCTTTCAATCGGTGCCCGGTGGCTGCGAGTTCCATTTGCTCATCGACGCCGGTCACATGGCGGCCTACGAACAGCCCGAGAAAGTTGCCAGCCTCCTGGCCGATTGGCTGCGCTATCTCTGAAGGCGGTTCGGGCCCAACGCCCGCTCGAACCGCGCAGCCAAATACTGTAGGCTCAAAGGAACGATCTTCTTTGGGATGCCCACTTGACCTCAGCGAATACCAAGACAAAAAGCACAGCCTCCGCTAATTCTCCCCGCCCTTTTCAGTATCCGCAGCCCGGGACCGCCTTGCATTGCGGCATGGTCTCACTCGAGCCCTTGGCCAAGCGCTACGGCACCCCCCTCTACGTCTATTCGGCAGACCAGATCGTCGAGCGTCTGGGACTTTTCCAACGCGCGTTTGGCAACCGCGACCACCTCGTCTGTTTTGCCATGAAAGCCAACTCCTCCCTGGCGATTCTCAAGCTCCTGGCCGATCGCGGCGCGGGGTTCGACATCGTCTCCGGTGGCGAGTTGCAACGGGTTCTGGCGGTCGCTCCGGAAGCTGCGGGCCGCGTGGTCTTCTCCGGCGCAGGCAAGACCCAGGCCGAGATCGACCTGGCGCTCAACGCCGGGATCCTGCAATTCAACGTGGAGAGTGAAGCCGAGCTGTTACTGCTTGCCGCCCGCGCCAAAAAACTGAAACGAAAGGCTCGCTTTGCCCTGCGGGTCAATCCGGACGTCTTTGCCGAGACTCACCCCTACATCTCCACCGGCCTCAGCGAACACAAATTCGGCGTTGGCATCGGCGAAGCTCTTGCGATCTACAAGCGCGCAGCCTCCAACCGCTGGCTTGAAGCGCATAGCATCAGTGTGCACATCGGCTCCCAGATCCGCTCTGCCGACCCCTTTGGTGCGGCCATCAAGCGCGTCCGCAATCTGGCACGCCAATTGAAGCGCGTCGGGATCGAGTTGCAGGCCATCGATGCAGGCGGCGGTTTGGGAATCGACTACCACCTGGGCCGGTTCGATGCAGCGGCGAAAGTGGCGGAGTATGCCGCGGCTATCGAAAAGGGTCTGGGCGACTTCGAGGGAAAGCTGCTGGTTGAGCCGGGACGCTTTCTCGTCGCACAAGCCGGTGCTCTGGTAACTAAGGTCTTGCAGGTGAAGAAAAATGGAAAGAAGACCTTCGTAATCACCGATGCCGCCATGAACGACCTGATCCGCCCCGCGCTCTATCAGGCCTACCATGAGATCGCGCCGGTTCGACCCCGGTCCGGTAAGGCAAAGGCCGTAGACGTGGTTGGACCTATCTGCGAGACAGGCGACTTTTTCGCCCGTGACCGCAAGTTGTCGCCAATCGAGCCCGGCGATCTGGTCGCCCTGTTGGATGCCGGCGCCTACGGCATGGCCCAGAGTTCGAACTACAATACCCGGCTGCGCCCCGCCGAGGTGCTGGTGGAGGGCTCCAAAGCCCGCCTGATCCGCCGCAGAGAGACCATCGAGGACCTGCTCGCGCCCGAGATCCCGGCATAGATCCCGCCACAGATCGATCCGACCTTCCCATCCTTCGCCTCAGCTCCGAGGCAGAGGATGGGAATGTTCGCCGCGGACGCGAACGAAGTGCCTCGGCGGCTCCGGATGCCAGGAATCCCGCCAGCCACCAGGTTACTTTTCTGGTTCGCGCCAGGAGGAATTAGGTACCACGTTTTCCACGTGGAACCCGATATTTTCCACATATCTTAGGGTTGTTTCGGGTTTCTTAGGAAAAACTGTTGAAAAGGAGGCTTTTTTCTTCGGCAATTCACGAGGATACAATCACTTCCCGGTAGACCGGTTCCAACAATGCAGTGGCTCAATCCACAGGAAGCAAGACCGTGAAGTAAGCCGTCCCACGTAACATCTCCAAACTCCTAATGGGCGAGAAAATACACGCCAACGACAACCAGAATAGCTGCGGTCCAGCGACGCCGATCCACATTTTCCTTGAGAAACAGCTTCGCGGCGATGGAGTTGGTGACAAGCGTCAACGACGCAGCTGCCGGACCCGCAAGGCTCAAATTCAGGTGATTGACCGCAAACAGCATGGCAAAGAAGGCGATGGCCATGAAAAACACCCCGGCGAAAAACAACGGACTCGTCACCACCGCCAGGATCGCTCCCTTCATTCCAGAACGCGCGCGGATCTCATCCAGGTCGCCAATCGACTTCATCGCCGCGGCGGTAAGAACTTCACCGGCAGAGGAGGTAAGAACGATCATGGCGATCATTGCCGTGGATCTCGTCAACGCAAACGCCTCGATCATTGACCCTCCTTTTCATCTGCGGATGCAGGGGCGGCAGGATGAACTCCGTGACCTGCTTCCAAGGCGTTGGGAAAGTTGACCGGGGCCGTGGTATTGGCTGGACCGTGCGCAACAAAGGCTGCGCCAACCGTAATCAATGCGATTCCAAGCCAGCGCTGGGCGCTTATCTCCTCCATGAGCCAAAAATGCCCGAGCAGCGCCATGAAAACATACCCAAGCGCGGTCGCGGGCAGGACGAAGGTCAGATCGGCCCAGGAAAGCGCCGTCAGATAACTGGCGAAGAACCCAATCAAAAATGCGATCCCCAACGCGACCCACGGTGTAAAAACCGCCATGATCAGCGGGAGCGGATGCTGCAAAGAGATCGGCGGAATTTGTTTCATGCCATGCGCCAGGCAGGCATCGCCCAATGGTGCACTGATGGAGACAAAGGCGAGAATCAATATCTGCTGGAATTTGAGACGGTGTGCCGACATTCTTTCTCTTTCGCTAATTTAGAAAGCAGGCCCAAGTCTTCCGTTTCTTGATTCCCCGTGGGCCAGGTAGCCAGGAGCAGGCTCTGCCGTGCGCTCCCAACAACAGTTTCTCTCGATGGAAGCCCATAAAAACGCGCTCGTCCGCCATCTAGCCAATGAAAAACGAGGGCGGACGCTCACGCGCCGCCCCCGGTAAATCAGGATACGCTGTTGCTAGTCGCCAATGGCATGTGCTTCAGTCTTCTTGGCGCGAGCCGCTTTGACCATCAGTTGGCGCTCTTTCCTAAGCTTCAAGAAAGCCTTGGCCTCCACATACAGGCGGGGCACATCGCGGTTGATGACGGCTTTCCAAACCACGCGGAAAGCGGCCTTGGGCCGGAAGTAATACTCGTCATAGAACTTGTGCACCATCTCCATGACGTAGTCGGTGGGCAGACCGGGATACTCGATGTGCGCCATCTGGTGACCGCCCGAGTCCATCATGGCCTGAGTGTTCACAATGAAGTTGTTTTCCTTGGCGTAATCGTAGAACTCGGTCCCCGGATAGGCGTGGGCGATGCTGACCTGAATCGTCTCGCAGTCCAGGGTCTTGGCGAACTTGATGGTGTTCTGAATCGATTCCTTCGTCTCGCCTGGCAGGCCGAGGATGAAGTCGGCGTGCACCACCAGACCCAAATCGTTGCAATCCTTGGCGAAGGCGCGCGCACGTTCCACCGTTGCGCCCTTCTTGATGTTTTTCAGGATCTGCGGATCGCCGGACTCAAAGCCCACAATCAACAGGCGGCAACCGGCGTCCTTCATGGCCTTCAGCGTTTCGCGGTCGGTGGTCACGCGCGAGGTACAGCTCCAGGTCAACTTCAGCGGCTTCAACTTCTCGCACAGCTCAATCGTCCGCACCTTCTGAATATTGAAGGTATCGTCGTCGAAGAAGAACTCCTTGACTTCCGGGAAGTTCTCCTTGGCCCAAGCAAGCTCTGCGGCAACGTCATCGGTCGACCGCTTGCGCCAGGCATGTCCGCTGAGCGTCTGAGGCCACAGGCAGAAGGTGCACTGCGCCGGGCAGCCGCGCGTGGAATACAACGCGATATAGGGATGCAACAGGAACGGCACGTTGTACTTCTTCACGTCCATGTCGCGCTTGTAGATCTTGGTGGCCCATGGCATCGCGTCGAGGTCTTCAATCTGCGGGCGGTCGGCATTGTGCTTGATTTCGCCGTTTTCCTTGTAGCTGATGCCAAGGATCTCGCTCAACGGCTTGCCCTGTGCAAACTCCACCACCGAATAGTCAAATTCGCGGCGGCAGATGAAGTCCAGCGCGGAGCATTCGTTCAACGCTTTTTCCGGACTCGTGGTCACCGGCGGGCCGACAAAGCAGATGCGCATCGCGGGATTGGCCTTCTTGATGGCCTCGGCGAGGCGCTGATCGCCCTCCCACCCAATGGTCGAAGTGAACAGAACCAGGAACTCGTAGTCTTTGCAGATCTTGATGGTCTCTTCGGCAGAGACATGGTGGGGGTTGGCATCGAGCACCCGCGATCCCTCCAGCAAGCCGGCCGGGTAGGTCAGCCATACCGGGTACCAATAGGACTCAATCTCACGAGTAGCTGGCCAGCGGGAGCTTGCACCGCCGTCAAAGTTCTCAAACGAGGGGGGATTCAGGAAAAGCGTCTTCAAAGGCATAGGCATCCCTTCTATTCTAACATTCCGGTATTTCCAGCTTCACTTGCGGGAGTGACCGGGCTCATTTTGCGTGCAGTTCGTGCAGCCAGTCTTCCATGTGTCCGAGAGCGCGGAGCAGCCCGAGACGGGCCTTGGAGAGCTCCAGCGAGGAATCGAGCGCCTCCTGAAACTTCTGCCGCTCGTCGATGCGAGCCAATTGCTCAGCCTTGGGGGAAAGTTGCGGTTGTGCTCCTGGCCCGGTGCCAGAACCATTTCCCGTCTCAAGCTGCGCCTGCACCGCGGCAATCTGTTGTGTGGCAATCTGCTGCTTGAGGCTGGCAATCTCCGCGAGCGTGTCCAATTCTCGCAAGTTGCCCGTCAATTCTGCAATCTGAATCTCGTTTAGACGCTGGGCCTGCTCGGCCTCCACGGTGGCGCGCAGGGCGTCCGCTGCGGACTCCCTCGCTTTGGCGCGATGACCGAGATCGAAGAAAGGAACCTGGATCGAGAATCCCGAGCTGAAGTTGTTGGCGGGAATAGGGATTTGGTAATAATCATTCGCGTTATTCAACAGCGAGGTGGCAGCAAGGTATTCCGCGTTGAAGCTGATCTGGGGCAGAAACTCATAGAGGGCGTCGCCCTTGGCCATATGATGTCGCGAATCTGCCGCCAGCTGGGCCGCCCGAATGTCGTTCGTCTTCTGCTGGGGCTGGTCCCCACGAATCTGCGGAATCTCCGGAATGGACGCTCGATCCGGAACAATCGCCCCTGCCGGAAGCCTCGTGAGCGACACCAGGGTCGCAGCAAGTGTCGCAGCTCGGGTCTGCAAATGAAGCCTTTGAAGTTTCATCTGTGCCGCGCTCAACCGAGCTTGCAGAAGGTCAGCAAGCGGATCTACCCCGGCCTCCGCCCGATCCTGTTCGATGCTCACCAACCGGCCAGCGAAGTCCTCTTGCTGCTGCGTCGCTTCCAGCTGACGATTTACGCAATCCAACTCTAGATATGCGACTGCGGCATCGAAGGCAGCATCTTCCCGAGCGCTCTTCAGGTTTACCGAAGCAGCTTTCACACCGCTCCGCGCCGCGTCGATGTATTGCTTTTGCGGAAGGCTGAAAACCAGCGACTGAACGGTGGCGTTAAAAATCGACGGCACGCCCCCAGTGAAGCCCACCGGCGGCAATGCGGGCAGCCCCGAGCCAAAGGTCAAGACGGGAAAGAATACATCTTTGGTTTCAGCTAGAGAGGCTTCCGCTTTGCGCTGATCGGCTTCTGCGAGCTTAACCGCGCTGCTGTTGCGTTGCGCCAGATCAACGACCGTGGCGAGCGACACCTGCGCCGAGACCAGACCGGGTGCAACAGCAAGCAGCGCCGCGAAAAGAAGAATGGGTGCGAGGCTCGATTTTCTTTGGCGCTTCTCGTTCTCTTGAGTCGTCAATGTTTCATATCCTGTGCCGGCTTGTATTCATGGGCCAAAGCCAACGCGAATGCCTGCTCTCGTTTGGCTCCCTCGGGATCGCCGGTTTGTTCCTTCAAGCGTCCCAGGCGCACATGCGCGACAAATGCGGGAGCTTCCTCAGTCTTCTGCGAACTCGCCAAATAGCTCTCAATCATCTTCGCAGCCAGTGCCGATTCTCGATTGCTCTTGATCAGGATCGACGCCGCGTCGTAAAGCGCAACCCCAGCGTGCTTGTCATGTTCGGCCGCGGCAATGCAGTTGTGAATCGCCGCATCCATCTCGGCCCAGCGTTCGCGCCGACGCAAGAAACTGGCCATCGTCGCCCACTGGAAAGCTGGATGTGCCGCTACCGCAATCGCCTGCTTGAACTCCCGCTCCGCTGCGCTGTAGTCCTTGTGTTCCTCCGCGATGCGTCCCCGCAACTCGTGAGCGCGCGCGGCATCCAGGTTGTCCAGTTGGGCGGCTACGCCTTCCGCTTTTCCTGTTCCACCCCCCACTACGGAAGGAGCGGAATAATAAAACTCACCTAAATCCGCCAAGGCTTCGGCACTGCGCGGATTCAATCGGACCGAAGTCTCGAACTCCTCGCGCACGCGTTTCCCCAAGGAATACGCACTCATAAAGGAAGCTCTGCCTGCCTTTTCTCCGAGTGCCCGTCCCAGCCAAAGGTGATACAGGGAATTCTGTGGCTCCAGGCTGACGGCCTTTTCACAGGCGCTTGCAGCGTGGTCCCATTGCTCCAGGTTGAGCAAGACACGGCATTCAAGATTGTCTGCCGCGGCCTGACCGGGCCCTGCCTGAGTCAAAGGCTTCAGCAGTTCAAGGGCTTTGTCTGCTTCCCCAGCTTGTAGAGCTGCGTTGGCCTGCCCCAACCCAGTGTTCGCCGTCGTTTCAGCGCCCATTAGGGAAAGCGCGCCCGTCAGCAGCACGGTCAGCAGCGTCCTAGCCGGATTGAAATGAAATCTCAACGCACAACCTTGACCGGAATGCCCTCTTGCAAAGGCTGTCCATTCGTGGAACCGGTGGCCACCTGATCGCCATCCGTGAGCCCCGAGAGGATGGCAACTTGCGTCAAGTTAATGGTTCCGATGGTCACCGGGGTTCTCAGCAAACTCCCCCGATCGGCGGCCAATCGATAGACGTAATACTTGCTGTTTTCGGCGTGAAGCGCCTCGCGCGGTACCGTAAGCGCGTTCGGTTCGCTCGAAGTAGTAACCGTGACGCTAACGTTGGTTTCAGGCAACAACCCACTGTCCGCGTCATCAATCTGGATCAGCACTTCGCCCACACTGCGGGTGCCAAAGGCGATCACCGTAATCGGGACGCGCACAATGTGTCCGTTCCAAACCCGGCCGGCCTTTGCGTCCCATTTGATCTGAATCTTCTGTCCAACTTCCAGCTTTCCGATTTCGGGCTCATCAAAATAGGCACGCACCCGTTCGTGATTCAAATCGGCCATCTGCAAAAGCTGTTTCCCTGCCTCCGCGAATTCGGTACGCCCTGCATTCAGGCTATAAATGGTTCCGGCGATGGGCGCGTGAACCGAGGTCTGCGCCAAAACTTCGCGAGCTTCCGCAAGATTTGCCTCCGCCTCCTTGAGGGAAGACTGCGCGCGCGCAATTTCTGCGCTCGAGTAGCGGCTATGAGCCCCTTCTTCCGCGGCGCGCAAACTCGCCTCCGCGGACTCGAGCCGCTGCTTCGCCGACGCGACTTCAGCGGCAGATGCCGCGCCGGTCGCGTTGAGACGAGTGAGAGCGTCCACATCTTTGCGCGCGGAGTCCCGTTCCAACCGCGCACGAACGATGTCGGAAGCGGCCTGCTGGCGCTCCTGTTGGGTGCCGTTGTGGGTAGCCGCCTCGACTCCTGCCTCTGCGGCCCGCACCCCGCTCTCCGCCGTCGCAACCCTCGCTGCGGCTTCCTTGTCGTCCAGTTTCAGCAGCAGTTGCCCGGCCGCAACCTTGTCCCCGGGCTGCACATAAACAGCCTCAATGGTCGAAGCCAGTGGACTATGCACTTCATAGTTCACCTCTGGCTCGACCCGGCCATTGGTGGAAACGGTATTGACGAGTTCACTGTGGGAAACGCGCACAGCACGCACCGGTTGGCGCTCCCTGGTCATGGACCGCACCGTAAAGAAAACCACCACTAGAAATACTGCTCCGCCCAGCCAAAGCCAAAGGCGGTTCATTTGCTTCTTCTCTTCAATCATTCACTTAACCAGTGCCAGTATATAAGAGTCACAGACCAACCCCCAGGGACCAAAATAATCCGGACCCGCTTCGGAATCAGTCCGAAACAAGCGCACTGTCTTGTTGGACGTTCGACCCCATGCGAAAGGACGCCGCTCGATGGGTGCGCCTTCATCTCAACCCGCCTTGCCTCGTACAATCAGAGAATGGCCCTCGAACCACGCTACACCGACGAACACGCCCATGCAGGTCTGGACTTCGCCTTTCCTGCCATCGAAACCTGGCAGAACCAGTTCCCTGGGTATGAAATCCTCATTGACGACCCCGAACTGACCTCCGTCTGTCCCAAGACCGGCCTGCCCGACTTCGGCATCCTGACCATTCGCTACATGCCCCGGCAGCGCTGCCTGGAACTGAAATCCCTGAAGGAATACCTCTTTTGCTACCGCAATCTGGGAATCTTTCAGGAAAACATCGTCAACCAGGTGTTGGAAGACATCGTCAAGGCCACCGAGCCGGTTTGGGCCGTGGTGCGCGGCGAGTTCCGCCCCCGGGGCGGCATCGGAACCACCGTCGAAGCCCGTTGGCCCCGACCGAAGGAATAGCCCGCCTCTGGGTCCGTCAACTCCGTAACCCCCGCGAACAGCTCTCTGTCCGTGGGGCGCGTCTCCGGAATTCGCGACCCGGGAAAGTTTGCCCTTCGCGAATTGAGTTGGGCCTCTCCTGCTCCCTGTGATATTCCTGTTCCATCTCGCACCGCCTGCGAGTTGGAGCTTCCTTGGCCACCGCTTCCCTGCCTCTTCGCGCCCCGCGCGTCAGCCCTGCAACGGCAACCCTGCTCCTGCTGCTGGCGCTGAACCTTCTCAATTACATTGATCGTTACATCCTGCCCGGCGAAGTCTCTCTGATCCAGCGCGAGTTTCACTCCACCGATCAGCAGATGGGCGCATTGACCGCCGCGCTCTTCTTCTTCTATATGTTTGCCGCGCCGCTGACGGGATGGCTGGGAGACTGGTTCCGCCGCAAACCGCTGATTATCGCCGGGGCGGTTTTGTGGAGCCTGGCGACGCTGGCCACTGCTTGGGTCCACGACTACACGACCCTCTATATTCGCCATGCGATTGTCGGAATCGGCGAAGCCACCTTCGGCATCTTCGCCCCGGCCGTTCTCGCCGACTTCTACCCGGAACGCGAACGCAACCGCATCCTCTCCATCTTTTATCTGGCGATCCCCGTCGGCGCGGCCCTGGGATATCTGGCGGGTGGGCAGTTAGGTCCTCTTCTGGGCTGGCGCGCCCCATTCTTCATCTGCGCGATTCCCGGCTTCGTAATTGCCGCCCTCTATGGCTGGTTTGGCCACGAGCCCGAACGCGGGGCCTTCGATCACATCCGACCCGTACGCGAGAAGACCGCGTTCAAAGAATCTGTCCTCGAATTTCTCTTGAAGGGGCTCAAGCTCTTTACCAATCCTGCTTATCTCTGCGGGACCTTTGGCCTGGCGGCTCTCACCTTTGCCATGGGTGGAATCTCGGCGTGGGTCCCCGAGTTTCTGCGCCGTTCGGCCGGGTACTCGGTCGGCGTTTCCAGTCAGGTCGTCGGCGCCATCACCGTGGTCGACGGCATCGCCGGAACCCTCATCGGCGGCTGGATCGCCCAGCGCTGGCTGCGCACCAATCACCGCGCCCTCTACCTGCTTTCCTTCTGGAGCGTGGCTCTGACTTTGCCGTGCGGAGCCCTGGTCTTCTTCGGCCCACCCACCTGGGCTGTTCCCTCGCTTTTCGCCGCCGAATTCTTTCTCTTTCTCAATACCGGCCCGCTGAATACCGCCATCGTCAACTCGGTCAACGGACAAATCCGCGCCACGGCCATCGCCTGCAATCTCTTCATCATCCACTGCTTTGGAGACACCTTTTCTCCGCAGATCATCGGCTTTATCTCCGACCGCACCAGCAGCCTGCGCATCGGCCTTGGAGCGACTCTCATCGCCCTGGTCGTCTCCTGTGTCATTCTGCGTGCCGGTGCACAGTTTGCGCCTCGCTTCGACGAAGGCGGCCTGTCGGCAACTCAAGATTGATTCGGCCAGTAGCGATCCGGTCACCCTCCATTGCCGCGTCTTTGCTTTTGCTGCCATGGAGAGGCGCGTCCGGTATCCTGTCTGCATGATCTTGGCGCACGTTGCGAAGGAGTTCGTTCTTTGCACCAGCTGGACGCTTGCTCTCGGTTGGCTCTATCAAGCCTTCGCTGCCTGGCGTGGAATCCCTCAGATCCCGGATGTGACGCGCGATGATCCGGCCGCGCAGCTTCCCCAGTGCGAGGGCCCGCATCTGTCGGTGCTACTTCCCGCCTGCAATGAAGAAGCGACCATTGGCGTCACGCTCCGCTCGCTTTTGCGCTCGACTGGACTGCGCCTTCAGATCATTGCCATCGACGATCGGTCAACGGACCGAACCGGCGCGATCATGGAGGAACTCGCCACCGAAGCTCGATCCGGCAACGGCCCCCATTCCCTGCTGGTGATCCACAATCGCGAACTGCCCGCAGGCTGGCTCGGCAAAACCCACGCCCTCTCGATGGCCCTCCAACACGCGACCGCCCCGTGGATCTTGCTGACCGACGGCGATCCGATCTTTGCCCCGCGCGCTGTTGAACTCGGATTGCGACAGGCCATCGCAGAAAGGGCCGACCACCTGGTCTTGCTGGCCACATTAATCACCAAACGAGTGGGGGAGTCCCTGATGGCCGCCACCGCGCAAGCGATGTCGCAATGGTCCGTGCGCCTTTGGAAGGTCGCTGATCCGCGCACCCGAGACTTCTTCGGAATGGGTTGCTCCACCTTCGTGCGGGTCCAAGCCTTTTCCGAACTGGGAGGCTTTGACGCCTTGCGCATGGAGGTGATCGAGGACGTATCTTTGGGCGCGACCGTCAAGCGCTCAGGATATCGATCCTGCGTCGCGCTGGGCCCCGGTCTGGTGTCCATTCGCTGGATCGATGGCTTTCTGGGCCTCGTAACCAATCTCGAGAAAAATGGATTTGCCGCCTTCCGCTATAGCGTGCCGTTGACGATATTGGTCTGCCTTGGATTTGCCTTCAACGCGTTTGTGCCTCTCGCCGCACTAGTCCTGGGAGGATGGGGACTGGCGGCCGGCCTGGTCACTTACGCTTCGGTCGGACTCACCTTTCAAGCCAACCGGCGCATGAATCAGGTCTCGCCCCTTGCCGCGTTTCTCTTTACCCTCTCGGCAGCCACCATCGGTTTTGCCTTGCTGCGCTCCATGGTGTTCACACTGCTGCGCGATGGAGTGAACTGGCGCGGCACGCATTATCCCTTGAGCGAACTGCGAAGGTCCGCAGTGCGTTGGTGGTAACAGACAGCCAACAAGGCCTTCTTCTGTTCCGCCAATGCCCGGACGGCATGAATTGCAAATATCGCGCAGAAAAGATGGGTGCCCCATGTCCCCGCCGGTGCCCCATCCATTCCACGTCTTCTGCGGAATGGGTGGGAGGCCGACGACTCAATCGGAGTCCTCATCAACAAGAGGGTCCCGATCAACAAGAGCCATCGGTTTTCCGTCCAGCAGCGGACTGTTTTTTGCGCCCAGGCCGCGGGATCGCTCTTGCCAAACCGGCAATTCGGTTGACACCACAGTCGCACCCGATGTGTAATCGTTTTATACGCGTGGTGATGGAGTTCACCCTGAACCGCTGTCCGTCCGCAAGGCCAGACAGATGATGACTCCTGACAGGTTTCCTGTCGGTGAGGCACGTCCCGGCGCGATCCCTGAACAATCTGAAAAGGAAGACTAGGGTGCAGAGCCTTGCCGTTTGAGTGTGTCCACGGCATGGTTGGGCAACCGAGAAGGAGAGAATCCTTGCAAAAATACCTACTGATCGCCTTCGGAGGCGCACTCGGCTCGGCGGCGCGCTATTGGGTCGGCTCCACCATTGCCAGTCGCGCCGGGATCAAGTTCCCCTACGGCACGCTTGTGGTCAACCTGACGGCCTGCCTGGTGATCGGGTTTACGCTGACCTACATGGGGAAGCGCGCAGACCTGAATCCTGCCTGGCGATTCCTGATCCCGATTGGCTTCATCGGCGCCTACAGCACCTTTTCGACTTACGAATGGGAGACTCTCTCCACCCTTCGTTCCGGCGCTTTTGCACTGGCCGCGCTTTACGCCGGCGGCAGCCTCATCCTGGGACTGGCAGCAACCTGGTGCGGGGCCGTCGTCGCGGAAGCACTCTGATCCGATCGATCGGGAATGCGTCCTTGACCCTTTTCCTGTAAAAGTGCTTCAATCCTTCGTTGACCATACGCGGACGAAGGAGAGCCCATGCTAACCACAGGAAAAGCTGTCAAAGTCACCATCTATCTCAGCGATGGAGCCAAAGTTCACGGCGTTCCTGTCTATGCCAGTGTGGTTGACTTCCTCTTTCATAGCGGAATCGCCGGAGCGACCGTCATCAAAGGGGTGGCCGGCTTCGGAGCCAAGCACCATATCCATTCCGCGCACATTCTTGACATCAGCGACCATTTGCCGGTCCTGGTGCAATTTATCGAGACAGCGGAAAAGGTGGACGCGATTCTGGCCGAGTTGGAAAAGCGGACCGGTTCAGCATTGATCGAGATGGTCGAGACCTCGATCATAGTTGCCGCGAAACAATGACATTGCCCTAAAAGCAAGAAACGGCCCCTGCCGACCAGCGGTCAGGGGCCAGTTTCAAGCATCCTTACCGGACAGAAGTGAAGGGAGAGGCCGGCAGTCCTTCGCCATTGAACAGGTTGCACTGCGGACTGTTTTCCCATCCATACCGCACCAGGACAGGCTCGGCCACAGTCGGGCTCGAAAGCAGGATGGTCTCCCCGTCAATCTTCGCAGTGGCAGCCGAGAACTTTCCATCGCCCCCAGCCACTTCAAAGCCGGTCGCCGCCCCCTGCTTGAAATTCAACCCCTTGGCGTGCTCGAACCAGGCGCGGAGTGTGCTTCCTTCCGGTGTTGCCTGGCGGAAGACCGGCCCTTGATACTCGACCGTTTCGCCATAACTGATCGCCCGCGCCGCACGCGCCAGACGCAAGCCGACGTCGATCTTGTCGGTCGGGTGAACATTGTCCGGGTTGCCGATATCGATGGTCACCGCCATTGCCGTATTGCGCAACTCAAGCGTCTTGCGTTGCTGTTCGCGCAACGTGGCCCAATCTTCGGCGGACGTGGATTTGAAGTTCGCAATCTGCACAAAGAGGAACGGGAAATCGCCAACGCCCCATTGTTTGCGCCAGTCCTCGATCAGAGTGCGGAAGAGGTGATTGTAGAGCCCCGGAGACCGCTCGATCATGCTGTTGCTTTCGCCCTGGTACCAGATGACTCCGCGGATGGGCAGCGGCGTGAGCGGGGCGATCATTCCGTTGTACAGAAGTCCCGGCCCCCACATGGCCAGCCACGGGTGCCAGGGAAACTGGGGAACGGGAGTGCCGGCAGCCTTGGCCTCGGCGATCAGTTTTTGCTGCCGCTTGTCTTCGAGCAGCGCAGTGGCTTCGCGGTCCGTCATTCTTCCGCGCGAGGCGAAGACGGGAATGAGCGAAGCGTCTTCGCCCAAGGCAGCCAGCCGCGTCCACGACTCGACCATGGTGCCGCCCCAGGTGGAGTCGATGATGCCCACGGGAACGTGCTCCTTGTTCTCGATCTCCCGCGCGAAGTACCAGGCCACGGCGGAAAATTCATGGGCGCTTTCGGGAGTAGAAGCCACCCAGCCGTCAGTCTCGGCGTCATCCTGCGCGAAATCCGCCTGATGGGTCTTCACCATCAGCAGACGAACGCGGTCGATCTTCGCATGGGGCAGATCGGTGGCTGCGGTCGCCGCCTGGTGCATGCGGAACTCCATGTTCGACTGGCCGGAAGCCAACCACACATCCCCCACCAGCACGTCGTCGAGGGCAATGGTCTGCGGCTGGGCGACGGCAGGAGCGACGGCGTCGAGACCGGAATCCACCGCCGGCGTGCCGGTAACGACCATCTGGAACGGCCCACCGGCCGCTCCAGGCGCCAGATAGATGCTCCAACGCCCCAGATCGCCAGCCCTGGCGGAGCGGGTTTCGCCGCGAAAACTCACGCTCACGGACTGACCGGGCGTAGCCATGCCCCAAACATGAACGGGCAGATCGCGCTGCACCACCATGTGACTCGTCAGGACTTTGGGCAAGGTAACCTGAGCGGAGACGGCAGCAACGGGAAGCAGAGCAAGCAGAAGCAAAGAACGCAAATTCACGAGGAACCTCTCAAAAGGGTTGCCGACCCGCCGGTGCTCAAGACGCACCCAACGAGACCGCATTGAGAACGTTACCAGAATTACGCGCATGTTGTCAGCCGCGGCAGACCGCTCTTCCCCGCATGGCGGCTTGCCGGCCGGCAACTTTTTCGACGGGTTCGTGTCAAACTGCTCAACGAGTTGTAGTGAGTGAAGGCTCCAATCGCTTTCGGGCCCCTGCCAGGTTGAACGTACGATCAACACCCGACTCATGAGGACCGATGTTCGAACCAAGTACTTCTCGTCGTTTGGTAATCGCTCTTATCGCCTTGTTTTTCCTGTCCATTGGGGCGGCTGTTGCTCCTGCGCAGGCCGCGTTGCTGATGGAGGAACCCTACGGCATCTTCGGGACGCTCAATCCGACTGGCCATAATGCCCTCTATTTTCAGCGCATCTGCGCGCAGACCCCGGTTACCCTGCGGCGCTGCCAACCCGGCGAACTGGGTGCGGTCCTGGCCCGTTATGAAGGGATTTCAGGGTATGACTGGATCGCAGTCCCCTTGATCCCCTACCTGTACTCCGTTCAAGCCGCCGAAGATGTTCCCACACGCGTGGATGGACCACAAGTCAGGCGCTTGCGGGATCGCTACCACGAGACGCACCTGCTCAGTCTGGGAGAGGCCTTGCCCGCCGGCAGTTTTGCGCATGGCGGGTGGACCGAACTGGTTGGGGCATCTTACCAGCGGCGCATCTTCGCTTTTCGGTTCCGCACTACCGAGCAGCAGGACGACGCTCTCATTGAGCAACTGAATGGCGCCCCGAATCGCTCCCGTTTTGACCTGCTCTCGAATAACTGCGCCGACTTTGCGCGCAAAATTCTGAATGTGTACTTTCCCGGAACGTTCGGTCGAACGATCTTCCCAGACGCGGGTGTGACGACACCGAAGCAGATTGCCCACAAGTTGGCCCGCTATGCGCGCAAACATCCCGAAACGGAATTGACGATCTTCGAGATTCCCCAGATTCCCGGTTATCGGCGCCACAGCACTTCCAATAAAGGTGTGGACGAATCCCTGGCCACATCGGTGTACGCCATTCCCATTGCGCTCACCAACCCTTATTTGGCCGTCGGACTCACCGTGGACTACCTGGTTCGAGGTCGATTCAAACTCCTGCCGAAGCGACCCTACATCCTGTCTCCGCTGACCTTGAGCGTGCTGGCGCATCCTTCGCTGCCAACGCCGGTGCCGAATCCAGATCTGGAACCGGGTTTGACCGCCGCGTCGGTTTCAGAGCAGAATCCGAATGCCGAAGTTTCCCGCGTCCCAAGGGCCGCCAAGAGCGTCTCCACAGATGCAGGTCCGGCAAAGGCCGAGAAATCTAGCCTGCGAGAAAGCAAGGTCTCTCATGAGTGAAGCAGCTCCCCAGAATTTCAAAAATCATGGCGCCACCGACCCATGGTTCCACTACGTCCTGTTCCTGATCCTGGTGCTCAATTTAGGCTATGCTCTTTGCCACTTTGTGCTTTCGATCCTTCATCAGAAGCTCAGTTTTGCTTCAGCCTGGATGGTGGTGCTTTCTCTGGCGGCATTCATCCTCTGGGTCAAGGTCCGCACCTATGCCCTCAAGGTGCAGGATCGCGTCATTCGCCTGGAAGAACGCCTTCGTTTGCAATCGCTGGCGCCCGCCGATTGGCAAAAGCAGATCCTCAACCTCAGCGAAGCTCAGTTGATTGGCCTGCGATTTGCCTCGGATGAGGAAGTCGTCGGTTTGGCCAAGCAAGCCCTGGCTGAAAACCTGACCCGCAAGCAAATCAAGGAACGGATCAAAAACTGGCGCGCCGACAACTTCCGCATCTGATCGACGGGGGTTGCCAGGTCACTGAGCGCTTGTTCTTGCACTCCGGCTGGGTGCCCCAGGTCTCGATTTTGAGACCTGGGAGAGCACAAACTCAAAGGGACTTCTTTATCCGTCCAGAGATTTGGAACTTTGACGGGATAGACTGGGATTTTCCAATATTCTCGAGCATTTTCGATTTAATCATTTACGGCCGAGAATGAATTCTGTGGCTTCTGCGGTCGGCAAGTGCAAATCGCTCCCCGCCGCTACGCGCCATGGGAGCGGAGGAAGGAACGCCAACCCTCGCCGAGCGTCGACACTTCGGGACATCCAAAGTAGATCTGGCGATTGATGGCCATCAAGACTCCTACAGCTTTGGTACGCCCACTCGCTGCGTCCATGGCGCTTCCGTCGGCTTCGCATTCATCGATCAGGTAGTCGATGGCGTGGCCTAGAAGCTCCAATGCGTGCCCGGTCTGGGGTGAGATACGGCGATGGATCAACCGAACGAGGCCGGTACAAACTCGCGTATCGGTCTCGGGAATCGGAAACCCATTGGTTGAATAGGCTGCGATGCTCATGATTCCCTCCTCCTTGTTCTTCGGACGCCTCGACGGGTTTGATCGAAGAATCCTGGGTTGCCGCGGAGTGAGCGTTCCGTTTCGATCCCGTAATTCCCTGCTTCTCTCTTCGCCGCGCGAGGAACTGGAGAAATTGATGCACGTGTCATGCCAAATTCACCATGAACAGCCCGTTGGGTAGATCCTTCCTGCCTTTTCCTCTCTTGTGAAGGAGCGAGTCGGATTCGCGTCACAGGCGCCGCTCGAATTCCTGGAAATGCCGGGAAATCCGGAGTGAAGGGACGATCGCAGCGCCCGCCCAACTCGTTATCCGCCGAACAGCGCTTTCTTCACCCATCCGCGTCTTGACTAGTGGAGGCCGAAAACCTAATCTCAAACCAGCATCTTGTTGCATCGTGAGGCAGATCACTTCCTCCCGGTGCTCCTGAGGCAAAACGAATCGAATTTCGGGATTGGACGGTCGTGACCCCCTACTACTGGCAATATCTTCCGCTCATGTTGCAGATTCTTGCCGCCTTCGGGCTTGGCGCGGGTATGGTGGTCGGCTCCTGGCTCGTGGGACGGCACCGCAACTCCGAGACCAAGTCGGCGGCCTACGAGTGCGGGATTGTCGCTGTGGGCGATGCCCGTCAACGCTTTAGCGTGCGCTTTTACCTGGTGGCGGTGCTGTTCATCCTGTTCGATGTGGAAACGGTCTTCATCATGCCCTGGGCCGTCGTCTACCGCAAATTGCCTGCCCTTACCGGCTGCACGAGGTTCTTCGGGTTCTGGGAGATGATCGTTTACCTCGGCTTTGTGGCCGTGGGTCTGTACTACATCGTGCGCAAGGGTATCCTAAACTGGAGCCAGGACAAGGCGGACCTCTAAAGTGAGCGATTCATTGGGACAAGAGAAGAACTTGCTGGACAAAACAGCCGTACTCGAAGGACTGCCGGATCACCCGGCGCTCAAGGCGATCCTGGCCTGGAGCCCTGGTTCCCTGACCGACGCGAAATTCGATCACGGCGAGTTGACCCTGACGATTGTCAAAGAACAGATTCGGGCGGCCGCACAGACCGTGCAAGCCGCCGGGTACAACTTCTTTGAAGACATGACCGCGGTGGACTGGTTCCCCTCGACGCCCCGTTTCCAACTCAGCTATCACATCCTTTCGCACGCCTTCAAAGAGCGCATTCGCCTGCGAGTGCTGTTGCAGGGAGACGATCCGGTGGTGGATTCGATCACACCGGTCTGGGCCGGCGCCAACTACTATGAGCGGGAAGTCTTCGATCTATTTGGCATTTCTTTCGAGGGCCATCCCAATCAGCGCCGGATCCTGATGCCGGACGAATTTGTGGGATATCCCTTGCGCAAGGACTTTCCGGTGGAGGGGTACCGCTAAATGGCCGATACACTGTACACACCCATTCTGGAAGCTCCCAAGGCCGAAGGCGCCGGCGATCAGCACATGGTTCTCAACATGGGCCCGCAGCACCCGGCAACGCACGGCGTGCTGCGCCTGGTTCTCGAAGTCGATGGCGAGATCATCGTCCGGCTCTATCCCGAGATCGGCTACCTGCACACGGGAATTGAGAAGACCTGCGAGGCGAAGTTCTATCAACAGGTAGTCCCGATGACCGACCGGGTCAACTACCTCGACCCCCTGTCGAATAACCTGTGTTACGCGCTGGCCGTGGAAAAACTGCTGGGTATGGAAATTCCCGCCAAGGGTCAGTGGTTGCGGGTTCTGTTGGCGGAGCTGAGCCGTCTGAACTCCCACTTGATCTGGCTGGGCACGCACGCCATGGATATTGGCGCCCTCACCGTCTTTCTTTACACCTTCCGCGAACGCGAAGAGATTTTGCGCCTTTTTGAGGCTCTGGCCGGTCAGCGCATGATGACCAGCTATATTCGCATCGGCGGCGTGTCGATGGATCCTCCATTGGACTTCATGGCCCGGGTGCAGGCGTTCATCCTTACCATGCCGGAGAAGATCGATCAGTACTCGAACCTGCTGACCGGAAATCCGATCTTCAGAAACCGCCTCAAGGACGTTGGCCACCTTTCGGCCGCCGACGCCATTGCCTTGGGTGTGACCGGACCGCCATTGCGGGCCTCGGGCGTGGACTTCGATCTGCGCCGCGACATGCCCTACTCCAGCTACGAGAAGTTCCAGTTTGAGGTTCCGGTCTCGAACGACTGCGATTGCTGGGCGCGCTACGTGGTGAGACTGGTCGAGATGCGAGAGAGCGTCAAGATCATTCAGCAGGCACTGGACGGGATGCCGGAGGGCTCGTTCTCCGCCGTAGATCCCAAGGTGATCTTGCCGGATCGCGAGAAGATGAAGACCCAGATGGAAGCGCTCATCCATCACTTCAAGATCGTCACCGAGGGTTTTGCGGTTCCTGCAGGCGAGGTTTACCAGGGGATTGAAGCAGGTCACGGGCAGACCGGGTACTATGTGGTTTCAGACGGTACGGCAAAGCCTTACCGCGTGCACATGCGCTATCCATCGTTTGCCACGTTGCAGGCGCTGGAAACCATGTGCAAGGGCCGCATGTTGGCGGACGTGGTTGCGGTGATTGGCTCGATCGACATTGTGCTGGGCGAGATCGACCGGTAAAGGTAGAAATTGGAGGAAAGTCATGGCAGATTGGGCAGCCGAGTTCGCTCATTCGATATTGGAAAGTGAGGGAAAAACTAAGGATACTTGGTCCGAGCTTTCTGAGCAGTTGCGAAATGCAGTTACCGAAATCAACGGCATTTTGGACGGGAAGTCGCAGACAAAATTGACCCTTAGTGAAAATGCCGAAATGCTTACGCTCGATTCAAATTTGAGTCGAAAGGCATCCTTCAATCTCGACGCTCACGCCCGAACGATTTCTATCGTTTTAGAACGTACTGTCTACAATTTTCAGCTCACAAAAGATCCGCAAAAAGTTGTCAGCGCGAGTACTCCGCTTCTTCCTGGGGCTACAGGCGGCTCTTTTATCGATCTGGATACGATCGTACATAGCGCCATCAGTGCTGTAATTGATTTGCGAGGATGATTGAGCAACTCTGGGCTGAACTTTGGATCACCCTGGCTTCCCTGTTGCGCAGTTATACCGCACTGCACGGACTGATCGGCACGAAGCAGGCAACGGTAGAACACGACAGGCAACGGATTCTCGTATGTTGCGGCACAGACTGGTTGAAGTTGGAACGAGACGGCGCGGTGATTCAATGGCAACGCGCGGACGAACGAAACGGCACGATGGAGTTCACGGAAAGCGGTCGGTTGCGTTCCGGGTTGAGCGTTGACGAACAGCAAGATGAGGAAGAGATGGATATGGCCGCCGAAGCATGGGCACGGGAGTTAATGCAATGAGTCCAGAAACCATGACTGTCTTTTCACCGAAGTTGTCGACGCGCTTTGACGCGCTGATGGCGAAGTATCCGCTGCGGCGTTCGGCGCTGATCCCCATGCTGCTGTACGCACAGGACGAGATCGGCTATCTGTCCGACGCAGTCATCAGTGAGGTGGCTATGCGCATCGGCATCACCGAACTGGACGTACGCAACGTGGCGACCTATTACTCCATGCTCCGCTTCAAGCCGGTGGGCAAATATAACGTGCAGGTCTGCACCAATATCAGCTGCATGTTGCGCGGGGCCTACGATCTCTACGAACGTTTCCAGGAAGAGCTGGGCATCGGACACAAGGGCGTAACCGCTGATGGAGTTTTCTCACTGGAAGAGGTCGAGTGCATCGGAGCCTGCTGCTGGGCGCCTGCCATTCAGGTCAATTACGACTTTCATGATGAACTGAGCCCGGAGAGCGTCCCCGGCATTCTGGCCAGCTATCGCGGCAAGGAGCAAAACGAGGTGCCTCATGCCTAGGTTGGTCTCTCATCCCGATGAAGTGAAAGTTGTCTCCAAGCGATTCGGTCAGGGCGCGGCAGAGATCAATCGTTACGAAGAACTGGGCGGATACGCCGCGGCGAAGAAGTGCCTTGAACAGGGCCCCGAGTGGATCATCACCGAGATGAAGGCCAGCAACCTGCGCGGCCGCGGCGGCGCCGGTTTTCCCACGGGTCTCAAGTGGTCGTTCGTACCCAAGGTGAGCGCCAAGCCCAAGTACGTTTTGGTGAACGGCGACGAAAGCGAGCCCGGCACCTGCAAGGATCACTTGATCTTTTTGCACGATCCCCACGCAGTGATCGAAGGCACGATCATTGCCGGCCTGGCGATTGGTGCGAAGATGGGCTTCATTTATCTGCGTGGCGAATACCGCTACCTGCTGGAGATCATGGAGAAGGCCGTCGCCGATGCCTATGCCAAGGGCTACCTGGGCAAGAACATCTTCGGCAGCGATACCGAATTCGAGATCATCACCCACACCGGCGCGGGCGCCTATGAAGTGGGCGAAGAGTCGGCGCTGATGGAGTCTCTGGAAGGCAAACGTGGTGTCCCGCGCATCAAGCCGCCATTCCCGGCTGTCGTTGGTCTCTATGGCGGTCCCACGGTGATCAACAATGCCGAGACCATTGCAACAGTTCCGCATGTGATCGCGATGGGCGCAGCGGCCTTTGCTGCTGTGGGTTCGGAACGCAACGGCGGCACGCGTTTGTTCGGCATCAGCGGCCATGTGGAGCGGCCGGGTGTGTATGAACTACCGATGGGTTACAACCTCAAGAAGATGATCTACGAAGTCGCGGGCGGAGTGCGCGGCGGCCGCGGTTTGAAGGCTGTCGTTCCCGGTGGTTCCTCGACTCCCTGTCTGCTGCCCGACGAGATCGATATCGGCATGGACTTCGATCAGGTGGGCAAGGCAGGTTCGATGTTGGGGTCGGGCGGCGTGGTGGTGATCGACGATCAGACTTGCATTGTGGAGTTCGCTCTGCGCACCATCAGTTTCTATCAGCATGAAAGCTGCGGATGGTGCATCCCCTGCCGCGAAGGAACCGACTGGCTGAAGAAGAGCCTGACGCGCTTCCATGCGGGCTTTGGCACGATGAAGGACATTGACAACATCAAGTACCTTGCGGAAAACATGATGGGTCGCACCTTCTGTCCGTTGGGCGATGCAGCGGCCATGCCGACGCTGGGCTTTGTGAAGAAGTTCCGCAAGGAGTTTGAGGATCATCTGGACGGCAAACCTTGCCCGTTCGCAAAGCATGTTGAACTGGCCGTGGTTTAGGGACCATGGTCCGCAACGAGGCCGCCATGAAAATGACTGACTGAACGATTGGGCGGTTTCGATCGATGAAATACCGAGAATTCACGCGGGATTTGCGGGACGAGGGATGGAGGCTTAAGAGCCAGGAAGGCAGCCATCAGCAATGGGTTCACCCGTCGAAACCGGGTAAAGTAACTGTAGCGGGACATCCAAACGACGATATTCCACCGCAAATGCTGAAAGCAATGCGCAAACAGGCAGGGATGAAATGAATCATCGATTTCTGGTCGTTTTTGAAGTAGGAAAAACAAGCTTTGGAGCTTCCGCGCCGGATATTCCGGGCTGCTTTGCAGTCGGAACGACACTCGACGAAACCCGGCTGCGCTTTCTTGAAGCAGTCGAAGCACACTTGCGCTGGATGGCGAACGATCACGATCCAATGCCAAGCCCTTCGATAACGACGGTCGATTTCTCGCGCGAATCTGGCGACGAACAATCCAGTTACTATGTCGAGTGGCTCAACATTTCCGTACCCGCCGAGACGCGCGAGGCAATCCCAGCCTAAGGACACGAATGCCAGACGTAACCATCACCGTGAACGGCAACAAGCTAACGGCTCCCGCCGGAGCGCTGCTCATTGATGTCTGCCGCAAGGCGGGCATCGAGATTCCGGCTTTCTGCTACTATCCCGGCCTCAGCCTGCAAGCCGCCTGCCGCATGTGTGTCGTGCGCCAGGAGAAGGTGCCAAAACTCCAAACCGCCTGCACCACGACCGTTGCCGAAGGCCAGGTCTTCTTCACCGAGACGGACGAGATCGTGCAAGCGCGCAAGGCCACCATCGAGTTGTTGCTCGGCAATCACCCGCTCGACTGCCCGGTGTGCGATGCCGGCGGCGAATGCGAATTGCAGGACATGACCTTCAAGTACGGCGCGGGCGAAAGCCTCTACGCCGAGGCCAAGCAGCATCGCGACGAACAGCAGTGGTCGCCAGCCGTCTACTTTGATCGCCCCCGCTGCATTCTCTGCTACCGGTGCGTGCGTATGTGCGGCGAAGGCATGGACGTGTGGGCTCTTGGTGTGCAGAACCGCGGCGTTCGCGCCACCATCGCTCCCAACGGTGGCGATCATCTGGACTGCGAACAGTGCGGCATGTGCATCGATGCCTGCCCGGTGGGTGCATTGACCAGCGGCAGCTATCGCTACAAGACGCGCCCCTGGGAGATGAATCACGTTTCCACCGTCTGCACGCATTGTGCCGACGGCTGCAAGGTCACTCTGGGTGTACGCCAGTCGGTCGATGGCGCCGAGATCCTGCGCGCCGACAACCGCGACAAGAGTGGCATGAATGGAGACTTTCTCTGCGCTAAGGGTCGCTTCGGCTTTGACTTTGTGGGCAACTCCGAGCGCCTGAATCAGCCTTTGGTCCGCAACGCGTCTGGAACGCTGGAACCGGCGACCTGGGAACATGCGCTGCGTCTGGCTGCGGCCAAGCTGAAGGAAGTCCGCGACAGCAAGGGCGGCAACGCCATCGGCGTCATCGGCTCCAATCAGACCACCAACGAAGAGAACTACCTGCTGCAGAAGTTTGCGCGCTCCATCCTCAGCACCAACAACATCGATCACGACCGCAGTGTGGATTACTCCTCGTTCGCGCACGCCATGGCCGGCCACAAGGACAAGTCGGCGAGTCTGCGCGATACGGCAACGGCTCCTGCGATTCTGCTCATCGGTGGCAACCCCACCGAAGAGCATCCCTTGCTGGCATGGAACCTGCGCACCAATGTTCGTTTGAATCGCGGGCGTCTTTATGTAGCAAGTGCAAAGCAGATCAAGCTCGAGCGCCAAGCCAAGGCCACTTTGCGCCTCCGCGACAATGCGTATGCTGCACTGCCCGGTTACCTCGATGGCACCAACCCGGAGATTGCCGACCTCAGCTTCCGCGATGCCGTGCTCGGCGAAGAATCCCTGTTGGTGATCTTCGGGCAAGAGCTTGCGGGCTCCTCACTGGTAGCACTCGTGGCATGGGGATTGAAGCGCGGCAATGTCCGCTTTGCCGTCCTCGGCGATCATGTCAACTCGCGCGGCGCGGCCGACATGGGCGTGCTTCCCGGATTGCTTCCCGGCTACGCCTCCGTTTCTGCCCCCGGAGCTTTCGCGGCTGAATACCCGGCGATGCCTACCGCTCCCGGCAAAACGCAGGCGGAGATCTTCGCGGCAGCAGCCAACGGCGACTTGGGCGCATTGTTGATCGTCGGCGCCAACCCGGTGGCCAAGCAGAGCGTTGACGCCGCGTCCCTGAAGAATACATTTCTGATTGTGCAGGATATCTTCCTGACCGAGACAGCCGCGTTAGCCGATATCGTCTTCCCCGCTGCCAGTCTTTACGAGAAATCAGGCACGGTGACCAACACGTTTGGCGATGTGCAGTTGATTCAGAAAGCGGCAGACCGCGCGGGCGTGAAGGCGGACTTCGAGATTCTGGTTCGACTCGCAGGCAGCATGGGCGTGGACGTGAAGACGCTGGTGCCGTTCGGCTCTCGCGGCGTTTCCTCGGACCTTGGCCAGTCGCGCGGCGCACAGGCCGGCGAGGCCGATCGTCATGCAGTGTGGCTCTCGGCAAACGGCATGGAGCCGAAATTGAGTCCCTTCGATCCGCTCGCGGTTTTGGACGAGATCGAGCGACTGGTTCCCGGCTATGCACTGGACCGCATCAATTTGCTGAGCGGCAATGAGATCAAGACCGATCCCGGCTTTGTGCCGGTCTCTGATCTTTTCGCTCCGGCGATGATACGGCCGGAATCGGAAGTCCCTGATCACGATGGATTGTTTACTTCCGGAACGCTTGGCCGCTACAGCGCGAATCTCCGCGAGCTTGAACATCATCAGGCGCAGCAGCAGCTTGTAGGAACGGAAAAGAAGTGACGAAGCGAGCGAAAACAAATGCAGGTCCTTCGACTGCGCTGCGCTTCGCTCAGGATGACAAAACAGGATGTTGAGCAAGAGAGGCTGAAGGCACGTGACGATTTTGCAGTTTTTTCTGTGGAGCCTGGGGAAGGTGGCCGTGGTGACGGTGGTCATGCTGATGGCCGTCGCATACACCGTGCTGCTTGAACGCAAGCTGGTGGGCCGCATTCAGAATCGCTGGGGACCCAGCCGCGTCGGGCCTTTTGGCCTGCTGCAGCCGCTCGTCGATGGCGCCAAGTCTTTCCTCAAAGAGGACGTCGTGCCGGGCGGGGTCTACAAGCCGCTCTATCTGCTCGCCCCGATTCTCTCCTTGGGTTGCGCGCTGATCTCGATTGCTGTTGTCCCCTTCGGAGAGCCCAACGTGGGCCCCGCGGGAATGCAGCACCTCTTCCAGATCTCCGATGTCAACATTGGCCTGCTGGTGATTCTCGGCATTACTTCGATTGGCGTTTACGGGATCGCCCTGGCCGGATGGTCGTCGAATAACAAATATTCGCTGCTTGGCTCGCTCCGTTCTTCGGCCCAGTTGATCAGCTATGAACTGGCGCTGGGCCTTTCGCTGGTCGGTGTGGTCATGCGTGCCGGAACCTTCAACCTGCGCCTCATCGTAGAGCAACAGGCCAAACAGGGCATCGTCACCTGGAACATCTTCGGCGGTCTGCAATTCGTCGCCTTCTTCATCTACCTGATCGCAGCCTATGCGGAGACCAACCGCTCGCCTTTCGATCTGGTTGAAGCAGAGAGCGAACTGGCCGGCGGTTACAACGTCGAATACAGCTCGATGAAATTCGCGATGTTCTTCATGGCTGAGTATGCCAACATGATCATGGTTGGTTGCGTGGCGACACTGATGTTCCTGGGCGGTTGGACAAGCCCTTTCGGCAACCTCATCGACCCGCCGCAAAACATCTTTGTTCACGCATTGCTTCCCATCTTCTGGTTTGTGAGCAAGGTCTTTTGCTTCCTCTTTCTTTATGTGTGGGTGCGCGGTACCTTGCCGCGTTTCCGCTATGACCAACTCATGTCCTTCGGCTGGAAATATCTCATGCCGCTGGCCATGCTGAATATCGTGGCGACCAGCCTTTGGCTTGCGTACCGCTAATCTTTCATCGGGAAGAATGCCTCTGGTCCTTCCCACAACCTGCCGGACCCTTTGTACCGGCAACCCCTCGTAAGCGACGGAACGATGCACCTGATTCTGTTTCTCGTATTTGCCGGATTCTGCCTGGCTGGAGCCATCAATCTCCTGCTCCAGAGCCATCCCATCAACAGCGCCCTGTCGCTGGTGGTGGTGATGACTTCGCTGGCTGTGCTTTACCTGATGCTGGGCGCGGAGTTCCTCGCCGCCGCGCAGGTCATTGTCTATGCCGGCGCCATCATGGTGCTCTTCACCTTTGTTGTAATGCTGCTCAACGCAGGGCGAGAAGAACGAACACTGGGCAGCAGTGCCGCGCGGGTCGTCGGCTTCCCTGCGGTCGTCGTGATTCTCAGCGTCCTCGCGACGGTGATTGTGAAGACTCAAGGCCTCGGAACCGCGGGCTTGAGCCAGGGCATCACCTCGACGGAAGACCTGAGCAAAGTGCTCTTTACCGAGCTGCTGCTTCCCTTCGAGGTCACCTCGGTGCTAGTCCTGATCGCGATCCTCGGCGCCGTTGCGCTGGCTCGCCATGGGCATGGGGAACAACCGCTCCCTGTACCAGCGAACGGAGAAAGGACGGCCGGCAAATGAATCCCTTCCTCGCACAGTTTCAACAGGAAGTTCCGCTCTCCTGGTATCTAATTCTGAGCGCCACGCTCTTTTCGTTTGGCGTGGTCGGCTTTCTGATCAAGCGCAATCTCATTACCGTTTTCATGTCCATTGAGTTGATGCTCAATGCGGTGAATCTTTCCTTCGTCACCTTCGCTCACCAGTGGCACGCGGTGAAGGGACAGATCTTTGTCTTCTTTGTAATGATGGTGGCGGCGGCGGAAGCTGCTGTGGGTCTCGCCATCATCATTGCTGTTTTCCGCGTTCGTGCAACCCTGGCCGTCGATCGAATCGACCGGATGAAACTATGAACGGAAATTTGCATCTCTGGCTGATTCCGCTGCTTCCCTTCGCCGGGTTCCTGTTCAATGGAATTCTGGGCCGTCATCTGCCCAAGGCTCTGATCACCACGATTGCGCTGCTGGCTCCGCTGGCCGCCTTCGGAGTGGTTCTCAATGCGGCCTTGAGCGTCTTCGGATCGGCCTCGGCGCCGATTTCCCTGCCCTACATTGAGAATTGCCCCATAGGCTGGATCAACATGGCCAACTTCCATGTGGATTACAGCTTTGTTCTCGATCCGCTTTCGCTGGTGATGCTGCTTGTGGTCACCGGCGTCGGTCCTCTCATCCACATTTATTCGATCGGCTACATGAAGCACGAAGAAGGCTATTACCGCTTCTTCGCTTACATGAATCTCTTCATGTTCTTCATGTCCGTGCTGGTTCTCGCCGGGAATGCGCTGCTGATGTTTGTGGGATGGGAAGGTGTCGGTCTGGCGTCGTATCTGCTCATCGGCTTCTACTTCCAGAAGAATTCGGCAGCGGACGCGGGCAAGAAGGCATTCATCGTCAATCGCATCGGCGACTTCGGCTTTCTGATTGCGATGTTTCTGCTGTTGGCCAACTTCGGCACTCTGACCTTCAGTGAAATCGCCACCAAGATCGGCATGGATCCGGGCTGGAATGGCGGCGTCATCACCTTCATCGCCCTCGCGCTGTTGCTGGGCGCGGCTGGAAAGAGCGCGCAGCTTCCGCTCTACATCTGGTTGCCCGATGCGATGGAAGGCCCTACGCCGGTCTCCGCATTGATCCACGCAGCCACCATGGTCACCGCCGGCGTTTACATGATTGCCCGCAACCATGTGCTGTTTGACCACTCGCCCTTCGCGCTCAGCGTTGTTGCGATTGTGGGCGCGGCCACGGCCATCTTCGCGGCCACCATCGGCCTGGTGCAGAACGACATCAAGCGCGTGCTGGCCTATTCGACTGTATCGCAGCTTGGCTACATGTTTCTCGGTTGCGGTGTCGCGGCGTACTCGGCTTCCATCTTTCACCTGATGACCCACGCTTTCTTCAAGGCGCTGCTCTTCCTCGCTGCAGGCTCAGTAATTCACGCCATAGGCGGCGAGCAGGATCTGCGCAAGATGGGCGGGCTGTGGAAGAAGCTTCCCATTACATTTGCCGTCACGACTGTGGGCGTTCTGGCCATCGCGGGATTCTTTCCCTTCGCCGGATTCTTCTCCAAAGATGCGATTCTCTACGCTGCCTTTGCGCAGGGCGGGAGCGGGCGCGTGCTCTGGTTCATCGGGCTGGTCACGGCGCTTCTGACTTCGTTCTATATGTTCCGCCTCTGGTATCTGGCCTTCCTGGGCAAGTCGCGCAGCCCCGAAGTGCATCCACACGAGAGCCCCTGGTCGATGCTGGGGCCTCTGGTGATTCTGGCGCTGCTTTCCATCTGCGGCGGCTGGATCGGCATCGAGCGCTTCTCGGCGTTCCTCGCGCCTTCCGTCGGAGCACGAACGGCGGAAGCTGCACCCTGGGCCTTTGACCAGTACATCAGCCTGGGGCATTTCCTCGGCGTTGTCGCTGTACTCGTGGCTCTGGAAGGCTGGCTGATTGCCGACAAGCTCTATCGCCGCAAGCCGGAGCGGGCCGCTCAGTATGCCGCCGCGCTGCCTGGCGGCTACAAGCTTCTGCTCAACAAATACTATGTGGACGAGTTCTACGGCTACACCGTGATCAAGCCGCTGCTGGGCTTCTCCAAATACTTTTTGGGTTACGTCGTGGACGTGGGCATTCTGGGCGGCGCTGCCTGGTTGCTGGGCGGAATCGCCACGCTCTCCGGGGCGATCCTGCAACGCTGGCAGTCGGGAAACATCCGCTCTTACGCCGCATGGCTGGCTGCAGGCGCGGCCGCCGTCTTGTTGTTCGTGCTGGTGCCGTGGTCCACGGTCTGGCCGGTTTCGATGGACATTCTCGGGAAGGTAGCGGGACATTGATGAATACGCTCAACGAATCGATTCTCACGCTGATCCTCCTGTTTCCGCTGGCCGGAGCGCTGTTGGTGGCCCTTGTGCCCGACCGCGCCAAGCTGCCCAACTGGATTGCGCTGCTCACGACCTTGATCAGCTTTGGTCTGACGCTGCATCTTCCGGCGCACTTCATCGCCGGGCAAGGCGGCTTCCAGTTCGAAATCAACCGCCCCTGGGTGACGAATCCAGCCATCTACTACCACGTTGGCGTGGATTCGCTGAGCCTCTGGCTGGTCGTTCTGGTCGGCCTGCTAGCCCCCATCGGCATCGTCGCCAGCTGGAACGCCGTCAAGGAGCGCCGCAAGGTCTTTTACTCGCTCTTCCTCGTCCAGCAGACGGCCATGGTCGGCGTCTTCATCTCTCTCGACCTGATGGTCTATTACGGATTCTGGGAGCTCTCGCTGGTCCCCATGGCAATTCTGATTGCCATGTATGGTCGGAAGGATGGTACCAAGGCCGCGCTCAAGTTCTTCCTCTTCACCTTCATTCCTTCGGCGCCTTTGCTCGTGGCGATTTTGTGGCTCTATGCGCGCACGGGAAGCTTCGATTTCGCGACGCTGCAGATCCTGATTCACCACGGCCTCTTCCCTGCCGGGGCGCTCTTCTGGGTGGCGCTGGCCTTCCTCTTCGCTTTTGCCGTCAAGGTTCCAGTCTTCCCGCTGCATGGTTGGGTCGCGGACACCTTCAGCGAAGCACCCGTCGCCCTCGCCATGGTGGTCGCCGGAAAGCTCGGCCTCTACTCCATGCTGCGCTTCCACATCGGGCTCTTTCCGGAACAAGCCAGGGCAGCCGCACCCACGCTGATCGTTCTCGCAGTCATCGGCATTCTCTACGGCGCATGCATGGCCCTGGTGCAGCGCGACTTCTGGCGTCTGCTTGCCTTTGCTGCATTAAGCCACCTGAGCTTGATTACGCTGGGCATCTATGGCTTCACCGATCTCGGAACGACGGGCGCGATCTATCAGATCCTCAACCACGGCGTGGTCGACGGCGCGATCTTCCTGCTCCTGGGTGTGATGGAATCCCGCTACGGCACGAGCGAAATCGACAGGTTCGGCGGCGTGGCCAGCAAACTGCCGCGCGCGGCAACGATCTTCGTCATTGCCACTTTGGCCATGATCGGCCTTCCCATGCTCAACAACTTTGTCGGCGAATTCCTGATCCTTTCCAGCACTTTCGGCGCGGTCAGCCAGAATCTTGCGATCGCCGCCACGCTGGGTGTGATCCTCGGCGCGGCGTATATGCTTTGGCTCGTGCAGCGACTCTTCTACGGTCCGCAGAGCAAGCTGACCGAGTCCCGCCCTGCAGCGGATCTCCACTTTGGCGAACTGCTCGCCCTTTGGCCGCTGACCGTTCTGATGCTGGTGATGGGCTTGGCTCCGTCGCTCTGGCTGGGGACCATCGAACAAGGCGTCCGCACGCCGCAAGCTGCGCAAACTGATCTGCAGCATCTCATCTACGCTACTCCGAACGCGACCTATGGGGAGGCCCAGCGGTGAATTCCGTTCCTGATATCTTCCGCATCCTTCCCGAAGTCATCCTCACACTGACGGGCGTTTTCGTCATGCTTTTGGATGCCTCCATGAAGCCCGCATCGTTCCGCCGTCCGCTGGGATGGGTTGCGGCCATCGGAGCGCTGGCAGCCCTCTATGCCAGCCTCTGGCAGCTTTCTCTGCCCATGGGCACAGGCTTCTATGGAACGGTCGAGACCAGTTCCTTCACCGTCTTTTTCCATGTGCTGATCTGCGGCATCGTTCTGGTTTCGCTGCTTCTGTCGCTCGACACTCTGCCGGAAGACAGCCACCACCAAGGCGAGTTCTACGCACTGATCGCCTTTGGCGCAGTCGGCATGTGTCTGCTGACCGGCGCGGTCGAATTGCTGTTGGTTTTCGTGGCTCTTGAAATCTCTTCCATCGCGACGTATGTCCTTGCCGGATACCGCAAAGACACTCCGCGCGGCCCCGAAGCAGCCATCAAGTACTTCCTTCTCGGCTCCTTCGCCACCGCCTTCCTGCTGTATGGCATTGCCATGGTTTTTGGCGCTACCGGCACCACCCAGATCTACGAGATCGCCCACCTGATTCCTACCGCTCCCAATCACGGCCTGGTTCTCGCTGCGTTGGGCCTGATGCTGGTAGGCATCCTCTTCAAGGTGTCGGCGGCTCCCTTCCACGTCTGGACACCCGATGTTTACGAAGGTGCTCCCACGCCGGTTGTCGCGCTCATGTCCACCGCTCCCAAGGCCGCTGCCTTCGCACTGCTTTTGCGCGTGATCTATGAGATCTTTCCCTCGCTTCATGCCGTTTGGTCGCCGTTGCTGTGGGTGGTGGCCGTGCTTTCCATGACCGTGGGCAATCTGGCCGCGCTGCGTCAGAAGAACATCAAGCGCATGTTGGCGTACTCCTCCATCGCCCATGCCGGATATCTTCTGGCGGCGTTTGCGGGCCTTGGAACCAGCGGGATCGCCGCTGCAAGCTTCTACATTGCCGCCTATGCCGCGATGAACGTGGGCATCTTTGCCGTCATCACGGTGGTCAGCGGATACGACGAAAAACTCCCCCTGATCGAAGACTTCCGCGGGCTTCTCTATCGCGCGCCTCTCTTGGGCGGGATGCTCATCTTCTTCCTCACCTCGCTAATCGGAATCCCCTTCACCGGCGGCTTCTTTGGCAAGTTCTACGCCTTCTCCGCTGCCGTGGATGGCGGGGCGATTGCTCTCGCGATCATCGGCCTCTTGAATTCGGGCATAGCTGCAGCCTATTACCTCCGGCTTGTATTGGTGACGGCTCAAAAGCCCGCCAATGAAGAGGGTGCCGAGGTTGGCGCGCCCCAAGTAGGGGTGGTGGCCGGTGCGGCCATGATGCTGGCTGTGGTAGCGACGTTGGTGCTGGGGATTGTTCCCAGCGAAATCCTCCCCGCGGCGGAAGCTGGGGCTCACACCTTGCAGGCGCCTCCGGCTGAAAACGCCCTTCCAGCGCCTTTCGCAGAATCCGCAATCAAGCCTTGAGGCATTCAACAGTGTCCCTGGGGACGAGGGGCGACAAGTTTTCGTAGAACGCTGCGATCTGCCCCAGAACACGTTCATTCGAGTAATTTTCCCGAACCCAGGCACGAGCTGCCAGCCCCATTCTCTCGCGCCTCTCGGGCGCGCGGAGAAGCTTCATAACGGCTTCTGTGATGGCTTCGGGGTAGCCGGGCGGAATCAGCAAGCCTGTAACCTCGGGGATCACCGCATCGCGCGAGCCGGTGACCACCGTAGAGACTACCGGGATTCCCGTGGCAGCCGCTTCAAGCGCTACGTTGGGGAATCCTTCTCGCCAGGTCGGAAGCACCAAAACATCCATGGCGCGAAAGTAAGGCACAGTATCTGCGACGAACCCCGTATAGTGAATGCGCGGGTGCCGCTCGATATAGTGGCGCAGGCCTGTGTTGATCGCATCTTCCGAAGCATCGAACCAGCCGACCAGCAGCAGGTGGGCATCCGGCTGCGCGCGCAGAATCGCGCGGAAGGCCTCTATCAATTCAGGCACTCCTTTGTCTTGCGTCAATCGTCCAACAAAGCCAATCACCGAGGCATCGCATCGGATCTTGAACTTACTCCGTACCGAGCTCCGTCCGGGACAAAATCGTTCCGTGTCCACGCCATAACTGCTTCCCTTTCCCAGTAGACGCAATTTCCTATGGGGGGCTACACCGAGTCCCGCCGCTTTTCCGCGCAAGCTGTCGCTATTGCACAGCACAACCTGCGCGCAGGCCGAAGCCATGCGCTCGGTGGCCAGAAGAAGGTAGCGCTTGAGCCCGAAAGATCGTTCCAGTTTGAGCCCACGCAACAGATAGACGCGAGTAGGAACCCCGCATATCCAGGCGGCGACAGATCCCAGGAATCCGGCTTTTGGGGTGCTGAATTCCGTGACGTCCGGTTTCAGCCTCCGCAACAAGCGGCAGAGGCGAAACAGGGTCACAAGGTCGGCGAGCGGCGCCATGCCGCGAGTTATGGGGATCGAGACTGCTCTAACCCCTTCCTGACTCGCGACTTGATTCAGTAACTCGCCGGGGCTGGAGAGCAAAATGACTTCAAAACCCGACTCGCGCAGCACCCGCAAACGTCCTGTCAAGACCAGGCAAGTCTGCGGATGGGTAACTCCTACAACAATCCTTCGCCGAGCGCGAATCGCAACGGATTGAGTTACAGCTTTCGGTTTTCTCATTGCTGCATACGACAAGAGTCGAGAGAGCATCCTTCCGAACCTCCCATCGGCGCGCAGACACGCGTCTGCATCCTCTACCAAGCCCCTTCGACGAAGGCGGAGAAGCGCCGTTGCTGGTATGAATGGTCGGAAACAAACAGCGACCGAGCAGTTTTTACAGGTTCCCAACATGCGAGGGGAGTTGCTCCAAGAGCAGTTTGCAGGTTGAGAAAGCCATGGATTGGATCACTGCAGGAGGCCCGAAGGTAAACAAGCCCGAGAATCGTTTGCGGGACGATATCTGGTCTGAAATCGGTGCAAAAAAACAGTACACCGGTTCCTGCTTTTACACAAGAGTCTTTCTTCAGAAAAAAAGTAACCTATAATCGCTTGACTTACCTTCAACACATGAAAGAGCGTGCAAAGTTACTTTTCCTGATCCCGCATCTCGGCGGCGGTGGAGCGGAGCGTGTAACTGCCCTCTACCTGCGGAATCTTTGTCCGCAGAAATATGACTTGCACCTGGGCTTGATCACTCAAAGCTTTGCCAATCCAGAGACGATTCCAACCCATGTTTTGGTGCACGGATTGGATTCGCCCCGAGTCAGAGGCGCGGCGTTTCGACTGCTCGCCTTGGTGTGGAGTGTTCAGCCCGATCTGATCCTCTCTGGCATGGCGCATTTGAATTTCCTGGTTTTGATGCTCCGCCCCTTCTTCCCCATCAAGACCCGCATGCTGGTGCGCCAGAACTCCACTGTTTCCGCGAGTCTGGCCTTTGATCAATTGCCTTGGTACACCGGGTTGCTTTACAAGCGTCTCTATCGCCACGCAGATCGCATCGCTTGCCAAACACAAGCGATGGCTGACGATCTGAGCCGGCGAATGGGCATTCGACGGGAGAAGCGGTCATGCCTGATTGCGGTCACGCCCAACCCCATCGACATCGTCGCCATCCGCGTCGCTGTTCAAGCTCCTCAGCAGCAAGAAGACCCTGTGGACACTGGGCCTGGGCCGCACTTTTTGGCCGTGGGAAGACTCGCGTGCGAAAAGGGCTTCGAGCTGTTGCTTAGGGCTTTGTCTCTGGTCCGTCAGGAGTTTCCGTGTGCGGAGTTGACGATTCTGGGCTCGGGCCCGGAAGAGGCTCCGCTGAAACGCCTGGCACGTGTTTTGAATCTGGAATCTTCGACTCACTTCGCCGGGTATGTCGAGACCCCTTCCGTGTATTTCTCCCATGCGACCGCGTTTTTACTCTCTTCGTATCATGAAGGTCTGCCCAATGCGCTTTTGGAAGCGGCGGCAGCCGGGCTCCCACTCATCGTCACGCCATCCTCTCCAGGAGTGGTCGAACTGCTTGCCGGGCGACCGGGTGTCTGGATTGCCGAAGCTATCACCGCTGAAGCACTTGCTGCGTCGATGCGCTCTGCGCTGCTGGCGCTGAATCCAGGCCAGCGATTCCCTCATCCCTTCGTGGAACAGTTCGGCCTCGCACGGTCGATCGGAGTGTACGAGGCCTTGATCGACACTTTGCTGGCCACTGCTCGCGGGAAGCGCGTCTGATGGCCCATATCGCGATCCTGATTCCCGGCTTGAACCGGATCGGTGGGGCCGAGCAACAGGTGATCCTGCTCTCGCTTGGCCTGGTGCGCAGATGCTGGCGGGTCACCGTTATCGCTCTCAGCGGAGACGGTGGAGCAGCCGCGTCCCAACTGGCGTCAGGCGGCGTAGGGTTTGTCCGTTTGGAGATGCGCAAGGGGTTGGCAGACCCGCGTGGATGGCTGCGCCTTCGCAGATGGCTGCAATGCGAGAAGCCTGAGATTCTTCACGCCCATCTGCCCCATGCCGCGTGGATGGCCCGCTGGTCCCGTCTGGGCGCGCCGTGCAGGGTCTTGATCGATACCCTTCACAGTTCTTCGACGGGCGCTGCAATGCGCCACGCCGGATATCGACTGAGCGATTGGCTGACCGACCGGGTAACCGCCGTGAGCGAGGCTGTCGCCGAGACCCACCGGACGGCAAAGATGGTGCGCCCCGACAAGCTTCTGGTGCTCGCCAACGGGATCGATCTGGAGCGATGGCGTCCCCATCTCGAGGCCCGTGAAGAATTGCGAGAGCAACTCGGCCTGAAAGACGAGTTTCTCTGGGTGGCTGTGGGGCGACTGGATGCGGTGAAGAACTATCCCGTGCTGCTCCGAGCGCTCGCACGTACTCCGGAAAGCGGGCATCTGGCCATCGCCGGCAGCGGGCCGCTGGAAGAGGATTTGCGGCGACAGGTCCGGGGCCTCAATCTTGGCAACCGGGTTCGGTTTCTCGGCTTTGAGCCGGATGTGCTGCGCTGGCTGCAGGCGGCGGACGGATTTGTACTCGCCTCGCGATGGGAAGGGCTTCCCCTCGCAGTCTTGGAAGCATCGGCCTGCGCGTTGCCCGTTGCCGCGACTGATGTTGCCGGAACCCGCGAAGTCGTCCTGCCTGGGCAGACAGGACTTCTCTCCGCGTCTGGCGACGCAACTGCACTCAGCGAATCGATGATGCAAATCATGCAGATGAATTCGTCCGAACGAGCACGGATGGGCGGATGCGGACGCGCCTTTGTCGCCGAGCGATTCAGCCTGGGAAGCGCGCTTGACCGCTGGGAAACCCTTTACGCAGCGCTGTTGCAGCAAAACCCCATCCCCAGGCGGATCGCTCACTTCTGATCGGGCCCCGGGATAGCGCGATGCTCTTCCCACCCTTTCCGCCGAAAACGTGGAGAGGATGGGGCACGGAGCGCTTCCAAGCCGGAAAGGGTTTCCCCCGTTGGCTTATTCGCGTACGACATAGCTGTGCGTGCCGCTGCCGATGTTCTCTGTCTGGCCCTTGGGCAGGATCACCGTTGCCGTGGTATTGGCCGGAAGGTGGATCGTGAACTTCTGCTCCGCCTGCTTCCAATCCGAAACAACGGTGCCGTAGGCAGAGTCGTACTCCACATGCAACTGGGGCAACGCGGCGTCGAAGTGCGGGTGGATCGTCAGGTGGTGAAAGCCGGGGCCGCTGGCGTCGGTATCGATACCGGCGGCGCGGCGATAGACCCAGGCCATCACCGAACCGAACGCATAGTGGTTATAGGAGTTCATTCTTGGGTCGCCGGTGTCGCCATTCCAGCGCTCCCACCACGTGGTGGCGCCCTTCTTCACCATGTAACCCCAGGACGGATAGGTGTCCGACAAGAGGAGCTTGAAGGCGACATCGGAGCGGTCGTTTTCATCAAGCACAGACAACAGGAAAGGCGTTCCCAGAAAACCGGTGGTGAGGTGGTTGCCGTGTGCCTCAATGTCCTTGACGGCCTTGGCAACCATGGCCGCGCGCTGGGACTCGAGTGCGATCCCGGTCGCGAGAGTGGCGAGGTAGGCGGACTGGGTTCCCCCCGCAACGCTGCCGTCCTCCCGCACATAGGCGGCGCGATAGGCCGCGGCGATGTGGTCGTATTGGGACTGGTACTTCGCCGCGTCGGCAGGCCGGTTCAGGGCCTTGGCCATCTCCGTCATCTCGCGCGCGATCAGCGCCCAATAGGCGGTAGCAATCAGGTCCTTCGGGGTGTTCTGGTCAGGCGCAAGCCAGTCGGCGTAGTTGTTACCCAAGGACTTTCTGCGCAAGTAATCGGGGTTGGTTTCGAGAATGAAAGCCATCCAGCGTTCCATGGCGGGCCAGGACTGGCGGACGATCGTGGTGTCCCCATATTGGAGCCAGGTGGCATAAGGGATGAAGACCCCGGCGTCCCCCCACCCGGGCGCTCCCTCATGACCGCCGAGAATGTTGGGAGCGACGTCGGTGAAGGCCCCGGCAGCGGTCTGGGCGTCCGTCACATCGTGCATGAATTTGTGCGAGAAGGCGTCGATATCGAAGTTGAAAGACCCGGTGCGCCAGAAAGCCCCTGCGTCGCCCATCCACCCCAGCCGTTCATCGCGTTGCGGGCAGTCAGTGGGGATAGACACGAAGTTTCCCCGCTGGCCCCATGCGCCCAATTGGTTCATCTTGTTGAGTGTCTCACTGGAACTGGCGAGGCGGACAGAAGGAGCGGCAGGAAGTGAGTTGTAGACGATGCCTTCAACCGTTGCCAGCGAGGGAGGCGTCGCGAGGGCCGCGCCAAGGCTGGTGAACTCAACGTAGCGAAAGCCATGGAACGTGAAGGCAGGCTGCCACGTCTCGTCGCCGTCCCCGGAAAGTGCATACGTGTCGGTGACGTCGGCATTGCGTAGATTCTCGGTATAGATGCTGCCGTCGGGGTTGAGGCGCTCCGCGAACCGAAGCTTCACCACCGCGCCGCGCGGACCGCGAACGTGGATGCGGACGACTCCAACCATGTTCTGCTGCATGTCATAGATGGTGCTGGAACCAACGGTGTTGATCGCCTTGGCGGGCAGGATGATGGTGGTGTGAATGGGAAGATCAGGCTGCGCCGAGACAACGATCTCCGCGTTCGGCGGCCCGGAAACGATCGCCGCCGTCCACTGGGAGTCCATGAAATGGGGGCTATTCCAGCCACGCTGCACGAGGCGAGCATCGTAGGATTCGCCGCCATAGATCTCCGAGAAGGTGATGGGAGAAGCGGCCGTGAGCCAGCTTGCATCGGTGCCGATCGTTCGATGGGTTCCGTCCGCCAGCGTCAAATCGAGTTGGGCGCGCAGGAG
>Ga0302320_10003029_pt1 | contig 39192 bp, 37 predicted proteins | sample Bog_T0_3_FD_202130 | JGI IMG/M metagenome (GOLD analysis project Ga0302320, IMG submission 202130) | Peat permafrost microbial communities from Stordalen Mire near Abisko, Sweden - Bog_T0_3 | ecosystem: Environmental > Terrestrial > Soil > Wetlands > Peat | place: Sweden: Abisko, Stordalen Mire... | reverse complement strand
GGTTGCGGCACCTGAATTTGCGGTTGCGGCGCTGTAGCAAGGTTCTGGCTAGCGAGTTTGGCGTCATTGCCCGTCACGGGCTCCGATTTGCTGTCGCCGGCCTTGAGCTGCGCCGCGAAATTTTTGCCGATGGCTGCGGGCGGCGCGCCAGCCACCTGCGGCTGGTCCCCGTTGGCGGCGGCCTGCCCGGCGATATCCGGAATGCCGGCATTCGCGGACGGTGACGCACCCGCGCCGGCTTGTGAAGCCTTTCCGCCATTGGCGCCGACCGCTCCTACATTGCCTCCGGCACCACCGCCGGTGTCGCCATCGTCATCGGCGGCAGTGACTGTGCCCGGAAGGTTCGGCTGGGCCGCGCCGGCCTGGGCCTGCGCCATCGCCAGGGCGCCCGGGTCGGGTTGCAGCGCCGGCTGTGGCGCTGGCGGCTGCGGCACTTGTGGCTGCGGTGCGGCTGGCGGCTGTGCCTGGGAAGTCTGGTCCGTAGCGGCATTGTCGTTGGCGGCACTATCCTTGCCCTTGGCATCGGCCGTGTTGGTGTTTTTGCTGTCGGCAGATTTGCCATCCGCCGGCTTGGCCGTAACGGCCCGGGTCGCTGCGGCTTCGCGCCTGTCCTTGGGCGCGGTCGATGCAGCGGATGTCTCCGTGTCGGCGGATTCGGATTTCCTTTCCGCCACATGACTATTGTCATCGGTAAGCGGATTGGCGGCCTGCGGATTGCCGTCGCGCGCGGCGGTGGCCGCCAGCATCACGCCGAATGGCGAGCCGTCGCTATTCCTGTTGTCCGCCGCGTTCGATTTGACGGGCAGCATGCCCGCATTGTTCGGAGCTACAACGGCATTGGTCGAGAGAGATGCCAAGACAAAATTCCGCATTGAACCGAACCTCTCGTAGCAAGGGCCGGACCAGAAATTTTGCGGCGGGAATCCCCGGATTTTTTCGTCAATACCCGTTCACGAAGAGCAGAAAGGGGCGGGCATGAACTGCCGCACCCGGCAAAGTCTGCCGCCGGCGCAATGTGCCGGATAGCGTAAAAGCCCATGTTTTCCGGGCTAAAACGCGCTTTCGGGCATGGCACGGCCCTTGCGACATTCGTCCCGGAACCAAAGCATCCGGACGTGCCCCCGTGAGCTTGAACGGAATCACTGCCAGTGCCCTCTCCGCGCTCAAGACCAGCAGCGCGGCGTTGAGCGTTGTTTCCAACAACGTCTCCAACGTCAACACGCCCGGCTATGCCCGCCGCGTGGTGAATGAGCAGACCCTTTCGGCCGGCGGCCAGTTGATGGGCGTGGACATTGCCAGCGTACAGCGCGTCGCCGACCAGTTCCTGCAACAGGAATCCCTGTCGGCAAGTGGCAGCGCTTCGCAATATGATACCATGGCGGGGCTTTTCACCCAGCTCAACGGCCTTTTGGGCGCGCCGGGTGACAACCAGTCCCTGGCCACCGGCCTTACCAATCTTTCGGCCGCCTTCGCCACCGCCTCCCAGGCGCCCAGTTCCTCGTCCAGCTACACCGCCATTCTCAATTCGCTGCAGAGCGTCTCGTCCGACATCTCCAATGTCTCCGGCTCGATTTCCTCGTTGCAGAGCCAGATTGACGGCCAGGTCGTCAGCGCCATCTCGCCCACCAACGCACTGATCAAGCAGGTCTTTGACCTCAACCAGCAGATCAAGACTGCCAATGCCGCGGGCGACACCTCCTCAGCGCTGCTCGACCAGCGCGATGTGGCGCTGAACAGTCTGTCCCAGACCATGGGCATCAAGGTGACCCAGCAGTCGGACGGCAGTGTCAACGTCGCCACCACCGACGGTGTCAATCTGGTCAGCAACACCTATGCGACCTTGTCTTATTCCGGCGGCGCGCAGAATGGCACCTATGGCAATATCCAGATTCAGGATATCAGCCCGATCTCCGGCCAGGCCCTCGGCCAGGCCACCCCGCTGGATCCGCATTTGAGCAGCGGCAGCCTCAAGGGCCTGATCGACATGCGCGACCAGACGCTGGGCGGCCTCGCCCAGTCTCTGGGAAATTTCTCGCAGAATGTCGAACAGGCTTTCAACGCCCAGTCCAATGCCAACGCCGCCTATCCGCCGCCATCCTCGCTGACCGGCCGCGATACCGGCCTGCTCGCCGGCGATGCGCTCAATTTCACCGGCAAGACCACCATCGCCGTCACCGATGCCAGCGGCAATCTTGTCAGCCGGGTGGATCTCGATTTCGGCGCCGGCACATTGTCGGTGGATGGCGGCCCCACCGCCAGCATCGGCACCACGCTGGGCAGTTTCACCACCGCCCTGAACAGCGCGCTGGGTTCAAACGGCAGCGCCAGCTTCACCAACGGCCAGCTTTCCATTTCTGCCGGCGGCGGCAATGGCGTGGTGGTGCAGGAAAATGCGTCCACGCCGTCCGCCCGCGGCGGCCTGCCATTCTCGCAATTCTTCGGGCTCAATGACTTGTTCCAGTCCGCCGCGCCATCGACACTGGCAACCGGGCTTTCGGGCAGCGACGCCAGCGGCCTTGCCGCCGGCGGCCAGATCGCCATGTCGCTCAAGGGTCCGGACGGCGACATCGTCAAACAGGTCTCGGTCACCACCACGGCCGGCATGTCCATCGCCAATGTGGTCACGGCGCTGAACAGCGCTATGGGCGGGGCGGCAACCTTCACCTTGAATAGCGATGGTTCGATCGCCACCACCACCAGCGCGCTCTATCCAAACTATGAGCTCAATGTCACCGCCGACACTACCCAGCGCGGCACCACGGGCATGAGCTTTACCCAGCTGTTCGGCATCGGCGCCAACCAGGCCGCCAACCAGGCCGCCAGCTTCAACGTGGTTCCTGCCGTGGCGAATACGCCCCAGCGCATTGGCCTGGCCACGCCCGGCATTACGCCCAGCACCGTGGCGGGCGATACCGTGGTCCTGGGCGGCGACAATTCCGGCGCCATCGCGCTGCAGAATGTGATCAGCGCGACGCAGAATTTTTCGGCGGCGGGCGGCATCGCGGCCCAGACTGCCTCGCTTTCGGATTACGCGGCGGCCTTCTACCAGAACGTCTCGACGCAATCGAACAACATCACCCAGAACCAGACTACCCAGGACGACCGCCTGACCGAAGCCCAGACGCGCCAGTCTTCGGATTCCGGCGTCAATCTCGATGAAGAGCTGACCAATCTCTCCACCTATCAGCAGGCCTATAGCGCCGGGGCGCGCATCCTGTCGGTGGTGGACCAGCTTTACACCACCCTGCTGCAGATCCAGTGAGGATTTGAATCATGAGCGTTGATCGCGTCGCCACAGCCCAGCAAAGCGCCTATTTTCTCAGCCAGATCAATCAGGCCGGCGCGGCGCTGGACACCACCAATGCGCAGATCGCCAGCGGCAAGGTTGCCACCACCTATGCCGGTTTCGGCAGCCAGGCCCAGGTGCTGCAGGCGACCATCTCGGCGCAGGCGCGCAACGACTCCTATTCCACTGCTACCACGCTGGCCACCACCCAGGCGGATCTGCAGGACACCCAACTCACCAGCCTTTCCAGCCTGGCCACACAACTTTCAACCGCGGTTTCGACCGCCGTCGCCAACAATGATCCCACCACCCTGATGACCCAGGTGTCGAACATTTTCGACCAGGCCACCGCGATCCTCAATTCCAAGGACGCCAATGGCGACTATATCTATGCCGGCGGTAAGACCGACACCGCGCCGGTGACGGTATCGTCCCTGTCCGCCCTGGTGGCGCTGCCGTCCGTTTCCGGCGCTTTCGACAATGGCGACAACAAGAAAGCGGTGCAGGTCGCCGACGGCCAGACCGTTACCTATGGCGTCACCGCCTCGGATGTCGCCACCGGGCTGATGCAGTCGCTTAAGGACATCGCCACCTTCGACGCCGGCGGCAGCGGCAATTTTTCCGGCAGCACCAATCTCAGCCAGGCGCAGAACACGTTCCTCAGCGGCCAGATCACCTCCATCGGCGCCGTTTCCACCGCCCTGAATACCGTCACCGCCCAGAATGGCGATGTCTATAACCAGTTGCAGAACGCCACGACACAGCAGAGCTCCATGTCCACACTTTATTCTGGCTTTGTCTCGAATATCCAGGACACCGACATGGCCACCGCCGCCACCCAGCTTTCGCTGAATCAGACCGCGTTGCAGGCCGCGCTGCAGGTCACCTCGACGCTTAACAAGTTGAGTCTGCTCAATTATCTATCGGCGCCCACCGCCGGCGGGTGAGGCGCGGTTTGCGCGGCAAACGAAACGGTTCCGTGGACCATTTCGAGCGACGAATCGGTCTTCCCACGTGCCGGCCGTCCTATTCTTGCAGTTTGCAAATCGCCCGCCTATAGCAGCGCGCATGAACGCGCCCGGAACTTATCCCTCCAAGATTGGCCGCATCGTTGTCGCCATGTCCGGCGGCGTGGATTCCTCCGTCACCGCCGCGCTCTTGAAGCGCCAGGGCCGTGACGTGGTGGGCGTCACGCTTCAGCTTTACCCCGGCGATGCGGCGAAGAAAAAAGGCGCATGCTGCGCCGGCCAGGATATCTACGACGCCAAGCGGGTCGCCGACAGCCTTGGCATTCCGCATTACGTCCTGGATTATGAAAGCCGCTTCCGCAAAAACGTGATTGAGGACTTCGCGGATTCCTATGCCCGCGGCGAAACCCCCATCCCCTGTATCCGCTGCAACGAAAAAGTAAAATTTGCCGACCTGATGGATACGGCCCGCGATCTGGGCGCCGCCGCCCTGGCCACCGGCCATTATGTCCGCCGCGTCGAAGGCCCACAGGGCGCCGAGCTGCATGCCGCCGCCGATGCCGCGCGCGACCAGAGCTATTTTCTTTTCGCCACCACACAAAGCCAGCTCGATTATCTGCGCTTCCCGCTGGGCGGGATGGAAAAGCCGGCGGTGCGCGCCATCGCCGCCGAGCTCGGCCTGGTCAATGCCGCCAAGCCCGACAGCCAGGATATCTGCTTTGTGCCGGAAGGCCGCTACAGCGATATTGTGAAAAAGCTGCGCCCGGATGCGACCCGCCCCGGCGAGATCGTGGACCGAAACGGCCAGGTGCTGGGCCGGCATGACGGCATCATCCATTTCACCATCGGCCAGAACAAAGGCCTCGGCCTGTCCGGCAATCAGGAAAAACTGTTTGTCCTGAGCCTCGACGCCGTCCGGGCGCGGGTGGTGGTGGGACCGCGCAGCGCGCTCGCCGCCTCTGCGATCACCCTCAAGGACGTGAACTGGCTGGCGCCTTTCGATTGCGCCGTTCCCATTTCCTGCGATGTGAAAGTCCGTTCGATGCGCCCGCCGGTGGCGGCCCGGGTGACGCCGCTGCCCGGCCTCGCCGCGCGGGTGGAATTGCTGGCCACCGAAGACGCGGTGGCGCCCGGCCAGGCCTGCGTCTTTTACAAGGACCAGCGGGTGCTGGGCGGCGGCTGGATCGCGCGCGCCCAGCCGGTGGAAATCGCCGCGGAATAGGCGGAATCCCTGCCAAACTTGACAGGCAAGCCGCCCGAACCCTACATCCCCGCCGGGGTCAAAAGCCCATAGAGTAAGGCACCGTAGCTCAGTGGTAGAGCAGGGGAATCATAATCCCTTGGTCGGCGGTTCAAATCCGTCCGGTGCTACCATTCATTTGCGTTTGCCGTGCAAACGCAAATGAATGCCAAGGGCGGCCTAGGCGACCAGCGACAGCGTCGTGTCGCGCGTAGTGGCCGCCCGCGGCAGCCAATTAAACAGAAGCCAAGCGGGCCGCGCGCCAGCGCAGTGAGGCCCGCGCGTCAGGCGAATACTCAGGCCCCGGCGCAGTTTCATCGTGGGAACATTCTTGGCGTCTCAAGTGGTTCGCGGCAAAAATGCAATCTTATCTTACAAACGCAGAGCCTGGAATAAGTTCCACATTTGCAACCGCTTGTCATCGTTGGTCTAAAATGTTGGCCGGATATCTGCACCTATAAATACATCACCGGCATTTGCCATGCGCGTCGGTGGCTGAGAGATGTACCGGCGTCACACCGTAATGCGTGACCGCGCTCCCGCCCCAAACGCAACGGGAGATGCCTATCATGCACGGTGTAGCAAGCTTGTCTTTGATTTCCAGTCGGGTTGCCGGTCTCTCTCAGACGTCGCGGCTTTGCTTGGGCGCACTCACCTTGGCTCTGGCTACCGCATTTACAGCCGATGCTGATGCAAGCGTGATCGGCTTTGCGGCGGACTCCGCCAATGTCATTACAACAAGCTATGCGGTTTTAATTGGTCGAACTCCTATGGGAGCTCTTCCTGGGTCAACGGCACGGCTGTCCCCATAGGGGGAGGTACACCACCCGCTCCATTGGGTTACGATTGGTCCAATGGTGGCGCCAGTCTTACGGTCACACTGGCATCGCCGGGCACCTTCACATTCAATTCCATAGACTTGGCTTCATATAGAGCTTTTACGCCTTATTACGACACGATCACGGGGTTGCTTAACGGTGTGACGGTAGATAGCTATACGGCAACCAACATCCTTAGCAGCGCCTTCACGACTTACACCTTGGACTGGAGTAACATCAACGAGGTGGCGTTTAGTACAACGTTACCCTTTGCCAATAATCTGCTGGTTACGAATTTCGCATTCAATGAGGCTCCCGTCCCCGAACCCTCCACGCTCTCGCTTTTCGGTGCAGGGCTATTCACCTTCGCAGGCTTTGCCTGGTATCGCCGTCGCAAGCAGGCAGGCGCTGACTTGGCGGTCTGATCTTCCACAAATAATTTGGCATGAGACGGCGGCCATAGCGCCGCCGTTTTTTGTTTGGGCAGAGCGTGCCGTCGCATGTCCTGCTTTGGGGCAGAAGCCGTCATTCAGCCCATGTCCACTTTTGCGCGAATGGTAATTTTGTCTCAGCGGTGACTCGGCGGCTTCCGCGCATCACAAGCCGTTGCAGCGGAGCGATAATTTTGGAGAGAACAATGAACTCTTCATCCCCTGCTCGTAAAACACCATTGATAATTAAAGAGAATTTCCGGGGAATTGTAAGATCATCATCCCTTGGTCAGCGGTTCAAATCCGTCCGGTGCAATCATTTCAAATCGCCCACCGTGTGGGCGATTTGAAATGATAGGCGGCCCCGCGCGTCAGCGCTGAAGAGAAATGCTATGCAGTACCCATGAGCACGCTTCCCGTCACCCTCTCAGACATCCAGACCGCCGCCGCCGCCATCCAGGGCGCGGTGATCCACACCCCCACCCGCCATTCGCGCACTCTGTCGGGCATCGCGGGCTGCGAAATCTGGCTCAAATTCGAGAACCGACAATTCACCGCCTCCTTCAAGGAACGCGGGGCGCTGAATTTTCTGCTGTCGTTGGATGACGCCGCCCGGGGGCGCGGCGTCGCGGCGATGAGCGCGGGCAATCACGCCCAAGGGGTGGCCTATCATGCCGGGCGGCTCGGCATACCCGCCGTCATCGTGATGCCGCTGTCCACGCCGTTCACCAAGGTCAAGCATACGCGCGATTTTGGTGCCGAGGTCATTCTCCAGGGTCACGATTTGTCACAGGCCAATGACGCGGCGCGCGCCATCGCGGCGGCGCGCAATCTGACTTTCATTCACCCTTATGATGACGCCAAGGTGATCGCCGGCCAGGGTACCGCCGCGCTGGAGATGCTGGAAGACGCCCCGCAGCTCGATACGCTGGTGGTGCCGGTGGGCGGCGGCGGGCTCATCTCCGGCGTCGCTATTGCCGCCAAAGGCATAAAGCCCGCCATCCGGATTTTCGGCGTCCAGACCGATCTCTATCCGGCGATGGCCCAGGCACGGCATGGCGTCCCGCAAAAGCCCCCGGCGCTCGCCATTTCGCAGACCATTTCCCCTAGTCAAACCATCGCAGAAGGCATCGCGGTCAAGCAACCGGGCGCGCTCACCACCGCCATCGTCCAGGCGCTGGTCACCGACATCCTGCTGGTCAGCGAACCGCAAATCGAACATGCCCTCGCGATGATCCTGGAAATCGAAAAGTCGGTGATCGAAGGCGCCGCCGCGGCCGGCTTCGCCGCGGTGCTGGCCAATCCCGGTCTCTTCCAGGGGCACAATGTCGGCATCGTGATGTCGGGCGGCAATATCGATATGCGGCTGCTGTCCAACGTGATCCTGCGCGAGTTGACGCGCGAGGGCCGCATCATGACTTTGGAAGTGGCGATCGCCGACCGCCCCGGCGCCCTGGCGCAGGTGGCGGCGCTGGTGGGCGCGGCCGGCGGCAATATCCTGGAAGTCTCGCACAACCGCATGATGATGGGCATTTCCGCCCGCTCGGCCACCCTGGCGCTGGTGATCGAGGCGCGCGACGCCGAACATGGCGCCGAAATCCGCGCCAGGCTTATCGAAGGCGGTTTTCCGCTGGTTTAGGAATTAACCTATAACCCGAAGTCTCCGTTACTCACCGGCAATGTTGTCCTATTTTGGGACAAATGGGTGGGTTTCCGGAAATGCCAAAAAGCGTCGCGCAACTGACGGGGATGCTTGTCACCGCCATCGTCACCTTTGGCACCGACCTGGACCTGACTTACGCCATGCTGCTGGGCGTCGGCGCCGGAGCGCTGGCGACCTTCTTCGTTTCGCTGGCCGAGGCGAAACAGGCGGCGGCTGAAGAGTAGCGCCATCCTGAGCTTGTCGAAGGATGAGGCTTGCGCGCTACGCCACACTCCGATTGTCATTCCCGCGTAAGCGGGAATCCAGTTACTAAAAAAAGATAACCGCCGGCGTTTTCGCCCGGCCGCTCGCCCAAGCTCGGGGCGGGATTCGCATTATGAGCTTGTTGCCGTCCCGGCCTCGCGTCGCGCTTGGGCGCGCGACGCTGCGGCGTTCGAAGCTTTCGCAGGTCCACCGGACCTGCTCACACGCTACGCGTGACGCTTCTCACCCACCATCCGGCGGAATAGACCCCAGCGACGCTTCCAGTTCCTGGAAGGTCGGCTGATATTCGGATGGCACGCTGCCGCGGCCGATCTCGACCGAAACCTGCGCCGCATTGCCGTGCAGATGCGCCACCAATATGTCGCGGATGACATGATAGAACAGCGCGTCCTCGTCGATCACCGCTTTCAGCCGCGCTCCCATCGGCCCGACAATGCCGTAGGCCAGAAACACGCCCAGAAATGTTCCCACCAGCGCCGAGCCGATCATGCCGCCCAGCACTTCCGGCGGTTCGCTGATCGCGCCCATGGTCTTGATCACGCCCAGCACCGCGGCGACGATGCCCAGCGCCGGCAAGCCGTCCGCCATGGTGGTCAGGGCATTGGCCCCGACCAGGGCTTCGTGGTGATGTTTTTCCAACTGCTTTTCCATCGCGGTTTCGACCTGGTGCGGGTCTTCCAGGCTCATGGTCATCATCCTGAGCGTGTCGCAGATAAAGCCCAGGGCGAAATGATCCTTGGTGATGCGGGGATAGCGCTTGAAGATCGAGGATTCCTCGGGCTTTTCGATATGCGCTTCCAGCGCGATCAGGCCCTTGGATTTCATCGTCTTGGTGAGCAGGAACAACAAACAGAGCAGGTCGCGGTAATCGCCGGGTTTCCAGGCGGGGCCGGAAATCACCTTGCCCAGCGACCCCATGATTTTCTTGAGATTGTAAACCGAACCGGCGATCAGCATGGCCGCGACAGCGGCGCCGAAGATGGTCAGCATCTCATGCGGCATGGCCTCGAACACCACGGCCAGCGAACCGCCCGTCATCAGATAGCCGCCGAAAACGCAGGCGAAGAGAACGACAATGCCGCCGATCTGAAGCATGGAATGAAACGCCCCGAAAATTCCTGCGCGGGCTTCTCACGTCAAATCCCGCGCGCCATTCATTATTAACGTCGAGGCTTAAGGACGCGTGAACTCCGCGGCACTGCTCCGGGTTAATGCTTTATGATTTTTTCAGCGCCTTGCGGCTCTCCGCCAGTTTGCGGCCCGCCAGCATGGCAAGCTCCCTGGCCACCATGTCATTCATCTGGCTCAGGGCGTCGGGATCGCGGGCGCTGCGGCTGATGGCGCTGACATGCAGGGCGACCACGGCGGTATCCGGCGGCACGCCGGCCTGGGCGGCATCGTCGAAATAGCGGCACAGCCCGTCGGCGATGCGGCCGGTGGAGAACATGCCGGCGGTTTCGGCGAAGCCGCGAATGTCACGGGCTTTTTCCGACAGGAGGGAAAAATCCATTCCGGCCTTTTCCAGTTCGCCGACATAGCCTCGCACGCCATCGCGCAGCATTTCGCCGCTCTCCTCGATCACGCGCGTCGCGGTGACGGTGGTGACGTTGCTGCGCAGGGTGCGCGCCATGTTCGCGGCCTGGGCCTTGCTGACCATCTGGGGGTAAGCGTCCGGTGGAATGAGCTCAACCCTGGTTTTCGGCTTCTGCGACATGGCTGTTCCTATTGCACCTGAATGTCCTGGAAGTCGTCATGCCGCCGCCAGGGCCCGGTATAGCTTTCAACGTTCCGGCGCCGGCGATCCGGGCCGAAATAACTCTCACAGCGCACAAAAGCGCGCGGCCGCTCCACGACCTCGGCGATGCGGGAAAACAGGCTCTGGGCGGTGATCGGCTTGATCAGGAATTCGGTGATGCCGGCGTCGCGCGCCGCTTCGACCTGGTGCTTTTCGGTGTGGCCGGTAATCATGATGATCGGCACAAAGGGATTGGGGCTGTTCCCGGCGGTGCGCACGGTGCGGCTGAATTCCAGGCCGTCCATCGGTGCCATCGCCAGGTCGCTGAGCACCAGATCGCATTTCTTTTCGCGGAGTACGGTCAACGCGGCGCTGCCATTGGTGGCTTCGGAGATTTCGCGGATGCCGGCGGAATTGAGCAGGGCGCGCAACAGCGAGCGCATATGCTGATTGTCCTCGACGATCAGAATTTTCAGTTGCCCCAACGCCGACCGAGACATACGCCCTCAAAACACTGTGCCGGCTGCCCGGCCCACGGAAATTCCCGGTCGCGCGAAATCACGCGCAAAAATTCAAATCTGCTACCCCAGGTTACAGAGGGATGGTTAGTATTCGGTTACATATTGCCACGGGAAACTTTCCCGATAGCCTCGGCCCCTGGGGCAAACGCCTTGTTTTTCGCCGCCGCTCCCGCTACGGCCAGCCCATGAACGACGCCCGCCCCGTCCAAAGCTGGCAGGTCCGGTCCGAAAGCCCGGACGACGCCCCCGGCGTGGAAGCCTTGAACCAGGCCGCCTTCGGTCCGGGCCGTTTCGCCAAATCGGCCTATCGCCTGCGCGAAGGCGTGGCGCCGGCCCCCGGTCTTTCCTTTGTCGCGGTGGAAGATGGCGTGCTGCGCGGCTCGGTGCGGTTCTGGCCCATCCGGGTCGGCGGCCAGGACGCTCTGCTGCTGGGCCCCCTGGCGGTGGAATCGGCGCAGCGCGGCCGCGGCATCGGCATCGCCCTGATGCAGGCGGGAATCGAAGCCGCGCATCGCGGCCCTTGGGGCGCCATCCTGTTGGTGGGCGATGAGCCTTATTATCTCAAGGTGGGATTTTCCCGCCTGCCGCCCGGCCGGGTGAAATTTCCCGGACCGGTGGACCAGAACCGGATTCTCGGCCTGTCGCTGAAACCGGGCGGGCTGCTGAATCTTTCGGGGCAGATACGGAGAGCGCGGATTGATGAGCCCGTATGTGCTGATGGGTGCGGCACGGCCCGCCCCTAGGCGGGACAAAACGATCCGTCATTAGGGTAAGCGTAGTGCGACGATCGTTTTGAGTGCCAAACGCCGCGAGCTTGGGCGAGCGGCCGGGGGTTGGGCTAAACCTTTCTTGTCATTCCCGCGAAAGCGGGAATCCAGTTTTGTTGAAGTTCACGGCGCGCTGGTCGCTGAAAACCCCATGTTCTAATCTCTCCTGACTTCGGAGAGCTGAAATGAGCCCACGCTTGCAATGGTTGGTCGTAATTGTGCTGGCAGCTTCTGCGATCGGCTGCGCGATCTACGCGTCACGAGCCCCAGGTCCTTGCTACCCCGGCTATCGGCCAGGATGCAAAGGCCCCCACAGCCGCATGTGGTACACCAGCCACTGAGGTAACCGTCTGCGAGTAGCGACTAGCGTGCTTGCTGCCTTCCCGCCGCTCGCCCAAGCTCGCGGCGCCCTTCACTTTCGCAGGTCCATCAGGACCTGCTCACCCGCCGCTTCGCGGCGGGCCGCTCATCGCCCAGCCGCTCGCCGTAGGCTCGCGGCGCGTTAGCCCTCGATCAGGTCCGTCAGGACCTGATCGTGCGCGCGTAGCGCGCACCGGGCTAACGCCCCTCCATCCTCCAAGCCAGCAAAAGCGATCCCACGATCAACAACAGCGCCGCCCAGGCCGGCAGCAAAGGCTGCTGCGTCAGCGACGTGACGCGATAGGCGCCATTGCGGCGCAGCCCGATCCAGTCCGAACCGCTGGCGCTTTGTCCCGGCACCACGCGGCGCACCCCGGGGATGCCATCGGCCAGCCAATGCACCCCGCCGCCATTCGCCTGCGCATCCGGCTTTAATATCTCCTCGGTGGCGCGCATGTCGGCCACTTCCTTGGGGTTCAGTGGCCCGGCCGCGGTGACGGTAGCAAGCGTGCCGTCGCCAAGGCGATAAAGTCCCAGCTCGCTGACTTTTGCCGCCGCGCGCCAGGTGCCGGGCCCGGCTTTTTCCAATGTCAGCGTCATGGTCTTGCCCGACGGCATGGTCAGCGTCACCGGCGCCACGCTTGGCGCCATGCTGCGGCGGGTAACGACGATTTCGCCATCGGTCACCGCGGCGGACAGGCTTTCTGCTTCCAGCTCCGGCTCCTTCATCAGCCAATGCGCCAACCGGCGCAGCAATTCCGCCTGCGGGCCGCCGCCTTCAAAACCGCGCGCCCACAGCCATGTCTGGTCGGACAGGATTTCCGCCACCCGGCCTTTCTTGACATTGTCCAGCACCAGCAGCGGCTTGCCGCCGGGCCCGCTCATCACCGTCTGTCCCGACACCGGCACCGCGCCGATCAGCCGGAACCAGCGGCCCCAACTGGCCGGCACATTGTCGCCATTGCTCTGCGGCAGATCGCGGGTCACCGGATGGGCCTGGCCCAGCGCCGTGACTTGCGGCTTGAAGCCTTGTGTCACGATCTCGCCGGTGGGCTGGGCCGGCAGCACACTCGACAGCGGCGTGCGGTAGGTGCTGGCAGGGCCGGCGAATTCCGGCCCGGACGACAGCAGCAGCGCGCCGCCCTGTTCGACATATTGGGCTATGTTTTCAAAATAAATCATCGGCAGGATGCCCTGCTCGCCATAGCGGTCGAAGATCACCAGATCGAAACCGCTGAGCTTGTCGCTGAACAATTCGCGGGTGGGAAAGGCGATCAGCGACAGCTCGTCAATCGGCGTGCCGTCCTGCTTCTCGGGCGGCCGCAGAATTGTAAAGTGCACCAGATCCACCGACGGATCGGCCTTCAGCAGATTGCGCCACACCCGCTCGCCGGCATGGGGCTGACCGGAAATCAGCAGCACCCGCAAGCGGTCGCGCACCCCCGAAACCGTCACCACGGCGCGGTTGTTCTGCAGCGTCAGCTCCGCCGGCCCCGGGGCGGCGGCCAGTTCCACGATATTCTCGCCTTCATGCGTCACCGGCACAGCGATGGCGGTGTCCTCGCCGATGGGGACAGAGCGCGTACCCAGCTTCTTGCCGTCAACCGAAAGCGTCACATCGGCGACGGCGTCGCCGGGTTGATTGTTCGAGCCGCCGAAATCATCCACCCGCACCACCATCTGCGCCGGCTGGCCGACAATGCCGAACCGCGCGGCATTGACGATGCCGAGCTTGCGGTCGCGTTCGCCGCGCTGCCCCGCGATCAGCACATGCAGCGGCGCTTTCAGGGCCATCTGCTCCGGCGGCGGCGCGTCATGGACCTCGCCGTCGGTGATCAGGATGGCGCCGGCGATGCGCGCCGGCGGCACATCGGCCAGCGCCGTGTTCAGCGCCGCGAAAGCCTCGGTGCCATTATTCTCGCCGCTGGTGGTGGTGGTGATCTCCGCCTGGCGTATGATCAGGTCAGGCTGGCCGGCAAGGGTCTTGCGGATCTGCGCCAGCGCTTTTTCCGCCTGTGGCAGGCGATCCCCGATGCCCATGCTTTGCGAACGGTCCATCACCAGCGCCACCACATCGGGCAACGGCACATGATTTTCGTGCACCAGAATGGGCCCCGCCAGCGCGAACAACAGGATGGCAAAGGCCCAGCCGCGCGCCCAGGCGCCCCGGGCGCCGGCATAAAAGCCATACGCGGTGATCAGGATGGCGATCAGCGCCAGGCCGGTGATCAACCCCAGCGGCAGATGCGGATCGAATGCGAGCCTTGTCATGCCTTGGGACTGGTCATTTGTGGCCCAGCCTCTCCAGCAGCGCCGGGGCGTGCACCTGATCGGTCTTGTAATTGCCGGTCAGGGCATACATCACCAGATTGATGCCGAAGCGCAGCGCCATTTCGCGCTGGGCATCGCCGCCGGGCACCGGCTCGGTCAGCGGCCGCCCCTCCGCGTCCACTGCCCAGGCCGCGGCCCAGTCATTGCCGCCGATCAGCACCGGCGAAACGCCATCGCCGCCGCGGGCCGGACCGCTTTCGCCACTCTTGGCTTCTGGCGGCAGCGCCTCGATCCACAATTGGCCGCCGTCCCAGCGGCCGGGAAAATCGCGCAGGATATAAAAGGACTTTGTCAGCACATGATCGGCGGGCACCGGCTCCAGCCGCGGCAGGTCCAGCCCCGCGGTCAGCCGGCGCAAGGTCTGCTGGCCGGGATTGTTGTCGCCGCGCACCGCCCCCAGGGTGAGGTCGCGTGTGTCGAAGAGGATGGTGCCGCCCAGGCGCATATAGTCCGCGATCTTCGACAACACGGCGGGCGAAAGATTTTTCTCGCGCGGGTCCATCGGCCAATAAAGCAGCGGGAAGAAAGAAAGATCGTCGCGCGCCAGATCGACCCCCAGCGGCGCTTCCGGTTCGTAAGAGGTGCGCTGGCGCAGCGCATAGCCCAGGCCGGTGAGGCCGGCTTTGCTCATGTCATCGACATCGGCCAGGCCGGTGACGACATAGGCCAGCCGCGTATCCAGCGCCGCCTGCATGTTCGCCGCCTCGTCGGCATGGACGGGCCGCATCATCAGCAGCAGCGCCAGCGCCGCTGCGGCGGGGCGCAGATTGGGCAGATAGCCGCGCAGCCACAGGGCGATTGCACCATCGCAACACAGCAGCGCCGCGGCCAGCGCCAGCAGCCAGGGCTCCAGCGCCAGGCTATGCACTTCGCCGTAACGGAACTGACCCGACAGCGTCAGCGGCAGCAGCGCGTCATGCGCGGTCAGCGTGTTCAGCGCATTCTCGACCCCCTTGGCGCCATAAAGCCCGGGCGGATGCCGGGCCGAGACTTCGGTGCGCGCGAAATCCCGGGCGGCGATGGGCAGCAATTCGGCGGGCGCCGGGATGGTGCGGCCAAAACCGTCCAGCATGCTTTCCGGCGCCAGGCTGGAAAGCTGCGCCAGCGCGCCGGCCGGCGTTCCGGACGACAGCGCCAGGATCCGCTTGAGCATGTCCACATAAAGTCCCGACAGCGGCAGCGACGACCAGGCCGGACTTGCGGTGATATGAAACAGCACAATCCAGCCCTGGCCCTGCTGCCGCGCCGTCACCAGCGGCGTGCCGTCGGACAGCCGCGCCCAGCTGCGCTCCGACAATTCGGCGCTGGGCTCGGCCAGGATCTGCTGCGAAACCGTCACTTCATCGGGGGCGACAAGACCGTTGAACGGACTTGCCGCAGCAAAGGGCGCCAGCTTTTGCGGCTTGTCCCAGGCCAGGGCGCTGCCCAGATAACGCCCGCCAACCCTCAGCGGCACCGGCACCAGGCTATCCGTGCCGCCGGTCATGCGCGGCCCGGCGAAGCGCACCAGCACGCCGCCATTGGAGACGAATTTGTTCACCGCATCGGCATCACTGCCGCCGATCTTGCCAATATCCGCCAGCAGCAGCACCGAGACATGGCGCGCGATCAGCCCCGATATGGTGCCTTCCTGCGCTTCGGCAAAGGGCGCCAGCGCCCGCTCCAGATAATAGACGTCGGACAAAAGCGGCTGCTCATTCTCGGCGGTCGCGGCCGAGACGATGCCGGCCCGGCGCTCCACCCCGCCCGAATCCAGCAATTGCACCGCGCCGGCGCTGTCTTGCCCACGAATTTCCAGCCGCGCCGTCTGGTTGCGAATCTCCAGCGGCAGCGCGACATGGCCATGACCGCGAGTCTCGCCGGGTTTGAAGGTAACGGGCGCGTCGCCCAATGTTTCGCCATTGCGGCCGATGGCGGCGGCGATGGCCTCCTGGGCGCCGCTGCCCGCTGCCCGGATCGCGGTCAACTGAAAGCCGGTGCCGTCGCGCACCGGCGGCAGCAAGCCCAACGCGCCGATCTGCGGCGCGAAAATCCGTACACTGCCGATCCGCGCCAGGGCAGCCTGGAATTTCAACGCGCTGCCGTCATCCATGCCGTCGCTCAGCCAGAAGATTTGCGGCGGCACGCCAAATCGCGCCCGCGCCAGGCCTGCCGCCGCCGCCATGCGGGCGCCCGGCCAGGGCATCGGCGCCAGCTCCCGCGCCTGCCGTCCGGCGGCCCCCGCATCCAGCAAGGTGACCGGCGCGTCTGTCGCGGTCGGCACAATCGCCACCGCCCGCGTTCCCGCGCTGCGCAGCAGATCGGCGATCACGCCCTGGCGCTCCTCCCATCCCCTGGCCGCGGTCCAGCCATTGTCGATCACCAGCACCAGCGGGCCATCGCCCGCAACTTGCGGGGCGCGGCCCAACAGCGGATCGGCCAGGGCGGTGATCAGCAGGGCGGCGGCCAGCAGCCGCAGCAGCAGCAGCCACCATGGCGTGTGCGCCGGCGTCTGTTCTTCATTGCGCAGGCCCAGCAGCAGCCGCAGCGGCGGAAAGGCGATGCGGCGCGGCTGCGGCGGGGTGACTTTCAGCAGCCACCACAAGACCGGCAGCACGGCCAGGCCTGCCGCGATCCAGGGCGCGCCGAAACTCAATTGTGAGAACAGCGAAGGCAAGTCAGACCATGCCGATCGCGGCATGCAGCGCGATCAGGGCGTGCAGCGGCGAATGATCGGTGCGGTGGCTTGTACAGGTCCAGCCCAGCCGCATCGCCGCGTCCGACAAGGCCTCGCCATGGGCGCGAAAGCGGGCGCGATAGGCATCGCCCACGCTTTCCGCCCGGCCGAACAATGCGCTATTGCTGCCGCGCACGGATTCGAACCGCGCCCGGCCGTGATAGGGAAAATCCTCTTCCGCCGGATCCACGATCCGCACCAGATGGCCGCTGATCCCGGCCCGCGCCAGCCCGCGCATGGTCTCTATCGCGCCCTCTTCCAGAAAATCGCCCAGCCAGACCAGGGTGGCGCTGCGGGTGATGGCGATATTGGGCGGCATCGTCTCCGCCCGCTTCTTGCCGTCCAGCAGGCTATGGGCGATGCGGATCAGCGCCAGACGCGAGGCGGCGGGCCGTTCCCCGCCGCCCAGAAAACCCACCCGCTCGCCGCCGCGCACCAGCAGCGATGCCAGCCCCAGCAGCAGCAATTCGGCGCGCGCTTTCTTGCTGACGCTGCCGGAGGAAAAATCCATCCCGGCGCCGCCATCGCGCCAGAACCATACCGTCTGCGCCGCTTCCCATTCGCGCTCGCGCACGAACAAATGCTGCGACTTGGCGGACTGGCGCCAGTCGATCCTGGCGGCGTCTTCATTCTGGTAACGCCGGAACTGCCAGAAATTCTCGCCGATGCCGGCGCGCCTGCGGCCATGCACGCCCAGGCTGACCGAAGCCGCCAGCCGGTCGGCCGCCACCATCAGCGGCGGCAACCCGGCGCCCAGGCCGTCCGCTTCATGCTGCAGCGGTGAAAATCCGGTCATTCAATCACCCAAGTAGCGTTGGCCCGTAAAAGTGCGGCGGCGACTCGAAGACACAATGACGTCCGCGGTTTTCCGCAAGGCCACGCGACCATTATAAAAGACTGCGACAGAGCTTCTCGATGACACTTGCTGTCGTGGCGCCTTCGGCGCGGGCGGCGAAATTGAGCGCCATGCGATGGCGCAGCACCGGACCGGCCAGGGCGGCGATATCGTCGCTGGACGGCGCCAGCCTGCCGTCCATCAGGGCGCGCGCCCGCACCGCCAGCATGAAAGCCTGTCCGGCGCGGGGGCCGGGGCCCCAGGCGATCTGGCCACGGGCCTCGTCATGCTCGGAATCGGGCCGCGCCGCCCGCACCAGCCGCAGGATCGCGTCCATCACGCTTTCGCCCACCGGCATCCGCCGCACCAGCGCCTGGGCTTCGCTCAGATCTTCCGGGCCGCAGACTTTGCTGGCGCGCTTCTCCTCGCCGATGGTGGTGGCGGTGAGCATGCGCCGCTCGGACTCCAGATCGGGATAGCCGACGTCAATCTGCAGCAGGAAACGGTCGAGCTGGGCTTCGGGCAGGGGATAAGTGCCTTCCTGCTCCAGCGGGTTCTGTGTCGCCAGCACATGGAACAATTGCGGCAGGTCGTGGCGGGCGCCCGCCACCGTCACATGCTTTTCCTGCATCGCCTGCAGCAGCGCCGACTGGGTTCGCGGGCTGGCGCGGTTGATTTCATCGGCCATCAAGAGCTGGGTGAAGACCGGACCGCGAATAAAGCGAAAGCCGCGCGCCCCCGAGGCGCTCTCCTCCATCACTTCGGAACCGGTAATGTCGGTCGGCATCAAATCGGGGGTGAACTGGATGCGGCTGGTCTCAAGCCCCAGCACAATCGCCAGCGTCTCCACCAGCTTGGTCTTGGCCAGGCCGGGCACGCCGATCAAAAGGCCATGCCCGCCCGCCATCAGGGTCACCAAGGTCTGCTCGACCACATCGTCCTGCCCGAAAATGACTTCCGAAATGCGCCGCCTGACCCGGGTGAAGGTTTCGGCCGCCTTTTCCAGTCTCGCGGGCGCTTTTTCGGCAAGGTCTGCGGTTTGGGACATGCGGGGGTCCATATGACTGTCCTTACGGGCCATCTTGATAGATCGCGGGGTAATACGGCACCCTTTGCGCATTCTGCACCGTGGGGCACCGCGCGCAAGGTGTGGGCAAGTGACTTAACTATAATGGAAAATGCGGCACAAGGACGGCAATCATGCTGACCACAGAGCCTCTGGAACAAATGCGGGGCCTGCCGCCGGTCGAAGACGGACAGCAGCCGCATTGCGGCGACAGCCTTATGCGGATCGCGCCGGATGGCACCTGGTTCCACCAGGGCTCCCCCATCGGGCGCAAGCAACTGGTGCGGCTTTTTTCGACGCTTTTGCGCAAGGACGCTTCCGGCTTTGTGCTGGTCACCCCGGCCGAGAAATTGTCCATCGCCGTGGAAGACGCGCCCTTCATCGCGGTGCTGCTGGAGGTTCAGGGCGCCGGCCCCGGGCAGCGCCTTTGCTTCACCACCAATGTCGGCGATGTGGTGACGGCAGGGGCCGAAAACCCGCTGCATTTTAAAATTGTGGACGGCGTGCCGCTTCCTTATGTCGAGGTGCGGCGCGGCTTGACCGCCAAGGCGGCGCGGCCGGTCTATTATCAGCTTGCTGATCTGGCTCAGATGCAGGACGGCCGGCTCGGGGTGTGGAGCGGCGGCATTTTCTTCGCCTTCGGTCCATGAAAGCGCTTGTCGAAAATCTTCTGGGCGAAAATCCGCTGGCCGCTTTGCGTGCCGTGCTGCCGCAGGTGCCGCCTGATGGCATTGGCCGCGACGAGTTCGCGCTTTATCCCGAAATGCGAAAACCCGGCCAGGCTGCGCCCATCGCCGCTTCGGTTTTGCTGCCGGTGATCGCGCGCCCCTCCGGCGAGGGCGGCCCCACTATCCTGTTCACCCGGCGCACCGAACATCTGGCCCGGCATAGCGGCCAGATCAGCTTCCCCGGCGGCCGCAGCGAGGCGTCCGATCTTTCGCCGGTTGAAACCGCTCTGCGCGAAACCATGGAGGAAACCGGCATCGCGCCCGCCTTTGTGAGCATCGCCGGCTTTTTGCCGCGCTACCGCACCGGGACCGGTTTCGACATCCTGCCGGTGGTGGGGCTGGTGGCGCCGGGCTTTGCGCTGCGGCCCGACGCCCGCGAGGTGGCCGAGATTTTCGAGGTTCCGTTGGCCTTCTTCCTCGACCCCGCCAACCTTCGGGACGGCAGCCGCGACATGGCGGGCCGCACCCGGCGCTTTCATGTTTTCGAGCCGGGTGGGCATTATATCTGGGGCATCACCGCCGCCCTGCTGTTTGATTTCGCAGGCTTACTGCGCGCGGCACATGGTATGCAAACCGCATGAGAATTGACCCCGCCAAGCATGGCTGGCTGGAAGAGCCGGAAACCCGCAGCGTGATGCAGGCGCTGGGCCATGCGCGTTTCGTCGGCGGCGCGGTTCGCAATGCCTTGTTGGGCGCGCCCGTGGCGGATATCGACATTGCCGTGCCGGTGCCTCCGGAAGAAACCGTCAAGCGGCTCGAAGCCGCCGGCATCCGGGCAGTTCCCACCGGCTTCGATCACGGCACCGTCACCGCGATCAAGAATGGCAAGGTGTTCGAGGTCACCAGCCTGCGCCGCGATGTCGCCACCGATGGCCGTCATGCCGTCGTGGCTTACACCACCGAATGGGACGAAGACGCCGCGAGGCGCGATTTCACCATCAACGCGCTTTACGCCGCCGCCGATGGCGAGATTTTTGATTACACCGGCGGCCTCGAAGACCTGATTGCCGGGCGGGTGCGCTTTGTCGGCAACCCGCGCGCCCGCATCCGCGAAGATTATCTGCGCATCCTGCGCCTGTTTCGCTTTCATGCCTGGTACGGCAAGGGCGAGATGGATGCCGAAGGCCTGCGCGCCAGCGCCGAAAACAAGGCCGGACTGGCACAGCTTTCCGGCGAACGTATCGCCAGGGAATTGCTGCGCCTGCTGGAATGTCCCAATCCGGCGCCGGTGCTGCGCACCATGGCGGCCTCCGGCATCCTGCCGGAATTGCTGCCTTTCGCGCTGCAATTGCCGCGGCTGGAGCGCTTGATCCAGGCCGACGCGGAAAATGCCTTTCGCGCCGACGGGTTGTTGCGCCTGGCGGCGCTGCTGCCCGATGACAATGCTGCGGCGCGCGCCGTTGCCGGGCGGCTGCGGCTGTCCGGCGCCGACCAGGGCAGGCTGGAGGCGCTGGCGGCCGCGGCGGAAAAAATGCCGGCGCATCTTTCGGCGCAGGATGTCCGCAAGCTGCTCTATCGCCTGGGTGTCGGCGCCTTCAAGGACAGGGTGCGGCTCGGTTGGGCGGCGGCTTCGCCCGGCACCAACGCGATACCCTGGCGCATGCTGCTCTCGGTCGCCGACGCCTATGAAAAGCCGCGCTTTGCGCTCACCGGCCATGACGTGATGCAGGCCGGCGTGCCCGAAGGCCCGGAGGTGGGAAAAATCCTTGCCCAGCTCGAAGACTGGTGGATCGAACAGGATTTCCCCGACGATGACGCCGCGCTGGCGGGGCAGTTGAAAGCGCTCACCGGTCCCCAATGACTCTTGTCCTGCTCGATTCCCTGTCACTGCCCGGCGATCCCGCCAAAACCAATGAAGATGCTTTCGCCAACAGCGACACGGCCGCGCTGGTGCTGGACGGCGCCACGCCGCTGGGCGATCCCTTGATGCCGGGCCCCAGCGATGCCGCCTGGCTCGCCCAGTTCGGCGCCCGCCGCCTGATGGCGCATCTGAAGGATGGCGATGCACCCAAAGACGCGTTGGCGCATACCCTGGCCGATGCTGCCAAAAGCTTCGAGGCCCTGCGCCGCCATCCCGTGCGCGAAAAATGGCAGACGCCTTGTGCATCACTTATGCTGGTGGCTGAAAACTCAATTGGCCTCGAATGCCTGTGGTTTGGCGATTGCTCGGTGCTGGTTCAGCAATATGGTGCCTGTGCCATCATCGGCGATGCCTTTGAGCGGCGGGGATTGGAAGCCTATAGCGCCCGCCGCATGGCAAAGGAAAAAAATCTTGGCCCCGCACCCGATCTCAACCGCGCCGCCATGATGGAAACCACGCGCGCCTCCCGCAACCGCATCAACAGCGGCAAGAATTGGCTGTTCAGTCCCGAACCGCGCGCCGCCGCCCATGTCTCGCGCCAGACCGTGAATGCGGCGCCCGGTGCCTTGCTGCTGATTGCCTCGGACGGCTTTCTTGCTTTGGCCACCGATTACGGCGCTTACGATGAAATGAGCCTTGTCACCGCGGCACGGGAAAAAGGCCTTGCCGCCCTGGGCGCCGAACTGCGCGCCATCGAAAATGCCGACGCCATGGGCGAAAAATTCGCCCGTTTTAAAAAGTCAGACGATGCGACCGCGCTTTTATTGGAAGTCAGGCAAGCGCCTTGATCACATCATGGCTGCCATGCCAGATCATCGACAGCGCGACATAGACCACGATCAGCAGGCCGAGATAACTGACCCAGCGCCACCGCTCCAGCAGCTTGGCGATCATCTCCGCCGCCACGCCCATCAGCGCCACCGACAGCAACAATCCGATCACCAGCACATCCAGATGCCCGATCGCCGCTCCCGATACCGCCAGCACATTGTCCAGCGACATGGAAATATCGGCGATCACGATCTGCATGATCGCGCGCCGCAGCGAGGTATTGGCGTCCACCGCGTGATGCCCCGGTCTGTGTGGCCCGGAAATGTCGCGCCAGAAGCGCCAGCTCACCCAAAGCAGCAGAATGCCGCCCGCCAGCGTCAGCCCGATCACCTGCAGCAGCGACACCGCCATCAGCGCCAGCCCCACCCGCAAAGCCACCGCCGCCACCAGGCCCCAGAGAATGACTTTGCGGCGCAGCGCCACGGGCACCTTTGCCGCCGCCAGGCCGATCACCACGGCATTGTCGCCCGCCAGCATGATGTCGATCATCAGCACTTGTGCGAGGGCTATGAGCCCGCCGGAAGTGAACAGGGTCAGTTGGAACAAATCGCCTCCTGGGCGGGAAAAAGTTCAGTCTGGCGCAGGGCCTCGCCCAGCACCATGGCGGCGGCCTGCGCGACATTGATCGAGCGCATGCCCGCCTTCATGGGAATCAGCAGCCGGACATCGGCCGCACCATGCACGGCCTCGGGAACCCCGGCGCTTTCCCGGCCCACCAGGATGGTGTCGCCTGGGGCAAACGCGAAGCCGGTATAGGGCTGGGCCGCCTTGGTGCTCAAAAGCACCAGCCTGCCGCTCCTATGGGATGAAAACGCTTCCCACGACTCGTGCCGGGTCAGCTCCCCGCGGTAATCCAGCCCCGCCCGGCGGAAATTGCGGTCACTGAGCAGAAATCCACAGGGCTCAATGATATCCATCGCCACCCCCAGGCAGGCACATAGCCGCATCAGGCTGCCTGCGTTCTGGGGAATGTCGGGCTGATACAGCGCCAGCCGCATGGGATTTGCTCCACTTTCGCTCAAGTTACGGGAGGAAAAGGCATTTTCTGCGTCATCGTGCCGCAAGACCCTCGAAATTCGACTCTCTATTTTACCGCGCGGACAGGCAAGAGTGCGGGGATTCGGCTGAGGCGGCGCGTCACTGCGTCAATACGGTTCCGCGCGCGAATGTGGCAATAGTCTTCAGGTTCTCTCGGACTTCTAATTCTCAAAGGTGGATGACGTGACAGACACGACTCACGACGCGGGCACCAGGCGCGACTTTCTCTACGTGGCCTCGGGCGCGATGGGTGCCGTGGGTGTCGCGGCGGCGGCCTGGCCCTTCATCGACCAGATGAACCCGTCCGCCGCGGCCCTGGCGCTGGCTTCCACCGAAATTGACATCTCCGCTGTCCAGGCGGGCCAGCAGATCGTCTTCAAATGGCGCGGCCATCCTTTGTTCGTGCGCCGCCGGACCCCGGCGGAAATCGCCATGTCCAAGGCGGTGGATGTCAGCACGCTGCCCGATCCCCTGGCGCGCAATGCCAACCTGCCCGACAGCGCGCCGGCCACCGACGCCGACCGCGCCATCAAGCCCGAAGTGCTGGTTCTGATCGGCGTCTGCACCCATCTGGGCTGCACCCCCACGGTTTCGACTCCGTCCGCGCCGGAAGGTGAATATGGCGGCTGGCTCTGCCACTGCCATGGCTCGCAATATGATACGGCGGGCCGCATCCGCAAAGGACCTGCACCGCAGAATCTGGCGGTGCCGCCTTACGCCTTCCTGTCTGACACGCGCATCAAAGTCGGTTGAGGAGCAACGCCATGTCCGGTCAATCGACCTATAACCCCAAATCCGGTTTCGAGAAGTGGATCGATCAGCGCCTGCCGCTGCCGCGGCTGATGCATGACACGATGCAGACCTTCCCGACGCCGCGCAATCTGAACATCTGGTACACCTTTGGCGGCATTCTCACTTTCTGCCTGGTGGTGCAGATCGTCACCGGCGTGGTGCTGGCGATGCATTATGTCGCCAATGCCGGCATGGCCTTTGACTCGGTCGAGCGCATCATGCGTGACGTCAATTACGGCTGGCTGATGCGCTTTATCCATTCCAACGGCGCCTCGATGTTCTTTCTCGCCGTCTATATTCATATGTTTCGCGGCCTTTATTACGGCTCCTACAAGGCGCCGCGCGAGCTGATCTGGATCCTGGGCGTGCTGATCTATCTCTTGATGATGGCCACGGCCTTTTTCGGTTATGTCCTGCCCTGGGGCCAGATGTCCTTCTGGGGCGCCACCGTCATCACCAACCTGTTCAGCGCCATTCCGCTGGTCGGCACCCATATCGCCACCTGGCTGTGGGGCGATTTCGCGGTGGGCGATGCCACCCTGAACCGCTTTTTCTCGCTGCATTATCTGCTGCCCTTCATCATCGCCGGCGTGGTGGGCCTGCATATCTGGGCGCTGCATGTCCCGGGCAACAACAATCCGCTGGGCATCGACGTCAAATCACCCCAGGACACAGTGCCCTTCCATCCCTATTACACGGTCAAGGACGCCTTCTATCTTTGCCTGTTCGTGATCGTCTTCGCGGTTGTTGTCTTCTATGCCCCGAACTTTTTCGGCAACCCGGACAATTACATCCAGGCCAATCCGCTGGTAACGCCTACCGACATCGTGCCGGAATGGTATCTGCTGCCTTACTACGCCATGCTGCGTTCCATCCCGAACAAGCTGTTCGGCGTGATCGTGATGGGCGGCGCCATCGTTACCCTGTTCCTGATCCCATGGCTGGATACCAGCCGGGTGCGGTCCTGCCGCTTCCGCCCGCTGATGAAGCAATTCTTCTGGGCCTTCGCGGTGGTCTGCGTGATCCTGGGCTATTGCGGCGCGCAAAGCGTTGATGCCGCCAGGTTCGGCATTCCGCTGGTCTGGGTGGCGCGGCTTGGCACGATTTTCTATTACGCCTTCTTCTGGCTGATCATGCCCATCATCGGCCTGGTCGAAACCCCGAAGAAACTTCCCGCCTCCATCGCCCAATCCGTGCTCGGCGATTCCGCCGCAGCCGCTGCCGAATGAGAAACACGATGCGCATAGCTCTTCCTCTCGGTATCGGCCTGCTCCTGGCGGTGCCCGCCATGGCCGCGATCGACACCACAAGGCTGCCGGTCAAGGATGTGGACTTCTCGTTCGAAGGCCCGTTCGGCACCTATGACCGCGGCGCCCTGCAGCGCGGCTTCCAGGTCTACAAAGAAGTCTGCTCGGCCTGTCACAGTCTCGACCATATCGCCTTCCGCAATCTGGCCGATGACGGCGGTCCCGGCTTCACCGAGGCCCAGGCCAAGGCCATCGCGGCGGGCTACAAGGTCCCCGCCGATCCCAACGACCAGGGCGAGATTTTCGACGACAAGGGCGTGCGCCTGACCCGCGCCGCCACCCTGGCCGATTATTTCCCGCCGCCTTTCCCCAATGAACAGGCGGCCCGCGCCAACAATAGCGGCGCCCTGCCGCCCGACCTTTCCATGGTGGTGAAGGCGCGCGAAGGCGGCCCCCATTATGTCTATTCCATCCTCACCGGTTTTCACGGCACGCCCCCCGCCGGCTTCACCGTGACGCCGAACAAATACTACAACCCCTATTTCGAGGGCTGGAACATCTCCATGCCGCCGCCGCTGTCCGACGATTCAGTGACCTTCTCCGACGGCACCAAAGCCACCATCGCCCAGGAAGCCCATGACGTGGCCACCTTTCTGGCCTGGGCTTCCGATCCCAAGATGGAGGAGCGCAAGCGGATGGGCTTTTCGGTGATCATATTCCTGCTGGTCCTGTCGGGCATCCTCTTCGCCGCCTATCGCAAAGTCTGGAAGGACGCTCATTAGCGCGGGTCTTTTGCCCGCCGAGTTCGTCGCGTGATCGCTCATGGGCTGAAGTTGCCCACATCGCTCCACGCTCCTGCTCGGACGGCCAAAATCCCTCGCGCTAAGGCATGTCACAGAAGCGGGCATTGCCCGGACGACCTGAAATGCTAAAAGGGCGCTCCTTGCGGAAGCGCCCTTTTTGCTGAGCGTCCGCGATAGCGGGAGCGACCATTCAAGATGGCCAAAACGGTTCTGGGCGTCATCGGCGGGTCCGGGGTTTATGAAATCCCCGGCCTGGAAAACGCCAAATGGCAGACGGTCGAAAGTCCTTGGGGCCGGCCCTCCGACCAGCTTCTCACCGGCAGCTTTCACGGTGTCGACATGGTGTTCCTGCCGCGCCATGGCCGCGGCCATGTCCAGACTCCCACCAGCATCAATTACCGCGCCAATATCGACGCCTTGAAGCGCATCGGCGTCACCGATGTGATCTCGGTCTCGGCCTGCGGCTCTCTGAAAGAGGAACTGCCGCCCGGCACTTTTGTCATGGCCGACCAGTTCATCGACCGCACCTTCGCCCGCGAGAAAAGCTTCTTCGGTCCGGGCTTTGTCGCCCATGTCCCCATGGCCCATCCGGTCTGCCCGCGCCTGTCCGGCGCGCTGACCCTGGCGGCACGGGAGCAGAAGATCAGCCACAGCGAAACCGGCACCTATATCTGCATGGAAGGCCCGCAATTCTCCACCCGCGCCGAAAGCTTTCTCTATCGCGGCTGGGGTTGCGATGTGATCGGCATGACCGCGATGCCGGAAGCCAAGCTGGCGCGGGAAGCCGAGCTGCCTTACGCCATTGTCGCCATGGTGACCGATTTCGATTGCTGGCACGACGATCATGAACATGTCACGGTCGAGGCCGTGATAAAGGTGATGCAGGGCAATGCCGCCAATGCCCGCACCCTCATCATGGCGGTGGCGGAAAAACTGGGCCCACAGCGCCAGCCCAGTCCCCTCGGCGTCGAAACCGTGCTCGACATGGCGCTGATCACCGCGCCCGACAAGCGCGATCCCGCGCTCATCGCCAAGCTCGATGCCGTGGCGGGCCGCGTTCTAAAAAAGGTCTGATCCCATGGATTTCAAAAGCGTCATCCGCACCATTCCCGATTATCCCAAAGCGGGCATCATGTTCCGCGACATCACCACCCTGCTCGGCCATCCCCGCGCCTTCCGCGCCGCCGTGGACCAGTTGGTGCAGCCTTATTGCGGCCTCAAGATCGACAAGGTGGCGGGGCTGGAAGCGCGCGGCTTTATTCTCGGCGGCGCCGTGGCGCATCAGTTGGGCGTCGGCTTCGTCCCGGTGCGCAAGAAAGGCAAGCTGCCCCATACCGTGATCGGTGAAGACTATGCCCTGGAATATGGCACCGACCGGGTGGAAATCCACACCGACGCCATCCGCTATGGCGACCAGGTGCTGCTGATCGATGATCTGATTGCCACTGGCGGCACCGCCATGGCCGGCATCAAGCTGCTGGAACGGGCCGGGGCCGAAGTCATCGGCTGCTCTTTCGTGATCGACCTGCCGGAACTGGGCGGCTCGGACAAATTGCGCGCTTTGGGCAAGCCGGTCAGCGCGCTTGTTTCCTTTGCGGGTCATTGATGAAGCTCTATGGCTCGCCGATCTCGCCCTTCACCCGCAAGGCGATGGTGATCGCCCGCGAGCTTGACCTCAAGCTGACCGTGGAGCGGCGCCCCGCCGACCAGGAGGAATTCCGCCGCATCAATCCCCTGGGAAAAATCCCGGCGCTGGTACTGGATGACGGCTCGGTGCTGATCGACAGCCGGGTGATCTGCGAATATCTCAACAATTTCGGCGGCGGCAAATTCTTCCCCGGCATGAGCCTGTGGAAGGAAAACAGCGGACGCTGGAAGGCCCTGGGCCGTCAGGCGCTGGCCGACGGCATTGCCGACGCGGCGGTAGCCAGCATCGTCGAGGGCCGCCAGCCCACGCCGAACCAAACCATGATCGCTCATCATATGCGGGCGGTGGAGGCGGGGCTGAACGCCCTGGAACGCAGCAAGCTGGCCGATCCGCCCACCATTGGCGAAATCGCCACTGGTTGCGCCCTTGGCTTTATCGATTTTCGCATGCGTGATTTTGATTGGCGCACCACCCGTCCCAATCTGGCGGCCTGGTACGAAAAATTTTCGCAATTCAAATCCATGCTGGCAACACAGCCGAAATGAAGGTTCACCGGAAATGAAGGTTGGGGGCAAACATTACCGTTCTGTCTGGCCCATCGGCGAAGATGCTTTCGGCATCATCGACCAGACGAAATTGCCGCATGAATTTGTCACCCTGACATTGCACTCGGCGGCGGACGCCGCCCATGCCATCACCAGCATGCAGACCCGCGGCGCCCCTTTGATCGGCGCCGTCGCGGCTTACGGTCTGGCGCTGGACATGCGCCGCGATCCCTCCGATGAAAATCTTGCGCGGGTGCATGACATGCTGGCGCAAACCCGCCCCACCGCCATTAATCTGCGCTGGGCCCTGGGCCGCATGCGGGACGCGCTTTTGAACCGCCCGCGCGACCAGCGCGCCGCGCTGGCTTGGGCCGAGGCCGCCGCCATCGCCGATGAAGACGTGGCCATGAGCAAAGCCATCGGCGAACACGGCCTGAAAATCATCCAGGGCATCGCCGCCAAAAAACCCGGGCAAAAGCTCAACATTCTCACCCATTGCAATGCCGGCTGGCTGGCGACGGTGGATTACGGCACCGCCCTGGCGCCCATCTATCTGGCGCATGACGCCGGCATTCCCCTCCATGTCTGGGTCGATGAGACCCGTCCCCGCAACCAGGGCGCCTCGCTGACCGCCTTTGAATTGGGCGGCCATGGCGTCGACCACACCATCCTGGCCGACAATGCCGGCGGCCATTACATGCAGGCGGGGCAGGTGGACATGGTCATCGTCGGCACTGACCGTGTCACCGCCAATGGCGATGTCGCCAACAAGATCGGCACGTATTTGAAGGCGCTGGCCGCCAAGGACAACAATGTGCCTTTCTATGTCGCGCTGCCCAGCTCCACCATCGACTGGACGCTCGCCTCGGGCCGCGACATTCCCATCGAGACCCGCTCCCAGGACGAAGTGTTGAAAATGTCCGGCCGCCTGCCCAACGGGACGGTGGCGCTGGTCGAAATCGCCGCCCCCGGTTCCCCCGCCGCCAATCCCGGTTTCGATGTCACACCCGCCCGGCTGGTCACCGGCCTGATCACTGAACGTGGGCCTTGCGCCGCAACTTCCGAAGGCTTACGCAGCCTTTTTCCAAAATAGAGATAGCCATGCAGTCACGCTGGAACGCCGCCGAAGCCCAGAAATTCGCCGCCGATTACGCCCCCAAAGGCGTCAACGAAGATCTGGCGGTCCGCACCTACACCACCCGGTTGCTGGGTTCCGACCCGCGCCTGGTGCTGCATGGCGGCGGCAACACCTCCGTCAAAACCACGGTCAAGGACATGCTGGGCGACGATGTCGAAGTCATCTGCATCAAGGGCAGCGGCTGGGACATGGGCTCCATCGAACCGGCGGGCCTGCCCGCCGTCCGCCTCGAACCGCTGCGCAAATTGCGCAAGCTCGACAAACTCTCCGACGAGGACATGGTCAATTTCCAGCGCATCAATCTGCTCGACAGTTCCTCTCCCAATCCTTCCGTCGAAACTCTGCTCCACGCCTTCCTGCCGCACAAATTCGTCGATCATGTCCATTCCACCGCCGTCTTGGCCCTGACCGACCAGCCCGACAACAAGGCGCTGGTGCAAGAAGTCTATGGCGACCGCGTCGCCTATGTCCCCTACACCATTCCCGGCTTCGCCCTGGCCAAGTCGGTGGCCGATGTCTTCGACAAGAACCCCAAGGTCGAAGGGCTGGTGCTGCTCCAGCACGGCATTTTCACCGTCGGCGACACGGCGGAGCAGGCGTACTGCCGCATGATCGAATTCGTCACCATGGCGGAAGAGCGTCTCACCCGTCAGCGCAAGACTCTTGTTCCGGCGAAACTGCCCGCCAAATTTGCCAGCCTGCCCGAAATCGCCCCCATCCTGCGCGGCGCCGTGGCGATTGAGAAAAACGCTATTGCCGGCACCGCCAAGCGCCAGATCCTGGATTTCCGCAGCAACGACACCATCCTGAATTATGTCAACGGCGCCGAAGTCGCCCGCTACAGCCAGGTCGGCGTGGTGACGCCCGACCACACCATCCGCACCAAGAACTGGCCGGTGATCGTCCCCGCCCCGGAAGCCGGCAAGCTCGATGAATGGTCCAAGGACGTTCATCAGGCCGTGGCCGCCTATGTTGCGCGCTATCAGCATTATTTCACCGCCAACAACGCCAAAAGCCCAGTGAAAAAGACCGCGCTCGATCCCCTGCCGCGCGTCATCCTGGTGCCGGGCGTCGGCATGTTCGGCGTCGGCGCCTCCGCCAAGGACGCCGCCATCGCCGCCGACATCGCCGAAAACGCGGTGCAGGTGATCACCGATGCCGAAGCCATCGGCGAATACCGCTCCATCTCCGACTTCGACATGTTCGAAGTGGAGTACTGGTCGCTGGAACAGGCCAAGCTGGGCAAGTCCAACGAAAAATCCCTGGCTCGCCAGGTCGCTGTCATCACCGGCGGCGGCTCCGGCATCGGCGCCGCCACCGCCAAGGCTTTTGCCAAGGAAGGCGCCGAAATCGCCATTCTCGACCGCGACGAAACCGCCGCCAAAGCCGTGGCCAAAAAGATCGGCGGCAAGGCGCTCGCCATCGCCTGCGACGTCACCGATCCCGCCAGCGTCAAGGCGGCCTTCGATCAGGTGGTGTCCAAGTTCGGCGGCGTCGATATCGTCGTCTCCAATGCCGGCGCCGCCTGGCAGGGCACCATCGGCAAGGTCGATGATGAAACCCTGCGGAAATCTTTTGAACTCAATTTCTGGGCGCATCAAAGCGTGGCGCAAAACGCCGTCCGCATCATGCAGGCGCAAGGCACCTTCGGCTGCCTGCTGTTCAACACCTCCAAGCAGGCGGTCAATCCCGGCAAGGATTTCGGTCCTTACGGCTTGCCCAAGGCCGCGACCCTGTTCCTGGTCAAGCAATATGCTTTGGATCATGGCAAGGACGGCATCCGCGCCAACGCCGTCAACGCCGACCGCATCCGCACCGGCCTGCTCACCGACGACATGGTCGCCGCCCGTTCCAAGGCTCGCGGTCTCAGCGAAAGTGATTATATGAGCGGCAACCTTTTAAAGCGCGAAGTCACGGCGGAAGACGTGGCCGACGCCTTCGTCTATCTCGCCACCGCCACCAAGACGACCGCAGCCGTGGTGACAGTCGATGGCGGCAATATTGAAGCGAGCATGCGTTAGCAGTGCGCGCAATTATTCTGTAGTTGATCGTAGGAGACAACGAAGTAATACCCGTTGTACTTTTCCTCGCTTAGGTCCGTTTGACTAACAAGCTCCAGTTCCCATTTTCCGTAGGGATCGGGCAGCGCACTTACCCCTGTCGATTTCGGATAAGGGTCATTGTCGATAATGAACTCGAGTCCCACAGGAAGGGTTCTTTCGTATCCGCTTGTGAATGGCGCCTTCCACATTGTCAGAACATGGACGGCAAAGGCGACCGAGACCCTGTATCTATCGCCTTTCTTTATCTGCGCCGTGTCCATGACACTCTGTCTTTCTAAGTATTAAACCTGAAATGCATCACGTCGCCGTCAGCGACGACATAGTCTTTGCCTTCAAGTCTAAACTTACCCGCATCGCGCGCCCCCGCTTCGCCCTTGCCGGAAATATAATCGCCATAAGCGATGGTTTCGGCGCGAATAAAACCATGCTCGAAATCGGTATGGATGGCGCCCGCCGCCTGCGGCGCGCGTGAGCCTTTGACCACCGTCCAGGCCCGCGTTTCCTTCGGCCCGACCGTAAAAAACGTCAGCAACCCCAACAAATCATAGCCGGTGCGGATCAGCCGGTTCAGCCCCGGCTCGTCCAGCCCCAGACTGTCGAGAAAATCCTTGCGCTCTTCGCCCGGCAGTTGCGCGATCTCTTCTTCCACCTTGCAGGAAATCACCACTGCCCGCGCCCCTTCTGCCTTGGCCTTGGCTTGAACCTGTTTGGAATAATCATTGCCCGTGGCAGCCGACGCTTCTTCCACATTGCAGACATAGAGCACCGGTTTGGCCGTCATCAGGCCAAGCTGGCTGTAAGGCCCGCGCTCTTCCGCGCTCAATTCCGCCTGCCGCGCCGGGCTGCCTTCGCGCAGCAGCACCACTGCCTTCATCATCAGCGCCAAGGCTTCCTTGGCTTCCTTCTCGCCCGAATTGGCTTTCTTCTCCAGCGGCTTGATGCGCTTTTCCAGGCTTTCCAGATCGGCCAGCATCAATTCGGTTTCCACCACTTCGGCATCGCCGATGGGGTCGATCCGCCCCTCGACATGGGTGATGTCGTCGTCCTGAAAACAGCGCAGCACATGCGCCACCGCATCCACTTCCCGGATGGTGGCAAGGAACTGGTTGCCCAGCCCTTCACCTTTCGAGGCGCCGCGCACCAGCCCGGCAATATCCACGAATGTAATCCGGGTGGGGATTATCTCCTGCGACCCGGCAATCTGGCACAGCGTCTCCAGCCGCGGGTCCGGCACCGCCACATCGCCGACATTGGGCTCAATGGTGCAGAAGGGATAATTCGCCGCCTGCGCCGCCGCCGTCTGGGTGAGGGCGTTGAACAGGGTGGACTTGCCGACATTGGGCAGGCCCACGATACCGCATTTAAATCCCATTATTCGTCTTTCTTCTTTTTGTCCGCTTTCGGCGGCGCCAGCAGCAGCGCCACCTTGCTCATGAAACCGGCATCGTCATCCTTGGCCAGCAGTGGGGCTGCTTCCACCATCGCGTCCAGCATCGGCTTGAACCATTCCAGATCGCTTTTGGAAAAATTCTGCAACACATGGCCGGTAACCCGCGCCTTCTCGCCGGGATGGCCGATGCCGATCCGCACCCGCCGGTAATCCGGGCCCAGCGCTGCGGTGACCGAGCGCAAGCCATTCTGCCCGGCATCGCCGCCGCCGGTTTTGACTTTCAGCTTGCCCGCCGCCAGGTCAATCTCGTCATGCGCCACCACCAGTGCACTCAGCGGCAGTTTGAAAAACCCCAGCGCCGGCCCGACACTGTTGCCGCTGTCATTCATGAATGTCTGGGGTTTGAGCAGATAGGTCTTGCGTCCGCCCAATTTGCCTTCCGACACCAGCCCCCGGAATTTGACGCGCCACGGCCCGAAACCATATTCGGCGTGGATCGCGTCCACCAGGATGAAACCGGCATTGTGGCGGTTGAGCGCATATTGCGCGCCCGGATTGCCCAACCCCGCCAACAGAAGCGCCGTATCGGCCATCGAAGGCTTGCGCCTCCGCGCGCGGGATTACTTCTTGGCCGGAGCGGCGGCGGGCTTGGCCCCCGGCGCGGCTTTGGCGCCGGCGGCACCGGCGGCAGGCGCGGCACCGGCGGCGCCGGCAGCAGGTGCGGCACCGGCGGCAGGCGCGGCGCCTTCCACAGGGGCTGCTTCCACCACGGGCGCGGCGGCAGCAGCGGCAGCGGCCTTCTGCTCTTCGATGACGCTGGTGGGCGCCACGATGGAGCAGATGGTGACGTCACGGCCCTTGATCAGCAGCTTGACGCCCTTGGGCAGGGTCAGGTCGCCCACATGGATAGTGCCGTTGATGTCCAGCGTCGAGACATCGACATCGATGGCGCTGGGAATATTGTCGGCCGGGCAAATCACATTCATCTCATGGCGCACGATATTCAGCACGCCGCCTTTCTTCAGGCCCGGCGACTCGCCCTGGCCCTTGAAGTGCACCGGAATCTCCAGCTTGACCGAAGCGCCTTCGGCCAGACGCATGAAATCCACATGCACCGGACGGTCGCTGACGGGATCGAGCTGCAACTGGCGGGGAATGACGCGGGTCTTCTTGCCGGCCACATCCAGCATGAAAAGGGTGGTGAGGAAGGAGCCGGCCTCGACATGGCGCTCCAGGGTGCGGAAATCCACATTGACGGCTTCGGGCGTACCCTTGCCGCCATAGACGATGCCGGGGATCTGGCCCTTGAGGCGTGCCTGATAGGCCGGGCCCTTGCCGGTGCCCTCGCGCACTTCCGCCTTAAGTTCTTGAACTTGCGCCATTTTTCTGATCCTCAAGCCGTCCCGAAAACCCCATTCTGGGTCCGGAAAGGCGAGGCTTTTAGCGGATGGCCCAAGCAAAGACAACCGGTCCATTCCAGTCCCCGTCACGGGCTGGAATGGACGCCAAGCCGGAGCGAACGGACTGATGCAGCGGCCTTTAACTGCCCGTCAGTCGAACAGGCTGGAAACCGAGGCTTCGTTATTAATCCGTCTCATCGCCTCGCCCAATAGCGGTGCGATGGAGATGGTGCGGATATTGGGGCAGTCGCGCACATCGGCGGTCACGGCGATGGAATCCGTCACCACCATGGATTTGAGCTTGGATGCCTTGATCCGCGCCACCGCGCCGCCCGACAGCACGCCATGGGTGGCATAGGCATAGACGGCGGTGGCGCCGTTCTTGAGCAGGGCATCGGCGGCGTTGCAGATGGTGCCGCCGGAATCGACGATATCGTCGATCAGCACACAGGCTTTGCCTTCGACATCGCCGATAATGTTCATCACTTCGGATTCGCCGGCCTGTTCGCGCCTTTTGTCCACAATGGCCAGATCGGTGCCCAGCCGCCGCGCCAGGGCGCGGGCGCGCACCACGCCGCCGACATCGGGCGACACCACCATCGGCGGATCGGCGCCGATATACTCGCTGATGTCCTTCTGGATCACCGGCATGGCAAACAGATTATCGGTGGGAATGTCGAAAAAGCCCTGAATCTGCCCGGCATGCAGATCCACGGTCAGAACCCGGTTGGCGCCCGCCTCGGTGATCATGTTGGCCACCAGCTTGGCCGAAATCGGGGTGCGCGGACCCACTTTGCGGTCCTGCCGGCCATAGCCGTAATAGGGAATCACCGCGGTGATGCGCCGCGCGCTGGCCCGGCGCAGCGCGTCAATCATGATCAGCAATTCCATCAGATTGTCGTTGGCGGGGAAGCTGGTGGATTGAATGACAAACATGTCCTCGCCGCGGACATTTTCCTGGATCTCGACAAACACTTCCATGTCGGCGAAACGGCGCACCTGCGCCTTGACCGGCTCGATCTTGAGATACTGGCCGATGGCCTCGGCCAGGGCGCGGTTGGAATTGCCCGTGATCAGGCGCATGCCCCGCGAACCGTTGTGATCCGTCATTTTCAGACCCCCTCCGGCCTTCGCATCGCAAGCGCTGCTTCGGCCACCTCCCCCGCCAGCGCTCCGCGCGCGGGGGGAGGCGGGCCTGCAAATGCGTCAGGTATGTGTCGGGCTTGTAGCGGTCCCTTGCACCCGCCGCAACGGACACTTCGCCGCTTGTCACTTTATTTGGGTCGCACGGCCTACGGAAAACCGCGAGGCCACACTTTTCCGGGCCGTTGCTCCGTAAGCACAATTGCCGAGATTTCCCGGCCATAATCGGCCTCACCGCGATGGGTGGTGCGCCGGAACGAGAAAAAACCGTTCTCCGGGGGGTAGGTGCAGAGCCCCGATTGGGCGATATCGCCGATTCCGGCGCGGGCCAGCCGGGCGGCGGCATAACCGGGCAGGTCGAAGCGGAAATGTTCCGCCCGGACCCCGGCGGCGAAGAAACCGGCGCTGCCCGGGTCCTCTGCAAAGAAATGTTCGCGGAAATCCGCCCCCACTTCGTAATTGTCTTGGGTAATGCAAGGTCCGATGGCGGCGGCAATATCAGCCCGCCTGGCGCCCAACCCTTCCATCGCCAGGACCACCGCTTCCAGCACGCCATAAAGCGCGCCTTTCCAACCGGCATGGGCGGCGCCGATCACGCCCGCTTTGGCGTCGGCCAGCAGCACGGGGGCACAGTCGGCGGTCTGAATGCCCAGAATCAGCCCGGCAGCAGCGGTGACCATGCCATCGCCTTCGGGATGAAGCCCGGCGTTCCAGTCCGCAGCCACGACATGCACCTTGGGACTGTGGATCTGGGCCAGCGTGACCAGCTTTGCCCCCGGCGCCAGCGCCGCCGTCACCCGGGCTCTGTTCTCGCCCACCGCCGCGGGATCGTCGCGGCTGCCCGGCCCGCAATTGAGGCTGGCATAGATTCCTTTTGACACGCCGCCATCGCGCCCAAAAAAACCATGCGCGATTCCCGGCAGTGCGGTCAGGTTGGCGGCGCGGTGAACCGGCAGGTCCATCCTAAAAACCCGGCGGCTTGGCGGCAGAGGGCGGCAGAAGGGCCATCGCCTTGAACAGATTGCCCATCTGGTCGGGGCCGATCAAACGCTCCACCGCCGAGAACAGGTTCTGCGCCGCCGCGGGATTGGTTTTCATCAGTTGCTCCGCCCGTCCGGTAATGCCCAGATCGGCGAGAAATTCGCCCTGGGCGCGCGGACCATAGACCGCTGCCCCGCCATGCCGTGCCGCCCCGGCGATGGCGGCGAAATCCACATGCGCGGACAAATCATTTTCGCCGGGGTCCGCCAGCACATCGGCAAAGCGGTGCCCGCCCACCGCCTGCAGCGTTTCGCCATAGTCGCCCGGATTTTCGCCATAGCCATAATCCAGCAGCAAGGCGCCGCCGCCTTTCTCGGCCACAATGCGCGCAATCGCTTCGGCCAGCGCGGTGCTGGCGGGCGCACTCTCATAGATCCCGCCATCCGGCGCGCCGGCGCGGCTTGCCGCGATCGCCGCATGCGGCGTGGGCGTCGGCGCCAGGGCGAAATCCAGGGCGCCGTTTTTCGTCACCACCATGCGCTCGCACCAGCCGCGCTCGGTCTTGACATACTGGCGCACCGGCATGGCGTCGAAAAATTCATTGGCCAGCAGGAACAGCGGCCGGTCGGCCATGCTGTCGTCGAAATGCGGCGCCCAGCGGATCGCCGCACCGCTATCTTTAAGCTTTTCCGCCTGTGCCTTTTGCAGCGCCGGGCTGGATTCGACCAGCACCACATCAAGTCCCAGCAGGAATTCCGGCGCCACTTTGGCGGCGCGCAGCGCATCGGCCATCATGGTGCCGCGTCCCGGCCCCAGCTCGACCAGCCGCTTGTGCCTGGGCTGGCCCTGATCGTGCCACACCTGCACGCACCACAGTCCCAGCATCTCGCCGAACATCTGGCTGATCTCCGGCGCCGTCATGAAATCGCCCGCCGCGCCGAAAGGCTGGCGCGTGGCGTAATAGCCGCCTTTGGCATCATGCAGGGCCAGGGTCATATATTGCGCCACCGAGATCGGGCCCTGGGCCGCGATCAGGGCGATGATGCGCTCTTCCAGGGACGTGGAAGAAGGGGCATTCATGCCGACTTGCGCATCACAATGGCGAACAGCACGCCGGCTGTCAGCCAGACCGGAATCGAAAGTGCCATCCCCATGCTCACCGGGCCCAAGAACGGCGCGTCCGGCTCGCGGAAAAATTCGCAGATGAAACGGAATGTGCCGTAGCCCAGAAAGAAGATCGCGGTGAGCAGGCCGGGCCGGCGATGCAGACCCAGCCACAGGCATATCTGCATGATGACGAAAAGCAGAATGCCTTCGCTGGCTGCTTCGTATAATTGGCTGGGATGGCGGGGCAGGTCGCCCGCGCGTGGAAAAATCATCGCCCAGGGCGCGGTGCTGATCCGGCCCCACAATTCGCCATTGACGAAATTGGCCAGCCGCCCGAAGAACAGGCCGACCGGCGCGAAGGCACAGCAAAGATCGGCCACCGGCAGCAAGCCCAGTTTCTGGCGGCGGCAAAAAAGCCAGACGGCGATGATCACGCCCAGCAATCCGCCATGGAAGGACATGCCGCCTTCCCAGGCGGCAATCAGCTTGATGGGATTGCTGACAAACGCCATCGGCATGCCCCGGCAGAAATCGGCATCGGGCGAGACGCTGCAAAGAATAATTCCATAGATCAGGTCCCAGCCCAGCCGCCCGCCCAGAATCACGCCGAAGGTCGCCCACACCACCAGGTCGCCGATCTGGTCCTCGGTGGCGGGCGGCTTGCCGTTAAAGGGTGGCGCGGCCCACAGCGTCTTGCGGCGCAGGGTCAGCAAGATGCCCCACCAGGCCAGCAGCAGCCCCGCAATATAGGCCAGCGCATACCAGCGGATCGCCAGCGGCCCCAGATGCACCAGCACCGGGTCCAAACGGGGATAGGGCAGGAGGGCCAGCTTCATGCGGGGGTAAATCGCGGTGCTTCGGCCCGCAAGTCAAGTAAGCTTGCGGTAATGGGCAGCGCCCGCCATAAAACCTCCCAGGAGCATCCATGGCGCAGACCGACAACCCCTTTCTCGATGGCCTGGCAAAGGCCTTCACCGACGCGGCGGGCATGGCCCAGGGCGTCCGGACCGAAATCGACACGTTCGTAAAACAGCGGCTGGAACGGCTGGTGGCAGACATGGACTTTGTCCCCCGCGAGGAGTTCGAGGCGGTCAAGGCGATGGCCGCCAAGGCCCGCGCCGAGAACGAAGCCCTGGCCGCCCGGATCGCCGCCCTGGAAGCTAAGCCCAAGAACTGACTCGTCTTTCGAGTCTGTGGGCGAATCCGTCGGTGAATCCACAGCCGCCAAAATCAGACTCCCAAAGCTGTGGAATCTTTTTCGCGGGGCGGGACGGGGACTCCCGGACTCTTGTGCCGCCACAAAATCTTGTGCCAGTTTGGGTCGCAACTGCTTCGTTTTGTATTTCGCCAGAGGTTGCTCCCCGGTATGCCGTCGATCCAGCAAGACGATTTCAGCCTCGCCCCCCATCCCATCGACATGCTGGAACGCACCGTCGAGGACAATGGCTGGGCCTTTGAGCGCTCCGGCCGGGACGA
>Ga0302320_10003027_pt1 | contig 39194 bp, 24 predicted proteins | sample Bog_T0_3_FD_202130 | JGI IMG/M metagenome (GOLD analysis project Ga0302320, IMG submission 202130) | Peat permafrost microbial communities from Stordalen Mire near Abisko, Sweden - Bog_T0_3 | ecosystem: Environmental > Terrestrial > Soil > Wetlands > Peat | place: Sweden: Abisko, Stordalen Mire... | reverse complement strand
CAACCGGCGAATAGGCGAAGCTTCCGGCTGCCGTCGAGGTGGCGTTGAGCTGGGCTGCGCTGAGAGCCGTGCCGTAGGTGATTGCCGCGGGAGTGGTCCAGGTGATCGCCGGCGTCGCTTTGTTCACTGTCAGCGTGACGCTGGCCGTGGCGGTGGTGTAGTCGGTTGTATCAGTCGGCGTGAAGGTGGCCGTGAGCGTCTGCGGTCCTGCGGCTGGAACAGTTCCGGAGAGCGGCGAATAGGCGAAGGTTCCGGCTACCGTCGAGGTGGCGTTGAGCTGGGCTGCGCTCAACGGGGTGCCGTAGGTGATGGCCGCTGGAGTGGCCCAAGTGATGACCGGCTGTTGCTGGAAGATGACGGTATCCGTCGCGGTGACATTGTTGAAGAAATTCGGGCTGGAGGCGATGGCAGTGATCGTTCCCTGTGTGCTGCTTCCCGTTGTGTAGGTGGGGACACTCACAGTCAGGATAACCGAATCGCTGGCGCCGGCGGCGATGTTTGTGGTTCGCGTGCAGGTCAGGGTGCTGAGCGTGCAAATCCATCCACCGTTTGCATCCGTCAAAGCGGTGGCGTCAAGGCCGGACGGCAGCGTGAGGGTAAGAATGACGGAGCTGTAGATGTCGGCAGTCGATTTGGTGTTGTCTACCTCTACGGTGAGCTCATAGGGGCTGTTGACCGGATTGACGATCAAGGGGCTGGGGTTAAAGGAGATGGAGAGGGTGGGCACGACGGTGGGCGTTACAAAGGTGGGCTGATCGAAAAGGGCATATTCGAATATCTTCTCCTGCGCTTCCACCTGCGGGGTCATGACTGTGCTGGAGCACTCGAGGGGAAATGGATTGCCGCCTGGGGACGAGGTTACGATAACGTGATAATTGTTGTACAACACGCGCCCGCATTGGTTTGCGGCCACACCGACCGGCATGTCGAAGGTAAACTGCATCACCGGATTCCCGGCTGTCGCGTCATTGAGAGTCAGCCAGGACTGCGTTGGCGCGATGACGCCATCGAGGTCGTGACGGAGATTGCTGATCTGAACCTGCCCCGGGGTAGTCGAAGCGCCGGCGTTCTGCAGCCATTGAGCGAGCGTTGCGCCGTCGGTAAAGCTGGTGTTGACGGTGGCAATTCCGGGTTCAGGAAGACCATCCTGGGTGGTATCCAACCAGTTCGCAACCGGCTGAAACGGTGAATCGTAGGGAGGGTTTTTGTCCAGCCACGTATAACTTCTATGGGTTGCAAAGACACGTCCGCCGTTGTTCGCGTAGCTCAGCAGGTTGGTAAGTTCGGTGGTGGATTGAGAGTATGAGCTGCCCTGGCAAGGAAACATCACCATGTCGTAGCTGTCGAGGAGCGTGGAATCCGTAGGAGTGCCCATGAGTTTGGATTCTGGGGGAGTGGAGGCATTGATCTGCGCTCCAGGCGAATTGTAGCCCAAATACAGATGGATTCGCCCCTCGGGCGTGTCGTTGTAGTTGGTAAACTCCGATTGGGAGATGCCCATATTGAACAGCACGCACTCCATAGCGTCGTCCGAACCTGTGGCGATGGCGATCAGGGGGATGTCACCTTCCGCTTGTTTTGACGGCATATTGAGGCTAAGCCCGGTAATGGGACCGCTAAGGAGACCGCCGCCGACGGGCTCGGTGAACTGGCGACGCCACTTGCCCGCCTGGATGACCAGGGTGTAGGTGGCATTTTCCGGCACACCACTCAGCGTAAAGGTGCCGTCCACCGCGGTATAGGCGAAGCTGACCACGGGCATTGGCGTTGGTGTTGCCATGCACTGCGGGCCGGCCGGCAGCGACGCCAACGGCAAGGAGGTCGGAATTGGAATATAGACGAGTACATTGGACAGGGGAAGAGCACCGGCGGGGTCGTAGACCGTGCCGCTGATGGTCGTGGTTTGGGCGGCGGCCGGCGTAGCGAGCAGTGGGAAGACAAAAAACAACGCCGCGATTGCAAATCTGAACAATCTGGAGTGATCACGGATGGCGGTAAAAACAGAGCGAACCGATGCGGCCATGGCGAAGGCTATCCCTTTCCCACACAAGCCGGTCTCCATCACTTAGGTTCATGCCAGCGCAGTCGCGTTGCACCGATTTCTATCCCTGCCGGCTTCCCTTTATTGGCAGGCAAACAACCGGATATTTCCTCCGCGAAGGCACTACTTCTTCGTCAAAGAGGCTTCTATGTGAACTTCCGAGTGCAGGCAGATCCACGAAATCATCATACACATTCTAAGAGGATTTTAAACATCGGGTTGTCACGATGCCTTGGATTTCACAGATCCGCAACATTTCGATGAGTTTTACGGTTGCACGCGCGTGATTTGGGGCTGCATCGCTCAGCGGCGTTTGCCCGTACAGGTTGAAGGCGATAAAGCCAATGGATTCATATATGAGGGTATATGTCCGCAAGCAATCCGATGCGAGAGAAGCGCCTCATGCCGCGACTCCCTGCGAGCTTGGCGCACCATGCTTCAATATGGTTGACCAAACTCATTATCGAAGAGTATCAATGCAGGGTGATGCTCAAAACCATCTCCTCCATTCTTCGCGTGATCTTCGCCAGCGCGCTGCTTGCGAGCTTCGCAATGGCTCAGAATTCCACGCCGCCAGCGCGCCCAGCTCTTGTACCCAATGCCCGGCTCGACCCGAATCGTCCCGCGCAGATGGGCCGCACCCAGCTCACACGCTCTCTGGACAGCATCGCAGCCGGGTTTACAGCTTCTCGCGCCGCCAGCGTAGCCTCCATCAGCAGCCGCTCCGAGGCCGAAGAACGTCAAATCATGGTCCGCAAACAAATCCTGGCGCTGATCGGCACTCTGCCGGAGCGCACGCCGCTGAACGCCAGAATCCTCGGCTCCACGCAGGCCGACGGCTTTCAAATAAAGAAGGTTCTCTTCGACAGCCAGCCCGGATTTCCCGTGACCGCGCTGCTCTACATTCCCGACGGCTCGCCAGCAGGCGGCAAGCGTCCGGCGATTCTGATGAGTCCCGGCCACAGCCCTGCCGGCAAGGCCGGCGACTACAGCGCCGCCGCACTCTTCGCGCGCAATGGTTTTATCGTTCTTTCCTACGACCCCATCGGCCAGGGTGAGCGCCTACAGTATCCCGATCCCGCCAACCCCGGCGCCTCCCTCGCCTCTCGTCCTACCGGCGAACACGGCGAAGCCAGCCTGCAGCCCATGCTCATCGGCGACACCTTTGCCCACTACGAATTTTGGGACGCAATGCGCGGCATCGATTATCTTGCCCAGCTCCCCGAGGTCGATGCTGAGCACATCGGCGCCTTCGGCTGCTCCGGCGGAGGCACCATCACCGCGTTGGTTGGGGCGCTGGACGCGCGTGTGGCCGCCATCGGCGTTGCCTGCTACATCACCTCGTTCGACGCGCTGCTGCCAGCCATTGGCCCCCAGGACGGCGAGCAGTCCAGCCCCCGCTTTATCTCCTCCGGCCTCGACTTTCCCGACTGGATCGAACTGGCCGCGCCCCGTCCTTATGCAGTCATCTCCACTTACTCAGATATGTTCCCTTTTGCCGGCGCACGATCCAGCGTCATCGAGGCCCGCCGCTTCTACGCTTTCTTCGATTCCGCCAGCGCCGGAACCAACTCCGGACGCGCCAAATCCTCCACGCCGCCCACACCGTCCACACCAGAGCTGAATTGCGACACGACCAACAACATCCCTACCACCGCCGCTCTGCAGTTCATCACCGGACCCGGCGGCCACGGCGCGCTGGCTCCCATCATGGGCGACATTCTCAGCTTCTTCACCCGCAATCTGGAGCCCGGTGCAGACTCCATCCACCTTATCCTTCCGCCGTCTCGCACTCCCGAAGCGAACGGTTTCCGGCCCGAACCCACCGGCCTTCCCAAGGACGCATTGCAGGTCACTCCCACTGGCCAGGTTCTTACCAGCTATCCCAAATCCGAGACGGTCTTCTCTCTCAACAAGAAGCGCGCTGCCAGATTCGTTCCCGCCAGCCCTCCCGTTCTGACCGTGGGAAGACTTGCCGCGTACATCCGCAAGGTCACCGGGGCGGAAGCACTACCCGGCACTTCCAGGCCCAGCGCGGAATTGCTGGCTGCCAAGACCGGGCCACTCGTTCTTCCCTCCAGCGCGGGACCGTCCGATGCGAAAATCGATCTGCAAGGCGAATTGAGCATTCCATCCGGCGAGGGCCGCCACCCGGCTGTGCTGCTGCTCGTGCCCGATTCGATTCGCGGAGACAACGCCCGCGCCAATCTAGCGCAGTTTGATGCGCTCGCCGCCGCCGGCAACGTGGTTTTGGCAATCACGCCTCGCCCCTCGCCTCCCGGAGCCGATGACATGAAGGCCCCCATCCTCGGGCCTTTCTACCTGCTCAGCCTGCGCGCCGATCTGGTTGGCCGCACGCTCGTCGGCATGCGCACGGACGATGTGATTCGCGCGACAGATTATCTGGCTCGCCGCGCCGACGTTGACCCCAGCAAGATCACCGCAATCGCCAGCGGACCCATGGGCCTGGTCCTTCTTCATGCCGCGGTGCTCGATTCGCGTCTGAAGCACATTACCATCGACCATGTCCTGACCAGCTATCGCAGCCTGCTTGCTGCGCCCTTGCCGACCGGCGCTCCGGAAGACATTCTTCCCAGCGTTCTTCTCCGCTACGACATCCCCAACCTCGTGCAATCTCTCGGGACTCGTCTGACGAAGACCGCTCCGCTCCAGGGCGCGGATGATCTCAGCCAAAGCTCTACACCGCTCAAACTTCTCGCCAGTCCCGCGCAGTAGGAACGGCTTCGTCCATTACTTTTTCACACGGGAGATAACTCAGATGAAGGATCGCTTGCTTGCACGCCGCAGCTTTTTAGGACAGAGCCTGCTCGCTCTTCCCGCGTTGTCCCTGCTGCCGGGAATCGGCGCGGCGGAAACACCGCAACCCGCCAAGGCCGGACCAAGGAGCGTAATCAACAATGCCAAGCCTGCTGTTGCCAAGCTCAAGATTGTCCTGAACGTCCGCGACTTTGGCGCAGTTGGCGACGGCGTCACCAAGGACACCGCCGCCCTTCAGCAGGCCATCGACCGTTGCTTCGTTCTGGGCGGCGGCGAAGCGCTGGTTCCGACCGGCAACTATCTCACCGGATCGATTCAGTTGAAGTCGAATGTTGTACTGCGCTTCGAGCAGGACGCAATCCTCACCGGCAGCTCCGATTACGCCGACTATCCGGTGACCCAGGTTCGTTGGGAAGGTAAGTGGGTTCAAGGGCACATTGCGCTGATTTACGCCATTGACGCGGAACATATTGGCGTTGTCGGCCCAGGAAAAATCGTTGGCTACACGCCCGCCGCCCCTCCCTTCAACGCGCAAATGAAGCTGCGCCGTCCCACGCTGATCGAGCCGATCCACTGCAAGGACATTCATCTGGAAGGCTTCTCCACCAGCTATAGCTGGATGTGGTCTCTGCATCCCACCTGCTGCGAAAATCTGACTATCAAGAATCTGACTATTCGCTCGACGGGAGGTTTGGGTGATGGCATCGACGTGGACTCATGCAGGCACGTTCATATCGACGGCTGCGACATCTCCACAGGAGACGATTGCATCTCGCTCAAATCCGGCCGCGGCAGCGAAGGCTATCTCCTGCACCAGCCCACGGAAGACGTGCACATCTCCAACTGCACCTTCGCCGATTCCATCTTCGCCTGCATCGGCATCGGCAGCGAGACCTCCGGCGGCATTCGCGGCGTCCACATTGAGCACTGCAAGTTTTCCGGCGCAAAAACCTTTGCCCTCTACATCAAGAGCCGGCCCGGACGCGGCGCTTTCATTGAAGATATCGTTGCCAATGATTTGGAAGTCTCCGGAACGCAGGGCGGACTTCTTCGCTTCAATCTTCTCGCCAGCGGCAAGCAGGACGAGTCGCCCGTGCCGGGAATGGAAGGCATCCCGACCGTCCGAAACTTCCGCTTCTCCAACATCCGCGTCACCGATGTGCCGATTCTTGTGGACGGAACCAGCGTTCATCCCGATAAGCCTCTGGATGGCTTTTCGCTGACCAACGTGACAGGAAGCTGCGCCAAGGGAATCTATCTGGCCAATGTTCGCAACGCTGTCATCCGCAATGTCAACGTGACCGGCTTTGCAGGGCCGCTGATTAATATTCACAACGTAACCGGCGTTGGGCTGCACGGCGCGGCTACGATCGATGCGCCAAAGGTTGGAGATCCGGTGCCCATCCCGGCTCAACCCTATCATCTTCACTAAGGACTATTTATCGGGGAACAAAGCGCAGTTTAACGAAAGCCGCGGCGTGGCCGGACAGCTGCTATGAAAGTACCAAGCTGGCGCGGCGTGCAAGAAAATATCGCCGGAAAGCGGAATTTACGATATATTAAAGATTCCGGCACTACCCCAGACGCGCGCGGGCCTGCTCCATTTCATGAGGCCTTTCATCAAGAACAGGGCGATTTCCTCGAAAGGAATCGCGTGGCATTTGTGTATCCGGGCAAAAAAACACATTTTGCACGGGGAATTTTCATCGAGAAGGTTGCCATGCATACATCGAAAATTCGTCTCCATACTCCACACCCTCAGGGGCTCTATCATCCGCGCAACGAGCACGATGCTTGCGGAGTAGGGTTCGTCGCCAACATTCATGGTGAAAAAAGCCACGAGATTATCTGCAAGGGCCTGGAGGTGCTGATTAACCTCACGCATCGCGGCGCGGCGGGTTGCGATCCGGAGACGGGCGACGGCGCGGGCATCCTGATTCAGATTCCGCACACGTTTTTTGCGCGCGAATGCGGCGAACTGGGGATGCAGTTGCCCGAAGCGGGCGGGTACGGCGTGGCCATGTGTTTTCTGCCCGTGGACAAGCACAGCCGCTTACAGTGCGAGGGCGTCTTCGAGCGCATAGCGCAAGAAGAGGGGCTGAAGGTGATCGGCTGGCGCGATACTCCGGTGAACGGCGACAGTATCGGCCGCGAGGCGCGCGCGTCGCAACCTTACATTGAGCAGTTGTTCCTGGGCCGGCCCGCGGGTCTGGATGAAGATGCCTTCGAGCGCCTGCTCTACCGGGTTCGCCGCCGGACTGAAAATGAGATAGACGCCGCAGAGATCGAGGGCAAGGAATTTTTTTATGTTCCCTCGCTTTCCTGTCGCACCATTGTCTACAAAGGCCTGATGCTGGCGCCGCAGATTGAGAAGTTCTACTTTGAGCTGGCCAATTCCCTTGTAACCAGCGCGCTCTGCGTGGTGCATCAACGCTTCTCCACCAACACCTTCCCCAGTTGGAAGCTGGCGCACCCTTACCGCTACGTGTCGCACAACGGCGAGATCAACACCATTCGCGGCAACATCAGTTGGATGAACGCGCGCCAGTCGATACTCAGCAGCCCCCAATACGACGGCAAGATCGACGACCTCTATCCGGTCATCGTTCCCGGCGGCAGCGACTCCGGCTCGCTGGACAACGCGGTAGAGTTTCTCCTTCAGTCGGGCCGCACGCTTCCCCACGTGATGGCCATGCTGATTCCCGAGGCATGGGCGGGCAACCCGGACATGGACGAGGACAAGCGCGCCTTCTACGAGTACCACGCCTCGCTGATGGAGCCCTGGGATGGTCCGGCGGCTATCGTCTTTACCGACGGCCGCGCGGTGGGGGCGACTCTGGACCGGAATGGGTTGCGCCCCGGCCGCTACATCGTGACCAAGGACGATCTGGTGGTGCTGGCCTCCGAGGCCGGCGTGCTCGACGTGCCGGCCAAGGACATTCGCAAAAAAGGCAGCCTGCAACCCGGCCGCATGTTCCTGGTCGACACGGTTGAGAAGCGCATCGTCTCCGACGGCGAAATCAAGAAGAAGCTGGCCGGCCGGCAACCTTATGCAAACTGGCTGCAGGAGCAGCAGGTCACACTGGAGCAACTGCCGGAGCCTTCGCGGATGATCGCCTCCAACCCCGAAACGTTGCTTCGCCGCCAGAGGGCCTACGGCTACAGCGAAGAAGATCTGAAAATTTTATTGGCGCCGATGGGCGCGAAGGGCGAAGAACCGCTTGGCTCGATGGGCAACGATGTGCCGCTGGCCTGCCTCTCCGAGCGTCCGCAGAAGCTGTTCAATTACTTCAAGCAACTCTTCGCGCAGGTCACCAATCCGCCCATTGATCCCATTCGCGAAGAGATGGTGATGTCGCTGATCAGCTACATCGGCACGGAGCGCAACATTCTGGACGAGGCGCCCGAGAATTGCCACACGCTCAAGCTGCCGCATCCAATTCTGACCAATCGCGATCTGGAAAAACTGCGCCGCGTCTCCACAGGCGATCTTCTGGCCACCACGATTCCCACGCTGTTTCGCGTCGCGGATGGCGAGGCGGGTCTGAAGCGCTCGCTCGAAGAACTGGGCGCTCGCGCCTCGCACGCTGTCGAATCGGGCTACACGCTGCTGATTCTCTCCGACCGCGGCGTTGATCCCACTTATGCGGCCATCCCCAGCCTGCTGGCCATGGCCGCTGTCCATAACCGGCTGGTGCAGGAGAAGACCCGCACCCAGGTGGCGCTGATCATCGAAAGCGGCGAGCCGCGCGAAGTGATGCACTTTGCTTTGCTCATAGGCTACGGCGCCAGCGCTGTCAATCCTTACCTGGCCATCGAAACACTGCACGACCTGAAGCGGCTTGGCCTCTTGCCACACAATGTTACCGGCAACCATGCGGAAAAGAACTTCATCAAGGCGATCAACAAGGGCCTGCTGAAGACCTTCTCGAAGATGGGCATCAGCACCCTGCAAAGCTATCGCGGCGCCCAGGTCTTCGAGGCCGTTGGGCTGAATAAATCGCTGATTGACGCATACTTTCCCGGCACCGCCTCGCGCATCGAGGGCGTGGGGCTGGATGTTCTGGCGCGCGAAGTTCAGCTCAAGCACGCCTTTGCCTTCCAGCCGCTGACCGAGTCTGAAACCGAGTTGGTTGTGGGCGGCCAATATCAGTTCCGCCTGGGCGGCGAGTATCACCTGCTGAATCCGGATACCATCAGCAAGCTGCAATCCGCGGTGCGCGAGAACAATCCGGCCACCTTCCAGGAATACACCGATCTGCTGGACGATCAGAATCGCCACCTGTGCACGCTGCGCGGACTGTTGCAGCTCAAATACGCGGAAACGCCGCTGCCGCTGGATGAAGTCGAACCGGCCAAAGAGATCGTGAAGCGCTTCTCGACCGGCGCCATGAGCTTTGGTTCCATCAGCAAGGAAGCGCACGAGACGCTGGCCATCGCGATGAATCGCATGGGCGGAATGTCCAACACCGGCGAGGGCGGCGAGGACGAAGAGCGCTTCAAGCGCGACCCGAATGGCGACTCGCGCCGCTCGGCCGTCAAGCAGGTGGCCAGCGGCCGCTTCGGCGTGACCACGAATTACCTGGTCAACGCAGACGAGCTGCAGATCAAGATGGCGCAGGGCGCAAAGCCCGGCGAGGGCGGACAATTGCCGGGCCACAAGGTGGATGAGGTCATCGCCAGGGTTCGCCACTCCATTCCCGGCGTTGGCCTGATCTCGCCGCCGCCGCACCATGATATTTATTCCATCGAAGACTTGGCGCAACTGATCTACGACCTGAAAAACGTGAATCCCCAGGCGCGCATCGCGGTGAAATTGGTCTCCGAGGTGGGCGTGGGCACGGTGGCCGCAGGCGTCAGCAAGGCGCACGCCGACGTGGTGCTCATCTCCGGCGACAGCGGCGGCACCGGCGCTTCGCCGCTCAGTTCCATCAAGCACGCCGGACTGCCGTGGGAACTCGGCTTGGCCGAAACCCAGCAGGTATTGCTGCTGAACGATCTACGCAGCCGCATCAAAGTGCAGACTGACGGCAAGCTGCAAACCGGCCGCGACGTGGTGATTGCCGCGCTGCTGGGCGCCGAGGAGTTCGGCTTCTCCACCATGCCGCTGGTCTCCATGGGCTGTATCATGATGCGCAAATGCCATCTGAACACCTGTTCGGTGGGCATCGCGACACAAGATCCTATTTTGCGCGCGCGCTTCAAGGGCCAACCCGAACATGTAATCAACTTCTTCTTCTTCCTCGCCGAGCAAGTGCGTCAGTACATGGCCAAACTTGGCTTCCGCACCTTTGATGAGATGGTGGGCAGAGTGGAGAAGATCGACTCCTCCATCGCCCAGGACCACTGGAAGACCAAAGGCATCGACCTTTCCTCAATTCTCTACTCGCCCACGCTGCCATCGCGCGTGGCTCGCCGCAAAGTCCAGGCCCAGGATCACGGCCTTGATAAGGCGCTCGATCACGTCCTGATTGAGAAGGCAGCATCGGCGCTGGAATCCAAGACTCCGGTGACGGGAAGTTTCGCCATTCGCAATGTGCATCGCACCGTAGGCGGAATGCTGGGCGGTGAAATCGCCCGCCGCTATGGATCAGCCGGATTACCGGACGAGACCATCCATTTCAAATTCAACGGCTCAGCCGGACAGAGCTTCGGCGCCTTCGTACCCAACGGCGTGACGCTCGAATTGGAAGGCGAGTCGAATGATTATTTAGGCAAAGGCCTCTCCGGCGGGCGCATCATCGTCTATCCGCCAAAGGAGTCCAGTTTCCTTCCCGAAGAGAGCATTCTGGTGGGCAACGTGGTGCTCTACGGCGCTACCAGCGGCGAAGCCTTTCTGAACGGCATTGCCGGCGAGCGCTTCGCCGTCCGCAACTCCGGCGCCACGGCGGTCGTGGAGGGCGTGGGCGACCATGGCTGCGAGTACATGACCAACGGCACGGTGATCGTGCTGGGAAAAACCGGACGCAACTTCGCCGCCGGCATGAGCGGCGGGCGCGCCTTTATCTACGACGAGCAGGGAGACTTCTCCACGCGCCGCTGCAACCAGGCCAGCGTGGATCTGGAACCGCTCGCTTTGGAACAGGATGTTGCCGAAGTGCGCGGCCTGCTCGAGCGCCACCGCGACCTGACCGGCAGCCCGCGCGCCGCGTGGATTCTGGAGCACTGGGAGGAGTCGCAGCCGCGCTTTATCAAAGTATTTCCTCAGGAGTACAAGCGCGTGCTCGGCATACAGCAAGCCGAGACAGTTTATTCTTCTCCCGCAACTTCGTCGCCCCTGGTGGCGGCAGCCGAGGTGCACCATGGGTAAGGTGACAGGATTTCTAGAGATCGAGCGCGAACAACCCGCCCGCCGCGACGTTGACGAGCGGCTCCGGGATTGGCTGGAGGTCTACCAGCCATTTCCCGAAGAGAAGCAGCGCGAACAGGGCGCGCGCTGCATGGACTGCGGCGTTCCTTTCTGCCACACCGGCTGTCCGGTCAACAACCTGATTCCCGACTGGAACGACCTGGTTTACAACGGCCGCTGGGAGGCTGCCATCCGCCGCCTCCACGCCACCAATAACTTCCCCGAGTTCACCGGCCGCATCTGCCCCGCGCCTTGCGAGGCGGCCTGCGTGCTCGCCATCAACGAGCCGGCTGTCTCCATCAAACTGATCGAGCGCAGCGTGGTGGAGCGCGCCTGGGACGAGGGCTGGATTCATCCTGAGCCGCCCGAGCAGAATACCGGCAAGCGAGTGGCCGTGGTGGGCAGCGGGCCGGCGGGCCTGGCCGCCGCGCAGCAGTTGCGCCGCGCCGGGCACTCTGTAACTGTCTATGAGAAGAACGACCGCATCGGCGGGCTGCTTCGTTACGGCATTCCCAACTTCAAGCTGGAAAAGCACATTCTCGACCGCCGCATTCAGCAGATGCGCGCAGAGGGTGTCACGTTTGTAGCCAATGCCCACGTGGGCGTCAACTTGCCGGTCGAGAAACTGACCGAACGCTATGACGCCATTCTGCTGTGCGGCGGCTCCGAGCAGCCCCGCGACCTGAAGATTCCCGGCCGCGAGCTGAGGGGCATTCATTTCGCCATGGAGTTTCTGCCGCAGCAGAATCGCCGCTGCGAGGGCGATCATCTTGAATCTGCTCTCGACATTCTCGCCGAGGGCAAGCGCGTGGTCATCATCGGCGGCGGCGACACCGGGGCCGACTGCCTGGGCACCAGCCTGCGCCAGCGCGCGAAGAGCGTTCACCAGTTTGAGCTCATGCCCAGGCCGCCGGAGCAGCGCGCCGCTTCTACCCCGTGGCCGATGTGGCCTCAACAACTGCGCACGGAAACCTCGCACGAAGAGGGCGGCATCCGCGATTGGGGCATCAACAGCACACAGTTCATCGGCGACACGCTGGGCAACGTCAAGCAGTTGCATGCAGTGCGTGTCGGGCCGCCGCCGAAGTTCGAGGCTATCCCCGGCTCTGAATTCATCCTCGACGTCGATCTGGTTCTACTGGCCATGGGCTTCCTGGGGCCGGTGCGTTCGGGCATGCTCGAGCAATTTGGAGTGGCTCTGGACAGCCGCGGCAACGTTGCCACAGACGCCGACTACCGCACTTCCATCGAGAACATCTTTGCCGCAGGCGACATGCGCCGCGGACAATCGCTAGTGGTCTGGGCTATCAGCGAAGGCCGCAAGGCGGCCGCGTCCGTCGATCGCTACCTGGCCACGGTCGCTGAACCCGTCTCCCAGCACCATCGCGTCCTGGCATGAGCGTGTTTGCTGTGCCCTCTATGGAGGAGACAGAGCCTTGAAGCTCATGCGATCTTCCTGATAGCGCTTCAAGAAATAATCGATGGTCTCGAAACGCAGCCGAATGGAATGGGCAGGACAGTTCTCATCCATGTCCCTGAAGGAAAAGAAGGGCGTTCCGGAGCGCTCGACAATTTGTTCGATGGCGCTGTAAATGGGCGCGTCATGGCCGCACTTGAAGCTGGAAAACTCGACCGCGACCAGGTTTGGATGGCGAGCCGTGAACTTGGCGGCCCAGAGCTTGTGATTGGAACTGGCTGAGAAGGCGGTCTTCCACACGTCAGAGATTTCCAGGGCATGATCGATGACGCCGGAGCGAATATCCTCGCCGAAGAGCCGCTCCAACAAGTCAGCATCGAGATCGGGGTCCATGGGCAAGGTGCTCTGCGAAAAGATGGGGTAGCCCAGCTTCTGAAAGTGCGCCATGATCTCGTGATTGATGCCGGGGTCGTGATGATAGGGACGCCCCAGCATTACGATTCCCAACCTGTCTTCCTTCTCCAACTGGTCGAGAACCTCGCGAGCCTGGCGGCGGAGGCTGGATTCAAAACGCTCCTGTTCGCGAAAGCCGATGGCGATGGCGCGATCATTTTCCTCTTTGCCGAGGCCCAGGACCGGCTCCCAGGCTTGCAACATCTGACGCGCAAAGAGCTTGCGATGCGTCAGGTTGACCAACGGGTGAATGTATTGAATGCCGCGCTCGGCGAGGAGGTCAGTCTCTTTGGTAAAAGCAGCCTCCACAGTTTCCGGCGTCACCGAAGCCGTGGGGCAGGCGTTGTTGGCTTTTGTATTAACCAGTTGCGTGGTGAGCACATCGAACATGGGAAAGAAGATCGCGTTGAGCGGCTTGCGCCCATGCTGCTTAAAGAGCAGGTTATGAAAGTGGGCGATAGCGATCTTAGAAGGGAAACAGGGATCGATGGAGCCGCGGCTGGAGCCGGTGCGATACATTTCGCCGGTAGTGACGTCGGAGTATACGATGTTCTCCGCGCGCACGCCGAGACTTTCAAAATATGCGCTGAAAAGCGGCGCATACGCATACATGCTCAGGACGCGAGGAATGCCGATGCGCAGTTGCGAACGCTGGCCGGCGAGTGCGATGCGGCGACGCCCGGCGGCGCTCCAGGCGCGCGCGGGGAGCGGGGCGGCGGCACTCTCCGGATGGCGCGGACGCCAGACTTCACTGGCGGCGCGCTCCACCAAGTTTGGATTAGCGGCCCTGGCGGCATCCAGATGGGCTTGAATGCCGCGCACGGATGCAATATCGTTTACCGCGCCCTTTTCGCAGCCGGCAATGATGATGCGCTGGCTGCCGGTTTCATCGCCGCCGATTTGCACATCGAGAAAAGTGCGCAGGCACGCATTCTTGCAGAAGCGGCAGCGAGTCTCTTCACTGCATGTGGTGGTGTAGCGAATGCGGCTCACGGCATCCATGCCGATGAAGGAGGTGGCGCGTCCCAGGCGCCAAAGGCGCATGGCTTCAAAGCCCGCGCCGATAGCGCCCGCTTCGCCGCAGTGCGGGTGGACTTCAATTTCCGGCTCGATGCCGGTGGAGCGAAAGCCGGCTCGCAGAAAGTCCACCTGCGCCTTGACGGCGGCCAGGTTTTTTTGAGTGCCGCCCTGAAGAATAAAGCGCGAACCCAGCGCGGTGAGATTGGGAGCTTTGGCCACATGAAGAAAGACGTTGCGGGGCAGCACCGTGGCCAGCCCGGCCAAAATCTCCGCGGCCTGCCAGCCCTGGCGCTGATAGTTGACGATATCCGATTGCAGAAAAACGGCGCAGCCATAACCAAAGGACGGCATCGACTTGGCGGCGAAGGCGGATTCCGCATAGCGCTCGACGGGGATTCCGAAACCCTCCGCGGTGGATTGCAGAAAATAGCCATTGCCGGCCGAGCATTGCGCATTGAGCCTGAAATCGCGGACGCGTCCACTGCGCAAAAGTATCAGCTTGATGTCCTGGCCGCCCACATCGACGATAACTTGAGGATCGGCAAAATAATGCAGGGCGGATTCGGTGTGGGCTACGGTTTCGACCAGGGCCGCGTCGGCGCCCAGCACTTGTTGCAGAATCTCCTTGGCATAGCCGGTCGTGCCCAGGCCGAGAATTTGCAGATTCGCGCCGGAGTCCACTTCCACCTGGCGGCGCAAATCTCCCAGCACCTCCATGGAGTCGGCGATAGGGTTGCCCCCGGAGAGCCGATAGGCCTTGGCCAGCACCTCACCGTCCGGCGACAGGAGCACGGCTTTGGTGGAGGTGGAACCGCCGTCGAGCCCGATGAAGGCTTCGACTCGCTGGCCGCGCTGAAAGGCAGCGGGAATGAAAGGCGCGGGCTGGTAGCGGACTTTGAAGGCCTGCAACTCATCCGGCGAGGCGCACAATCCAGGCTTGGAGGCGATCTTCCGATCCTGAGAGCCGTCCTCTAGAAAGCGCTCCAGCGGCTCGCGGCCGAGGTAGCGGCCGCTCTCCCCGGCTTCTCCCCGGCCGAACTCGATTGCACCCAGGGCGGCAAAATACAGCGCATCCGGCGGAGCTTGAATCAAATCTTCCGCCGCGTGGCCAGGGGGCAACTCTATGCCCCGCTCCTTCCAGAGCAAGGGAATGTTGTGCTGCCATGCCTCGCGCATTCCGCGCAGAAAAGCATTCGGCCCGCCCAACAGCAGAACATGAGGCAGCAGCGTGTGGCCGCGCGTCAGCACGGTGAGATTTTGTAGTGCGATGGCATCGTAGAGCGAGGCCATCAACTCGGCAGGGGGAAGTCCCTGCTTCTGCAATCCGTTGATGTCGGTTTCGGCGAAGACGCCGCATTTGCCCGCGACCGGATGGATGCGCACGCCGCGGTAAGCCAGCTCCGGCAAATCGCTGGCGGGAATATTCAGCTTGGCCTGAATCTTGTCGATGACCGCGCCCGTTCCGCCTGCGCACTTGTCGTTCATCGAAGCGATCTTCCTTCGCCGCCCGCTGCTAATATCCGTCTTGAAGAGGATGATCTTGGCGTCCTGTCCGCCGAGTTCGATGACCGACTGCGCCTCCGGGTGCAGCTTTTCGACGGCCAGGGCGACAGCGTTGACCTCTTGCACGAAGCGAGCTCCAATCAACGCCGCGAGCGCATGGCCGCCAGAGCCAGTGACGAAGATGCGGCAGTTTCCGGGAGCGATGCCGGCTTCGCTCTCCATGCGCAGCAGGAATTCGCGCAACATTCCGGCCTGGCGGGTGTCGTGGCGGCGATATTCGCGCCACAGGATGCGCCCGTCCTCAGCCGCAACCACAACCGCCTTGACGGTGGTGGAACCAACGTCCACTCCAACCAGAAAATGAATTTTGCTGGACGGCTGACCGCCGGGTTGGAGATTGGCTGGCATCATCGGCTTAGCGCTTTCCCGGCAGACGTGCCAGCGAGGTCCGGCCATCGATCAGGTTGCCGACATGCAAGACGAAGTTGGCGGCCTGGCCGGCAATGCCGCGGCGGCGCGGAATGGGATAAAACGGACTGCGCAACTGACGATGACGGGCGACATACTCCCGAATTTCTTCCGGCGATTTGCCGCTTGCGATAAGCGCCGCATCGAATTCCGCGCGTGCCTTGACGCGGGCCTCGCCCAAGGCCATCTGTACGCGGCTATGGGCGTTGATCTCACCTTCGCCCGAAGTTTCAACCGGCAGAAAAATCATCTCCGGAAAGCGATTGACCACGGACGACTGGACACCATCGGACTGCGAGGAGGGCATGCAGCCGAAGGGCTTGAGCGCCAGCACCATGTGGCAGAGTCCCTGGGTGGTGTAGTAGACGTTTTTGCCGACTTCGAGATGGCCTTCTCCACCGCGCGCCTGGGAGTGATAGAAGGGATGAGCCAGCCGCGCCAGCTCGCGCTGAGAAAGCAGACGGGGCGTGATGCCGCCCAGGTGGCGGGCGGTGCGCGCATACAGATAGCTCCACAGCACTTCGCTCAGACGCAAGAGCGACCACTTGCGGCGATACTTCCACGCATTGGTCAGCCGCTTGCCAAGCTCCCACCCGCGGGCCTCGGGGTAGGGGCCGTCAAGGCCTTTCTTCGCTTCCATGCTGATGCGAGACTGACGCAGCAGATAGCTGATCCAGCCGCCAATCGAATCAATATGTACCTGCGCGCCCTCGCTTTCGAGGAAGCTGAACATATTAAAGTTGCCGTCGCCCTCTGTGAGCTGCGCCCAGAACTCGCCTACGATTTTGACCACGGGCTTGACGCGCGTGTGATCGACCTCAACTTCCTCAATGCGCAGGCGCGCCTCCCGCATCTCCGCGACAAACTCCGCGCTGTAAAGATGATCGAGAATCTTGCCTGTGACGTTGAGAAAGCCTGTGAGCCTCGGAGTGTGCCGCAGCGGCGCGGCCAGCCAGCGTGGCGCGCGCTCCAGAATTTCGAATTTCCGCCGGGTCTCCAGAAAATGGCTCAACCTGTTCACTACATCTTCAATGGCCCGGTCAGTGCTGCCCGGAACGGTCTCGAAGGGGCGGATGCGGTAGCTGAGGTCGTTGATCACGTCGCCCAGGTTGAGCATGTTGAGCGCGCCCAGGTTGAAGTCCAGCGTGAACTTCAGTCCGGGATTGTCGGCTGCGGCCTTGATGGCCTGTTCGGCCTGATACAGTACAAGGCGGAATCGCTCATAGCCGGCGTTCTGGAGCGCTAGCCGATACTCCGACTCGTACATGCCGAAGCGGCAGGGTCCGCAGGAGCCGGCGGTAAAAAAGATGTATTTTTCTTCGATCTCCCGGCGCGAATAGCCTTGATCTTCCAGCGAACGCAGAAACTTGATGAGGTTGCCAATCGTGAAATAGGTGGGATTGCATTGGCCGTTATTGCCGAATTCCCGGCCAAAGGTGAAGGATTCCACGTCGGGAGTGGGCAGCATCTGGCAGCGATAGCCGCTGGCGTGCAGAATGGCCTCGATGAAGCGTTCATGCTTCCAGGTAAAGCCGCCGAAGAGGATCGTCACCTGGTTTCGTTCTTCGGCGGTAAAGGGACGCTCCACGGGACGGCGATAATGCCCGGTCTTGTGGTGGAAGGAGGGTGCCTCGACCAACTGCTCGCGCTCCGCAGGAACCGACCGCTGCAACTCTTCCTGCAAGGGAAGAGCCTCGCCTGCGAAGCTGCAATCAAGTCTCACGGATGAAGAACCTCTGGACAGCAGAGGAAAATTGCGTCCATTGTTCGCTCTCGGACTCACATCTGCTAGCCTTTCTAGTGTAATGCACTGCTATATATTAGGTGAGATTGCTCTTCTTGGAGCGGAGTCAGGTATTTGTTGACATACCACGTGCAGGAATTACCATGAAATTGTCTCCCAGAACGCGGTTTGGCACTCCCGCGCCAAGAGGAAAGGAAATCCCATGAAACGCGCATTCGCTTTTGTGCTGCTCGCGTTCTCCACTATTGCGCTTGCTCAGGTACCTCAGATCAAGAGTGGAGCTACCGTTTACTTCGAACCTGCAGACGGATTTGAAATATTTTTGGCAGGAGCGATGATTGAGTACAAAGTTCCTCTAGTGGTGGTAACCGACAAGGATAAGGCAGACTACATCATCAGTAGCACAACTCATGAGGATCAACTACCAAGTTGGAGCACTCCCTACACGTATATCAGTGCCACTTTTCGCGTGGAAGATAAGGGATCATCTCAGGTTGTGTTTGCTGCATCAACATCCAAGAACTATAACATCAAAGCCGCTGCTCAGGATTGTGTTTGGCAACTTGCGAAATACATGAAGAAGCACAAATGATGATCCAACAATTCAGGAAAAAACAGCGCCATGCCGACAGATTGCTGGGCCATTGAGAACTATACCTATCGCCCTTGCCTGCATCCTGCGCGGGAGTTCGGCAGCGTGGTTTCGCCGCACAACCACTCCCATCACTCGATTGAAAACATGGGTTTTCTCAACCAGGTGGTCAAGCTGCGCTTCATGCGGCCCTTTCGAGGCCTGCTGCAGTCGGCATTCGGGTTGGCCGGCATTGCGGATCTGAACTATGCCGACATTTACTACCGCTCTCCACTGAGCGTCGAGGATGTTTTGCTGACCGAGTCCGCCAGTGCGGCTGATCTTGGCTTTACGAGCGTTCATCTGGGGATTACCGACCACGACGAAATCGCCGGCAGCCTCGAGTTGCAACACGCGCATCCGGAGGCAGCAGAGCGCAATCCTCTGGGCGAGGAAATTTCCATCTACTTCGACGATTATCTTTTTCACCTGGGAGTTACGGGAATGCCCGCAGCTGGGATTGAGCAACTTCATAACGGATTGCAGTCGGCGGCAAAGGAACGCCGCCTGGACGACCTGTTTGAAATGCTGCGCGACAGTGGTTCTTTGGTGGTCTTCAATCATCCGCTGGTCCCATGGGGCAAGGACCCCGGCCGCAAGATTCCCGCCGAGGCGCTGCTGATGCGTTACGGGTGGGCGATTCATGCTCTGGAGTACAACGGCATGAGGAGCCGGGATGAGAATGATCGAGTTTTGCAGTTGGCTAAGTGCGTGGGCAAGCCGGTGGTGGGCGGCGGCGACAGCCATCTGTTGCTGGCCAGTTCAGTGCTCTCGCTGACGCAGGCGGCGAACTATCAGGAGTTTGCCGAGGAGGTCAAGGAGGGCCGCGCCGTGCCGCTCGTTCTGCCCACGTTTTTTGCGCCCCTGAGCTGGAAGATTTTTTTACGCGTACTCTATTTCATCGCCCATTACCGGAGCATCGGCCACTTTCGCGGCCAGCCGGTCGGTGAATTGCTGAGAGGTAGAACGGTGCTTCTGGACCCGGTTGGATTTGTCTCGCGAGGCTTTTTGAGCGCAACCGCGGCACTGGGACTGGTGCGTTGAAGAACCTCCGAACAAGTTCTTGTAGCGAACACAGCATTCCCTCAGGGGCTAAAGCCCATCATTTATTTTGTTGTGTTTGCGGCACGGCTGAAGCCGTGCCCTGATACAAAACTGGTTAAATTTCGTGTTTTTCCGCAAGCTGTGAAGTCGTGCCCTTTCAAAACATCAACTTATTCAGAGGTTCCACGCAGAAACTCCGCAATCCTTTCGCGAGTGTCCATCATGCCGCGCAGACTGACGAAAAGTTTTGTCCTCAGTTCCGCAAAGGCTCTTCGTTCAGCGTTGGAGACGGGGAATCGCGGCGCATATCCGCCGAGCAGCTCCGCACAGGTTTGCGACGCACGCGCCGCGGCACGGCAGGACGCCAGAGTGCTCAGATCGCAATAGATGGATGCGCACACACTGTCCTGCGCGTGGCGAGCCCTCTCCATTTCCAAAACATCCAATACCAGCGAGCGCGCCGCCAGCAATCCGCAAAGCGCATCCGCCATGGCAAAGGTTACGCCCTGGCGCGCATCGCAATAGAGCAGGTAGCCTCGCGCATCGGCTTGCTGCCGCAACCGTTCGAGGGTCCATTGCCAGAGCCTCATTCCTTCAGCAAGACTCCGCAAGCCGGCTTGCGGCGCACGTTTCGCGAGCGCGTCTATCTCCCCGGTCCAGTTCTGGAACACGGCGAGAAAGCGGGGGGCAATCATAGCAGCTGAAACCATCCGGCGCTGCACGGCCGCAGGTCCCATGTACATATCCTCAATCTGGGCGTCGATCAGGCGGGCGCGAAGATCGTCGCTGGCTGCCGAGTCAGAGCCGCCCCATGCGGATGCTTGCCGCAAACACTCCGGAATGCGGCTGCTGCTGAAGAGCTTTGCCGCTGGAGAGAACAGCGCGGCCAGCTTTGCATCGCCGCCGGAACGATCTTCGGCCTCATCACGCCTGTCACTCAGGCGCGTCGCGAAAAAGCCCAGCGAGGCGGCGGCTTCTCCCGTGGCCCATAAATCGGCTATGTCCAGCCGGAACTCGGCACTGTCGCACCTCTTTGCCGATGAAACGAAGCAGGCTTGCACAGTGGAAAGCGCCTTGGCGGCGGTCATCAGGCCAAGCAGGGCGCGCATCCGGCGCAGGGCCGGTTCCAGCAAAGCGCGATGGCTGAAACGCGGAATGAGCGACCCCTGTTCCATCGTGAAGCCTCCGACAAGGCGCGAGGCCGGCACAGTGAGGCGAAAGACAGGATCGGTGGTGGAAGCAAAGCAATGTCCCAACTTGCGGACTGGAGAGCCGCGCGTGAACTCGCCCTCGTCTTCCCGCTCGAGAATTACCAGACCACTGCCGCGCACGAGCTTGCCGTCGCCCTCAACGGCAGCAACCACAAACTGCGCAAAGTCCATGTGGCTGATGAAGCGTCCGCGCTTGTGAATCACCAGCAGAGGCTCACCGTTTGTGCTTGCGCCGGCAAGGCTCATGCGGCCGGAAAGTGTGATCGCACCCGCACCAGCGCCGGGAAGCGGCTCGGTGAGGCAAAGAGCGCCGTGACGCAGATCGGCGCGGCCCAGATAGCGATCGCGCTGCGGCTCAGTTCCAAAATCGCGGATGGGCATTTGCGCCAGGCTTCCGGAGAGGCTGCAAGTGGCGACGCCGGCATCCACGCAGGCCAGTTCCCAAACTGTGAGCGCCAGCCGCAGGGCGAGTCCGTTGCGTGCAGAGGCCAGAATCGAGGTCATCCCCTGCTCGTCCAAGGCGCGAAGCATACGCGATTTTTCTTCTGTCCATTCGTGGGAGGGATGCGCCTGAGCGAGCAGCGGCGCCAACCTATCGCGTGCCGCCTGCCGCGCGTTGCGGCGCACCTCCAGCAGTTCAGCGCTATCGGCAATTCGCCACAGTATTGCGTGCGCCTCATCCCACCAGCGGAAATCCATGGCGCTCCTTATTCCTCGGCAGCGGGAATGCTGTACTCGACCAGATAGGCACGCGGATTCATCAACTCTTGATGCAATCTTAGAAGGGTTCCGCGAAACCGTAAAGCACATTTCCTGGAATCGATGCCACGACGCCAGCCGGAAAAGAATTCCATTGAGAGTTTCATGTGGTCTGGAGTCGATGCTAAAATGAAATCGCGATTAGGCTTGTTGGTTTCGAATTCCGGAAGGATCGAGATGGCGCGGTCAGCGCTTTTTATTCTTTTGTTTTGCGCGACCAACGCCTCGCTGGCGCTGCTTTATCCTTTTTCTTTTTCGCACACGCTACTTGCAATTTCTCTTTATGCGCTGGGCACCGGGGTGATGCTTTACCTGCTGTTCAATCCCCGCAATGCCTGGCTGGTTTCTAACCGTTCGCAAGTTGAACAGGAAGGTTGCGTTGCCCTGACCTTCGACGATGGCCCCGACCCGGTGGATACGCCCCGGCTTCTCGACCTGCTGCGGGAAAAGAACGTGAAAGCCACCTTCTTTGTAGTGGGACAGCGCGCCGAACGGCATCCAGAGATTGTGCGCCGGGCTTGGGACGAAGGACACCTGATCGCCAACCATACGTGGTCGCATCCGCCGCTGTTCTGCTTTCTCTTGCCGCGACGGCTGCGAGCGGAGATCGAACGCGGGAGGGAGTGCATCGACCGCATCTGCGGGACGCGGACGCGCTATTTCCGCTCTCCGGTCGGCTTGCGTCATCCGCTGCTGCGTTCTGCATTGGAAAGAGAGGGGCTGGAGTTTATCTCCTGGCGAATTCGGAGCTTCGATACGATTATCAGGAAATCCGATTCTCTTGCACGCCACATTCTGAAGCATGTGGCCAGCCGCGACATTATCCTGATGCACGACCGGCTGCCGAAAGGAACCCATGTTCTGCTTGAGGTATTGCCAGGGGTGATCGACGAGTTGAAGAGGCGCGGCTTCGAGTTTGTGCTGGCTGGCACTCGCGAAACATCTTGCGGCTCTACAGAATGATGAGAACATGCGCACTGATTCCCGCATTCAACGAAGCCTCCCACATCGCGCAGGTGGTAGAAGGCGCCAGAGAGCATGTCGAAACGGTCATCGTGATTGACGATGGGTCGAGCGACGGCACCGCGGAGATGGCCATGAATGCCGGAGCGTTCTGCATCGAATCGCCAACGAATAGCGGGAAGGCGACTGCTTTGCGCCGCGGCATTCTCCACGCCGTTGCTCAGAATTTTACTCACGCCGTTACTCTGGATGGCGATGGACAACATCTGCCCCAGGATATTCCAGCCCTGCTGCGCACTGCACAGGAGACGGGAGCAGACCTGGTGATTGGCGCCCGTCCGTTCGATCGCGCACTGATGCCGCGCGCCCGTTATTACTCGAACACCATAGGCAGTCGCTGGGCCTCGGCGCTGGTGGGCAGCAAGATCAAAGACAGCCAGAGCGGCTTCCGGCTTTTTCGCCTGGACACTCTGAGCCGCATCAAACTGCGCAGCCGGCGCTATGAGTTTGAAATGGAAACGCTCATCAAGCTGGGCCGCGCGGGTGGCATCATTGCCCATGCGCCCATTCACATGGTTTACGACAACGGCCAGGCGCGGTCCAAGATGAAGCCGGTGCGCGATACGGTGCGCATCTGCCTCTGCTCGCTTGCGTATCGTTTTTTGGGAGCTTGAGATGAGCCAGCACCTGCGAATTTACTTTCTGTTTGCGCTTCTGTTGTTGACGCGCCCATTGCCTGCCCAGACTGAAGATTTACTTATGCGCGTCTGGAACGGCGTGCAGCAGGCGCAAGGAAAGTTCACGACCGGCTGCGGCAGCGTGGTGGAAACCCGCACTTCCAAGCTGATGGTTAAGCCCATGGTCTTGAGAGGCAAATTCTGCGCCGAGGGCATGACGCGGTTTTCGCTGGAGTACTTCGCGCCCAATGACCTGCATATTCGCTTCAATACGAACTATCTCAACGTGACGAGCGGAGACGGAAAGACCGAGATTATGGATATCGGCAGCAGCGTGCGCCGCGCCCAATCAACCTTCAGCCGCGAAACATCCATCGATGGATTGAAGAAGAACTTTACTATCACCGTTGAGGAGAACAGCAGGGAGTACGAGATGAAATTTGTTCCCCGCAGCGAAGCTTATCGCCGCCGCCTTAATTATCTGGTTGTGAAGCTCAACAAGCGCGACTTTCTGCTGCGCTCGCTGGAGGTAGACGGCAAGAGCGGAGTCAATAGCATCTTTCTCATCAGCTTCACTACACTGAATACGAAGCTGCCCGCCGAAACCTTCGAGGTGATGAAACCAAAGTGATCGAGCGAGAAGAAATCGAGAAGATCATTCCTCATCGCCCTCCATTTTTGTGGATCGACAGGGTGGAGGAACTGGAGCCGGGCATTCGTTGCGTTGCGTGGCTCAATGTGGATGCGGGGAACCCGATCTTTCAAGGGCATTTTCCCGACCGACCCATACTGCCCGGCGTGTTGATGATCGAGGCGGTGGCGCAGACGGCGGCGGTGATGATGGGCGCGGCAACTCCAGGCGAGGCGATGGGAACGGCGCTGCTGGCCGCGGTCAATCGCTTCAAGTTCTTCAAGCCCGTGGGGCCCGGCACGTCCTTGCGCATTGAAACTACGAAACTGACCCAGGCCGGAACCATGGCCTGCATCGAAGGCACGGTCAGCGCGGCGGGCGAAAAGGTGGCGAGCGGCGAGTTGTCGGTTGTATCCGGGCGGTAAGCGAATTTTCAAGAAAAGGTTCAGAAGTGCAGCTAGGATTGAAGGAATATATTCGCAAATTCGCCACCACCCTGCTCACCGAGCGGCTTGATCCGGCTTCGGCAGCGGCGGCCGTATTTTGGGGAATCTTCATTGGCATTGTTCCTATTTATGGGCTGCAAACCCTGGCAGCGGTGGGCGTTGCACTGCTGTGGCGGTTAAACAAGCCCTTGATTCTGGCCGCCACCTTCGTCAACAATCCGCTGCTGCTGGCGCCGACCGTCGTTGCCTCGATAGAGTTGGGCGGCTTTCTGCGCCATGGATCGTTCCAGCCCTGGCGTCTTTTAATTGCTTTTTCCTCTGCTCAACTGAAGGAGGAACTCTTCTCGTGGTTGCTGGGCAGCGTGGTGCTGGGCCTGTTGGCGGGCAGCGCGGCGGCCTTAGTTACGATGGCCGTAGTGCATTGGCTAGCGCCCGCGCAACGCAGCCTGCGCCAGCGAATTCGTTTCGTCAATCGAACCTACGCCGTAAGCGCGCGCTATGATCGCGGCTTTGTGCGCTGGAAGATGCGGCTGGATCGGATTTTTTCTCTACTGGCGGCCGAGGATCTGGGGACGGGAACCGTGGTGGATTTGGGCTGCGGCTACGGCATGGCGCTGTGCTTTGCGGCCTTCGGCAACCAAGGCCGCCGCCTTCTCGGCTGCGACTTGAGCGCCCACCGGATCTCCGTTGCGCAACAGGCTCTGCACGATTTGAACGCGGAAACGAGCGTGTGCGATGTGCGCCATTTTGCGCTGCCTCCGGCCGGCTTGATCCTCATTCTGGATGTGCTGCAGTATCTGCCAGCCGAGGAACAATTGGCGCTGCTGAAGAGCTGTTGCGCGGCGCTGGAGCCGGGTGGGCGGTTGATCTTCCGGGTGCATGACCGCGAACGCGGGCTGCGGACCGCTCTTACGCTGGGCCTGGACCGGCTGTTGTTTTCCGCTGAGCACGTTGGCGCGCGCCCCACGATTCTCCGCGCCGCGCAGTACCGGTCCGCACTGAGCGAGGCGGGCATGGAGGTTGTGGAGCGCCGTTTCCGCAACCGTCTTCCACTGGCACACATTCTCTTCATCGCGCGCCGTCCTGCTGTGGAGAGCGCGTCATGATGGTTCGCTTCATGCGCGGGCTGGGACGGCTGGTGATCAACCATCCGGGGCTGGTGGCGGGGGTGTCGCTTGCCCTGACGCTGTTTTTGTTTGCCAACATCCACAATCTGCGCACCGGAACCGAACTGACTGATATGTTCGGCAGCCACGACCCGCAATGGCAAGCAGCAAGCCAGATCGGCAAAGAGCTGGGTTATGGCAACCAGCTCTATGTTTTGGTTCAGGCTCCTGAAGGCGAGGCTGACAGCAGCGAGGCGATGGAAGCAGCCGCCGACCGGCTCACCACTGAAATGTCTGCCAGCGGACTCTTCAAACAGGCGCGTTGCGGGCTCAAGGAAGAGGAGCTGATCAACCTGGTGCGGCTCTTTTCCTGGCACTTTCCCTCCTACGCTTTGCCCGGCCAGAGTGAAGCGCTGGCGCAGCGATTGAATGCGCAGAATATTCATCAGAACGTGCGCCAGGCCGCCACTGAACTGGTCACGCCGTTTTCCACTCTGGGCGCGGATTACTTTGCCGCCGATCCATTAGGCCTGATGAGCGTGACGGCAGGCAAGGGCGAGGGCTTCTCGCAATTTGCCAGCTTTGATTTCTCCTGGGGTTCGGGAAACCGTTTTTACAGCCGGGATCACAAGGCGCTGCTGATTATCGCCGAGCCGCGCGAGTCGGCCGTGGACTACAAATTCGCCGAACAGATTATGGTGTGGACGCGCGCTCATATTCATGGGATTGAGGCCGATCCGGAGATTCACGATGCCGGCGTGCGCGCTATTTCCGCCGGCGCCTATGCGTACGCGGAAGAGGATCACAAATTTGTCGAGCGGAATATCCGCCGCGTTTCGCTGGTCTCGATCATCGGCAGCCTGCTGTTGTGCCTGGTGGTTTATCCCAGCGTTCCGCTGCTGCTTTTGTCGCTGCTTCCCACTAGCCTGGGCATACTTTGGACCACGGGCATCGCGAGTTATTATCCCGGCGAAGTGAATCTGATCAGCCTGTCGTTCATCGCCATTCTCGCAGGCCTGGGCGACGATCAGGTGGTGCATTTCTTCAATCGCTCGCCGCAGGAATGGGCCAAGGGCGGCAGCTTCAACACGGCCATGGAGCGCACCTTTGAAACCACCGGGGTGAGCATAGTTCTGTGCATTCTGACCGCAGCCTCCGCTACAGCCGCGCTGGCCACTTCCAGTTTCAAGGCGCTGGCGGAGTTTGGCTTCATTCTCACCGTCGGCATGTTCATGATGATGCTTCACACGCTGCTGACCGTGCCCGCGCTGATGCAGTTGTGGAACCGTTACATCCGGGCCTTTGCGCCAGCGGGCATCACCTTCCGTTTTTTGCCCGCCGTGGCGCGCGGCTCACTCAACTTTGTGGGCCGGCACGCTCGCTGGGTGGTGGGATTTGCCGCTGGCCTCTTCCTGCTCTCCGCACTTTTATTGCCCACCATCAAAATGGGCGGGAGCTTTGCCGTCATGGGCGACGCTGATAGCCCTGCTGTTGCCGCGCAAAATCAGCTATCGTCAAAGTTCGGCATTGAGGGAACTCCGACGCTGCTACTGATTGCCGGCAGCGAGGAGGATGTGTTGCGCCGCTCGGAGAACCTGTCCGAGAGCCTGGAATCCTATCGGCAAAGCGGCGCCCTCAAATCCGTCTTCTCTCCCACGCAGTTGCTTCCCTCGATTCAGGCACAGCGGCAGCGGGCAACTGTGCTAGCAACGATCGACTTGAATGTCTCGGCCCAGGCTCTGGAGGACGCGCTGCGCGAAAACGGGCTGCGCACGGAGCCCTACAAACCCTACATCCAGCAACTCCGCAAGCTTGGAAAAGGCGCGGAGCCGATCACGCTGGAATCCGCATCTCCTTATCTTCCGGTCGGGCTGCTCGACAACAGCCTGCGCAAGACCGGGGATGGCAGTTACGTTGCAGCCATCGCATATTATGCTGCCGGCTCCAGCGCACATGAAGCTATCCCTGAGCCGGTGCTCAACTCCTGGCGTAGTCAATTCGGTCCCTTTGTCGAGTTTTCTTTCGACAAGATCAATCGCGACATTCAGAGCCAGGTGTTGCGCGACAGCCGGAGAGCCTTGCTGTGGACCGCTGCCGCCATCCTTCTGATTGTCTATCTCACCTTCCGCAACCTGCGCATCACTCTGCTGGTTCTGATGCCGATCGTCTTTGCTATTGTGGTGACCTTCGGACTGTTGCGGCTTGCCGGACACTCCTTCAGCTTCATGGCGGTTACGGCGATCCCGCTCATCATCGGCATCGGCATCGACAATGGGATTCATCTGGTGCGCCGCTATCTGGAAAAATCGCCCAACAACATTCTCGATGTCGCCAAGGCCTCGGGCGCGGCGCTGATTCAGTCCAACCTCACCACCATTATCGGGTTTGGCGCGTTGCTCGCCTCAACCTTCCCGCCGCTGGCCGAGATAGGGCTGGTTACTTCGCTGGGTGTTGCCCTGACCCTGGCCGGCGGCTTGTGGGTCATTCCAGCCGTGATCTTGATTGGAGGCGAAAGGTAGGCCATGCGCGGCGTTACAGCGGCCTTATCTTATACCGGTACCGGTTCAGGCAGAAAAAATAAACGGATGCCAGATCCAGCGATTTACTGTGCAAAAAGTCAAACAGAATCAGCAAGTTACGGCATTATTTCTCTTCAGGCGCTGCTTTCTGCAAGTTCTTTGAAATGACAGGTTTGCAGAAAATTGAATAACCAGTACAAGCCTCCAAGTCATCATGTATACTCTCAATAAATTAAAGATTCTGAGATGGAAGAAACTATGCTAAACACGCTAGTAGGCGAAGCTATAATCGACACGGTCTCTTCGCTATGCCCTCATTGCGGCAAACCATCTCTTGCGACAATCTTCGACCGCGAAGGAAAGGTCTACCAGCGCTCAGAGTGCTCCTGCCATACGCCCAGCGAAGACCTGATCTTCTCCGACACGGCGCTTTACCTCCGGCTGGAAGAGTGGAATAAGCTGGTATTTCCAGAGACGTCCGCGACCGGGATGCCGTCTTCCTCCCTCTGCCCAGCTACGGAGACAGGAAGCCAGAACGAGCCTTGCCTGGCTGTCATTGACATCACCAATCGCTGCAATTTCAAGTGCCCGGTATGCTTTGCCGAGGCTAAGGGAGAAGGCAGCCACTACTTTCTGGAGATGGAAGTGGTGGTAAAGATGCTCAAGGCGCTGCTGAACCGGCCGGTGCCTTGCCGCAGCGTACAGTTTTCCGGCGGCGAGCCGACGCTGCACCCCGACTTTCCAAAGATACTTCGTACAGCCCGCGATCTTGGCTTCACGCATCTTCAGGTGGCTACCAACGGCAGCCGATTCGTCGATCCCGATTATGCAAAGCTCTGCGAGGAGTCGGGCCTGCACACGCTCTATCTGCAATTCGACGGGATGAACGACGACGTATATCTCAAGATGCGCGGCCAGCGGCTGCTGGATAAGAAGATCGCCGCAGTGCGCAGCATCGAGCAGACGAATATGCGGCTGGTGCTTGTGCCGACCATCATGAGCTCAGTCAATGCGGACCAGCTCGGACCGATCTTTCAGTTTGCCCTGGAACACAACAAGTTTGTTACCGGCATCAGCATTCAGCCGTGCGCGGATGTAGGCCGCATCGCCGTGGACAAGAACGGCGTCGAGCCCTTCAACCTGGCCGCCATGGCCCGCTGCTTCGGCGAGCAGACCGGATTGACCCGCTTTCCCGACGATTGGTTTCCGCTCAACTCCATCTCCCTGCTCACCCGTGCCATCGAGCGCGTGCGCAATGAGAAGACGCATCCGCCTCTGAGCGACGCGCATTGTTCCATCGGAACCTTCTTCTATGTGGACGACAACAACAAGCCGTATTGCCTGAGCAGCTTTTTTGATCTGGGCCGCTTTCTGCGCGGTATGGCGGATATTAAGCCGCAAGCCGAACAAGGACTGATCGCGCGCCAGATTTCCAGGATCCGCCAGTTCGGTCAGTTGTCAAAATGCCTCGATCTGGGCAAGACACCTCCCGGACTTACCTTCCAGCGCCTGCTGGGGAGCCTGGACTCGTGGGAAGACAAGCACGCGGGCCGATCCGAGGGATGGGAGAAACGCGGCTTCAACGGAATATTTGTTGCCGGTATGCACTTCATGGATGCGCACAGTTACAATCTGCGCCGCCTCAGGCGATGCATCATCCAGTATGTCGCTACCGATGGGCAACTGATCCCATTCTGCAGTTACAATGCAGGAGCCCGTCTGCGGGAGAGCGAGGAGTTGACGCGCATCACCGGCAAACTCCCGACGGACGGCTATTCCGAATACTCGGCGTAGGCCGGTGAGCTTCCGGTATAGGTCGATTCGAGCACTTCATTTTTTCAACCGCATTTCGGGCTGGTGGTCCCCCATCATGATGAAATCCTCGTTTTTCCCGGCATCGCATGCCTCCTTCAGCAGGTCAGGCTTGCAATGCATCAGCACCCTGCTGCTTTTTTCCGGTTTTTCTCTAGTAGCTGCAACAGCACAAACCGGTCTACCCCGGGATGCCGTCTCGATTCCCGCGCCGGAGAGCGGTCAAAGCCTGAACACGATTCTTCAGGCGGCAAACAAGTGCGGCGAGAACTCGCTCATTGTGCTGCCTAAGGTTGTCTTTCGCTTTGGCGCGGAGGGTGCTGCCAGTCAGCAGTTCGCGGAACAGGCCCTGGCTCTCCAGAACCTGCCGGCCAGCTCTCAAGTCTGGCTGGATGTTGCCGTCGCTCCCGAGTCACTCACCGGCAATGAAACCGAAAAGCAGTTGACCGGAGAGGTGGACGCATTTCTGAAACAGGCGCCTCTTTCCGCCCCCGCGTTGCGCGGAGTGATTGTGGAACCTGGGGCGCCGCGAACGGCTTCCGATCTCTTTGTTTTTTCGTTGCTGCGACTGGCGGTCGGGGCCAAGTCGGCCAACCCAGCGCTGCGGCTGGCTTTTGTATTTCCTGCCGGCTTCATTGGTCAATACGGCGACGCCGTCAAGAGGCTCGCTCTGTACGCCGATCTGCTGGGCACGGCAGATGCGCAAGGGTGGCGTGCGGACGCTGGCTGGATCGCCGAATACGCACTCAATAAGCCTATAATCCTGAAACAGGAAACAGCCTCGCCGGCATCGTACCTGAACGCTGCGCTGGCGGCTTCCGGCTCCGCAGTCGAGATGATCTGGTCAACGCCGCCTGACGTTGCTTCCGTTAACCGGCTGTGCGCGGCCAATAGCTTCCTTTCCACTTCGCTGCCCGCCAACCTGCTTCGCATGAATGCCAAGGCGCTGCCCTTCACGCTCACGGTAGACGGCGTAAGCAGCGACGAGGCCGGCTGGTTTAGCAACGGGCAATCGGGAGACGTGGTGGTGCTGGCGCCGATTCACGGCCTTCCCGATCATCCCCGAACGGTCATACTGCAGGGCGCGACCAAGGCCCAGTACGAGTTGCAATGGTTTGACGCGGAGACCGGAGAGCGTATCCCGGCAAGCGAGCCGGTGGCAAGTGTCGCGGGGCTGACAGCAACCAGCACCTTCAGCAATTCGTTTGCTTTGATTGCCCTTCATAAAAAGAGCAGCGCCGAAACCGCGGTCTTCAACCAGGTCGAGGTCAAGAGCGGAATCGATTTGAGCGTCGAAGAGATTGTTGCGCGTTGGCAGCAGTATCGCGAGGCGCAGAAGCGGAAACTGGACAACTACCAGGCTTCCAACTTCATGAGCCTGCACTTTGAGAGCACCTCCGTGGCACAGGCTTTCGATATTTCCATGCGCCTGCGGGAGTTCTTTGAACGCGGCGGCAAGATGGAGTACGAGCAAACCGAGCTGTATGTCAACGGAGTGAAATTCAGCTATAAGCGCGAGTTTCCCCTGCCGCAGCTGGAGCCGGAAAAGGTACTTACCCAGCCGCTGGAGCTGACGCTGAATGAGCGCTACACTTACAAGCTTCTGGGCACCGAACAGATTGAAGGTTCCCAGTGCTATGTAGTGGGCGTGGAACCGAAATCGCTGGATGAGAATCTTTACAGCGGCAAGATCTGGATTGACGGCGTCAGCTTCCGCGAAGTGCGGCAGACTCTGAGCCAGCGAGGCGCAAAAAGCAACATTGTGGTCAATGTAGAAACCCAGAACTTCGCTTTGGTTGGCGATGGCAAGGGCAACCAGTACAACCTGCTTCGCTCCGTTTCAGCGCAGCAGACGCTCAATGCCGCGGGGCGCGATTTCCTTCTGCAAAGGACGCTGCAATTCTCCGATTACGCCATCAACACGCCTCGCTATACTGAAGAACTGACGGCGGCGCGCCGCTCCGACGCGCCCATGTATCGCGAAACCGATCAGGGTCTGCGCGAACTGAAGATTAAGGGCGGCGAGCGCGTTGTGCAGCAGACCAGCGATAAGCGCATCGTCTCACTGGTGGGCGGCGCGATGTACGCTGGAACCTTCAATTTCCCCATCCCCATCGCCGGCATCAGCATGGCCGATTTCGACTTTCGCCACACTGGCGCGCAGCTCTCCACATTTTTTGCCGGACCGATTCTGGCGACAGACTTATCAAAACAGTACGCAACCAAGTATCGTCTGGCAGCGGATCTGGCGCTCTCCGCGCTGCCCGGTGAAAACCGTGTTTACTGCGCCGCGGTACCGGCAAATGCAGCTTGCACCGGCAAGACGGCGGACACAGAAGTCATCGCCGAGGGAATTTGGGCATGGGAGCAGACCCTCGGAGGGCGCGCCACTTGGCAAGCAACCGGCCACTTTAGCGCAACCGCATTCACCTATCTGGCCTATGACGTTTACCGCCGGACCAGCGACACCGCCAAAACCTACGAGCCGCCACGCAACGGCGTGAAGCTGCTGCCCGGCCTTCAGCTTCGGCTTACCGAAAAGGGATATATCTTCACTGCGGACGGCACGCGCGGCCAGCGCCTCGACTGGAGAGCCTTCGGCTACGCTACCTCTCCTGCGCGTCCGCAGAGCGCCTACACCCTTTACGACGCCGACCTCAACAAGGATTACTACATCCGCAAATTCACCAAGGGCGGCTGGGATCTGGCTTACTATGGCGGAGAACAACTGGACCGCGTCTCGCGCTACTTCCCATCCTTCTTTTCCAATCCGCGCATCCACGGAATTCCCGGCGGCACGGATTCCTTCGACGCCATCGCCATGGGCAACGTTCACTATGGTTTCAACGTGATGGACCTGATGAAGTTCGAGGGCATGTACAGCTATGCGCGGGCACGCAACCTGGACGAATCCAGCCACTTCAAAAAGTTTGACGGCCTGGAGACCAACTTCAACACCGCCGGACCAAAGGGAACCCTGATTCAGGGCACCGTTTCCTACGCTTTGGACGGAAACATCGCGCGTTACAACTCCCGCTGGGGCGTGAACATCATGGTCTTCAAGCCGTTCAAGTGATTGCCCATGGCGACTGACAACAAAACGGCGCTGGTAACCGGCGCATCGGGGACACTGGGCGCGGCTATGGCGCAGGCCATGGCTGCCGCGGGTTGGCGCGTGGCTGTTCACTATCATCGAGGGCAAGACGCCGCCAACCATGTGGTGGAGAAGATTCTTGCCGCCGGCGGAGAAGCCTTTGCTTTGGCCGCCGATCTCAGCTGCCAGCCGGAGGCGGCCACTCTCTTTCAGCAGATCGAGGAGCGTTTAGGCCCGGTGGATTGCCTTGTAAATAATGCGGGCATCAACCGCGATGTTCTGCTGGCCTTTATGTCCGACGCGCAATGGGACGAGGTCATCGATACCAATTTGCGCGCCACTTATGTCTGCTCGCGGCTGGCCGTGCTGGCGATGATGCGCAGCGGCGGCGGGAGCATCTGCAACATCGTTTCGCCCAGCGGCGTGCGCGGCCAGGCCGGCCAGTGCAACTACGCGGCCTCCAAGGGAGGCATGATCGCCTTTACCAAGTCGCTGGCGCGCGAGGTGGGCCGCTTTAACATTCGCGTGAATGCTGTCTGCCCCGGCGTTGTGCCCAGCCCCATGTCGGCCAAGTACATCGAGAAGGAAGAGAAGCGGCTGCTGGCGGAGATTCCGCTGGGACGCTTTGGCTCTCCGGAGGAGATTGCTCCGCTGGTTGTCTTTCTGGCCTCGCCTGCGGCCAGCTATATCACCGGCCAGGTGATTGCAGTTGATGGCGGATTGATCTGAAGTTATTCATCGGTGTTTTTCTTGTTTATAATGAGTATTTTGCGCGAGATTTTTGCCCGTCACAAGCCGGACAAATCTGGCGGTGTTATAATTCGCCGGAGTTCAAAACTCTGCGTAAAATGTTTTAAATCCTTGAATGGAGGTTCCAATGAGCACAAGAAAACATCTATTCTGCCTTGTTGTGATGATGGCCAGTTTGGTGCTTTATGCGCCGTCGGGAATGCTGGCCAAGGAAAAATCGAATGAGGCAACGTCATGGCTGGCCGCGCACTCTGACCCGGCGAAAATCAACGTAAGCGGGATCTGGAATTCAGAAAAATGGGGCGACATTGTTTTGTATCAGGATGCCGCCAGCGGGCAGTTGAAAGGCCACGCTGATGAATGGCATATTCGCGGCGTTGTCAGCGGAAACCGCGTCTTCTTACTCTTTATCAGCTTTGGCGAAGTAAAGTACTCGGCGATTCTGACGGCGGAGAACGATGGCAGTCTGGATGGTAGTTACTCCAAGAGGATATTGACCGAAGGGAACAGTGGGGAGCCGATGCACCTCACCCGTATTGACAAAGGAAGCAGAACGCAACCGCCAGCCTCAGGTACTGATGCGCAGTCGGACACGGGCTTGGCGGCCTCAGCGCCGCCGACGGCAAAGATCGTCGTTTATCGGCCGCACGCATTTATTGAACATAGCTTGAAACCTTATATCATCTTAGACAATGAGTGCATGGCATGGATACCGGACCGTACGTACATGACGCTCTTGGTTACTCCCGGAAAGCACACTATTATGATAGCCCGTTCAGTCGGAGCGACGGTATTAAACATGGGAATAGGGGGCACACATGGCTATCCACTCCTTGTGTACGCGAATGCCGAGGAGCCGAGTTTTGCGGCGGTTGATGTCGATTCATGGTCCGGGACCTTCAATGCCAGGCAGACGGAGCCAGATGAGGCAAGAAGGGAGATGAGAAAACTCTCTCCGGCGAAAATCGAGGTGATAGACCCTGAGGTAAGTGATCGTGTCTCCGTCGATCTGGTCATGTGATCAAAGGGAGAATTGGGAATCTGGGCGGCACGGACTTCCCAGTATAACTGAAGTTTGTTGACGGAAGGCTGCAAGTGATCGAACAAACATCAATACCACTCAATCTAACCAAGAAGTAATGAAAGGAGAACTTTTATGAAACGGTTTGTCATTTCAGCAGTATTGTTTTCGCTTTGTCTTGCATTTCCGGATTCGTTAATTTCGGGCACGCTGGGGAATCAAGGGAAGGAATGGCTTGACACCCAAAAAGAACCAGCCGCAATCAATGTCAACGGCACATGGGAAACAGATGAATTTGGCCCCTTACACCTTAGACAAGATGCAGGAAGCCGTGATGTGAACGGAATTGGGGGCAGTTACGAACTATCAGGAGTCGTCAGCGGCAAGCGCCTCTACCTGCTTTTCCTTACCGGTCATACTGTAGAGTATTGCGCTGTCCTGACATCTGAAAACGAAAGCAGTATGGATGGAACCTACTCAAACCGTGTGTCGCGGTGGAATCACGGTGAGCGACCTTGCCAAGAAAAGAGCAGGCCTATGTACTTAACGAAGAAATAAGCAATGCGCCGCAACCAGCCGCAATTCGTAGTCAGGCCGAGCAAAAGAGTCACGAGTGCTAAGACCGTGTGATTTCGTAATTGTGCCTTGGCAAGCGCGGGCGGGACGACCGCGCTACAGCCGGCCAGGAGGCCGGCGCTACATTCTTGACCTTACTAATTCATGCGGTCAGAGACCCAGATAGTTTTGCCCGGATCAAGGACGCGATTCGTTCCACTGTATCCAGGGCATGCACGTCGATCTCCCGGGGCATGAATTCAATGGCGTAGCGGCTTTCTATAAAGTCGACGAGGCCGAGCATCCCGATGGAATCAATAATGCCGCTGGTGATAAGAGGCATCGTATCGGAAATCGCCTCGGCGGAGGTGTCAGGCAGATAATGGCTGGCGACAAACTCTCTGATTTCGGTCTTAATCTCCACGCTTCATTCCTTCCGCCATCTTACCCAGGGCAAGATAATCGATTTTGCCGCGGTTGCCCTTGGCGATGGCATCGAGGGAGATGATGCGATCAGGCAACATATAGGACGGCAATCGGCGCCCGCAGTGGGTTTTGATATCTGCTATGTTCACGGCGCCGGGCATACTTAGGCGAACAAAGGCATCTAAGTAGACGCCCTTCTGCTTATCATTGATTGCAACTACGGCTGCCTCCATTATATCTTGATGCGATAGAAGGGCGGCCTCGATCTCTCCGAGTTCAATGCGAAAGCCGCGGCGCTTGACCTGGCGGTCGAGCCGTCCCGCAAATAAGTAGCTTCCATCGGGAGCCAGCGAGACGCGGTCTCCGGTGCGGTAATAGCAAATACCATCGAGCGTGACAAAGCTCCGCTGTGTCTCATCCGGACGGTTCCAGTAGCCGCGCATCAGCGAATCGCCGCCAGCCAGAAGTTCTTCAGTACCGGAGTCGATTCTTACCGTGGCATAGGGGCAGGGATGGCCAATGGGAAGCGGCTCTATGCCGTCAAAATCAGGCGGTACACGGCACCATGTCACCACGTTAGTCTCGGTGGGGCCGTATAGGTTAGCGCAGAGGGCACCGGGGACAGCGGCTTGCAGCTTAGCGAGAGCAGGCGCGGGAAAGACCTCGCCGGCAAAGAGAATCAAGCGCAGATCGGGATAGGAATGCGCGGCCATGCGCCCTTCCCGCAACATGCCGGCAAGGATGGAGGGCACGGAATACCAGCAACTGATGCGGGATTCGCGCACAAACTGCACCAGGAAGCGCGGCATCCAAACTATGTGGTCGGGAACCAGCACCGCGGTTGCGCGGCACAAGGCCATGTTGAAGATGTCAAAGGTGGACAGATCAAAGCCCAGCGGCGAAGGACAGGCGATACGGTCGCCAGGGGCAATCTGAAATTCTTGCGCCGTCCAGCGGACGAAGGCGCTCACGGCGCGGTGAGAAAGCTCGACGCCCTTGGGACGCCCCGTGGAACCTGAGGTGAAGAGGATGAAGGCCGTATCCTCGGGGTTCATGGATTGGAGGGGCGTTGGGGCTGGAAAAGAATTTAGCGAGTTAGCCACCGCTTCGCGGTGATCGCAAGTTAGCGAGTTAGCGGGGTTCATTACCGGCCAAGGCAGTGTGGCTCCGGTTTTGCGGTCGGTGATTCGCCTGCCCTCTTCGATCAGCAGCCGCGCTCCGCACTCGGCCAGAACCGCATTGACGCGCTCTTGAGGCCAGCGCGGGTGAATGGGAACATAGATGGCTCCGGCCAGCAGCGAGGCAAAAACAGCAACGATTGCATCCGTGCTCTTGGGCAGAGCCAAGGCGATGCGGTCCCGCGGCTGAATTCCGTGTTCGCGGAAGAGCAGAGCCAGCGATTGAGCCTGAGAGAATAACTCAGCGAAGGATGTGACCCTCTCTTCCTCGACAATGGCGATTGCATCGGGCGCGACAGCAGCGCTGTGTCGCAGCCACTCGTGCAGCAGGCCGCAATCAGGCTTGGGTTCAGGCTCGGGCAAGCGTCACCCCCCATGTGAAGCCAATTCCCGCCGATGCGAACAACAGCAACTGCCCAGGACGAATGAGCCCTTCGCGGCGCATCTCAGCATAGTTGATGACTAGGTCGCTGGCGAAGGTGTGGCCAAACTCGGCCATGCGGGTGAGTGGCAAACCGCCCTCCGGCAGTCCCACCATTCTGCGGAAGCCCTCGCGATCACGGCGGCTTATGTTGGAGTAGATGAAATGATCCACATCGCTCAAGCGCAGTCCAGCATCGGAGAGGACTTTGTTGGCCAGCCGGAAAAGATGGAGATAGAAGATGGGCATGACCTTGTGCTCGATCATGAGCGCGTCGGCGGTAAGCTGGATTTTTCCATCGACCTGAGTAAGAGCGATGGCATTATGCAAATGTCCGAGCGTCATGGCCTCGACGCCTAGAATTCGCGGCCCCTGCGCAGATTCACGCCGAAGCACGACAGCGCTAGCGGCATCGCCCTGCACAGTGATGGGCAACAGCGAGCGGTTGTGCTGAGGCGCGGTATCGCCAGTGATCAGCAGCGCGGATTGAATGCGTCCGTCCATGCTCATCCAGCCCAGCGCGGTCTTGATGGCCAGATGCAGAGCGCCGCAGCCGCCCGCGCGAAAGCTGAGGGGCATGGAAGTCTCCGCGCCAAGATCGACGCTGAGCTGGTGGGCGAAGGAGATGGATTTCTGATTCTCGCCGGGAAAGGTGCTGTAATCCACAATAAGATCGATGTTGCGCGCTGAAATTCCGGCTTCATCGATGGCAGCCTCTGCGGCCGTCAGAGCGAGGTCGTAGGGTTGCTGACTGCCGCAAACACGCACGCGGCTGAGTCCGAGATTGTCCAATGCCCTTTGTCGAGCCATGGGGCTCAGAGGAGCTAGCGTGGTTTCCACGCGGAGCCGCTCCCGCTCGAGAATATCATCCACTTTCTCTTCGTTGGAAGGCACGGCATAAGCAGCCGATGCAATGTTTACGTTTATATTCAACGCAGCTCCAGTCGCAGCGCGGCATAGCCGCCGTGAGCGGAGGTTCCCAGCAGCAGAGCCTGACCGCTTCCAGGGCGTTTGCTCAAAGCCAACAGCAGGTGCAACAGAGCGCCGGTATCGCCCATACCCGCGGCAACAGGTTGCGCGGGAAAGATTGTTGCGCGCTCGCCTACCAGATCGCGTGCCAAACAGGACAATGAACCGGAAGCGGATGGCGCGCTATAGATAACAAAGTCCGGCTGGAGATCCCCCAGCAACTGTTTCACGCCGGCCGATGCATCGCCGCCCGATGCCCAACGGCCTGCGCCGAGAGCTGCATAGGTACGCGAAGCAGGCCGGCCGGGCGATTCCAGAACCATGGCCACGACACCTTCGCTGGGCACAAATCCGGGCGCGGACGGCAAAGGCTCCTGGTTGAAGCAAGCGGGATCAAGCAGTTGTGCGACCTCGTACCATTCGTAAACGGCTTGGGTGAGCGTGTCACCGGCAAACACGATAGCCATATCGGCCTGCCCATGACGCAGCAGGGAAGCGCCTTGCAGCAACGCGCTCTCCGCCGCAAAGCTTTTGCTGCCGATGGTCACGTTGGGACCGCGCAGATCGTGAAAGAGGGCCACATGACCGGCCGGCGCATTGCTGAGCGTCTCAGGAAAAGTGATGGGGTCGGTCCCAGCCCAGCCATTCGTGGTGGCGCTTTGATAGAAAGCCATGGTGAGTTCAACGCAGCCCAAGCCGGTGGCAAAGAAAACGGCGATGCGGGAACGATCCATCAAGTTCAGGTCGATGCCCGCATCCCGCAAGGCCAGCGACGCGGCCACCAGCGCCCACGCAGAAAGAGAATCCAAACGCCGGGTTTTCAATCCCGGTACGATGTTCGCGGGACGGAACGGCTCGACCAGAAAGGCGCGGCGCAGCCCAGGCGTGCTCCAGGCCGTGATGGCACTGGGCTGCAAGGATGCTTCAGTAGAAATGAGTCCTGCCAGCGGACCATAGGGAGTCACGGAGCCGATTCCGGTAATCACGGGCAAGGTCGTATTCATGCGCGGGGCCTCCCGAAGACCAGCGCCGCATTGCTGCCGCCAAAGCCCGCGGAGACCGACATGGCCATGGGCAGCGGCTGACGGCGCAGCTCGCCACGCAACCAATCGACCCGATCACTCTCAATGGGATCGGTCAGCCGGAGGGTGGGGTAAAGCGCGCTGGACTGCATCGCCGAAATGGTAATGGCTGCCTCCAGCGCACCG